>Ga0079223_10000016_pt1 | contig 46731 bp, 33 predicted proteins | sample Stecom2011_FD_75072 | JGI IMG/M metagenome (GOLD analysis project Ga0079223, IMG submission 75072) | Agricultural soil microbial communities from Utah to study Nitrogen management - Steer compost 2011 | ecosystem: Environmental > Terrestrial > Soil > Agricultural land | place: USA: Utah...
TAATCCTTATTCAGACAATAACCAGAAACCGGATCAGAATCAAAATGAAAAACGCAGTGAAGTGCTTGGTTCGGGGGTTATTGTATCCAGTGATGGATATATATTAACAAACAACCACGTTATTGAGGGTGCAACCGAAATAACCGTCCAATTATGGAATGGTAATATTTATGACGCCTCACTTGTTGGTACAGATTCACTTAGTGATGTAGCTGTAATAAAAATGGAAGGTGAATTTTCAAATCTTCCGGCAGCATATCTGGGAAATTCAGACAGCCTGAAACGAGGTGACTGGGTTGCTGCAATTGGTAACCCTTTTAACTTCCTTTCCTCAGTAACTCAGGGGATTGTCAGTGCTCTTGAAAGACAGGTTGCTGATATTGTAATGTATCAGAATTTCATTCAAACTGATGCTGCAATTAATCCAGGAAATAGTGGTGGTGCCCTGGTCAATATCTATGGTGAAGTAGTCGGAATCAATACCATGATTTATTCACAAACCGGTGGCTTTATGGGAATTGGATTTGCCATTCCAATAAATATGGCCAAAAGAGTCATGGAAGACCTTATTTATGAAGGCAGGGTTTGCCGCGGCTGGATCGGTATATCAATTCAAGACCTTACACCTGTTGCCAGAAAAGCTCTGGATCTAAAAACAACTGATGGTGTACTGGTTTGTGATGTATTTCAAAATGAACCCGCAGACAATGCGGGCATTAAAAGAGGTGATGTAATAGTTGAAATCAATGGACAAAAAATTGAAACAGGAAATGACCTCAAAAATAGAGTAGCCCTGCTCCGACCAGATTCATTAATACAAGTAACCTTTCTCAGAGAAGGGAAATTCTGTAAAACAATCGTAAAAGTACTTGAACGCAGTAATAATCTTATACCAGAACAAAAATTTAAACAAACGCCAGCGTTCTCAGATGCAGATAATATCACCGGAATCAGTGTTTCTGATCTGAACACTGAAATCAGAAAAAAATACAATATTCTTTCCGGCACAAAAGGAGTGATAGTAACTGCAATTGATGCATCAATTACAGATGAAAGAGCTGCAATTCTTCCAGGAGATGTCATAATTTCAGTGAAAATTAAGAATAAAAAAACAAGATCAATAACCAGTCTTAAAGATTTTTTTAAATTCACCAAAGAACTTGGAAATTTTATACCGGTACTGATGTTGATACAAAGAGGTAATTGTACATTCTTTATACCATTTGAAATCAAAAACCAGAATTCTGAAAAATAAAAACTTCCAGCCGATGAAGACTTCACCATCAGGCATCAAGAACACATTTCAACATATTATCAAGCTTAAATCAAAATCCTTTACCAGAAAATATTGAGTGGTGATGTTAGTTAGTTTGGTAAAGAACTTATTTTTAGATATACACAATTCGATAGAAGCTATAAGCGTAATTTTTATGGAAAAAGAAAACATTGTGATCATTTTAAACAAGGACTGTAATCGACAAACAGTCCCCTTTTAACTTGACCAGGGAGGGTTTTATGTATCACTCAAAAGACAGGACAACCGGACCGGTTGATCTCAATAGTGCAGATTTCAATTCATTGGAAAAATTACCAATGGTTGGTGATAAACGGGCACAATTTATAATTGACCACCGCCCATATCAAGACTGGAATGATTTGAAATCTAAAATTCCGGGTATCTCTGATGGAATGATAGAGGATTTGAGAAAAAGCAATGCAACTATCGGAGGTAAAAAATAGAAACAGAGGGGATAAATTCCCCTCTGTTATAGGCGATATTTCTCTTCCCAAATTGGATCAAGCAATCGGGATAACTCTAAATCATATTCTTTCATGGCATTAAGATAACTACAATCATTAAGACAGATTTCTGCACTTTGATTTCCGGGTAACGCACCAGTTTCAACAAAAAGATTATGTGCCTGCTCGTGATGATCACGCATGAAACATGGCCTTATCTCATTTCCTCTTATTTCGGGCGGTTTTCTGAAACTGTATGATAATTGCCATTCTCTTATACCCCTGAAAAGATCAGAAAAAAGTGCATCCGTAAGAGACCGCTGCTCTGATAAAAGTTTGCCAACATTATCTTTCCAATAAGGCACAAAAACACACGGATAAACATTCCCCTTCCAGTCTATATATAGATAACCATCTTCTCTACCACCGGCAATACAACCAGATGATAGAGAACCGCTGTTCCAGAAGTCTGCTACAACAAGTCTCTTTTGTCTTATAAATTCCTGTTCACGAAACCAGATTTCACGGCGTTTTTCCGGAGAAAGTTGTCCTGCAACATCTGCCCCCCTGCCAATAGGCATATATTGAAAAATCCACTCAAAAACAGCACCCTGTTTATCAAAATAGAAATCAATAAATTCATCTGAAAAAAGGACATCCACATTATTATTATTAGCTGTTATCGAAATACCAAACGGTACTCCCTCTTGTCTCATATTTTCAAACGCATCAAGAATCCTCCTGTAAGTCCCTTCACCACGCCTGTTATCAGTCTCATTTTTGAAACCTTCCACAGAAACGGCTGGTAATAGATTTCCCACTGATGCAATTCTTTGCGCCCGCACCTTATCTATCAGAGTACCATTTGTATATACCATAAAAATTTGCTCCGGATGCTGAGCCGCAATATCAATAAGATCAATTCCATTATCCTGCCACATAAACGGTTCACCACCTGAAATAACTGTAAACCAACTGCCCCATTTTTCATATTTTTCATGAAGTATTCTGGTAAATGTTGTGCTGTCCATTTTTTCAAGGTTAGAACCAATACTTGACGCATAGCAATTTTTGCATTTAAGATTACATCTGCCTTCCGGTGATATGGTTATAAATCCAGGAGGATATACGCCATATTTTTCTTTGAATTCCTGTTTGACAGATTGCTGAGTGGGACCAAGAAACTCTTTAATGAAAATACCTGTTATTCTCTTGCGAAATGCTGGAGATGAGCTATCATACGCTTTAAATGCAGCACGCAAAACATTAAATACCATATAATACTTGTCTTCTCGCTGATAATAGCTGCCATTTTTTATGCGGTCCCCCTTCTCAATCATAATTTTGTAAGCAACTTTTTCAAGTGGGGGGAGTGCTATTTTCCATATACCTGCAATATTCCCCATTTTTATGGCTTGTTTGGCTAAAAACATCCTAAAAGAATCCATTTGAGTTTCCATGTGATATCCTCCACGACGTTTGTGTCTAATTGGTTTTGCTTATTGCAAGAACAATACCATAAAAACTGATAGGCAAGATTATTTTACATACAGAAATTACAATTCTGAAAAAACAGGATGCGGGATATTTAATTTTTCACAAAGCATTTCAAATTGACTACGCAATTGAATAAAACGGGGGAGCTCCAAATCCTCCAGCTCTTTACCAATTTTTCCATTGGTTTCGTAGTATAGCTCTCTGATATAATTTTCCCTTACCTGTATCGCACTTTTTGATCGAATATGAAACCGTTTTTTTCCAATTAATACACTCTCTTTAACATGCATTAAAATTCTTCGGTCCCTTTCACTGGAATATTGTTCTGGCCGTGCATTTAAAACCGGATCAAATATTTTCTGATCCACGAATTCCAATAAAAGTTCTCTTTTTTTCTTGTCATTTTCCATATTACCTCCCTGAGTATACCAATTTATAAATCGGTATACTTTCCCCCTTGCTCTTCCTGACATTTAATATCATACAATACAGGTATTACTCATGCTGTTAGGAAATTGTACAGCAAAACATGTACTGATACTGAATTTGTTTTACCCATTAAGATTTAGAAGGCTGGATATTTAAATAATATTCAAGGAATGTTAGTTTTCAGATTAATATACTATTATGATATCTTTATTGCTTCAACAGGACAACTTTCAGCAGCTTCTTTTGCCGATTCTTCTGAATCAGAAGGAACAGTATCTACTTTCACGTGTGCAAGGCCATCATCACCCATCTCAAATACCTCAGGACAAATTGTTGGACAAAGCTCACACCCAATACAAGTATTTGGATCAACAGATGCTTTCATAAAATATCCTCCTGAATTTTATTTTACCCGATTTCATACTAAAGCAATATTTATTCCATGATCGAAAAAACTATGTAAAAAGATTTTCGTGCAGGAAAGCGAATGCTTATGCCTTCAGGTTTTAAATGAAGCAATTTTGAAGAAAAACTGTATACGAAAAATATAAAAAAAGCTACTTAAGCTATACTAAAATCCAATATTTGTATATCAACACTATTTAAATCCGGGTAAGCAATTTAAATTAATGATGTGGATTTACTTTAATTGCAGTATTTAAAAGTGAATACAAATACATGATAAAAAGAAACGGGAGTTACGCGATCATGTCTATTAATTGTCCTTTACCGGTTTCTTCACCAACAGCCAGGTTTACATTTACCTGTATCAGCTTTTTTGTCATATCAAGTGTTTCCTTATTCATATTTTGCATTACCTGATTTACTGCATCAATTGAAGCCGAGACTGCTGACACACTGTCCATAAATCCTCCAGTTTTCAATGTATATGTTATTTATCGGATGTTATATGTTGTTTCTTTAGACATTTTTTCAATTTCAGGATTTAAATCACTGATTTTGGGAATAACAACATCCGGCTTAAAAGGAGATTTACTGATTTCTTGAAGAGTTGCTTCACCCGACAAAACACATATAGTCATAATCCCGGCATTATACCCTAAAGCGATATCTGTGTAGAGTCTGTCGCCAATAACAGCTATTTTGTCTGCAGTAACACGAAACCTTGAACGTACCAGATTAATCATGGTTGTATGAGGTTTGCCAATAAATACGGGCTGCCTTCCAGTTGCATTTTCAAGAATATTGCAGATGGATCCACAATCCGGGATAAATCTGTTTTTATCGACAGGACATACCAAATCAGGATTAGTAGCAACAAATCCGGTTGAATCACAGCTGAGAATATAACAGGCATCTTTCAATTTTTGGTAAGTAAGTTCAGTATCAAAACCCACTACAACATAGTCTATCTCTTTTTCAGGATCTTCTTCAATTCTTAAACCAAATGTCTTTAATTCGTTTTTTAAAGATGAAGTACCCATAACAAATAATCTTGCATTGCTTTGTTTTTCGCTTAAATAGGCACCTGTAGCCTGTCCTGAAGTAAGTATATTTTTCTCTGTAACAGAAATACCAAGTTCGTTCAGTTTCTGAACATATTGACTGGCATTTCTGGATGAATTGTTAGTAATAAATAAAAAGGGAATCCCAAACTTATTTAAACTATTAATAAAACCGTGAACACCTGGAATTAGCTTACCTTCAAGGTACACAGTGCCATCCAGATCTATCAGAAACAATCTTATATCTGAAAGCTTTTTATAAGCATCATTTTTTGCTCGTTTATTCATTGTAGTATTCCATTTTTGACAGCAATCAGATCTGTCATCAGGATAACAGATTCTCATTTTTGCAGATTTTATCTTTATGCGACAGTATAAACTACTTACCCTTATCTGCAAAGTAAAGAAAAAATCACCTGCCCAGCTGGAATATAGTTACTATTTCCACCTGCACATAAACATGCCTATAAAATAATCATAAATAAGACAATATACTACAATTAACTTCAGAAGCAGAGAGATTCGTTAGTTTTCAACGAAATCAATATCTTCTTTCCATGGAAGGAGGCTCTGTGATCTACTTGTCTGTTTTAGTTTTCTAAGAGCTTTTATTTCGATCTGCCTTACCCGTTCGTTGGTCAGCTTAAGTTTTTGTCCTATTTCACCAAGAGTTTTTATTCTCCCATCATCAAGGCCAAACCTCATAATAACAGTCTTTTTTTCTTTTGGGTCAAGCGAATCCAGAACCATTTGTATGTGTTTACGAAGTGAATCCAGTGATATAATTCTAAAAGGATCTTCAGAATTGGTATCTTCAATATATTCCCCTATAGTACTGCCATCTTCATTGTTTATTTCCATATCCAATGAAATTGGCTCGACAGTAGCTTCTAATGACATTTCGATTTTCTCTACCGAACAGTTTAACCCGTCTGCAATTTCATCCAATGTGGGTTGAGATCCATTTTTAGAACACCATTCTCTTGAAAATCTTTCAACTTTATTAACAAGATCAATTGTATTTGCAGGAATGTGAATTGTTTTTGATTTTTCGTGAATTGCTCTTATAATTGCCTGCCGTACCCACCATATCGCATATGTACTAAACTTGTAACCTTTTCTGTAATCAAAATTTTCAACAGCTGTAATAAGCCCCTTATTACCCTCCTGAATGAGGTCACTAATCTCAAGTCCTCTATAGGTATACCGTTTCGCGATACTCACTACCAACCTTACATTTGCTTCAATAATTGCAGACTTGGCCTGATTACGCATCTCTTCCCAATACAGAAAATTCTCAAGCTCTTTAGATGATCTTTCTTTAAATAGATTTTCCCTGAATTTCATTAAAAGATCCTTGATTCGCCTTGTGTTCAATTTTAATTGATAACACTGATCCACAATATGATCTTTCTGTTCCTGTATTTCATCCAGATCATCAGATTTTAGTCTCGAAACCTCTTCTTTGAGTTTTTTGACTCCTTTAATAAATTTCTTTTTTAATTTCTCTATCTCAACAGTATCTTTTATCTGTTCTTCTTCAACACGAAGAACATCTGAACATTCTATTTTACCAGACACCAGTTGATGTTCAATTTGAAAAATTGTTTGAAGAATCTCCTGATCCCGAAATGCCAAATCCATAATTTTATACTGCGCGAACCTCATAAGAATAGCATACTGGACTTCCTGACCTCTGGTCATCAAAGGAACACGTCCCAGAGTATTTAAATATATCCATGTAGGATCCGAATAATGGCCTTTTGCAGTATCGAAATTATTCTTTTGGTTTCGCTTCCTGCCTTTTTCTTCAATAACAGCCCTTTTGGCAATCGAAGTAGCCAATTTTCTGTTATTTCCTCTTTTTGGCAATAATTTTCCACTATTTTTTATTTTTTCCATAATAACCTGTTTCATATTGTATGATTCAGACAAAAACAGATCAAGTAAAATAAATCTATAAAAACATTAAAGTTTGATATTTAAATTACTCCAGTTTTAATTCAGAACAGCACCTAATACTTTCGACAATCCCACCACCTACAATAATTATTTTCTTGGCTCTGTTTGTCAGCGGGAAAAATTATGCTCTATAGTTAATAGCATATATGAATAAAAACAGGTGAGGAAGTATTTTTTATCTGTTCCGGGCGTGGCTATACAGCAAAAGTGCTGGATTTAAAGATTTTTGAAGTTCATGATTAAGTATACAAAGCAATTATTGATTTCTTTTGAAAAATTATAAACGATTAAATTTTTGACATGTCAAGCATTTTAGCTTGACATTTCTTAATCCAGATAATCTTTTAATGTATCGATATAAATATTTTCGTCATCTATATCTTCTTCCAGATCATGTGCGATTTCTGGTATTTGTATATCTTCAACAATATTCTCGAGTTTTTCACTTAAAACTTTTTCATTTTTTCTTAAAGAATTTATTATCTCTTCATCAGACATATCATTAGTAATTGTGGTTAATTCAGTAGACATTTCACCAGTATATTCATATTGTGGTATTATTTCTCCCAACTGTTTTATGTAATTATTCAAATTATCCATATGCTCAAGATGCTCATCATGCAATTCAACCAGATCTTTTCGCAAATCCTCATCTTGAATCTGGTCCAGAGCCCGTTCATAATTCCATGTTGAATCAGAATACAGCTTAACCAGTTCCTTGAGGCTTTCAGCAATCTCCTTATTGGTCATAATCCCTCCCTTCCCTATCATTATTACGAATTATTAACCAAATATTACAGCAGATTATTGAGAACCAAATAAATATAACAAAAAAGACCTTCTTTTGCTTAAACGCAGAGATTTACGTTTAACAAAAGAAGGCCTTTTTATAAAAAATTCGAAACTTTTTGAAACTCTTATCTTCTCATCGATTTGAGTTCATTAATAATTTCTTTGTTGTTTGGTTCCAGTTTCCTTGCTTTTTCGAGAAAACTGCTGTAATTTGCGTAATCTTTCTCCTCTTTAGCAAGTCGGGCTAAACCAAGATACGCTAATCCACTATTTGAATCAGCTTTTATTGCACGGTCAAAAAATGTTTTAGCCCACTGATATTTTCTCTGAATCAAATATACATTAGCTCTTTCAATTAAAGCAGGTGCGTAATTTTGATCGATATAAAGGATCCCTTTATATGTTTCAATCGCATCATCATAATTTTTCATTGCTACCATAATTCTTCCAAGCATCATCTGAACATCGATATTTTGTGGATCACTGTTTTTAACTTTTTCAACCGCTTTTAGCGCATCTTTATAACTCCCGGTATTGTAAAGAGCCATGGCATATTTAAGCCATACATTCGTATCCTGGCTCCTTGAAACTAATATTTCCAGCTCTTTTACAGCATCTTTGTATTTTCCTGTTTCCATGTATACATCAATTAATGCCATCCTTAGATCATCATCAATATTACCTTTAGTAATTTGGACTACTCTCTCCAGTAACCTTGCTCCTTCATTACGTCTGTTAGTCATAAGATACCCACGTGCCAGAAGTGCCATTAACTTAGGGTCATTTTCCTTAATTGAATTCGCCATTTCCAGAAAAACCATAGCATCATCTACCATTTTTTTGTTCAATAAAACCTGACCGATTTTTCCGGATGCATCAGCATTTTCAGGATCTACAGTTATGAATTTCCTGTATGCATTCAACATATCCTTGTCACGCTTTAACTTTCCATAGAGACTTCCCAGTTCCAGCCAGACTCTTGGAATAGTATCTGACAAGGCAGCACATCTCTCCAGGTACTTGATCGCATCATTCGCTGCACCAGACTGATTTGAATAGTAAATCCCGAGTTTCAGGAAATTACGATAATCTTTTGGATAAGACACAATATTCTTTTTATAAATTTCAACTGCCTGTTTTGGATTTAGGGTTTCATTTACTAATGCCAAACTGTAAGCTGCTTCTGGATCATTCACCCCCGGCAAGCTGATATAATCTGTAAGTATTTCTGCTGCTTTCTTCTTATCACCATTTTTCTCATAGGCTTCAGCCAACCCTTTATATGCTTTATCCCGATTCGGTACATTCCCTTTGATATCTCTGACTTTAGTCAGCACATTTATTGCAGACTGATAATCTTTAACCTCAATTGAAGATAATCCGAATTCAACCAGATATTGCGGACTTGAATCATCTTTGACCATTTTGTAATACTTGTATGCATCCTGATATTTTTTCTTATCAAAGGCATGTTTTGCCACTTTTATAGCGGTTTCATTGTCAGATGACTTTTTGTCAAGGTACTTTTTGTATGCATTCATGGCGTCATCCACTTTTTTCTGTTTCATATATAAATCCCCAAGCTGTTTATACTCTTCTACAGCTTTTGGATTTAATACCAGAGCCTGTTCATAAGTCACAATAGCTTCATTAACCTTTCCTGCTTTCATTTGGCAATCTGCAAGAACAGACAGATACTCACCGTTTTTAGGATCAAGCTGAGAAGCTTTTTCAAACATCCTTATAGCATCATTGTATTTCTTTGATGATTCATAGATTTGACCTAAAGTTTTATACATCGAAGCATCCGCCTCATTGGCATCAATTGCTCCATTCAGGGCTGCAAACTTTTCTGCCGGTTTACCCAGTTTCAGAACCAGATTGACATAATTTTTATGGATACCCTTGATTTTTGGATTAAATTTCAATGCAGCCCTGTATGCATTCAAAGCACCATTTTCATCTTTTTTAACAAGAAGAGCATCACCGAGCATCTTCTGAGCATCAGCATCATTTGGTTTCAGTTGAGTATACTGTTTCAAATACTCCTGTGCATCATTTGACGCTCCGGTTTTCATTGAAATCTCATACATTCTTTTAAAAACATCTGCATCTTTAGGAGTTAACTTTGCAAGGTCTTTGTAAATTATCAATGCCCTTGGATAGTCCTGTGCCAAAAAGGATGCTTCAGCATATAAAGAAAGAAGATCTGCCTTTTTCGCGCCATCACCCTTAACCATACCAAAATACCTGACAGCATCCTTATATTTTTTCTGTTTAAGTTCATATTCTCCCACGATCTTGGCAACATCACCATCTGATGCATTCTTTTCCAGATATTTTTTATATGATCTAATTGCAGACTGATCCTTTTTCTGTTTCATATAAAGATCTCCAAGAACCTTATATTCCTTAGAAGCTTTCGGATCCATTGCGATTACTTGTTCGTATGTTAATATTGCAGCATCTGTCATTCCTTTGCTGACCTGACAATCTGCAAGGGCACTCAGAAGTTTAGTGTTTTTGGGATCAAGTTGAACAGCCTTTTCATACATTTTTACTGCGTTGTCAACTTTTTTCTGCTTTTTGTAAATTTCACCAAGGGCCTGATACATCTTTGCATCTGCTTCACCAGCATTAATCGCTCCATTCAAAGCCCTTTCCTTTTCAGCATCATCACCAGATTTAAGGACCAGACTTACATAATTTTTATATAAGCCTTTCAATGCAGGATCTGCTTTTAAAGCAGTTCTATATGCATTGAGTGCACCAGAATGATCTTTTAGAGCAAATAACATATCACCCAGTTTTTTCTGAGCCTTAGCATCGGAAGGCGCTAAAGAAGCATAAACTTTCGAATATTGTAATACTTCTTCCTTGGTTCCAGCCTTAGTAGCAATTTCTGCCAACAATCTGAAAACTTCGGGATCTTTCGGAGTTACCTTTGCTAACGACTTGAATATCTGGTATGCCTTAAATTCATCTTTTGCATTGTAACTTGCCTGCCCATACATCATAAGATGTTTTGGGTCAGAAGCATCTGCACCAGTTACCATCCCCAAATACTTAACAGCTTCACTATATTTTTTAGACTCGTAAGCAGACTTTCCAACCACTTTTGCGATCTCATTGTCCTTGCTTTTTTCGAGGTATTTTTTGTACGCGGTCAAACCGGAACTACTCTTTTTCTGTTTCATATACAGGTCGCCAAGCATTTTATACTCTTTATTGGCCTGAGGATTCATAGCTACAGCCTGTTCAAGAGTAAGAATCGCAGCCTGTGGTTTTCCGCCTTTAATCTGACATTCAGATAACCTGTTTAAAAGAGAAACATCTTTGGGATTAAACTGAATAGCTTTTTCATACATAGCAATTGCATCTGGATACTTTTGCTGTTTTTGATAAATTTCACCAAGTTTTGCATACATTTGGCCATCAGCTTCCCCTGCTTTTATAGCCCCAGTAAGTACTTTGACAATTTCAGCATCCTTTCCTGAATTTATAACCAGCTTGGCATATTTACCATAAAATCCCTTTGCTGAAGGATCTGACGTAAGAACAGCCCCATAAGCATTAATTGCTCCATTAGCATCTTTACGCTCATAGAGGATATCCCCCAATTTTTTCTGAGCACTAACATCTTTTGGTCTTAATCTTGTATAACTTTTCAGGTAAGTTAACAGATCATCTTTTTTCCCCAGGCCTTCAGCTATCTCATACAGTTTTTTAAACACTTCAGCATCTGCAGGAGTTACAGTTGCCAATTGCTTGAAAATCTCATAAGCTTTTGCCTGATCTTTTGCCAGGAAACAAGCCTCACCATACATTTTAAGATAAGATGGCTGTTTAGAATCAGCCCCCTTTACCATTCCAAGATACTTAACAGCTTCCTGATAGTTTTTTGCCTTAAAAGCAGCTTCTCCAACCTCCATTGAAAGTTTGTCATCAGAGCTTTTTTCAAGAAATTTTTTATAATTTTTAACAGCCTGGTCATTTTTATTCTGTTTTTTATACAAATTCCCCAATAGTTTATACTCAGCCCCAGCCTGTGGATTCATCGCAATTGCCTGCTCATATGTAAGAATAGCATCATTGATTTTTCCTACTGCGACCTGTGACTCAGCCAATGATGTCAATAAAGCTACACTTTTTGGATCAAGCTGACTTGCTTTTTCATACATTGCAGAGGCTTTCTGATGATTACCGACTTTTTTGTATATGTCACCAAGGTGCTTATATACACTTAAATCTGCTTCACCGGCTTGTATTGCTTTACTGAGAACAATGATCATCTCTTTGTCACTTCCGCCGGATTTTATCATCAAATCTGTAAAATTTTTATAGAAACCTTTTGCTGATGAATCTGCTTTTAAAACAGCTTTATATGCTTCAAGCGCTCCAGCATTGTCTTTCTTTGCATAAAGCATATCACCCAGTTTTTTCTGAGCATTTGCATCAGAAGGTTTTAATTTTGTATATGATTTCAGGTAAGATATTTTATCACTTTCAGGTCCTGTTTTTTCAGCGATCTGATATAAAGTTTTAAATACATCCGGATCTTGAGGTGCCTTAACTGCAAGCTGCTTGTAAATCTGATATGCTTTTTTCTCATCTTTTGCCTTAAGGCAGGCATCGCCATACATTTTCAGGTAATCAACATTATCAGAATCTTTACCTGTAACCATACCGAAATATTTGACAGCTTCCGAATAGTTCTTTTCTTTATAATCATATTCTCCAATTTCTCTTGCGATACCATTATCTGATTTGTTCTCCAGATACTTTTTATAATTTTTTATTGCAGAAGCAGTTTTATTTTTCTTTTTATAAAGGTCACCCAGAATCTTATATTCTTTATCAGCTTTCGGATTCATGGCGAGTGTTTGTTCGTATGTCAATATAGCGGCATCAGTATTTCCACTTTCAGCCTGGGATTGAGCAAGTTTGGCCAACAACGAAACATCTTTGGGATCCAGCTTGCCAGCTTTATCATACATTTCCAAAGCTTTTTTGTGATTTCCCTGCTTACTGTAGATATCGCCAAGCTCAATAATAACATCAACATCTGCTTCACCAGCAGCTATTGCACCGCTGTAAGCCTGAATTTTTTCCTGATCAGTCCCCGATTCCCTTATTAAAACAACATAGTTTTTATAAAACCCTTTGGCTTTTGAGTTCTGTTTTAAAACACTATTGTATGCAGCAAGTGCTTCTTTCTTATTTTTCAGATCAAAAAGAAGATCACCTAATTTTTTCTGCATCTCAATATCATCAGATTTCAGGGCTGTATATTTTTTCAAATGGTCAGCAGCACCTTTTTTATCCTTTTGCTTCTCAGCAATTTCATAAAGCATCTTTAACGGTGCTGGATCATTTGGAGAAACTTTTGAAAGCTGTTCAAGCAATTTATTAGCTTTTGCGAAATCATTGACCTTGATTGAAGCAGAAGCATAATTCGAAAGAAAATCAGCAGTTTCAGCATCTTTTCCACTCACTTTTTCCATGTACTTTACAGCATCTTTGTAATTTTTCTTTTCTATTTCATAATTTCCAACCTTTAGCGAAATTTTTGAATCACCAGGTTTTTTAATCAGATACTTTTTAAAAGAAGCAATTGCCTGCTCCTTTTTACCCATTTCCATATACAGATCACCAAGAATTTGAAGCTCATTTGTACACGAGGTGTCCATTGTTATTAATTGTTCATATGTAATAACTGCATCAGTTTTCTTCCCGGCCCTTACCTGCGATAAGCCTAAAGCTTTGAGGTTTTCAAGATTTTTTGGATTAATCTGAAGAGCCTTCTGGTAGTTTTCAATTGACTTGTTATAATCCTTTTTGTTCAAATAGATTTCACCGAGTGTGTTATAAATTTCCTCATCAGCTTCATTAGCTTTAACAGCTGCAGTTAATACAGTAAGGATCTCCTGCTCCTGAGCCTTTTTTGCCTTAAGGAGTTTGGCATATTTTTTATAAAATCCTTTAACTGAAGGATCCGCTTTAATGGCTGCGCGATAAGACTCTAACGCTCCATCAGAATCTTTCATTTCGTATAGCAGATTACCAAGATCTCTAAACCCGATTCCATTATCAGGTTTAAGTTTTACCAATTGGCGAAGATTTTCCACAGCACCTTTGTTATCATTTGTTTTCAGGCAAACCTGATATAAATTACTGAACACGTCCGGGTTTTTCGGCATTAATAGAGCCAGTTCTTTATATACCTCTTTAGCCTCTTTGAGTTCTCCTGAATTCATGGCATAATTTGCGTATCTGAGCCTTGATACTGTATCCTTTTTATCAAGAGACATGATTTTTTTATCAGCCAGAGCCATTTTCTTTTCATTTTTAGTTTTTTCATAACATAAAGCAAGCTGTTGCCACCAGTCTTTGTTATCTTCTTCCTTTTTAACTAGATCCTCAAGGATTTTTTGGGCATTCGAATATTTGCCGTTTTGTATATGAATTTTTGCAAGAATTACCTGTGGCTCTGTCAAGTTTTTATCATGATGCAAAGCTGTTTCAGCCGCATCAAGTGCCAAATCAAATTTTTTCTGCTCCCATGCAGCCTTCATCATACCTTGCGCTGCATTAGCGTCAGCTTTCAATGAAAAAGATTTCTGAAAATTCTTAAACGCATCATCATACTTCTTGGTTTTCAGGTAATATTCGCCAAGAGTGAAGTAAACTTTGGGATTGTCAGGCTGAAGAGAAAGTAGTTTTTCATTTATAATCCTGGCTTTATCCTCCATTTTGGCCTTGGAATACAGATCCGCAAGGCGAACATAGGCTTCAACATTTTCTTTTTCTTTACTAATTACATTTTCAAGAAGTGGAATAGCCTTGCTGTACTCACCTAATCCCTCATAGGCCTCTGCAGTTAAAAATGTTGCATCAGATATAATTTTGCCTTGATTATCTGCTTTTCTTATCTCTAAAAACAAATCAAGAGCCTGCTTGTAAGCTTTTTTCTCCAGGTTCCATCGTGCAACATTACTCTTTGCATTTAAAGCTTCTTTGCTTGTAGATTTGCCAAATTTCCCTACAGCTTTCTGATAAATTTTTACTACTTCGTTTTTGTCCAACCCAGATTTTTCTGCACTTATCCCCATTCTGTACAAATCATCAGCACTTAATTTGGTTTGATCTGCCTTATCATATGCAGAAAATGCATCTTTATATTTTTTAGCATCGAAATAAATATTTGCCAGTTCAACAGCTACTTCAGGTTTTGAGAAGTTTTTATCACGAACAGCTTCTCTCATGTAAACGGTAGCAGAATCAAAGTTCTTTTGTATTTTATAGATACCTGCTATAGTGTATGCAATTTCGCCCTCATTTTTTTCGCCATTCGATTTTTTTAACAATGGAAGAGCTTTATCATATGATTTACTCTCGTAATAGATCAAACCTAAAGCACGATTCGCAACCATATTGGATTTATCCGTTTCAACAACTTTTTCCAAAGCTTTTTTTGCATCAGAGGTCTTTTTCAAAGCAATACAGGCTCTGGCATATTCCCAACTGGCTTCACCTGTTTCTTTAATCTCCATGGTTTTTTTTGCCATTTCCAGAGCATTTTCATGGTCTTTCATGTTGTTATAAACACGTGCAGCCCCCAGATGCGCTTCATAGTTTGAACCATCATTTCTGATTGCAACCATAAAACATGCCAAAGCTTTTTCTGTTAACTTCTGCTCTTCATTTGCAATTCCTAACTTTGCCCATTGATCTGCAGTCCTTTCTGTTACCGGCATTTTTTCGTCTGCGTAGCTAATAGCTTCAGCAAATTTTCCGGATTTAATCAGTTTATCAAAAGCATCATCAGATAAAGCTGTTGATACGAGAAGAAATAAAAGTGCCTGCAAACTGACAACAACCGCATAACGGATAGTCATAAATTATCCTCCGAATTCATGATTATTTCAAACTTGATTAATATCATCACAACTGCTTAAAATAATAATTCCAAGCAGAAGAAATATCCGAATAAAACCAGTTCGTCAAAACATCCCTATTGTATGGATTTAATCAAATATACATGCATTCTAACAGATTTTGAAACTTTTTTGTGATTTTTACCCAATTCGTAACTCAATTGCCTAACCTCAATTATAATTAATTAGACAGGATTAATTACCAATGAGCCTGCGAGAGCAACACTTGGCCACAGAAAGGGTTCTATTACTGTGTTGTCATATCTATAAGGTAATAAGACCAGGCAGTATCACCGCGCCACACATAGTTCATGCCCGTCGATCGAAACCACCTTTACTCGTCCCCATTCAGTTATTACAGGCACAGATATTGCATTCTACATCAGAAAGTTTTACAAATTTTTCAAAAAAGGAGACAAAATGGCTCTTGAAATACCAAATATTATTGATTGTAATGCTAAAAATTGTGTTTATAATAAGCAAAATCAATGCCATGCATTTGCCATAACAGTCGGGGATGAAGAGCCGCGATGTGATACTTATTGCAGTTCTCAGGTAAAAGGTGGTATCAGTGAGGTTACAGGCAAAGTAGGTGCCTGTAAAGTATGTGATTGTATTCACAACAAATCTTTTGAATGCACCGCCCAAGGAATCCACATTACCATTAATCATGGCACGCCTGATTGTGCAACTTTTGAACCCCTCTGATTTAACCGGTCGGTTATCCGGCCGGCACACAATTATGTACAAACCCTGGTAAAAAACTATTTTAAAAAACCAATATTTTTATTTATCATACGTATTTTTCAGTATTTCGGGTACATAATGCAACAATTTTCTGCAAAGATATTCTCAAATTCAAAAATCAGCGACTGTTTCTATGAGATGGTGTTTTCCTGGAAACCCAACACAATACCTTTACCCGGACAGTTTGTAACAATCAGAGCAGAATCCAGCACATCACCTTTACTTCGCCGTCCTTTTGCTCTGTCGGGATTTTATGAATCAAAAAATAGATGTTCTATTATTTATCAGAAACGCGGCCCGGCAACAGCCCTGCTTGCAGGAAAATCTCCTGATGAACAAATTGACCTTATCGGCCCCCTGGGAAATCCTTTCCCAATTCCGGGTAAAAAGAATAAAGCAATCCTTATCGCAGGTGGAACTGGTATCGGCCCTGTTGTTTTTCTGTGCTCCAGATTAAAAAAAATTGATATCGAGTATATCTCCATTTTTGGTGCAAAAACAAAGTCGTCAATTCCTGATAACCAGTTTATCAAACAAAATTTTGTAATCTGTACTGATGATGGAAGTGCTGGTTATAAGGGGACAACCACCGATTACCTGAAATCTATTTCAAATGTCATAACTTCTGATACAATCCTTTTTGCCTGTGGACCACAACCGATGCTTAAAAGTTGTAATGATTTTGCATACTCATATAAAATACCCTGCTACGTCTCTGTTGAACAAATAATGGCTTGCGGAGTTGGTGCATGTATGGGGTGCGCAATAAAAATTACAAAAGAACCAGGTTTCGCAAGAGCATGTAAAGAAGGCCCTGTTTTTAAATCTACAGAAATTGATTGGAACTAAATTAATTGATCTAAGAATTTATCTCCGGGATTATATTTTATGAACTTGACCGTCAATATTGGAAACGGGATTTTTCACAATCCTGTATGCGTTGCTTCAGGAACATTTGGTTATGGAAGTGAATATGAAAACCTCATAGATTTAAATAAACTGGGTGCCATTTTTACTAAAGCAGTTACTTTAGAACCCCGAACTGGAAATGAAATTCCAAGGATCATCGAAACCCCATCAGGTATTTTGAATTCCATAGGCTTGGCAAATGTTGGAGTAAAACGATTTGTTCAGGAAAAAATCTCCTTTCTTGAAAAACTCCCTTGTGCAACAGTTGTCAATGTTGCCGGTTCAACCGAAAATGAATACGTTGAAGTAATCAAAAACCTCGAAAGCTGCAAATCGATCTGGGGATATGAAATTAATGTTTCTTGCCCAAATGTTAAGCATGGCGGACTTGCATTCGGCACCGCCCCCTTTCAAATCGAACGCTTGACAAAACTACTCCGTCAGACCACATCAAAACCATTAATAATCAAATTGACTCCAAATGTAACTGATATCACAACTATTGCAAAAGCGGCTCAAGATGGCGGGGCTGATGCTGTTTCATGCATAAACACCCTGATTGGTATGGTAATAGACACACAAAAAAAAGCTACTGCTCTTCCAATGAAAACCGGTGGTTTAAGTGGTCCTGCAATTCGTCCGGTCGGGATTGCTTTAACATACAAAGTCAGCCGGGCAGTAAGTATTCCTGTAATAGGAATAGGCGGAATTATGAATGCAGATGATGCTATTCAATATTTTCTTGCTGGTGCATCAGCAATTCAGGTCGGCACAGGTAATTTTGTCGACCCATCAATTGCAGTAAATGTTCTTGAAGGAATAATAAAGTATTCTGAAAGAGAGAACATTAAATCAATAAGTGAATTTCATTCTTTCATAACATAGCGTCTAATCAGCACTCATTATTTTGTAAAACACAGCCTGTTTTAATATACGTCAAGATACACTTCACCTGTGAGTCCTGATAATTGCGTATTCAAACCCAAAAGGTTATCAAGTGTATTTATCACATTAACAGTCAATTCATTTCTTTTTGATTCACAATAATCAGTTATATCAAACTCGACAGGACACCAGCAACATTGTCCCAGGTATTTCTCATTAATACTTACTTCAACCGGACCAGAAACCTTAGAAAATCTCAATATCAGTTTTTTATACTCAGCCGGTATTTCAAACGATTGACGATAAATACCAGATCCACTCATAAATGGATAACCGTAATTCGTCCATGAATCATGACTGGTAATTCCATAATGATTTTCAATTACCCAGCCATTACTGCTTTTAGTTATGGCGAAATTACCTATAACAACAGGTGGCAACTTTAACAAACCAGAATCAAAGATATCTGCACCAGAAAATCTGGCAGAAATCCGGTTAAAACCTTTTTTTAAATTCTTGCCGATATCATACAATACAGACCGTAAACCGAAATGATAATTTTTATAAGTAAACAAAGTATTTATTTGTTCCTTATTATGTTTAAAATCGATTGATTCTTCATTAATCTTTTTGCATACCTCTGCTTTTGTACCATTAAAAAGTACTTCTATTGGTATTTCTGACATTTCCAGCTCTCTTAAGACCAAATAACAACTTGACGGTATATCCTTTACACTGAAATATGATTCATAATATCTTGAAAACCCTCCGGATCTACGACTTAATCCGAGTCGTAAATTCCAGACAGCAAGAGGTAAAGCATTAAAGGATCCTGGTTTGAACTCCCACTGATCTTTCAACATTATGCTGTAAAAATTATTTTTACGATTTGATGTTACCTTTTTACGTATTTGTTTGAAGTATCCATGCATCATATTTTTATCTGCTGAAATTATTATTTGTGTACAGAGAGGTGGCACACAAACCGGTATAATACATCTATCTTCATTTTTTTGATAGTCCTTTATTTCACAGATTTCACAATCCTTACAATTAAGTGAATAAAAAGACTTGTCATCAGGAGTTGCAAATAGTTTTACATGTTTTTTGTTTTCTGTACATGGATTGTACAGTAACCACAATTCATACTCATTACCTGTCCCGTAAGAGCAATACAGATCAGAGTCAGAACTGTCATCATGTTTATAACTTATTACTGATAAAGGTCCGAGTTCTTCTTCAAGTTCCGGCAAGGTTATCATTCTAATCTGTTTTTTTTCCCTGGCCTTTAAGGATTTTTTTACAGTTTTTGGAACTGAATCAATAAAAAGAACTCTGCCTCCATTTTTCAACAGCTTTGCAATAACAGATACAGTCTGATCAGATAAATAAGGTATGTCAGGAATCAAAAGCATCTTGTATTTTCCGTTATACCTGCCTTTCGGCAACAAAAAATCTCCACCCGGAAGAAGAGAACATCTGTCAAGCATCTGCTCGGTTACAAAATTGAAACCTGCTCCCGATTTTTTGACAACATTCAATAACTCATTGATCTCCATAAATTTTTCTGCTGAATTATCAAATCCATCTGCAGACAAAACCCATGGTACAAGAATCGCAACTGGCCGGTCCCATCTGATATCTCTTACTACAGCATTCATCCGGGAAACATAGTTACAGAATAATTTGATATACTTCCATTCCGGTGCCTGCTTTGAAAGACTGTAAAAGCTTTTCATCTGAAGATCAGAATCGATATTAAACAGGATTCCATTTATAAGAGTATGGGTTGTTTCGTAATGGATTGACTTGTCGAATTCATCCTTTAACGACTGAATTATCCCGCCCTGACATAATCGGTCACACCCCACAACATCAAGTACATTCCTCTGTTCCTGATACATAATAATATTTGATATGATATTTTTTTTAAATTGATAATTTTTCGGTTTTCTACTTGGCAATTGCAATCCTGAAACACTCTGCCATGAATTACATTCCCCTGCGATATTTTTAACAAACAACTCTTTGCCCGCATATTGTTCAGGATAAAGAATCCACTGTGTCATTCCAGTTTTGCCTGTCAGGTCATCCATCGACTTTATAATACTTTTCCTTATCATTTCATGAATGCATTCATACATCTGCATTTTAGTCATATTAGACAAATCGTAATTATCACCGAACAATACCGGAAGACATGTCAAAAGATCCTTTTTAAATTTATTTTTAAAGGCTGAAACGATACTGTCATCCCAGGGAAAAGATTTTTTTAACTGATAAATATCCGGTATTTCATTTATAAAGCCCTGAAAAACAGCAGGTATATATTTCGAATATTTTTCGTAAAAACATTCAAATACCTCTGTATATACTCGCGATACATCTGCATTTAAAATGTTTGGAATAAATTTTCCATAGCTGCTTTTTAGAAATTCTTTTTTAAATACCATTACCTGGAAGCTGCCTGAAGGCAGTTTATATTCGCAAGTAACTCCATCAGTTTTACCTTTTAATACTTTTACATTTGTTTGAACATGCTCCGGTTGACCGTCTTGAATTGCAAGAACAATATTGCAACCTGGATCAGCCCGTTCCATTCTGAATATGCACGGACCTTTCATTTCGCTGCATTGTTCAAGAATCAGATTCTTTGCCCTCATTCTTTTTAACAGAAGTGCTGAATCCCAAATTGCACTTTCCATAAAAGTATTAATCAACCGTATACTGATATTTAATTTTTGAGCTTTTTTCAGAACAAGGTCAAAAAGCTCAAAAAATTCTTCTGAAAAAAACTCAGGCGTCATACCACTTACAGGTTTAATTGCAAGGCCACCAAAGCCATAAGCGGCCAATGAAGAGATCTGATCAATTAATTCTCTCTCACTTATTTTCAGATTCCAGATCCAGATTCCCCAAGGCTGGAAATCCCGATCAGGTTTTGCCAATACTGCTTTCAAATTCTTCAAACCAATCTCCTGCTAAAGATTGAAGCATATCTGTATCAAAAACAAACCTGAAAAACGGTTTATTTTTACTTTTTTGAGATACAAACAGCCGGATATGAATCAATTTCTATATTGTACAATTGTAATGTTCGAATCCAGTATCCCGAATTATTCCTGCCCTGAACAATTTTCATAAATCATTCAAAATAAAACAGCTCAAACTTAAAAATTAAATTGTGTAATAAAGTTTGCCAAAAAATGCTTATGAGACACCTGCTGAAAACGAGCTCTAACTCCTGTAATATCAATTTGTTAAGTCAATTTGAAAAATATTTTTTTATTATTCAGGATAACCACTTTTAAACAATATTTCAGTTAGTTTTCTTAATGGTCTTCTATTTTTCTGAATATTTTCATATTTATTATTAGTTAAGGTTTTAAACCATACTGATAATAATTTTTATTAAATCCCAAATGAAAATGATTAATTTAACATTAAATCTGTGAGAACAACACCTGGCACAAAAAGGAGATTAGAGAGTGCGGGTGTCAGATCTATCTGACCACAACGATCCAGAGCAGACATGAAACATTTATGCCAATGCACACGAAAAAGACCCGCAAAGAAATTTTTACATTTTAGGTAAACCTATGAAGAGGGATTAATTACTGGAGCTGAAAAGTTCAGTTGCAGGGTCGTTTAAATCCTTTGACTTCAGTCATATGATACCTTATTTCCCTATCACAGAGTAATAGCAGAAAAAGAACTATTCATGAAAGAAGAAAAGGATTTTTTCAGCGAATCTGCCGAAATGTAACACTAATCCCTTGATTGAAGAGCACCAAGAGCAAGGCCGATCGCCCCGCGAGCATCAAATGCCTCTTTAAAAAAAGCACTTTCAACATATCCGATTTTTTTCAGATCCCAGGTTCCCGGCAGATATACAACTGTCTTTTCAGTAGCTAAAGCGATCGAAATTTCACTAAGTGTCCCATAATTTCCGGGAAATGCAATTATTACATCTGAAGAATGCACAACCAGAACATTTCTGGCTATACCCAACCCTGTAGGAATGGCAATATGAACATATGGATTTGCATCTGTTTTCTTAAGCCCCGGAAGAATCCCGATAACAGTACCATCATTATCGAAACACCCCTTACTGGCGGCCTCCATAATGCCACCAAGGCCACCACACACAAGAACTGCACCATTTTTAGCTATATGTGCACCTGTTTCGTAAGCAATCTTATAATCATCCTTATTACACTGAGAAGCACCTATTATACCGATAACAGGTTTCAAAACAGACATTCATCCTCCATCTATTCACCAATAATTTTTATCAAAACTCTCTTAGGTCGACGCCCGTCAAATTCACCATAGAATATTTGTTCCCAGGGACCAAAATCCAACCTGCCATCCGTTACAGCAACAACCACTTCTCTACCCATGATTTGTCTTTTCAGATGCGCATCTCCGTTATCTTCAGCCCCATTATGATGATACAGAGAAACGGGCATATAAGGAGCGAGTTTTTCGAGCCATGCATCAAAATCTTTAATCAATCCGGATTCATCATCATTAATATAAACGCTGGCAGTAATATGCATTGCATTTACAAGACATAATCCTTCCTTAATACCACTTTCAGTCAAAGCATCATTAACCTGATTCGTAATATTGATATAATCACGTCTTTTACTGGTATTAAAGGTTAGAACTTTTCTGAAAGATTTCATAATTTCATCTCGTTTGTCTTTTCTTCAAGTTCTGTGCGTCTTTTTTCAAATCCCGCTTTTCCCAATAAAGCAAACATATTCTTCTTATATGCTTCAACACCCGGTTGATCAAATGGATTAACGCGCAGTAAATATCCGCTAATTGCAATTGCTTTTTCGAAAAAATAGAACAGTTGCCCCAATGTATCGGCACACCGATCTTCCAGTTCAATTGTAGATACCGGAACACCGCCATCAAGATGCGCAAGAAGGGTTCCACGGTAAGCATTAATATTTATTTCTTCAAAACTTTTTCCTGCAAGGTAATTCAATTCATCACTGTCATCATCAAATTTCGGTATACAAAGAGTACGTGAAGTCTTTTTTAAAACCATGAAAGTTTCAAAAACATTACGAACTCCCTCCTGCATCCATTGGCCGAGTGAATGAAGATCTGTAGTATAATCCAGTGCTGCAGGAAATATTCCTGTTCCGTTTTTACCTTCACTTTCACCAGCAAGCTGCTTCCACCATTCACTTATAAAATGAATCTGAGGCGCAAAAGCAGCCATTACCTCATTAGTATATCCTTTTCTAAAAAGAATGTTCCTTACAGCAGCATAATGACCAGAAAGATTATTCTCAAAATTATCTCCACAGCAAAAACTCATTGCTGTTTTTGCACCCTCAAGCAACTTGCCTATATCAATTCCAGCAGCAGCAATTGGAAACAAACCCACCGGAGTTAATACAGAAAATCTTCCACCTACATCTGAAGGGATATCAAAAGTTGTATAACCTTCCTCGTCAGCAAGCTTTCGTAATGCCCCTTTTGAGGGATCTGTAGTAGCAATTATTCTGGAAGCAGCCTCTTTTCTGCCATACCGGTTTTCCATCCATTGCCGGATAACCCTGAATGCGATACCAGGTTCTGTGGTAGTTCCACTTTTAGAAATGACATTTACAGAAATCCTTTGGTCTTTAACCAGATCAAGAAGATCAGCAATGTAGTCGGAATTTATAGAATGACCACAAAAAAGAACCCTGGGCTTTCTGGTATCTTCAAAGGTTGAGGACATATACTCAATTGCAGCACGAGCCCCCAGATATGATCCTCCTATGCCGATACAAATCAGCACATCTGTTTTCGACCTGATCTCCTCTGCTTTTTGATTTATAACTTCGACATTTTTTTTCATAGTTCGTGGGAGCTCAATCCAACCCAGAAAATCGCTACCAGGTCCACTGCGATCCTTAAGCATTTTTTCTGCTGATGCTATTGAATTATTATATAGTTCGATTTCCTCTCTTGAAACAAACTCACCTGAAAACTGATCATTATAAAAAATTTTCGGAGTTGACATAATCTACCTTTTGTTTAAAATTTTTAATAATAGTCTATAGTATTTTCGCCATCAGCTTTTGTTTTAACTTATATCAAATAGAGTTGAGGAGGTAATATTTTTTTACAGAAATCGTTGGACCATACTTTTTTCTCTAACAGCCGGTCTTGATATCGACATCATAATAACACCACTTTTGAAAATAGTTACAGTGCCGGTAGACTCCGATATTGTGATTGCCAAAGCATTAGTGCAAACTGTAATCCCCGCTGCTGCTGCGTGTCTGGCACCGAAACCACCAGGCAGTGGTGGTAATTCTTCCGTTGGCGCTGGCCGCAAATAGCTTCCGGCAGATAACACAATACCGTCTCCTGTAATTATAAACGCCCCATCAATACTCGCGAACTCTTTAATTGTCTCAACCAGACCCGGATCAAGAATATTTCGTTCTGCTTCACTATATCCTCTGAAAGGATTGATAATGAGCTGGCGTACATACGCGTTTACTGTATTAGTATCACCAACCACGAAAATGGTACCTATTGGTTTTCCTTCCCTTCCTTCAACAGCGATTTCACCAGCAAGACCAACTATTCTTTCAAGAACCTCTGGTTTTACATCAGGAGGAAGAATATTTTGTGCCGTTGAAAAGAAAAACTCGTACTCCATTGCAATGTCAATAGCTACAATGGTATCAAATACTCCATTTTTTGAATTTCCCGACAAACATACGACTCGATCCTCTCTTCCAAGTAAATTCCTTGACAAGGCCAATAAGATCCCGATTTTCATCTGTCCTGTCCTTGAAGCCGGTATTGAAGGAGCCTGAAGCAATCCAGCCACTTTTTTTTCACTAACAAGGTCGAAACGGGTTTTATTACTTGTAACAAGAATCAACTTTGGTTTTAATTTGAACTGTTCTAAAAAATCATTTTCCCGAACCGTATCAGCAAATACCATTATTGCACTGGCTTTGACATCTCTGGCCAGACTGATTGTAGAATTTATTAATGGATTAATATTCTTCTTTGTAGTAGTTTTTTGTGATTTTTCTTCATAAACACCTTTTTTTAATGAGGCAATAATATTTTTAATCCCTACACGTTCTTCATATGACAATATCTGCTCCCTGACAGCATCAGATTTGAAAAAAGCAGCCAGTTCTGAAAGGATCTGTATTTGACGATTATTATCTGCATCATCTCTTGCAACCAGCAGGACAATAACATGGGCCAAGGCACCCCTGGCAGCATCATATTTGATACCAGCCATACTACGCCCTACAACTATGGCAAACTCCTCCTTTATCGGGCCTCTTGCCTGAGGAAGAGCAAGTCCCTGTCCGATAAATGTTGATGCAGATTCTTCTCTTTTTAGTATTTCATCAATTATGGTTTTCTGTTTTTTTACATCCAATGCTTTACACAAAAGCAAAGACAATTCACGGATCGCTTCAACTTTCTCTTCCGCTTTAAGCTCAACAACTGTTGGCATTACCAGATACTGTTCAAAAGACAATGCTACCTCCAGTTCTCACCAATTACAGCAGCAAAATAATTAATTATATCATTATTCTTTATATATATGATATCATTATTTATGGTAATCGCATTTAATTTTAAAAGCTGCGAAATCCCCGATTCAACCAATTGAGTTGCAGATACTTTTTTTAACATTTCGATATTTCTATTTTCACTGCTCAAAAAATGCAAAAGTGAAGGTACATTTTCAGATATCTGGTTTATTGATACCTTTAATTTTCCTTTTATCAAAACCGCCACAATATGTATCGGCAAAGTACAAAAAAGTGAAAGAAAATTTTTATGAATCACTTCACCAGCTTTTTGCATTGAAACCCGATGTGCCGAAAAATCATCCCTGGCATTCGGGATATGGTTTTTTTCAATGTCAACGATAGATCTTACAGAAACCGTTTCTTTAAAATCCACATAGACATCCCCAAATTTTTTTCCAGTATATCTGGAAAAAAGCATCGGAAGAAATGCCATAATATCAGCTCCAAAATAATATCCATTTCCAATGATACGCTTAAATATGTTATTACTTCTTCTCCTTAAGCTTTTTCCTTTTTGTAACAGGCCAAACCACGGAAGATCCGGAGGAAACTCATATGAAATAGATGCTATCAACAAATTTACATCATCAGAAAGATTCTTTGCCTGACAAAGAATTGCAGCTCCAAGAACTCCACTCTTAATTTCCATAGCTTTTCCTGAATAACTCCTCCCACCTTCAGGAAAAACAATAACCGGTTCCCGGTTTTCCAGCATTGTAATTACATTCCTGCATAAATTACGAACATAATTACGTTCAAATCCATTATCCCTTTCCACAGTAAAAGCGCCCAGCGATTTGAACCATGGACCGATTACAGGTAAACCTGTCAGATTGTCACCGGCAGCAAATCTAAGATTTTTAAAACCCATCTTGTGCAGGAGTATTCCTATCAGAATATAATCAATATGACTCCTGTGAGTACTGATAACCATTAAAGGCCGTTTCTGGATTTTTGATGCATCCAGATATGGACCTCGAATATGAATATTACTGAAATTAGATTTAAAAAAATTATCAACGCTGTTATGAACACCGCAGACAACATCATGGTATGAACTCATGCACCAAACCTGCCATGACAAATAATACTAAGACAATTTATTAAAAATAGGATTTGTTACATCTAAAACCAAGTAATACCTATAACCGGATAATTAATTTAATCCTCGTACATTGAGCAAATTCGATATTCAACCGGGAAAAATTTGTATATAAAACCAACAACAAGAAATATGCTGCAAACTCTTGGGGATCAAAATGCTTCAGAATTAAAATACATGATCATTACGTAAAATAATTTCATGTAGTATTACTCTCTATATTCTTCAAAAAGCAAATATTATCACCAGACAGGTCAAATGATACAAAAACATTCTCCGATCGTGATAGCCATCAATTCATCTGTATTTGAAGTTACAAGCTCAAACAAGCAGTTTATCAAATCAGATAAAATTCTATATGGTAAGTTCATAATTTTTTTAGGGTGGGGAATATTATAGATTTTAAACGTAGCGGGTATACTATTTCCACTTATGGCACACATTTTTTTGCAACAGTAACCTAAACAGATTAAACCAAAAATGCTAAATTGAATAATCAATTATTCAATTTAGCTATTCAGTTCTTTTACACAAATCTGCATACCCTTCTCTCCCATCGTTACACCTAGATACCCGAAAGACCAGATAAGGAAAGGGGGTATTTGGCCAAAATCTATTAAACTTTTAACTTTTCAGGCTACATCTTCAACGATTTCGCCATTGTTCTTTTCATCTTTATCTCTGTTTATTTCGAAACTTTCACCTTCACTTTTCATCTGTTCAATAAGATCTTCCCTTCCGATCAATTGTAAATGACGAACTCTTTTGTATTCATTACGGTGTTCCGGACAGTATTTTGGATAAATATACTGGCGAGGATATATTTTGACTTCAAACTGATGATCACACCCTTCAAGTGCACAATTCATTACCATGGTAACAACTTCAGTATAATTATGCTTGAATGTCTGATTTTTGATGTTTACATCTTCAGGCTTTGTCCTTTTTCGAATACGATACCTGTCCTGTCGATGCTCCGGACAATATTTCGAAATATGGATTCCAAAAAAAATTTTTCCACAACCGGGATACTGACATTTTTTCTCCCGAAGCTTCTGACGTCTTCGTGACTTTGGTAATTGCATATAAGGATATCCTCCACCACTGAAAAAGGAATAAATGTTGAGGGTTGATAATTAATTGCTGGATTATTTTTATTTTTCATCAGGCGTTTATAATATATCGATAATTACTAAAAAAAGCAACTTATTAATGAATAATATTTTTGGCACATATTATCTTTCGTCCATTTTGTAAATTTGTAATGGCTTATTTTTCAATAAGTTATCATGTCTATTGACATCAATTGAAGAGAAACGTATTTTGGCACTTCAGACTTTGCAATTGGAACTACCGTTTTGTCAAAAGCTCTTTCATTCCGGATGTCACTGCCGAAACTCAGCAATCTGTAAAAAAACTAATCTCATATCTATTTCAAAAGAATCATTCAACATTATGTACCTTATCACTCCCAGATACTATAATTATATTTAAGAGTATTACTGAAATACCGATTACGAACGCTTTCGATCAATATTTACAATTCTTTAACGGTTATAATGAAGTCTTAATCCGATATGGTCTCGATACCACAAAAAATTATTACAATTCCTCCTGTTCTTGATCGCAACTGGGTAGAACAATCCAATTCACTTTTATACGAGAAGAACAGGAATCTTATTCTTGACCTTTCCCAAACAGTAAGAATAGACTCGGCCGGATTATGCTTTATAAAGCTTCTGCACTTGCAATGTAAAAACTCGGGCAAAAAACTGATTCTTCGCAATATTTCATCAGATCATCTTAATCTTCTAAAAACCTGTAATTTTTCACCTCAAGATAAAAAATCACCCGATTCTTTTAAAAACAACTTTATTGTAAATACAGGTGATACCCTTATAAAATTTATGAATAATTCTATTCATGCCCTTTCAGTTTTAACCGAGATGCTATACTGGGGCACATTTGGCCTGTTAAAAAAACAGGATTTTAAACGAGGAGCTCTTGGTGAACAGATGTATCAGTTGGGATACAAAGCATTTGGAATTGTAACATTATTGTCATTTCTAATCGGAATTGTGCTGTCCTTACAATCTGCAATACAGTTAAGGAATTTTGGTGCTGGTATATTTCTGGCACCTCTGATAGGTATTACAATGGTTCGTGAAATGGGACCGCTTCTGACCGCAATCATTCTTGCAGGTCGAACAGGAAGTGCTACAACTGCAGAAATTGCAACCATGGGAGTTGGTGAAGAGCTTGATGCACTCCAGACAATGGGTATTAACCCTATCCAGTTTGCTGTTGTTCCTAAATTCTGGGCAATATCCATTACTATGCCAATCCTTTCAATTCTGGCTACAGCAGCCGGTATTCTGGGAGGATTCCTTGTTGCGATTATATACCTTGACCTCTCATCATCCATTTTCTGGGGAGAACTCAGCAAGCATCTGCATTTAAGGGATCTTAATGCAGGATTTATTAAATCAGTAGTTTTTTCGTGGTTAATAGTATGGATTGGTTCATATTACGGCCTTAGAGTCAAAGGTGGTGCAGAGGCTGTTGGACGGGAAACTACTGCCAGCGTTGTTACAGGTATTTTTATCATTATTCTGGCTGATGCAATTTTCTCATTTATTTTGTAAGGTTTTATTGTGCTGAATCCTTTAAAAAAAGATATTGTCAGAATTAATAATCTGGTAGTCAAATATGGTGAAAATACCATTCTTAATGATATTTCAACCCATTTTTATTCATCAGAAATAAGGGTGATTCTAGGAACATCAGGATGTGGAAAAACAACTCTTCTTAAATCAATTATTGGATTACTGAAACCCTTTTCTGGAACAGTTTATATAGAAAATACACAAATTAAAGATCAGGATGATCCTGAAACGGTTAAGATTTTGAAAAAAATCGGAGTTCTTTTTCAAAACGGCGCATTGCTTGGTTCAATGACAGTTGAAGAAAATGTAGCATTACCTCTTCAAATGCATACAAATCTGCCTGATTCCGTTATTAAAGAGATCGTCCAATTAAAACTGGCCCAGGTAGATCTTCCAAATGCTGCTAACCTGTACCCCGGAGAACTTTCTGGTGGAATGAAAAAACGAGCAGCTCTTGCACGCGCTCTTGCCCTTGATCCTCCTTTACTGTTTTGCGATGAACCATCAGCCGGACTGGATCCGGTAACTTCTGCAGGACTGGATGAATTACTCCTCAAGATTCGAAAAACTCTTGGAATTACAATAATTGTTGTTACACATGAACTGTTATCTATAGAAAAGATCGCAGATAATATCACATTTTTAAGCAAAGGTGCTCTGTTGTTTGATGGCCCGCTCAAAGATGCACTTGCTCTTGAAAGAGGGCCTATTGTCGACTTTTTTAAAAGACACGAACCAAATAATAAATTTCATCAATCCAATACCACCGACTTTTTTGTGGAGAACATTAAATGAGTATATCACGATCTCAACGTGCACGACTTGGAGTGTTTGTAATTGCAGGTATAGTTCTTCTGGCTGTTTTTACAGCAATTCCACTGGGATTAAAATTAACCGACAGATATAATAGCTATATCGCTTTCTTTGAAGGTGAATCATTAAGCGGCCTTGAACAGGGTGCAGTAGTAAAATTTAACGGAGTACCAATTGGAAAAGTTGAAAAAATCTCATATTCGCCATCCGACCTTTCAAGAGTACGCGTAGAATTCAGAATTCAGGAAGACTTTCCCATGAAAGTTGATATGGTTGCCACAAGCGGTTCAATGGGTATTACAGGACTTAAGTATGTCGAAATAACAGGCGGGAGCAACGAGTCGGAACTTTTAAAACCTGGTTCTGAAATACCTACACGCATTTCCACATTTTCTTCTATTACCGGAAAAGCAGAATCAATAGTTGCAAAAATAGAACTTTTACTTAATCATCTCAATCAGATCTCAAATCCTGACAGTTTACGCAATATAAAAACGATTCTGGATAATGTAGCAGATATAACTTTTAACGTAAATGGATTTGTGAAAGAATCAGCTCCACAAATTAATGGAATAGCCTCCTCATCACAAAACATATTGACAAAGATTGACAATATTGCTTCAGATGTTAAACTTTTAACAGGATCATTCAGCAGCACGATTTCTGCCGATCGCATAAATTCTACATTCAATGAGATTGATTCAACCGTACTTTCTTTGAAAAATCTGTCTATAGACCTGTCTTTAATGATACGACAAAGCAGAGAAGATTTTATTGTAGGAATGGAAAATATCAGGGAAGCAACTGAAAATGCAAATCAGTTAACCAAAATTCTGGCAGAAAATCCTTCATTGCTGCTAAGAGGTGAATCGCAAAAACGAAGGGAAATCCGATGAAAAAACGGATCGTCTGGCTGCTTCTGTTCAACTTGATGGCTGCTGTTATAATCACAATTTCAGGTTGTGGGAAAGTCCCAGTCAAGGAGTATTACATTCTAAACTACTTGCCAAATACAGATAAAAACAAGGTGCAACAAAAGCCATATCAAGTCACGATCAGATTGAAAGAGTTTGATATTGAAGAAGCTTACAACCGGCCTCAAATTGTATACCGGCAAAGCCCGTTTCAACTCAGATATTATATATACCGTGTCTGGGCTGTTAAACCAACCAGAATGATAACTGATCTGGTTTATAAACACCTCAGTTCTGCAAATCTTGTAAGCAGTATTATCAGAAGATTTGATGAAGGTCCCAGGCCTGATTATGAATTGTCTGGCATGATTGAAGCCCTGGAAGAATATGACAGCGATGAATTATGGTTCGCGCATCTGGCATTCAGACTCAGGCTTGTACGATTAAATGATGGCAAAACAGTTTATACCCGCCGCTTTGACCATCGGAAACGGGTTTTCCAACAAGAACCAGAGTACGTAATCCGTGAGATGTCCTCATTAATGGAATATTCAATGGCACAGGCAATCAATGATATAGATGTCAGGCTTGCTGAAGAACTTGGTTACAACAGGTTACAAATTACTCCTCAAACCGAACCATCAACAGAAGATACCTCAATAATCGAGGATGAATAACTATGACACCAATTTTATCTCTTCTTTTCATTAGCTTTTTATTTATCGTCTCTTTTGGTGAATTGCCCCCGGAATTACCCGGGGAAGAGATAAAACAGGAAGATATTAACTGGTTGCTTCCAAATGATTCTATTCCCTTAACAGAAAAAACTGTAAAAAAACCTCTTACCTGGTATGATAAAGCTGCAAAAACATGGCTTGCACCTCCTCTGTCGGAACAGATGGCTTCAGACAGAACAAACATTCCAATAGGTAAAGGTGCTGTTTTTATTCCCAGATTCTCTGATCCGGAAAATGAACCTGATATTGAAATTGTCGGTCCTGATGGATCAATTTTGACCACTGGCAAATCAGGTTCCTCCATACCACTTGAACCGGGCAATTATCATATTATTCTTGGAAACGGAACACACAGGCAAAGAATCACTCGTCAAATCGAAGTCATTGAATCCAAAACAGTTCCTGTTCTTCCCGATTGGTCCGGATTGCGTATTGAAACAGTAGACACAACAGCAACATCTTTCAGAGGTGAATATGAGCTGGTACGAATCGATAAATTTCAACCTTTTGGAAGGGAGTTCGGTGCAGATCCCGTGTTGGGAGAATCTGTTAAAACATGGATACTTAAACCTGGCACTTATAAAATACTTGGAAGAGGTGAAGGTTATAATACTATGGTTAATTTCATTACAGTGCGTCTGCTTCCAGGTGAGTTGGTAAATTTAACTCTTGTACAACGTCCTGAAGATGGAATTATACTGGGTGGTGGAAATATAAATTTAACAACAGGAACCAACCTTACTTCAAACTGGAAATACGGCGCAAACATCGGTGGTACGATACAATTTAACGGAGAGATTGACAAGAGAGAGGAACATGGCAGTTCGATATCATCAATCCTGAGTTTCAGGGCAAATTTATGGGTAACTTACAATAAAGAACCTTATGAATGGTCTTCATATTTACGTCTTGACCAGGGGTTTAATCTTTCTGAAAGAAATTTTACCGATATATCAAGTGGTGCAGATGATTTCAGAATTTCTACTCTTTTTATATGGAGATTTCTACCATGGTTTGGTCCTTACGGCCGTGTTGAAATGAACACGAATTTATTACCAAGACGAATCAGGCGTGACAATTTTAATGAATTCTGCATAATAAATAAAGATTCAAGCATTAACCTGGACTGTTTCGATTCCACATCATCAGTTACAATAGGCCCTTCCTTTTCTCCTTTCATTGTCGAAGCTGGAGCTGGAACAAATCTTGATCTTCTTAGCACCAGTTTTGTGGACCTTAAGTTCAGAGCCGGAACAGGAGCTTCATATAGTAAATTCTCAAACAATTACAGAAGTATTAATCTACAATCAACAGATACTGCCCAAATTGATGAATCAATTGACTATAACCGCCTTAACAACAGTTTAATCCTTACACCTGAAAACAAAACAAGTGTTTTCGAATTCGGTCCACAAGCATCAATGAGTACAAGTATCCGAATCGGGAGGCTGGGAACTGCAGGTGCTGAATTGAAAGTTTTCGCACCGATTGTACCAGAAATGCGATTTACACGTCCCGATTATGAGCTGATAACAACCTTAAGCTGGCATCTTACAAGTGCAATCACACTGGACTATGATTTTAATTACCAGTTGAAACAACCCGATGACAAAGATGCTCAAATTGAAAAAAGTATCCATAGAATCTGGTTAAGGTTTTCATATGCCAGCAGATAATTAAAGATACGCGTAATCTAACACAACACTATGGTAAAAATTTTTCAGTTAATAATGTCCCGTGATGATCTTCCATATATTCTTGAATATTCAGCCAATTTTTGCATCTGATTATGACTCAGCTGTTCTTGTGATACTCTCCATTCCCAATTTCCATGAGGTACAGCAGGCTGATTCATCCTGCTGGCTGAATCAAGCATGAGTATATCCTGAAGCGGGATAATTGCTATATCAGCAACTGAACTTTGTGCAAGCCGAATCAATTCCCACACGACCACTTCATCTGAACATGGACCACCAATATACTGATACAAACGTTCGATTTCATCTTTACCGGCTTCATTCTTGAACCATCCAAGCGTAGTATTATTATCGTGTGTTCCTGTATATACTACACAATTGCGTTCATAGTTATGAGGCAAATAAGGGTTTTCCGGATTATCTTCACCAAACGCAAAATGCAGCACTTTCATTCCTGGTAATCCATAATGCGATTTAACTTCAACCACATCGGGAGTAATAATACCCAGATCTTCAGCAATAACAGGAAATCCAGGGAAATATTTGATCATTGTATCAATAAAATTCTTTACCGGAACATCATTCCATTTACCATTAATGGCAGTCTTTTCTCCTGCAGGAATTTCCCAATACTGAACCAAACCCCTGAAATGATCAATTCTCACAATATCAAATCTCGAAAGCATTATGTTCATTCGCTGAACCCACCACTTGAAATCTGTTTTAAGCAAGGCATCCCATGAATAAACCGGATTATTCCAGAGCTGGCCAGTTGAACTAAAGTAATCCGGGGGAACACCTGAAACACCACTGGGCTCTCCATCTTCATTTAATTTGAACAGGTTTCGATTAACCCATACATCAGAACTCTCAAAACTGACATAAATTGGAATATCTCCTATGACAGTTATTCCTTTACTCATACAATACTGTTTCAGTTTTATCCACTGTTTAAAGAAGATATACTGCAGGAATTTTTCCTGTCTCAGTGCATCTGCTTCTACAGATGCAATAGTGGTAAGTTCAGTTACATCCCGACTTTTCAGCATCATGGGCCATTTATTCCAGGCCAAAGTTCCCAGGCGTTTTCCTATTACCATGAACAATGCGTAATCATTGAGCCAAAATGATTGTTGGGAACAAAAATTTTCATAAAGTTCATCTGTTCCTGAACCAATCCAGTTTTTGTAAGCTTTATCCAGAACAGAATATTTGTATTGACGAACAGCATTATAATCGACTCTGTTTGCCGGAAATTTTATATTATGTCTAATATCTTGCTTGCTTATTAATCCATCATCAACCAACGAATGTAAACTGATTAAAAGAGGATTACCTGCAAAAGCCGAGCTGCTGAAATAAGGTGATTCCCCATTATCTGCATTACTTGGATTAAGCGGAAGCACCTGCCAGTATTTTTGACCTGAATTACAAAGCATGTCAACAAAGTGATATGCATTTAACCCCAAATCCCCAACCCCCTCATTTGAGGGCAGGGATGTTATATGTAACAGAATGCCACTACCACGATCAAACATAAAAAATATCCTCTTTCCCTAATTCAAATTAAGTTTCTCTGCAATATTGTTATCCAGGGCTGTTTTTACAGCCCTCGCTGCAATAATTAAGTTGTCTGCTGGATTTTCAAGTTCTGTTTCCAGATCTGTCAATCCCTGTTCCAGAAAATAATTCCTCAGCAAACCGGGAATTTTAGTCAAATCAAATGGTTGCCTTGACTCCAACGAAAATGTTGTATCATATGCCTTGAGAAAGACTGTAACTGCCTGTAAAAACCATATATCTGCCCATTTTTCGAGAGATTTGACAGAAGTAGATGATACTGCAAGCGATTGATATAAAGCTGTTGCTACAGCCTTGTGAAAAGAGTTGACTATTCCAGCCACATCCCTTAAAGGAGAACGCTTCAGGCGACGTTCGCTCAATGCTGACCCTGAAGGACCTCTGAAATCTTTTATCACAAAATCATTACCTATGTTCAGGAATTGATTCAGATGACAATTACCATGTATCCGCGTTTTTAAAATAGACAGATCCATATTGAGAATCGTTCCAAAAATATCAAGTATTCTTTGTTCATTTGAAATTACTGGTTTTGCATATTCAGACAAGTGCAATGGTAATTGATTAATCTGTCTTCGAAAACTGGAAATAACTCTGCGTGCTTTGGTTCTCATAGACTGGTAAAGCGATCTCTGATATAATCTTGTAAACGCTTCCGGTTCAAAATCCGTATTATCATCAACCAGAAGAAAAGCAAAGTGCATCTTTGCTGTCTTTATACCGATTTTTTGAACCATATCTGTAAAGGCACCTAATGCAATTGATGAAGAATTTTTTGTTGTAAACAATCCGTTCAACTCATTTACATCATTACCACTGTTCTCATTCAAACCTTTTGACAATATTTCTTCCAGAAACTTGATAGCTGAATCCAGTGCAAGATTCCATGCTGTTCCGGTATTTTTGACAAAAGAATTCATGACACCCAGAACACTGATTTGAGCCCCCTTGCGATACTGAACGGCGCCCATAAAAAGAGGTGACGGGGTTAAGACTGCCTGTTCAGAAAGAAACTGCCCCACTTCGACATCAGTCCTTATTCCTTCTTCAAGTCTGCGATATAACCGAAAATGAAAATCTGTCCCATACTGAAATGATGTACTCAATGCTCCTGATTTGAGAATATTTACTCCAAACGGTACAAACTTTCTGAGGCCACGTGGAAGCATTACCCCGGAATAACCTTCTATTACTCCCTGGTGGCCATTTAATTTACGAGGAGTAGACATTAATTTCAAAAACGCAGTATGCAGTTTACTACTGAAAGCACAGTCATATAAAAATCCTTCCACAGTACCAGTTAACCTCGCCATAATCATACCCGTATTTCCCCGTACAGCTTCTTTTATCATTTCGCACGAACAAACTGACAGAGGAAGCATTACAGTATCGGATATCCCCTGTATATATGTAATACTGATAATCAGAATCACGATGTCGGTTTCACCATTTATTTTAATCAAATCCAGAATACGGGTTTCCTTGACAGGAAGTTTTCTGCACCCGGCCGTTTTCCTTACCTGAAGAAAACCCGGGAGAATGTGTTCTTCTATCATATCTCTGTTTGTACCTTCAAAAAGACCTGTCCATACATTATTAACACACAATTCCGGTATTTCGAAACTGGTTCGATGACTTTCAAGGCTTTCTACTTTTTCCAGGTAAAGCCAAAAATAATCATGAAAACCCATTGTAAGTATGTATGGTGTTTCCTGAATCTGGGGGAAATGATTATCACTGAATATATCCTTGGGTATGTATCCTGCATATTTTGACAAATCAAGAGAAACCGACTGCGAAAACCTTGACAGATTAACAGCAATCAGAATTATCTCATCCCCATAATTTCTTACAAATGTCAAAATACTTGCATTATCAGATTTTATAAATTCCAGATCTCCTCTTGCAAACGCCTTATATTTCTTTCTCATTGCGATTATTCGTTTCATCCACCATAGCATTGAAGACGTATTTTGCTGTTGAGTTTCTACATTTAATGCTTCAAAATGGTATTCAGAATCTATAATAACCGGCAAAAAAAGTTTATGAGGATTTGCTGTTGAAAAACCGGCATTTCGATCAGCATTCCACTGCATCGGTGTACGAACACCGTTTCTGTCTCCTAAATAGTGATTATCTCCCATTCCTATTTCATCACCATAATAAATGATTGGCGTTCCAGGAAGAGATAAAAGTAAAATATTCATAATTTCCATTCGCCTTCGACTATTACGCAACAAAGGCGCTAAACGCCGCCTGATACCCAGATTTATTCGTGCACTCTGATCATGAGCATAATATCGATACATGTAATCCCGCTCTTCATCGGTAACCATCTCAAGCGTAAGCTCATCATGATTTCTAAGAAAAATAGCCCATTGACAGCTATCTGGTATTTGCGGTGTCTGCTCCAGAATGTCAACCAATGGAAACCAGTCTTCCATCTGAAGCGCCATAAACATTCGCGGCATTAAAGGAAAATGAAAAGCCATGTGACAAATATTGCCACTACCAAAATATGCAGTTGAATCTTCAGGCCACTGATTGGCTTCTGCCAACAGTATCCTGTTTTCATAATTTTCATCAATATAAGACCTGAGTTTTCGAAGAAAATTGTAGGTTTCAGGGAGATTCTCACACATTGTCCCTTCTTTTTCATACAGGTACGGTACAGCATCAAGCCGCATACCATCAACTCCCATTCCCATCCAGAAATCAATTATACTGAATATTTCCCGATGAACAAGCGGGTTTTCAAAATTAAGATCTGGTTGATGAGAATAAAACCTATGCCAGTAGTAAGCTTTGGCAACAGGATCCCACGTCCAGTTTGAAGACTCAAAATCCTTAAAAATTATTCTGGCCTTTTTATACCGATCGGGTGTATCACTCCATACATAATAATCCCGCTCTGGTGAGCCCGGTGAAGAACGTTTTGCACGCTTGAACCAAAGATGCTGATCTGAAGTATGATTTATGACAAGCTCTGTAATAATCTTCAAACCTCTTTTGTGTGCTTCTCTTAAAAATTGCCTGAAATCTTTCAATGTTCCATACGAAGGATGTATACCCATATAATCGCTGATATCATATCCGTCATCCCGAAGCGGAGAAAGGTAAAAAGGAAGAAGCCAAACAGCTGTTACGCCTAAATCTTCTAAATATCCCAATTGCTGTGTCAAACCAGGAAAATCACCAATACCATCACCATTACTGTCTTTAAATGATTTTACATTTAACTGATAAATCAGTGCATCTTTATACCAGAGAATATCACTTTTCAGGCGACTCTTTTCTATCATCCGGATTCCTTCTTATTACTGAAAATTGCATCGGCTTGTATATCAAATTATTACGAAGAACAAATATAAAATCTGATTCCCATCTTCAAAATGAAATTAAATAATCACATGATTATAGATACTTTAATATAAGTATGATTTTCTTTCAAACAATTTCTGCCTGAATAACTGCCACTATTTGGGCAATCCCGCTTCGTTCATAACATCTGTATGTCGTCAACCATTTACATGCCAGATAAAGATCTGGTATAAAAGAATCGTTACTGTTACGACCTGCTAAAGACACTGATATCAGAATTCCCAGTTAAAATTACAACACAGCTTTAACCTAAATCAGACGATTCCCTTACGCGATCTGCTTCACGCGCATTGCGGCAGAAAGGGTTTATGACTGCTTGGCCTGTATCACCACGTTTATAAGACCCTCCAGCCATAAAACCCATTCTGAACAATAACGTTATGCAGCTCATCGGAAATTATTCGTCTCCATTCAGGTACAATTAAACCTTATACATAAAATTTTTCAGCTTTTTTAAACGAATGTGATCTACGTCACATTCATAGAACCCAAAATGATGTAACTTATTATCGAATAGAATGTGTGTGCGCTTTCTTTTCACTCAATGGTAGAAAAACAGGAGTGCTTAAGCACTCCTGTTACTTAAAACCCAAACAGTAACGATTTCTATATTTTACCTTTGCTCAATTTTGATTATATCCAATATTATGAAGATGAAACACACTTTGGTTGCAGAATACAGTTGTCAAATTGCACTTATGATCCAACATCCACGTTTTTATCAGTTCTGTATAATGGAATACAAAAATACGGATAAACTCACTGATATCTTATCAGAAAAATCAGATTAAAGCATTAGTAAACTTAATTGGAAAATCTAACATATAAATGCCAGATGATTAATTTAATGGCTGTATTCAGATTTGTCGGCGAATAAATTGCAAAAGTGAACACTAAACTGCAGAATAAATTTCAGGTCATTGTCGGTCGCTTTTGCCACACAGGCTATCCAGCAGTGCTGCCATGATACGGTTATCATACCAAATCAAGGTACCGATCAGATAGGACCTGTACCAAAACAATTACCAGGTTAATTCGGGACATACAATGTGGAAAAGAAACTTACAAGTTCCTTGATACCCAGGCGACTGCGAAAAATAACTTCGCCCCGATAACATGTCGTGGAGTTCAACCACCCCCAAAAGAGATACTAACGTTTTATCAAATAAACTGAAAAGTCAACATTCAGTCACAAATAAAGTCTGAAAGCTTTTTCACTGATTTATTCTGCTCAGATTTGACTGGTATTCATTTTTCAGTTACTTTTACAGCATCGAAATCCCGTTTGCGGTTTAGCTCCCCCCCCTACTCCCGGAGATACTGTCTGACACTTTGAATATGGACCACCCATGAGCACGGGTTCACCTTTTGAATCAGACACCCACTCAAAAATATTGCCTACCATATCATAACCGCCGAATTTGCTTACACAATTAACTCTGCTTCCAGAAGCTTCAAGCAGGGAAGCACCGTTTCGGTTACATTTATGCTCATCCATATTCCAGCCATAAGAATAGGTATACCCTTCCATACCACTGCATGCCCATTGCCATTCTTCAACTGTACAGATCCGTTTACCCTGTTTTTCGCACAATTCTTTTGCCTGCTGATAAGATACAGAACCTTTAACCATCTCACCTTTGCGATTAGGATATTCATAACGATCTACACATACCTTGAAGAAAGGTCTTCCTGTTTTCCCAGGAGGCATGTCAACCAAAAACATATCGTCAGGACAAAACAGAGATTTTGCATATTTTTTAATTGGTTCTTCGAAGCCTTGTGTTGAGTGTTTAATAACTCTGGTAATTTGTGACCGGTTAAATACTTCCTCTTCGCCACTGCGATTTTTAAAAAACACTTCGTCACCTTGCTCTTTAACAATTATTCCTTCAACGATCTTATCTTTTAGGTCCTCACCTTGTTCATCAGTTTCAGTAACTTTTAAATGCAATGTATCGAAAGGTCCCTGATGTTGATTTTTACTCTGTTCACCAGATCGTTTTATTAGTTCTATCTGACTTATAACAGATCGCTGAATCGGAATAACAGATCCTTCGATATCAAGATTGAGTTCCATATTATTTATTTTGACCAGTTTTCCCTTAAAAATCGAGCCGTTTGTGATAGTTACTTCCACGAATGTTTTGTTTACCTGTATTCCCTGCAACTCTTCAAAAGAGATAGTTTCAACTTCAGCAACTTCTTTTTCTGGTTTTGTTTTTTTCATTGCCTTTTTTGGAGCAGGTTCTTTTAATTCATAACTATATATGATTGAATGGTTGAAAGTATATGGTTTTCCCTCAATTGTTTCCAGTATCAAAGAGGTATCATCCAGAAATTCTATAATCCCGGTTAACTCATCGCCTGTTATCAATTTCATTCTGTATTTTGCTTTAAACTGGATTTCAGAAAATTTCTGACCACTTTCAATAGTTATAGCAGGTGCAGCAAAATTCAATTTTTCTGAAGATTCCAATAATTGAGTTCCTTCTTCATTCCACCATGAAACCCAATCTTCTTTTGCATTACCAAATGTTTCCCCTGTTATCCGGGATAAAGCACACGAACCTATATTCAGAGTAAAAGTGATTATAACATTTTTCGGATCACGGATTCCAGATCGACCACCTTCAAGCGGTATTTCCTGAAACCTGGTTTCAACAAACTGTTCACATAAAGACATTGAATTATATTCAAGGAAAGGAGATGAAAGAATAAACTTGTTTTTTTCGTTCGTTATGTAAGTCTGAAGCCAGTCGTCGTAAGAACCTTCTCCTGAATATTTTACGTTTCTTACTTCTGCGACATGAATCGCTTTAGGAAACTTTTCCAGAAGGACAGGCACAGAAGCTGAAGCCGCAACGCCAATTGTTCCTAATTTAATCGCTGCATTGTAAGAACCGGAAACCACTTCTATCGATTCTTGTGATGGCAGTTGCTGCCCACTTCGCGTAAAGTATGAATATGCTTCGGGTGAATAATAAACAGAAGGACCTTCCTTGATTTTATTAATCAAAACAGAGATCTGTTCATTAGCAAAACCTGTTGTTGATATCAAAAACAGAAAAATAACACCTTTGATTCGCATCCCTCTCCCTCCAATATTTTAATCGTTTTATTAAACCCGAACAACATGTTTCTCAGTGGGCATTCGCGCTGGGATGATAGATTTTGAGGAAATCTGACATGCAAAAAGTAGAGTAAACCTGCTTACAGTACTTGTTCACGATCTGATAATTGCTTTTGCAATAACGCATTCTTACAGCAACATGCATCTCAGCGCAACTGAGAATTGTTACTATTCAGGATTAAATATTATAGTATAATATAACAGGATAGCGGCCATATGGGCAAATCTAAAAATAATTAATCCATTTTTCTAATCGAATAACACAATAAAAATTATAGTATCGTCGAAATCTTTAATGGGAGAATGTAAAGTTTTCCGTAGAATAAGCCGAAAATGTATAATAAACGATTCTTCAGAACCTGCACCAGGGGGTTTTTATGATGCATCAAAGAGCGGAACCATTTGTTACCCTCGATGACCGCCCCGACAGGGATACCATCATAGAAAAAGACGAAATACTCAGTCTCATAATAGATATCGAGGTTATGTCTATAGAAAAATTCTATGAAAAATATTTTTCTTCTGATAATAGAAGGTAAATTACCCTGATACCTGAAGGGGCAGGATCGGGCGCAAAGAAAAGTTCATATATTTAGAGTTCTTCGAGCCGGTTTTTTAAGTCGGCCTGAAAAACTTGAAAGTGAAAACAGGCTTTGTGCCCGTTTTTTAATATTTGATACGATCTCTGGTATTTAATAATTAATCTGATGGATGATTTTTATTCTAATATCTTACCCGAAATTCCCTAATTAATATATTTAACCTAAACAGTAAACGTCCCCCTTCTCGAGTCTTTCTCAGACATTGCCGTAAAGGGTTCATGCTTGTCTGACCGTATTTAGACATGATCTTCACAACAAACCAAACCCTTTCTCACGCCGCTCTCGCAGGCTCATCAACTAATCGTCTCTATTTAGGTATTTAGCTAGATTTCCAAAAATTAAACTTAATAGCTCCCGGTTAGTTACATTTAAAAAAACCAATTGATTAAGTGCATTCTCTCTGCACATATTTTTGCGATTCTGGCATTTTTTACTGCAACTTTGAAAATTCATCCCTAAGATGTTCAAAACTCTAAAAATAATGGCTGATATTTCCTGGACACCTTCAGATCAAACTCTATTCTTAGCAAATTAGTCTTTACTCTTTTAACCCTGAAATCCTCTTTATTATCTCTTGCTCCTGTTCAATTTTTGATGCTAAAGCAGATAATTCATCAATATATTTATCTATTTTCTGAATGTGTACAGCTAATCTATCTTGCTCCGGGTGCCTGGGTAATACCTGCTCTTCTGAGGGAGTTGGTTCAATACGTTTTCTATAAGGAGCAACATGCTCTAACTCTGCATCAGGAATCACTTTCAATCCCTGTTCAAATTCTGGTACAGGAAAACTTTCCAATGGGATATCGTTGGAAGCTCTTTTTCTTTTGCTGCGATTGATTATCATGCAGCCCTCCTTTTTAGGTTTTTCTGTAAAAGAATTCGATTAAATCAGCCTGAAAATTGAAAACATTCCAGATTTGATTTCATGACGCAACCGTAAGATTTTTCAAGTGTTCTGGTTAAAACGAGTTCTTTAACATGAATATAGACGACTAATTCTGATACAAGATCTAGACTTCGACATTTAGCAGGACAAGTTTTGGCCGTAAAGAATACAACGGGCAGATGATACAAATCAGACAAGGCAAAAAATCATCATTACGATATCCGTGGAAGAATCGCACCCGGGGATTTTCCGATTTTAGGTATTATTCAAATAAGGATCAGACCTGTAATTTGTACCAAATATCGTTTTAATGTTAATTATATTTACAGATATCATTTTTTCCTGTAAAGCCGCCGAGTCGCTGTATTTCAGAAATATTAAAACCATTGTCTGACAACGGGGCTATTATTTCTTCAGGTATGTCCGGAATTGTACTTATGATAATATCTGAATCAATAGAGGACATAATTTTTACATTTCGGAGTATGTACGGGATAAGGGTTGTTTGTCCACTGGTCAATTCAAGTGTGCCTGTGGAATAGTATAGTTTAAGTTTTCCTTTTAAAACAGTCAGGATTTGAAATGAACTTTTTGGAGGAAGCATTATAACTGCTTCGTCATGAAACTTGTATTGCTCAACAGAGAAATACCGGCAAACCGCCCTGTAAAGATGTTTGTAACCTTTACATGAAACAACCAGTGGGTCTACCAGATAGGAAGGATAAGATTTTTTGTCTGAAACTTCCAGTGCCTCTTTTATATGAAGTTGCCGCGGTCTTCCTGATTTATCCTTTCTGTCCCAGTCATACAAACGGAATGTTGTATCGGATGTCTGTTGAATTTCATATAAAAGAGTCTTTCCCATTATAGCATGAACAGTTCCGGCAGGAATTAGATATACTTGACCTGGGTATACCTTTATAGTGTTAAGCAGACTCAACAGATTACCGTTTTTGAACGAATCTTTTAAATCCTGATCGGTTACATCATGTTTGAATCCGACTATCAGCTTTGAGTCCTTTTGTGCATCAATAATATACCAGCACTCAGTTTTACCGAATTGATCAGTACCATATTTTAAAACCTGTTCATCATCAGGATGAACCTGCACAGAGAGTTTATCTTTTGAGTCAATGAATTTTAAGAGTAAAGGAAAGATTTCAAAGTTGAAATCACCTGTAATTTCCTGTTTGTATTCTGAATATATTTCTCCAAGTGGTTTACCTCTAAAGATGCCATTTGCAATATATGTCTGATTATTATCAAAAGCAGATACTTCCCAGCATTCTCCGATTAAAACATCTTTTGGAACAGGTTTGGCCAGTTTTTCCAGCAGATCTTTTCCGCCCCATATTTTTTCCTTGAAAAGAGATTTAAAAAGAATCGGCTCTGCGGGGAATTGTGTCATGTACTCTCTTTCTCAAGAACCTGATTGGCAAACTCATCGAATGATTTATAAAGGTAACCTTCAAAGACAATGTCAAATTTGAGTGTTTCGAAAATATAATTAATATATTCATTAGAAGAAATGATATAGATCGCACCACCCATTTTTCTTACTTTATTGAGATTATAAACCAGGGCACCGATTCCGCCACTACAGATAAAAGTTACATCATCCAGATTAAATACGATCTGGCAAAAACCATCCTCAATTATCTGCTGGATTTCCTTATCAAGAATACGCGCGTTTTCCCAATCAACGCGTCCTGATGGTTTAACTACTTTAAACTTATCAATTTGAGTTACAGAGAGTTCCATAAAAAAGCCCCTTTCCCGGGTTTGAGACCCTTAACGGATCTCTTCATATTCACCATCGCAAATATCAGCCCCACTCGCATCAAACCTTTCCGGTTCTTCAGAAGTAGCTGAAATGTGCACTTTTTTACTGTTTGACCATAACATATTTAAGATCGTTATGAGAATAACAATCAAAATGAGGAATTCAACAACTTTAAACAATGCCATAGTCCTGCTTTGAAAATTCCCTGTAATATGGTATATTTTAAGTTTAAATAATTCAAGGATAACCTTAATACGTAACAACTTAAAAATAATTGTTGTGATCCCAACGTATTAATAAATCAATATCCAGACACAAAAACATGATTTTTTTTAAGCGGAGGAACTCATGGGAGTCGATATCGAACGACTAAATGAGAGAGTTAAAGATGAAAGCAGTTTTGTCACACTGTTAAAAAATGAAATGGGAAAAGTCATTGTCGGACAACCTAAAATGGTTGACCGGCTTTTGATCGGCCTTCTAACCCGAGGTCACATTCTTCTTGAAGGAGTTCCTGGACTGGCAAAAACGCTGGCAATTTCCACTCTTGCCAAAGTAGTTGATACCGGTTTCAAGAGAATTCAGTTCACACCAGACCTCCTTCCTGCAGATTTAATCGGAACAATGGTTTACAACCAAAAAACAGGAGAATTTGTCCCCAAAAAAGGTCCCCTCTTTTCGAATATTATTTTAGCTGATGAAATAAACAGAGCCCCGGCCAAAGTTCAAAGTGCTCTTCTGGAAGCAATGCAGGAAAAACAGGTAACAATTGGAGAAACGACATACCTGCTTGAAGAACCATTTCTTGTTCTTGCTACTCAGAACCCAATTGAACAGGAAGGCACCTATCCACTTCCTGAAGCTCAGGTTGATCGTTTTATGCTGAAATTGAAAATCGTATACCCTTCACGTGAAGAAGAAAAAAAGATACTTGCGCGTATGGCAGGAGGAAGTATCCCGGAAGTCAATAAAATTATCACTGTTGATAATATTATTTCAGCCAGACAGCTTGTAAATGATATCTATATGGATCCCAAAGTTGAAGACTATATTGTTAACATTGTATTTGCCAGCCGTGAACCAGACAATGACGGACTTGGAGATTTAAAACATCTTATCTCTTTTGGAGCATCCCCACGTGCAACTTTGTTTTTATCACGTGCTGCAAAAGCACATGCTTTTTTACGATCCCGAGGTTATGTTACCCCGGAGGATGTCAAATCTATCGGCATGGATGTATTACGCCACAGAATTATCACAACTTATGAAGCAGAAGCAGAAAATATTACTTCTGAAGACATAGTTCAAAAGATATTTGACAATGTTGAAGTGCCATAATCTTTGGATCTGAAGCTGTAGTGAGTAATAACATATGAATTTTTATTACCTTTCGATTTTAACAGGACTATTTCTGTTCATCGAGATTTTTGCAAATAAGCAGCAGCTTACTTATGATCCGGAAAAAGGCATCATTTCTCTA
>Ga0079223_10000017_pt1 | contig 46492 bp, 37 predicted proteins | sample Stecom2011_FD_75072 | JGI IMG/M metagenome (GOLD analysis project Ga0079223, IMG submission 75072) | Agricultural soil microbial communities from Utah to study Nitrogen management - Steer compost 2011 | ecosystem: Environmental > Terrestrial > Soil > Agricultural land | place: USA: Utah...
CATAGAACTGCTACAAAAAATATCTGAACGTTCAATTGAAATGGTAGGACCCCATCAAATCAAAGAGAATGACAGTTTAATCAACGGAACGGTTGTAACCTTCAAAATAATGAAGCAATACTTTGGTTAACTGACTAATTGTTATATATTTGATTATACGATTTATAAACCCATCGTCATGAAAAATTTCACTTTTATAATTATTGGTCTCTTTTTATTTACAATTGCAAGTTGTAAAAAAGAGGATATTAAGCCAAATAACACGGAGCAAGAGTATACTGATGATATTCAAAGAACGAATGTTAACCCGAGAAATAAACCTATTATTAATAATAGCATTCGCACGGCCACATCAGAAAAAGAAACAAAAAACCCTGATACTACAATTACAATCACAGATCCTAATAGAGACGAAGATGATCAAAGAAAATCGGGAAACAGAACTTCTAAATAAGTAGATTAATATTACAACATTAAGGAAAAGCCATTCAAATGAATGGCTTTTTTAATTGACATAGAATTGGATCAAGACTAATTGTTGGGGATGAGGTATTCAAGTTACAATTCATATCATTTATAAGCATATAATCTCAGTGGGATGATATGTAATAGGGATGGACGTGAGTCATTGGTTATTACATGTCGCTCCTTTGGAGCTAGTAGAATAAATACACTTTTTCATACATTAGTTTTATTAGATTCTAAAAAGAGACAAAATTCTTGGCTAAATTCTTATAAAATCAATTGAGAAAGGAACCAATCCCTCCAACTTTTGAGACTGATCCATAGAATTATACAATTATTTTTGTTATTTCCCATTTCATTTGATGATTCATTTATTAACAGGTCAATAAACGGAATGACCACTTCAAGATCTATTCTTAAACACTGCAGTTATATGACTTATATTGGTTAAGAACAATAACACAAGCAACATGTCAAAGACAGCTTCTCCTTCATTATATGAGCTAATAAAAAGCTTAACCAAAAGTGAAAAAAGATATTTTAAAATTTACGCCTCTCGCCATACAATAGGAGAAGTTAACAATGGAGTAAGAATATTTGACTTTATCGATCAGCAAAAAGAATTTGATGAAACTGCAATTCATACACACTTTAAAGGGGAAGCTTTTTTGAATCAATTTCCCATCACTAAAAACAGACTATACGAACAATTAATTAATGCTTTAGACGCATTTCATGCAAAAAACGACACAGATGCGCAGCTTTTTAAAATGTTGCACAGTGTAAAAATACTCTACAGCAAAGGTTTATATGACCATGCCAACAGAGAATTAGTTAAAACAAAACGACTTGCCAAAAAGCACAATAAAATCGCCATTCTTTTACAAATTTCAAATGAAGAAAAGCGATTGATAGAAACACGTGGTTATCAGAATGTAAATTTCCAGACCCTTGAAAAACTCTCTGTAGAAAGTAAATCATTAACAGAACAACAGGATTTCTACAACAGTTTATGGCATGTCAAAAGTCAATTGTTTATTCTTTTAAACCAATCAGGACAAGTGAGATCTGAAGATGACGTATTAGAATACAAAAGTGTTTTCGCAAAGTTTCAATCCATTCGACGTCCTAAAAATATTTCTTTTGAAAATCAGTACCTCATCAATCATTTTAAGGGGGCTTATTATTTTGCTGTTTTAGAACACGATCATTCATTAGAAGTGCTCAAAGAAAACCTACTTCTTTTTAAAAGCAATAAGGAGCACTTAAGTAGATACCCCAATCAATACTTTTCAATCCTTACCAACATTATACATTTAGAAGGTAAAAAGGGTAATAACAAAGAAATTCATGCTTATGTAAATGAACTCAAAGCCCTCCCCCACTTATTAAAATCAAACCTAACTAAAGACTTAGAAATTAAATTATTTTCGAGCATTAACAGTATAGAATTAAAAACACTTAATCATGAAGGACGCTTTGAGCAATCAACTGCATTAGCACCTGTCATAGAAGAAGGGATGCATAAATACGACACCGAATTGACCTCATCAAGAAAAGCATATTTAGCTTTTAATTTATCTATTGCATTTTTTGGAAAAGATGAGTTTAATCAAAGCTTGAAGTGGATTAATTTAATTTTGAACAACAAAGAGCTCGATCAAAAAGAAGACATTGTTTCATTCGCCCACTTAATCAATTTACTCATTCACTTTGAGTTAAATAACGACAAGCTCTTACCTTATGCAATAAAGAACACCAAGCGATTTCTTTCAAAACGAAAAAGGAAATTTAAGTTCGAAACCATTTTTTTAAAACACTTGACGAAAATATCAAATGCGCAAGACAAGTATGAGATTGAACAGCTACTGCAAAATATTGAGTCCGAAATAAGAACTCTTAAAGACGACCCATTCGAGTCTGTAGCATTTGAATACTTCGACTTTCATGTTTGGTTAATCTCTAAAATGAAAAACAGAGCTTTTCAAGTTGTCAAAAGAGAGGCTTATTTGGTGAAATCAGTATAATAGTTTTACCACAAGATAGGATTGCTCTTTTTCTCCTCACCTATAGTTGTCTCCTCACCATGCCCGGAATAAACCAAGGTGTCATCTGGCAATGCAAACATCTTTTGTGTAATCGTATGCTTTAATTGATTAAAGTCTCCTCCAGGGAGATCTACTCGCCCGTAGCTTCCTTTAAACAATATATCTCCATTGATCACTAATTTATGATCTGGACTATAGAAAGCAACATGACCAGGCGCATGTCCAGGTCCGAAAATTACATGAAAAGACATATTTCCAAACTGTAGAATTTCACCTTCTTTAATAAAAACATCAGGCATCGGAGAATCTTCGAAAAGATTAAGTCCATACAATTGAGCACTCCTGCCTCCCATTTGTAAAGTAATTAAATCTGCTTCGTGCAAATATAAATCAACATCATATTCACGCTTAACAAAAGCATTCCCCATGATGTGATCTAAGTGACCATGTGTATTCAACAGTGCTTTCACCTTTAACTCATTTTTGCTGATATAATCTCTCAACAATTGACGTTCCTCTTCAAAATAACATCCAGGATCAATAATGACAACGTTCTTCTCATCATCTATTGCGAGGTAAGTATTTTCTTGAATCGGATTGAAGGTAAACTTTACTATTTTCATTTTATAACTCTTTATTGCAAATAAAAGCGATGTTTTACTTTATTCATAATTTCATGTCAAAATTAGCATCTTTGTTGCTCAAATAAACATTAAATTCGTAAAAAAGCGATTTCTATTTTATTAAGCCTCTTATTTTAGAGTTGAGGAAAATTCAATTCGTTATTTAACAAGAACAATACGCATACAAACAGTTAAGAAATGAGTCACACCAAACAAAAATTCGTTACAGAACAAGCCCAACTATTATTTGACAAAGTAGTTGGATACCGCAAGCATTTGCATATGCATCCCGAACTTTCATACGAGGAGCACAATACAATGCGCTACATTTCTGAGCAACTAACGAAAATTGGAATTCCTCATGAAACGAAAGTAGCTGACACTGGAATCGTTGCAATTATTCGTGGCGCTCACCACACAGATAGCCAAGCATGTATTGGTTTACGTGCAGATATTGATGCGCTTCCAATCCTAGAGATGAATGACATTCCTTATGCCTCAATCAACAAAGGAGTGATGCATGCTTGTGGCCACGATGTTCATACTTCGGTGCTTTTAGGTGCTGCAGAGATCCTATTTCAGATTAAAGACGAATTAAAAGACCCTGTAAAACTCATTTTTCAACCCGGAGAAGAGAAAAACCCAGGGGGAGCAAGCCTTATGATCAAAGCGGGATGTTTAAAAAATCCTGAGGTCAAAGAAATGTATGCTTTGCATGTTTTTCCAGACTTACCAGTTGGACAAGTGGGAACGAAAGAAGGATTATATATGGCTTCATGTGACGAAGTCTATATCGATATTATAGGAAAAAGCGGACATGGGGCAACACCTCACGAAACAATTGATAGTATTTTAGTGGGTGCAGAAATCATCACTTCGCTTCAACAAATTGTAAGCAGAAAGTGCGACCCAAAGATTCCCTGCGTGCTCAACTTCGGTCATTTCGAAGGATTAGGTACAACGAATGTTGTTCCTGAGAAAGTACACATCAAAGGAACGTTCCGAACAATGAATGAAGAATGGCGTTCTGCAGCGTTAAAACAAATTGTTAAGCAAGCAGAACTCATTGCTGAGGCACACGGAGCAAAAGCCATTGTTGAAATCAGTAAAGGGTATCCGTTTTTGGAAAATGATGTTGAGTTGACGAGAAAGTTTGTTCACAAAGCGAATGACTGGTTGGGTGAAGAAAATGTACATGATTTACCCATTCGATTAACAGCTGAAGACTTTTCATTTTATGCACAAGAAATCCCAACATGCTTTTTTAGAATTGGAGTTCGTAATGAAGAAAAAGGAATTGTACATGGCGTTCACAATGCACGTTTTGACATTGACCATGAGGCGTTGAAAATTGGAATGCAGATGATGGTTATGGCGTGCTTGTAATCAATTACGAATTATTCAATTATGAATTACGAATTTGCAGACGTACTTAATGTTCAATTACGAATAACTCAATTATAAATTACGAATTGTTTAATTGAAAGTTACGAATTTGTAGGCGTGGCAATAGCTCAAGCTTTTCTTTAACAACAACCTCCACCAGTATTTTCTTCTTCAACAGAATTACTTGTAAAAGGCACTTCTGTACCACAGTCCTCATAAATTCCATAATGCGTTGACCAATCCCCGAAAAAGTCAAAGTGTTTCGCATAGCGCGTATCACTTAACATTCTGTACGTATTTCCGCAAACACTCATAATCTTTCCTTTTGGAAATTCGTGATGATTGTCTAAGTTGAATGAATCTTTTTCAGTTGGAAGCGTTCCTTTATATCGCGCTGCCTGACCGTAATCCTCACAGTACTGCTCTAATCCTTCAATTTTAAACAAACGATACGTCACAGAGTAAAACTTAATGTTTCCTACTTTGTCTTCTAACAAATCGTTTTCAATTGTGATTGGCTCATCTTCAACAACACGTGGATCAGAGAATCCAGCTTTTCTTGCAGCCCCCATAAAATCATTCCAATACAAGGCACCACTTAAACACTCTCCCCAAAGGACTTGGTCGTTTTGCAACTCCTGAGGAATTCTGCGATCAGAATACACATCAGAAAAGTACATTTCTCCTCCAGGTTTTAATAGTTTAAAAGCATCTGCAAGAACTTTATCTTTGTCTGATGCAAGGTTAATCACACAGTTAGAAATAATCAAATCAAAAGATTCTGTTGCGAACTCTAATTCATCAAGACGCTCGATATTCCCCTTAACAAATTGAACGTTTGATTTTGCATACCCAAACTTCTCTCTATGGTATTCAAGGTGTTTATTGGCAACATCAAGTTGCTCTTCTGTCATGTCAACCCCAACAACCTCACCTCTTTCTCCTACCAATTGCGCTGCTATATAACAGTCGCGACCACTTCCAGATCCTAAGTCTAAAATACGCAATCCATCAAGTTCAGAAGGGATGGTTAATCCACATCCGTAATATTTATCTTGTACTTCAGCATGCACCTTTCTTAAGGCCTGCTTTATCTCTAAAGGAGGTGCAACTGCAGTGCAACACGCATTCGTTTTTAAATCAGATGAACTCTGTAATTCTTTCCCGTAATAATCCTTAACGCTATCGTGAACTGTTGACATGATTTTATGTTTTTAATTGGCCATTTCTGACATAAACTTGATGCGCATCAAACGCAATTCTTCTTCAGTATAATCCCCATCAAATTCATCGTATGCTTCTTTTAGTGAATCCGTTTCGGCTTCAGAGAAGTACTCATAAATCTCTTCTTGATTATCATCATCTAAGATATCATCGATATAATAATTAATGTTTACCCGTGTTCCAGAGCTAACAATCATTTCTATTTCATCAATAATTTCATCCATTGACTTTCCTTGAGAAGAACTAATGTCTTCCAATGGTAACTTTCTATCAATATTTTGAATTAACTGTACTTTTAGCCCTGATTTATTCACCAATGACTTAACAACTAAATCTTGTGGACGTTCGATATCATTATTCTCTACATATTCTTCTATAAGAGATAAGAAGGGAGCTCCATAACGTTTTGCCTTACCTAACCCTACTCCTTGAATATGGACAAGCTCCTCTTTGGATATTGGATACTGGAAAGACATATCCTTTAGGCTCGACTCTTGGAAGATTACGAAAGGAGGAATATCTTTTTCGCGGGAAATCTGTTTACGTAAATCTAATAATGCTTGATAAAGCACATCATCAAAAGCGTCTTTCATTCCGCCGCCAGAAACTATATCTCCATCCTCTTCTTGACCAGTGTAATCGTGTTCTTTAACTAAAGTAAACGAGTGTGGTTTTTTCATGAAATCATGGCCACGTTTTGTCATTTTAATTACTCCGTATGACTCTATATCTTTTGAAATAAGGCCAGCCACCAATGACTGACGTACTACAGCATTCCAAAACACTTTATCTTTACCTTTACCAGATGCGAAATGAGGCAAAAGGTTATGCTTATAGGATCTAATTTCAGTTATTTCTTCTCCATTCAAGAAAGAACAAATATGATTTGCACGTTGCATTTCTTTAAGCTCTACAACAGCATTTAGTAATTTCAACACTTCGTCTTTACCTTCAGTTTTTTCCTTAGGATTGCGACAGTTGTCACACTTTTCTGAACATTGTGACTCGTCATACTCCTCTCCGAAGTAGTGGAGTAAATATTTCCTTCTACAAATAGATGTTTCAGCATAAGAAACAATCTCAAACAATAGCTGACGACCAATTTCTTGTTCTGCTACCGGCTTTCCTTGTAAAAACTTTTCTAATTTCTCAATATCTTTATATGCGTAGAAGGCTACACATTCACCAACTCCACCATCTCTACCAGCACGACCAGTTTCTTGATAATAACTTTCTAATGATTTAGGGATATCATGATGGATAACAAACCTTACATCTGGTTTATCAATCCCCATTCCGAATGCAATTGTTGCAACAATAACATCACAATCCTCCATCAAGAAGGCATCTTGATGTTTGGCACGAGTTGTTGCATCCATTCCAGCATGGTAACCCAATGCATTTATTCCATTTACACGTAAAACTTCTGAAAGCTGTTCAACTTTCTTTCGGGAGAGGCAATAGATAATCCCAGACTTCCCTTTACGCTTACGAATATATTTTATGATTTCTTTTTCGACATCTTTTTTGGGACGTATTTCGTAGTATAAATTATCTCTATTAAAAGAGGCTTTAAAAACATCAGCATCAACCATATTCAAGTTCTTTTGAATATCCTGTTGTACTTTGGGAGTAGCTGTTGCAGTAAGCGCGATAATCGGCACATCTGAGATGGCTTCGAATATCTCTCGCAAACGACGGTATTCAGGTCTAAAATCATGTCCCCATTCAGAAATACAGTGCGCTTCATCTATTGCGAAGAAAGAAATCTTTACAGAAGTGAAGAAATCGATATTTGCTTGCTTGGTCAAAGACTCTGGAGCAACGTATAACAATTTAGTTTTACCTGCTTTAATATCCTCTTTAACTTTCGTGGCTTCAGTTTTTGACAAAGAACTATTGAGAACATGTGCGACAGAATCGTCCTCACTTACATTCCGTATAGCATCGACTTGATTTTTCATCAAAGCAATTAGTGGTGAAACAATGATTGCGGTCCCCTCCGACAATAAAGCAGGCAATTGATAGCACATTGATTTCCCACCACCAGTAGGCATGATGACAAACGTATTCTTCTTATCGAGAATACTATTAATAATTGATTCTTGATCACCTCTAAATTGATCGTACCCAAAATACTTGCGCAAGGCAAGATTTAACTCAGAAACTTCTGCGACAGACATAATTAAATTGTATTTACTCTTCTAAATATACAAAATTTTAGCAATACGAATTTAAAGAATATCTAATAACTTGTCAAAACCTATCGGCATACAACATTCTCAATGGGATGAAAGCACGTTTATTGAGGACTAAACACTTGAAAGCTTGTGTTTTTAAAGATTTTTTAACATTTATCTATTTTTTTCTCTTGGAAATAATAAATAAATTATTGTAACAAACAAAAGAGGCGAACATCGATGTTCGCCTCTTTTGTTAAATTATACAGTCCATTGGTTATGGACAATTGCCTTAAGCAGATACTCGTTTCCGTAATCATGCTTTATTATTTCAACAACGAAAATCAAAGCATTCCAATCCATATAACCTTCTTCTGAAGGCGGATGGTAAAACTCAACAAAGGTAGCATTCGGATAAATTTCATGCATATTGTGCAATTCACTTCCATAAGCTTTTGGTTTATCCTCATAAACATTGATCTCTACTCCATCTGAATTGATTGGAAAGTTCAAGATGTATCTATTTAAATACTCTGGAGTTGTCATCAGGATAGAGTCACCTCTTCCGTCATAAATCCCCCAAAAATGAATATCATCATTAGGTGTTTCAATCTCGGCTATAGATACTTTTCTAAAATTTGCCTGATCAATATATGCATAAGGAGATAAAAGAATTTTCTTCTCTGCAAATTGATGAAACACTTCAAGATTACCTTCTCTTAACTCTTCCAAGCAAACTTTCGAAAACTCGACTTCATCCTTAAAGTTGTATGACAGACTTTCTTCGCCACCCTTTAAAACCACCTTATCATCAGCCGTTTGCCCTTCACTAATTGGATTGTTCTCACAAGAAAACAAAACCAAGCTAAAAACAAAAGTCAATCCCCAAACCCTATTCATACCTCAATAATTACTTCTTTATTAGCTTTTTGACTACCATACGGTTATCAATTCTCAACACTACGTTGTAAGCACCTTTTGCAAAGCCACTAACATCTATTTCGTTTTCTTCAGGACTTAACGACGCACTTATAATAAGTTGTCCTGTCATATCATACACCGCTACATTGGTTTTTGATTTTAAATCTTGGAAGATCACTTTATCTACTGCTGGATTTGGATAAATAACAATCTGTTCCAACTCATTAACACCTAACCCTACACTACCAGTGGTGTCCGGATCAACAATTGGAGTACCATCAACATATCGTTGTCCATTACTCGTTCTTGTAGAAACCAGTCCAGCACCATTCTCAGCTTTCACAGTTATAAAATACATTTGATTGTAAACTGGAGTAGTAAGCATATGAGAGATTGTCGCTCCGACACCATTACTGGACCACGGAACAATATCATCCCCACCAGCAACTGTACCTATCGCAACTTTATACTCGGCAATACCTGAGTTTGGATCATTCGCTGTTCCCCAGTTACCATTAACAACTGGTTGAAACGTAGTATCGATATCCGCACCTGTTCCATCATTAATTATCAAGTCCTTTGGAACAGTCCAATCAACATCAATCATTTTTGTCTTAATTGTTGAAATATTAAAAGCATTGTCCTTTAAAATTGACTTCACACGTCCAGAACTGGTATTCGGATCAGGATTCTCAAGTCTAATGTCATTTCCAACTGTTGGACCGACATTAATATCTGCGGCCGCATTGGCATAACGAGAACGATAAACTGTAAAGTCATCTACCTCCATGGTTGCATTACCTGAGCGGAATGAAACGTGAGTACCCGTCGAAATTGGATCCGGATCTACATAAGAGCCAACCAATCTATCATTAATATACACTTGCATCTTTCCAGATACACGGTCAAAGCTCATTTTAAAGTCATACTGTGTATCTGCGTTTATTGTTTGTGACACATCAAATACAGGCGGTCCGAATACATTATTCTGAACTTTATAGAACTGCACTCTGTTATCATCTACCCTAAACCAAATAAAGTAAGAATCTCCTCTTTCAACACCTGTTGGATCACTACACAGAATGTACAACCCTCCTCTTCTATTTGTTCCTGCTCCACCAAACTTACCCTTCCAATTGAAGAGGTAGTTATTGGATAAATCATGATTTAACGGCATGTGTATATTGGTATTATGAATCGAAGCATCTGTCTGCACAAGCTTTCCGTTATTCAAACTCCAAGAACCATTCTCGATAATCCAATTTTGATTCAAAGTTGTCCCCTCAAATCCGTCATAAATAAATCCTCTGTTGTGATTTGCTGTCCACTTTCCATGCGATAAGTATCCCACATGATAAAGTGCTTTTTCAATTCCTGAACCTCCTACCTCATCTGCATCAGTAAATGAAGCCTGGAAGTTACCAGTTTTCCAACCTGAAGGCACGTTAATCAATGTTGACGGCGCTATATTATCTGCTGGAGTAGGTGGGTCTGGAGGAGTATTTGGTACAGATGTATAACTAGCAACCCAACCTGGCTTTACTGTTGCACAATCTGATCTAAATTCCACTAACAACTTACCAGTTGTAGAAGTTACTGAACCTGGTCCATTCGTACCAGTATACTTACCAATCAAACGAGAATTTGTGGTAGCACCATCATAAATTAGCATATAATCCCAGTTGGCCTCGATATTAAAACTCGTGAAATTCAAAGTTACTGACCTTACATCCGCTGGTGCAAACAACCATAATTTTCTTTCATCATTCCCATAGTTCCCACTTGGTCCTCCGGAGTCATAAAAAGTTCCACTCGTGCTTGTTATTGTACTCATAGGACCGCTACCGTTCACTAATTTATAGTATTTCTCCCAGTTCCAGTAACGCCCTGGATCTGTGTGATTTTGATTTGCAAAATGTTGGTGACCTTTAATACGAGTACACGCACCCAAAACATTAATTCCTGCACTAGCAGCACCATAATAAGTTCTTGTAGGCTTAAGTTGAGGATCATGATTTTTTGTAGTAATATGTTTGGTCAATGCTGCAGATGTTTGATACATCGCATTGGTGTACCAAGAGGCAGAAGTTACATAACCTTCATGTTCATATCCAATAGAAGTTGTGTTTGAAGATCCAATATGCCAACCTCTCTTATACTCTTCAAGCATTTGAGTTATTTGACCATCGCTTGATCTAATCACATAGTGATAGGACACGTTAGAACTACAGTTTCTAGCCCAGGAAATCGTCCCAGCATAACTACCTTGTGCTGTATGAATTGCAATTGTTTGTACTCTTGCACCACCTCTTGAGTTATAATTACAAGACGGAGTTGCACTCCATAAAGCTGGACCATAACCAACAGATTTAACTTTGTACTTTGAATTAGGTATATACTCTAAACCATTCTCATTTTTAATTCCTGTTTCTGTAAAAGTCACTTGAGCAGAAGACAAAACCTTAACGTTTGTAGCTCCAAAAACCTCATCTAAATTCAATTCCATTTTAGCAAATGAATACCTCCGCGCAAAGTTTTCATCATTCAAGAAACGCATCAGCTCAAACACTTGCGCGTCTCTTGCATATAAATTCACACGCCCAGAATCTGGAATCTCAGACAATTGAATGAACACTTTATAAATACGCTCATTTTCTGGCATATCTGAATTCTGCAAGTACAGACTTTCAAAAGCAGCAGCATACGCCATTATCTGCTTTGAGACATCGCCTTTTTGCTCCGCTACAGAAATCTTAGATAGGTGTGCGATAAGCTTACCATTTTCTTTAAAATAATTTGCTCCATTATCAAAAACACCCATGACTCCATAAGGAAGAGGCATCCCCATACAAGAAGGAGCATAAGTTTCATCAATATTCTCCATGTGTGTTCTTGTCCAAGAGACGGTTTCTAAAACTCCACTCGGCACAGCTGGATGGGCTTGATAAGCCTGATTAAAAGACAAACTTTGTCCCCAAATAAAGAAGGGAACAAAAAAAAGTAATAACAAAACACTCGTTTTCATATTGTAGTTTAAATATAATTAGTGCCGTTAAATTAAAAAACATATTTGTAATAATGTGTTAATTTTTCACGAAACTTTTTATTAGAAAACAGAAAAGAACCTACAAGCCAATAATAGTCAACATCTGCTGTTTTCATTAAAAAAGGAGAGATTTTAAAAATCAGAGTATTGATCTAATAAATAGGGATGTAATAGATTAATTTTAGCAAAAATTTAGTTTAACAACTCATATAAAGTAGAGTAATCTTCGTTCAACCCAAAAAAATAAAACAGGTATTACAAAAGTTGATTTAAATCATATCTAATCAATTTATTGAGTTGTTTCAATGAAAAAACAGAATTTAAACTCTAATTTTGGGGAACAAAAAACAAGTTATGGAAATCACAAGAGATAAAGTTTTAGAAGCGTTGGGAAATGTCATAGAACCCGACCTTAAAAAAGATATAGTTTCACAAAATTTAATTGAGGATTTACAAATTGAGGGCAACAAAATTTCACTAAACGTAAATGTTGTTAATCCGGCACTTCATGCAAGGAAAAGAATGCAGGAAGCTGTTTCCTTTACCTTAAAACGAATTTTGGGAGATGATATTGAAGTTGAAACCAACGTAAAAGGTATGTCTACGGAGGCAAAAGGCGCGCGCAGAAAAGTTTTACCTGAAGTAAAACACATCATCGCCATTGCTTCTGGGAAAGGCGGTGTAGGTAAATCTACTGTAACAGCAAACTTAGCTGGAGGATTAGCTAAGGCTGGTTATAAAGTTGGGATTGTAGATGCTGATATTTATGGACCATCAATGCCGACCATGTTTGATGTTGTTGGAGAGCGTCCAAAATCAGTGGACGTAGAAGGTGAGTCAAAAATGTTACCGGTTACTTCTTACGGAATTTCTATCATGTCGATAGGATTCTTTACAGAGCAAGACGACGCAGTAGTTTGGAGAGGCCCCATGGCATCAAAAGCATTAACACAAATGTTTACAGATACTCACTGGGGAGAATTGGATTATTTATTAATCGATTTACCTCCAGGAACGGGTGATATCCACCTATCGTTGGTACAAAATATTCCTTTAGATGGAGCAATAATTGTTTCTACACCTCAAGAAGTAGCATTAGCTGATGCACGTAAAGGAGTAAACATGTTCCAATTGGATACCATTAAAGTACCGATCATTGGTTTGATTGAAAATATGGCATGGTTTACACCCGAGGAACTTCCTGATTACAAATACTATATATTTGGAAGAGATGGCGTTAAGAACTTAGCAAAAGGAATGAACCAACGTTTCTTAGGTCACATCCCATTAGTACAAAGCGTTAGAGAAGCTGGAGACATTGGAAGACCTGCAGTAATGCAACAAAACACAATCGTTTCTGAGGCTTTTGATGAATTAGTTCGTAAGTTTGTAGAGATAACGAAGTAAAAAACAATAAACATGACCGAAGAAATGGAAGCATTAAAAAAGACAGTGAATGATGCATTGGAGCAATTGCGCCCATTTTTAGAACAAGATGGCGGCGACATGGAGTTGGTTGAAATCACTGAAGACAAAGTTGTTCGCGTTCGTTTACTAGGTGCATGTAGGGATTGCTCAATGAGTGCTATGACATTAAAAGCTGGATTAGAAGAAGCAATTAAAAATGCTGCTCCTGAAGTTATTCGTGTCGAGGCTGTTGATCAACCTGAAGAAATATCAAAGTAAACCACGGCATGCTTGGTTTTAATCATGCATTCCGTGGTTTATTTCAAATGTTCCGAACGGAACGCAATTTCAGAGTTCAAATTATTCTATTTTTATTGGCTATTGTATTTGGATTTTTTTTTAATATCTCCAGCATACATTGGTTAATTATACTTTCTATTAGCGCGCTTGTGCTTTCACTTGAAATTATTAATTCAGCCATTGAAAAAACCTGCAATTTAATTACTACAAAAAAAAATCCTCAAGTAAAGCGAATAAAGGACATCAGTGCTGCTGCGGTTTTACTTTCCTCAATTTTCGCTTTAGTAATTGGGGTTTTAATTTTCTATCCCTATTTGATCAGTAAATAAGCTTAAAACACTTAGTATATATTTGCAAAAAATCATTATCTTGGTTAAAAATTGAGAATATGAAAAAAATACTGGTCCCTACCGACTTTTCTGAATACGCATTAAATGCTGCAAAATTAGCTGCTAGCTTGGCTAAAAAATTTGACGCTCGAATTTATTTTCTGCATGTTGTAAATATGCCGGTTTATGAAACAGGAATTATTCCTGGTCAATCAAGACAAGATATTGCTGAAGGGCTATTCATTTTGAAGAAAGTAAAAATGGACTTTCAAGAATTATTGAGTCAAGATTTTTTAAAGGACGTTAACGTAGCAACAGCCGTTCAATATGACGGAGTTTACGAATCCGTAGTGAGTCAAGCCAAAGAACATGACATTGACTTAATAGTAATGGGTACACATGGTTCTTCTGGATATGTAAATGATTTCTTCATTGGAAGTAACACTGATAAGATTGTACGTCTATCTGAGACACCAGTTTTAACGACACGTGACGAAGTAATCAACCCAGAGTTCAACGAGATTGTATTTGCCAGTGATTTTGGTGACGGAGTTGCTTCATCATTTAGACGCGTTGCAGAAATGGCTGACATCCTTAAAGCAAAAGTGGATCTTGTACGTATTATAACGAGAGATGATTTCTATTTTTCAGGACCAATGTTAGATTCGATGGACACATTCGCAAAAGAAAATGGATTGGCAAACTATGAATGCCATGTTTATGCTGCAGAAACGGTTCAAATTGGAATTAATGAATTTTCAAAACGCGTGAACGCTGATATGGTCACTACCGTTACGCATGGCCGAAGAGGTTTAGCACGTTTATTTAATGGCTCTGTAACCAGCGACATTATGAAATCCAGCCCACTTCCTGTACTTACCATTCGCGCAGGTATAAAATAGTTGCCTGATTTCATGAGACTTGCAAAATAAATAAAATAATTTTGAATTTATTTTCGAAAAGTCTTGTTTGAACAGAAAATAAATAGCTATATTTGCAGTCGCAGTTGAGAAAATGGTTTTTATTAAAGAATAGAAATAACTCAATCAAGATTTGAAATAGAATAGATTATTTAACAATATATTCCTCGTTAGCTCAGTTGGTTAGAGCATCTGATCCCGATAAAAATTGGGAAGGGTCCTAGGTTCAACCGAATTAACTAGTATATTTGAAATATTGAAATAATTATAAAGAGTATATTCCTCCTTAGCTCAGTTGGTTAGAGCATCTGACTGTTAATCAGAGGGTCCTAGGTTCAAGTCCTAGAGGGGGAGCAAAAAGCCAGAACATTATATGTTCTGGCTTTATTGCTTTTAAGAAGTTAGTAAAGCATCTGATCCCGATGAAAATCGGGAAGGGTCCTAGGTTCATTCCGATAGCTATCGGAACCTATGGGTGAGCAAAAAGCCTGAACATTATATACTGTGGCTTTATTGTTTTTAAGAAGTTCTGAAATTATTTTAACAACCTTCCTACTAATCTTTTCAAATGTTAAGATTACATCCTACCTTAATTTCAATTATTTTATTTATCCTAAATAAGAAACCACTAAAATCAAACCGCATGAATTACTGCGTATATATTTTATATTCTGAGAAAATTAATAAATTCTATATTGGATCCTCTTCAAATATTGAGAGTCGTTTTGAATTTCACAACTCTTCGTTAAATAGAATTTGGACAAAGAGAGGACAACCATGGAAATTGAAACGAACTATTGATTGCAAAGATAATTCTGAGGCATTAAAATTGGAACTCAAAATTAAACGAATGAAAAGCCGGAAATATATAGAGGAGATAGTTAAGAACGGAATTCCTTTGTAAACATCCTTCCCCAGGAAAGCCGTAAAAGACAATCGGCTCATCAATTTCACAAACAAGTCTTCCATTAAATTAAAATCAACTACATCAGAACTCTCTTTTACAAAGAAACTTAATGTAACATTATTGGTTAAAAAGTAAAAGTTTGAAAATGAAAATTAATTGAACATTTTTAAAATAAGCTGAAAAAACTTCAACAGTTTTTGGTATATTTGATAGAATAATACGAAATCATCTACTTTTAAACACTACTTATGAAATACTATCTAACGTACTTTTTTTTACTTTCATTTCTAATTTACTCACAAGAGTCGACTTCAAATGAATACAATATGAACACCGCTTTGATCATCCATGTTGATGACAATCGGATATATCGCCTTGGGATAGCTGAAATGCTTAATGATGTATTTAAAAAAAGTGTTGATGGAAAAGATATCGCAGAAATAACACTAAGTAATAAAGACAAGAACATTCGCTGTAGAGGTATCTACCATAAAGATGAGCAGTTTTACGTTATAAAAACAGAAGACAATTTTGATAAAACTACAATTACATTGTCGGTTTTGGACGAAAATCTTAAAGAAATTGAAAGTAAAATTATTTTTACTGGAGCTACTGTAGGTGTGCACTCAAAAGGGGAAATGTTTTTCGAACACAACGACAACGGCTTTGTACTCATACGAAATTACACAAACGATAGTCGACGTGTTATTTTGGAGTCCTACATATATAATACTAAAGAGGAGAAGCTTCATCACAGCAAACTTAATTTCGAAACGAATCAAAAGTTAAAGGTGTTGGACTTTGATTTCAGCAATGAATTACAAGCAGCTTTAATCCTTGACTCAGACATATCAACAGGAACACTAAAAGGGAAGGAACTTAAAAAATTAGAAACCTACCTCATTCATTTAGCACCTGAGAAAGACATTACAGCTAAAAAACTAACTGAGGACAAAGTTCATTTTGACCGTTCTTACAACTTGGCTTTCCACAATGAGGAACTTGTGGTAGCTCATTTAAAATTCCATAATCCATCAAACATTTTAGCTGGTTATGTTTTAAAGCAATATGCTCTTAATGATAGTGACGAGTTGATAGAAGAAAACAGCACTTACTTTGAGTTTTCTGATTATGCAGAAAGAGAAGAATGGGGACCAATTAAAGAAGAGGTTGAGAAACAATATGACAAAGATAAAAATGGCAAAGGCACGCGTTACGAATCTTTCGGTGCACTCGAAATAACAGATTTATATATTGAAAATGATGAGGCCATTCTTATATTAAGAGAACTATTTCATCAAAAGGTAAACGATCCAGCCATGTCAGCAAATTCTGGTATGGGCGGAAACAATCAACACGGAAATCAAATGAGCAAAACTCCTATGCAAACTAATATGACAGAGAAAAGGTTCAAGGAGTTTCAAATAGCAAAGTTAGATTTAAGATCAGAGGAAGTTCTTTGGTGGAATCGAATCTACAACACTCCAATTACCAATGGAAACGAGTACTCAGCTGATCTTCCTCACAATAGATACTTCTGGAATGACAAGAGGATAAATAGTAGAGAAAGGGTTTACTATCCTTATATTGATGGAGATAAAATTGTTTTACTCTACCCTACATTTAAAGCATTATATAACGAGAACGGAGAGCTGAATAATGAAGTTGTTAATCAACGCCGTACATTCAATTTTAGTTTCACAGTGTATGGGCTGATTGGTAAATCCGAAATAAACAAGGAGAGTGGAGAAGTTAAAAACTCACTTTTATTGGAGGAGATAAAGGGCGCAGGAAAAGCTACCTCTGTTAATATACTTAATATTAATGCATTTTACGTAACAGAAGACAGTGTCATCATTTCATCAGAAAACGGATTTAAAAGAAGTTCTGAATTAATTGTTACAGAAAAATGATAAAGTCTGTTTTACTACTACTATTTACTTTCACGATCGGCTTAGCTTTTACTCAAGATCTTTTTGGAAGGGCTGGAGTAGGTTCCAAGCACTATTCTTCCGAAGCAGGAAAAACAAACTTGGTGGGAGTTCAAGCTTCTATTGGAATAAGCAAGCAAGAAAAAAGTACATTCAGCTTTGACTTTGGCTACTTCCCCATCAATACCAAATTCATAGCAAGGCATATGGAACCCTTCACAGATCAGTCCGAAAAAGATTCTCTTGTGAACTTTTCTGGCAAAGGAGTTGCATCTCTACACCTTTCTTTTCACCTACTTACAATCAATAGAGAAAGACAAGAGTTTAGTTTAGGAATGAGAGTAGGATTCGCTAAGTCTGTTGGGAATAGAAACAACACACCAATGGAGTGGAACATAAAAGATAAACTCAACAGCATGAGCATTGGTGCCATAATAGAGTATCATTACTACATCAATCTCAGGCACAGTTTATTCGTAAATGGAGGCGTTGATTTGAATTATTTTTACAAAAATAATTCAAAAAACCCATTTGAGAATAGTATTATAGGATTATCTAATTTCACAGGATTCATTAATATTGGATATGCTTTTGTTTTCTTAAGGATGTAAATCTCTTCATTAAAATCCAAACCACCAGTTGGCTATACTGAAATAAATTAACACCCCACTAATATCAGCAATAGAAGTAATCAGAGGCGCACTAGCTGTTGCTGGATCAAGCTTTAGCTTAGTAAAGACAAAAGGCAGTAGTAACCCAACAACACTCCCCATTAGAACGGTTAACACCATTGTGATCGCAACTACTACGACAACTTCAGGAGCACGATAACTTGCAACTAAAGAAACTCCAATGGCCATCGTTATCCCTAAACACAGGGAGACTAAGATTTCTTTACCAATTAATTTATACCAATCAGACATTTTCACATCACCCATTGCGAGAGAACGAATCATTAATGTTGCAGTTTGAGAACCAGCATTACCACCCGAGTCAATAAGTAGCGGAAGGAAAAAGACCAAAGCTACTACCGACTGAATGATATTTTCAAAGCTTGCAAGGGCAGCTCCAGAAAATAAATTCATAAATACCAAAGCAACCAACCATACAACTCGATTTTTATATAAGTCGAAAATCCTGGCTTTTAATGGATTTGCAATTGCACTTTGGAATGCCCCAAACTTTTGAAAATCTTCGGATGTTTCTTTATCCACAATATCCATGATATCGTCAAAAGTAACAATCCCCAAAAGAACACCTTCTTCACTGACAACAGGAAGGGCAACCCTATTGTAATCTTTAAAAATCTTAATGGCCTTTTCTTGATCATCAGAAGGTTTCAGAGAAACAAACTGATGATTTATCAAGTCATTCATCGTTTGGTCGGGATTCGCTAAAATCAATTCTTTTATGCGCAAATCATCAATTAACTTCCATTCATTATCGACGATGTAGATCACATTCAAAGTTTCCGAATCGTGTCCAAACTCTCTAATATGTTTAAAAGTCTCCTCTACTGAAAACTCAGGTTTTACCGCCACATACTCAGTGGTCATCAATCGTCCAATACTGTCTTTTGGATAACCCAACAACTGATTGGTAATTTCCCTTTGTTCTGGAGACAACTGTTTAATCAATTTTTGTGCAACCTCCCCTGGTAATTCAACCAAGAAAGCTGTTCTATCATCAGGTTCAATATCATTTAATAGTCGTGTTATTTTAGAAGCATTTTCAGCAAGTCCACTAATTATTTCTTGTTGTTTCTCATGTGAAAGCAATTTAAAAACATCTTTAGTTTGCTTTTTATCCAACAATCTGAACATAATTATTTTATCTCGTCCAGAAATCTCCTTGAATAATTCGGCCACATGAACAGCTTCTAACTTTTCAATTTCATATTTTAAAGACTTCCAATCTTCAATTTTAATCAAAGAAACTAAGTCTGATTTTAATTCATTTATTTGATCCTCCATTAAGGTTTGTTATTAAGCAATTAATTTTCTTTAAAACGAAATTCCATATGATAAATACATAGATAGTAAAAAATGTAGTTATGAGCTGAATAAAAAATTAATACATTGGTTTTTCATTACAAAAAAGACCTATAACAATCAGCTTGAACTTCTTGACCCGACATAATATACGGTAAGAAGCATTGTTGCAATTATTATCTTAATTGTTTGGTGTACAGCATCGTCAATACTGTCTACAATTGAAGGAGCATCCAAAACATTTTCTTTTATTTGCTTTTCAAACCTTAGCCTTTCCTTCCGTGTAGAATAAAAATTTGGATACAATCTACAAGCTTCGATTAAACCATATAAAACCCTATCTTGTACATTGATTGATTCAGGTTTTGATATCTTAAACTTCAACTCATAAATCAAGGTATCCTGTTCATATTGATTGGTTAAGAATGTTTTTTTATAAGGAATCAGAAATAGAAATTTTTTCTGTTCAATTCTTACCAATCCCTTTCTTTCCATTTCCTCTAAAAACTCCCAGAGGTAGGAGCTTCTTTTATGATAAAGGCTCAATATCCAACTTTTTAACGTTCTTGGTTTTTCTCTTTTCCTTACTTCATCGAGTACATCATTCAATATAGGATGGTCTACAATTTTATCGTTATTTTTTACAAAAACACGTCGCTTTTTAATGCTGATTTTATCTAAAATAGCCAATTCCATAAAGACGCTTCCTGCAAACCCAGTATTAATAAAAGGCAATGAAGAAACAAACCTTCCTTTCCTTGGATGATGGGCCATTAATAAAAACTTTTCGATCGTATTGAGCTCCATAATTTAGATTTATAAAGCAATATAGAGCAAAAAAGTCAGAAATCAGCTTTTGGACTTCTCCAAAAAATCATAAAAATGAATTATTACACCCTGTTAAAACGTACTTATAGTGATCTATTTTGTCTCATCCCAGTAGTAGCTATCAGGATATATTCGCTCTCCAAAAATAGCCGTTCCAACTCGAATAATTGTTGCACCTTCTTCAATAGCAATCTCTAAATCTCCACTCATTCCCATGGAGAGTTCTTTCAAATCAACATTTGGCAAATTCAGCGCAGCAGCTTCCTTTTGAATTCTTTTTAAAAGTTTGAAACACTTTCTTACTTTTTCTGATTCAGCACTAAAGAGTCCTATTGTCATAAGGCCTTTTATTCGGATGGTATCAAGTTCAGCGACCTCTCTTATCAATGCAATTGCATTTTCTGGAGCTACACCAAACTTACTTTCTTCATAAGAGGTGTTCACTTGGATACAAACATTGATTTGTTTCTTCTCGAAGGTGAGTCTTTGGTGAAGTTTTTCAGCCAATTCAAGTCGATCAATAGATTCAATACAAGAGGCCCATTTAATGACTTCTTTAATTTTGTTTGTTTGAAGATGTCCAATAAAGTGTACTTCAGGATTCATTTCCTCGACATAAGTACATTTCTGAGTTAATTCTTGAACCTTATTTTCTCCGATCAAAGTCTCTCCTTTTTTTAAGGCAAACAATATTTTCTCTGCATCAACTGTTTTTGTTGCCAAAAGCAATCGCACTGATTGTGGATCTCTATTTGCTTTTTCACAAGCTATGTTGATTCTGGAATGAATTATTTTTAAATTTCGACTTATATATTCAGACATAAAGCTCTTTTTTTTAGATAAACAATGTTAATGTCTTTTCCATACATATACTAAACAATTAGTCTGACTTTAGTCATCAAAGTAAGTGTAATGCCTTAGCTCTAGTACCATGATGAAGTTTGTGGCAATATTCTGAATCAGGACATCATTAATTAACATTGTTTCATCATGATAAATCACTTGATATTGAGTAATGTATTCATCGTTCTTATACTCCTCTTTCTTCACTAAGTTATCAAATTTATCGTAGGCAAAAACGGAAGTTCTATTTTGAACTCCGGCTGTATTCGAACGTACTTTTACAGTATCAATCAAGTTTTTTTCATTGTACGAATAAGTAGTAGTTTTCGTTCCTGAAGTTCGGTGCAACCTCTCCACCCTTTGTGTGATTAGTCCAATATCATCATAATAGGTAAAGATATCTTTATAAGGAATATCATAACTATTATAAATTGTACGCTTTTGTTGCCCCTCATAATTGTCATATGAAGAGCGTTCTGAGGAAACTGTAAATTCTCTGCCTAATTCAAAATTGGTAGCACTTGTATTGTTCTTGTTTAGGTTCCTGCGGTAATCTTCATTAATCACCCTTCCTTGGTCATCGTATTCATAAGTATACGCATAGAAACCATACTGATCTCTTTGTCTTAAAGCGGTCATATTACCGGATGCATCGTATTCATATATACTCACTAAAGTATCCTGACCATTTGCTACCTGCCTGCTCTCCAATTGTCTGACCAATTGACCTTCTTCGTTAAAAGTGTACTGCCTGAAGTAATCAGTTTCTCGCAAAATATCTCCTAACTTATAATGAATAAATCCTCCTGAGATGGTTTTAATTTTATTTTTCTTTATAATTTTCTCGTTGAAGTAGGGCCGATCCGTGAATGCATTACCTGTTGAGTTATCGAGTAATTGTGCTTTAGCCATCTGAACAAAGGCGACCATAATAATGGTCATTACAATGAAAGCTTTAGAAGGGAATTGTTTTTTCATTCAATGTGTATTTTATTCTAAAGAAAAAAAAGACCTCTGCTGAGGTATAAGCAGAGGTCTTTTTATAACCGATTTAATTAACAAATAAAAATTCAGGCTATTTACTTAACTCCTCTTTCACAAGAGTTGAAATAAGTTTTCCATCTGCTTTACCAGCCAAGGATTTCGTAAGGCTTCCCATTACTTTCCCCATATCTTGTGGACCAGATGCGCCGACTTGAGCAATTGTTTCGATGACTTTACTTCTAATTTCATCTTCGCTCATCATTTTCGGCATATATGTTTCAATAATTTTAGCTTCAAATAATTCTGGTTCTGCCAGATCTTCTCTATCCTGCTCAACATATATAGCGTATGAATCCATACGTTGTTTGTACAGTTTTATGATGACTTTATTTTCTTTCGCTTCATCCAACGCTCCGTTTCCAGAGGTTGCTTCATTCAAAAGTTTTGCTTTGATATCACGTAAAGCTGCCAATTTCTCTTTGTCCTTGGCGCGCATTGCGTCTTTAATATCATGATCTATCTTTTCTATTAAACTCATCAATTTATTGTATTAATCTACATTATCGTGTAAGAATGAATTCGTTCCACGAAGTGTAGTATTGTTATCATTTTTACTCGGATCAGTTACTTCATAACGTGAAGTGTTGTTGTCTGTAGAGCGAACACTATCATCCAAATCTATCTTTCTTCGTTTAAAAGCAGGTTCTCTTTCAAGCTCATTTAACCCTTCTGCACTATTTAAGTGTGAAGTATAGTTACGGATGCGCTCCATACGCTCATGCGTACGTCTTTGTTGCTCTTCTAATGTTAATTCATTCGACTTTACATTTTCTTCGAAAGAAGACTCTGCATCCATCTCGTCATCTAAAAAGTAGCGTTTAACTTCTTCTTTTTTTTCAGATTGTGAATTCTGAGTAGATTCTTCTTTTGTTAGCTCTTGATTAGGAACAACAGTTTTCACTTCCCAGTTCATAGTTAAAGAAGAGGAATCTTCTTCTGTCTCATCCTCAGGATTATTTACAGATTTAATGTATGGTTCTTCTGCCTTTGGCTCTCTGTATTCATTTTGAGCAAGAGGATTTGCTAAAGGAGTTGTAACCTCAGCTTTTTTCTCATCCTCTAAAACCTGTATTTTTTTTTCTGGAGCTTTCTCGAAACCTGTAACGGGAGATTGAGTATGATTAAAACCGGTGGCTATAATCGTCACACTTAATGACTCGCCTAAAGACTCATCATAACCATGTCCCCAAATAACATCTGCAGTTGAGCCTGCAGCATCTTGTATATAGTCTGTAACGTCTGAAATTTCATCCATCAGTACTTCTTTCGTACCGTAAGTAATGTTCAACAATACGTATTCAGCGCCTGCTATATCATTGTCATTCAATAACGGAGAATTCAATGCCGCTTGAACTGCTTCAATGGCTCTGTTTTCGCCTTCAGCAATAGCAGATCCCATAACTGCAACACCGCTGTCTTTCATTACCGTATTTACGTCATTAAAGTCAACGTTGATCGCTCCAGTTACAGAAATAACATCAGCAATTCCTTTCGCTGCAGTTGACAATACGTCATCCGCTTGTGCGAATGCATTTCCTAATGTAAGGTTTCCAGATATTTCACGTAAACGTTCGTTATTGATTACCAACAAAGTATCTACAGCATCACGCATATTCTGCAGACCTTCTTCAGCTTGTTGACGTCTTTTTCTACCTTCAAAATTAAATGGTACAGTAACGATTCCTACTGTAAGTATACCTAATTCTCGTGCAACTCGTGCAACTACGGGAGCAGCACCAGTTCCAGTTCCACCACCCATTCCGGCAGTTACGAAAACCATTTTGGTATTATTAGATAGTAATTCTTTAATATCTTCAATGTTTTCAATTGCAGCATTCATTCCTATTTCAGGAATAGAACCTGCACCTCGTCCTTCTGTTAACGAGGGTCCAAGTTGAATTTTGTATGGTACAGGAGAAATGTCTAATGCTTGTTTATCAGTATTACATACGATAAAATCGACACCTTTAAACCCTTGGTTATACATATGATTTACAGCGTTGCTTCCACCACCACCTACACCAATAACTTTGATGATTGACGACTGGTCTTTTGGGATATCAAATTCCATATTCTTGTTATTTATTGGTTGCAAATTAATTATTCTACATCTTCTTCAAACCAGCTTTTTCCTTTTTCAAGGAGCTTGTCAAAGAATGATCCTTTAGTTCTTTTAGAGTGTGATTTCACCGCTGCTTCTGAACGATTTTTACGGTCACTGCTCTCAAACCCTTTTAAAACGAGCCCTACACCTGTAGCGTACATTGGACTTGTTAAAATTTCATTATTTACAGATTGCCCCAAATGTTCGTTCGGGTATCCAATTCTTGAGTTCATTCCAGTAACAAACTCAAACAATTGATTGATATTACTCAATTCTGCACCTCCACCTGTTACGACAATTCCACCGATGAGTCTTTTTTCATATCCAGAATTTTTAATTTCGTAATAGATGTGTTCTATTATTTCTTCCATACGTGCCTGAATAATTCCTGACAACGCTTTAATGGAAATTTCTTTTGGCTCTCTTCCTCTTAATCCTGGAATACATACCACTTCATTTTCTTGACTTTCACTTCTCAGTGCACTTCCAAACTTAATTTTCAATGCTTCTGCTTGTCTTTGAAGAATTGTACACCCTTCTTTAATATCGTCGGTAATTACATTTCCTCCAAAAGGAATAACCGCAGTATGTCGAATAATTCCTTCATGGAAAATTGCAATATCAGTTGTTCCTCCTCCGATATCTACCAACACCACTCCAGCTTCCTTTTCTTCACTTGACAAAACAGCTGAGGCACTTGCCAAAGGCTCTAATATAGTCTCTGCAACCTCTAGTTCCGCTTTATTTATACATTTTTGTATATTCTTTGCTGCTGCAATCCTTCCGGCGATGATGTGGAAATTCGCTTCCATTCTCACTCCAGACATACCAATTGGATCAATAATTCCTTTTTCACCATCAACAATATACTCTTGAGGTAAAACGTGAATGATTTCTTCACCTGGCTCCATCACTAATTTGTACATATCATCAATCAAAGCATCAATATCTGCTTGAGAAATCTCTTCTTGATTTGAATTACGCGTATAAATTCCACGGTGCTGTAAACTTTTAATATGCTGACCAGCAATACCAACATTCACCACTCCGATTGTCAGATCTCCTTCTACACTTTCCTGCGCTTGTCTCACAGCCTCCTTGATAGAATTGACTGTCTTTTCAATGTTGGAAACCATCCCACGGGTTACCCCATGCGATTCAGTTATTCCCATCGAAAGAATTTCAATCTTTCCATGTTCATTCTTCCTTCCAACAAAACATGCGATTTTTGTTGTTCCAATATCAAGTCCTACAATAATATCTGACATCTTATTCTTTTTTCTTTGCTACAATTTGATCTTTAAATTTCAAATTGATTGATTCATATTTACTCCATCCTTCGTAGGGAATCACTTCATCATAAAAAGTGGTTAGCTTTTTAAATTTGTCTCTCACCATTTCATCTGACTCCGCTGCTCCAAAAACAATTCTGTGATCTCCTACCCGAGGAATCAACACAAAACCGTCCGATTTTGTGTAGTGAACCTGTACAATTTGTGCATTATAAAACACATCATTACAAACATAGCTTGAAATACGATAGATCTGATCCATCTTCAATTTAGTTTTCAAACTATCATTGTTAATTATTTCATCGTAACCCATCTCAACACTAATGAGTTGCTCTAACCCGGTGAATGCAAGTATTTTTGGTTTTGCATACGGAGACAATCGCATCAAGTGATATTCGTTATCAATATAAAAATCATCTATTCCATTTGCGATTACTCTGGCAATGGGCCTTCTGGTTTTAACGTCAATATGCCATTTGTTATCGAGCTTCATATATACATCAGCCGTCAAAACCTCATTCATTCCTTCGATGTACTCTTCAATTTCGGTTATCTTTAAATCAGTCTTTAAGATACTGTCCTGAAACAACCTTAAAGTGTACAGTTCATTTAAAAGCTCTTTCTCAGTCAACAAAACAATTCCATCCTTCACTGTTAAGTCAATAACTGGTCCTTCCATTCGCTGTTCACCCATTTTTTGATTGGCCGCGACCAAAAGAAAAACAGTTCCTCCGAAAATGACAGTCAATAGCGCTATTTTTAGGATTTTTTTCATGATAGCAATACCCTTATTGGTTCAACAAGTCTATCAATATCTCCAGCGCCTACGGTGAGTATAATTCCTGATTTTATATTTCTAATCGAGTCTAAAACTTGAGTTGGATCCTGAACACTGACTTTTGTATTCATCAATTTACTCAATGCTTCACTTGTAATCCCTTCAATTGGTTCTTCGCGTGCAGGGTAAATTGGCATAAGTATAACCTCATCTGCTTTACTTAAAGAATGGGCAAATTCATCTAAAAAGTCTTGTGTTCTTGAAAACAAGTGGGGTTGAAACACGAGGTAAACCGGAGTGTCTTTATAAATCAAGCGAATAGAATCCAACAAAATATTAATTGCTGTTGGATGGTGCGCATAATCGTCAATATAAACGATATTTTCATTTTTCACCACCACTTCAAAACGTCTTTTAACACCTTTGAAATCTTCAAGAGCAGGTCGGATTTCTTCCGTCGTCAAGCCTATTGATTCACATAAAGCAATAACAGACAAAGCGTTTTCAGCATTATGAATTCCAGGAAGACCTAACACAACATCTTGATGTAAGTCAGTTGGTGTTTGTACATCCATCATAAACTTTGCATCTTCAACCCTAAGATTCAACCCTCTGTAATCAACTTTCAAATCACTTCCAATTCCATAGGTCAATTGTGGTAAATCCTTACAAACCTTTACAGAAGAATGAAGGATTAACTTACCTTCAGCGTCGATGAGACGTCCATATTCATCAAAGGCCTGGATTAAGGCTCCTTTGTTTTTATAAATATCTAAATGATCTGCATCCGTTGAAGTAATAATGGATGAAAAAGGTTTAAGTTGATGAAAACTTCTATCGTATTCATCGGCTTCAACCACCATCCAAGGACTATCTTCTTCAATCAACAAATTAGAGTTAAAGTTAGCACTGATTCCCCCTAAAAAAGCATTGCATTTTTCAGAAGTTGAAGAAAGGACATGAGCCAACAATGTAGATGTTGTTGTTTTACCATGCGTTCCTGCGACAGCCAGTGTTTTATACCGAGCAGTAATTCTTCCTAAGACATGTGCTCTTTTCTGAATGGTAAATCCTGCATTAGAAAGATAAATTAATTCCTTCATGTTTTGAGGAACAGCAGGAGTTATTACGACAAGCGTTGACTCAATGTTTCCTATTAACTGATGGACTTTGTCGCCCAAATCTTCATAATGAATATCAATTCCTTCTTGCAGCAATTGTTGCGTTAAACGTGTTTCTGTTTTATCGTATCCAGCAACAGGAATACCCTTTGCATTAAAATAACGAGCAAGCGCAGACATACCGATACCACCGATTCCAATAAAATAGATATTTGAATATTTCAGATCCTTCACGATATTATATTTTTCGCAACATTAACAATACGCTCGTCTGCATTTGAGATTGCTTTCTTTAAGATGTTTTCAGACAATTTATTTTGCACAGATGTATTTCCAAGTAACTCTAAAGTTCGTGGAACGAGTTTAACTCTTGCTTCTCGATCACTAATGAATATCGCAGCGCCGTCATCAACTAATGCCATTGCATTTTTCGTTTGGTGATCTTCTGCCACATTTGGAGAAGGCACTAAAATAATTGGCTTACCAACAATACACAACTCTGAAATTGCAATTGCTCCTGCACGTGAAATAATTAAATCTGCAGCAGCGTAGGCCAGTTCCATTTCATTAATGAACTCTGTCAAAACAATGCCCTGCATATTCATTTCAGTAGTTCTCGATTTCATCTCTTCGAACTGATAACCTCCACATTGCCATATCAATTGAATTTCTTTTTCTTGAAGGGTCTGCAATTGATCAACAAAGCTTTCATTCAAAGTTTTTGCTCCTAAACTTCCTCCAACAACGAGGATTGTTTTTTTATTGGGATTTAATTTGAAAAAACTGAAAGCTTTATCTCTTAACCCTTCAATTTCAACTATTTTTTTACGTACTGGATTTCCAGTGAATTCAATTTTGTTAGCTGGAAAAAATCGATCTAACTTATCATAAGCAACACATATCTTTGTTACTGATTTAGACAGCATCTTATTGGTCTTCCCAGGATAAGAGTTTTGTTCTTGAACGATTGTTGGAATCTTCAGCATACTGGCAATTTTCAAGGTTGGTGCACTTGCATAGCCCCCTACTCCAATCACTACATCAGGATTAAACTTCTTTATTATTTTCCTTGCTTTTAAAAGTGACGCCATAAGTTTAAAAGGCAGGGCTAAGTTCTTCACGGTTAATCTGCGTTGCAACCCACTTATCCAAAGTCCTTCAATTTTATATCCAGCCTCCGGAACTTTTGTCATTTCCATTTTTCCTTCTGCACCAATAAACAAAATATCAGCATTAGGATATTCCAATTTAATTCGATTTGCAATCGCAATTGCTGGGAAGATATGTCCTCCTGATCCTCCACCTGAAATAATAACTTTATTGATGCTCATATTATTCAGTTTTATTGATTGAATTTAATGACTCTCCTTTCGGATTGTTTTTTCGTGCTATACTAAGAACAATACCCAATGAAACGCAGCTCATCACCATGGCAGAACCTCCCATTGCTAAGAACGGCATGTTTTGTCCTGTAACCGGCATAATCCCAGTACAAACAAACATATTGACCAAGGCTTGAGACAGCAAAAGCAAACCTATTCCAATTGATAAATAAGTTTCAAATAAATTTTTAGAATTCAGACCAATTCTCAGGATACGGTAGAACAAAATCAAATACAAGAGGATCAACGCTACTGCACTTAAAAGCCCAAATTCTTCTACAAATGATGAGTAAAAAAAGTCTGCATAGGCCTCCGGTGTATAATGCTTCAGGTCTCCATCCCCAACACCAACCCCCATATATCCACCATTATGGATTGCGAGTTTTGCATTTATGGCTTGCATATTCTCCACCGAACCACCACCTTCACCGTATGCTTTAAAAAAGCGACTCATCCAGGTTTCAAAACGCGGCAAAATATTCATTGCTGGAAGGGCGAGATGCGTTATGACAAGAAGACCAACTCCTACAATTCCAGTTCCTATAACTCCAAAAATCTTAGACATTGGATACTTTCCTACAAACAATAACAATAAGGAAACAAGAAAAAGTATGGCAGATGTTGAAAAGTTATCTTTAGCTATTAGCCCACATATCATCAGTATCGGCAAAATAACAGTGGAGAAGCTTTTCTTCCATGAATTAAAGTACTCTTGATTACTTGCTAAGCGACGTGATACAAATATAACCAGTGCAAGTTTTGCGAAATCTGAACTTTGAAACGTCAATCCTATAATGGGTACGCGCACCCAGCGAGAGGCATCATTGACCCTTACACCAAAGAAAAACGTAAATACAAGAAGTGCAATTGCAAGAATAAAAATAAATTTAGAAAGCTTTTCAATGTATTTAGGATCCTGTCGATGAACCCAATACATAGCTGCAAAGCCAATTCCAATATATATAATGTGTTTCAATAAATAGCCAAATGGGCTACCTCCTTCTGTTTTGACAAGAATAGGCACAAAGCTGTAGACAGTTAATACGGACACCCCAAAAAACAAGATGGTAACAACCCATATTACGCTGTCTCCTTTTAGATATTTAATTAATTTATGCACTTATATTATACCTTAAGGTGTTTTTCAAATTGAGCTTTCCACTCTTTAGCAAAAGCCTCTTTACCTTCACTATAGCAAAGGATCAAATCTCGGCTTCCATAATTTAACATTTCCAAACCTTGTGAAATATTATATTGAAACCAATTCGCTTTATTTTCCTCTTGAATTCCTGGAAGCTCTTTGCTTAACCAATCGAAAAATAAAACACCTGACACATCTTCTTTTCTCCACTCGATATCCTCGAGTTTTTTAGACGTATCATACGACAACAACCAAATAGAAGGCTCCTTAGTTAACACCAAGGACTTAAGCGCTTCGGGTAACTCAAGTTCTTTCCAATGGAAACACGGAAAGTCGTTGTACCACTTTTGCTTGAACCGTTTTTTGAAATCCTCAACCGCTGAACTTCGCGCGTTTCTGATTAAATCTTCAATTGATTTTGCCATTTCTTAGACTATTAAAGTGAACGAACAGCATTTTTAAACTGTTGACCACGGTCTTCATAATTTTCAAACAAGTCAAAACTTGCGCAAGCAGGTGACAACAATACTGTTTCGTCTTTTTTGGCCAATTGGTATCCATAACCTACAGCTTCTACAGGCGATTGAGTTTCGATAATTGTATCTACAACTCCAGTAAATGCTTCAATTATTTTAGAATTATCCTTTCCAAGACAAATAATTGCTTTGACTTTTTCTCTTACCAATGGAATCAATTCTTCATAATCGTTTCCTTTGTCAACACCACCAACTACCCAAACTGTTGGATTCAACATGCTTTCTAAAGCATACCAAGTTGCGTTGATATTTGTTGCTTTTGAATCGTTTATGAATTCAATACCGTTGACTTTGGCTACAAACTCCAAACGGTGTTCAACGTTGGTAAAGTCTGCTAAACTTTCACGAATACTTTCTTTTCTAATATCTAATAATCTCCCAGCAATTCCTGCCACCAGAGAGTTTTGAACATTGTGCTGGCCTTTTAGGGCTAAATCATGAATCGACATAGTTAATTTATTTTTAATTGTTATTGTTTGTTCTTCTTTATTATAAAACCCACCTTCTACTGTCTCATCCTTAAGAGAGAAAGGATAGGTTTTCGCATTAATTTCATGCGCTTCTAATTGCTTTTTAATCTGAGCATCATCCGCATTATAGATAAAAACATCATGCTCAGTTTGATTTTGGATGACCCTCATTTTTGCTTTACCATATTCTGTGATACTCTCGTTGTATCTGTCTAAGTGATCTGGAGTAATGTTCAATAAAATTGCGATATCAGCTTTAAACTCATACATATCTTCCAATTGAAAAGAACTCAACTCTATCACATAGAAATCTGCTTTATCTTCAAGCACACTTCTTGCAAGACTCACCCCAACATTTCCAGCTTTTTCAACGTTTAATCCTCCACCTTCCATCAGGTGATGCACTAAATATGTAGAAGTCGTTTTCCCGTTACTTCCTGTTATTGCAATCAACTTGGCTGAAGTATATCGAGCAGCAAATTCAATATCACAAATTGGGATCAATCCGTTTTTCTTAATCTCTTGAATAAGTGCGCTACTGTTTGGAATTCCAGGACTCTTGATTACTTCGTCTGCAGCTAAAATGCGCTCTTTCGAATGTTTACCCTCTTCCCACTCAATGGCGTTACTATCCAGCTCAGCTTTATATTTCTCTTTGATTTTACCTGCATCACTTACAAAAACAGCATATCCCTTAGCCTTTGCTAAAAGCGCAGCTCCGACCCCACTTTCACCGGCGCCCAAGATTACGATATGTTTTGTTTTTGCATTCATTATCTCAATTTCAAAGTAACAATTGTGATTACAGCCAGTAATATTCCCACTATCCAGAAGCGCGTAACGATTTTAGCTTCATGCATTCCCTTTTTCTGGTAATGATGATGCAGAGGTGCCATTAAGAAAACACGTTTCCCTACGCCACTTCTTTTCTTTGTAAATTTGAAATATCCAACCTGAAGAATTACAGATAGATTTTCAATTAAGAATACACCACACAGTACCGGAATCAGCAACTCTTTACGGATCGCTATGGCGAATACTGCAATAATTCCACCGATGGCTAAACTACCTGTATCTCCCATAAACACTTTTGCTGGGTAGGAGTTGTACCATAAAAACCCGATACACGCTCCAACAAAAGCAGAGATGAAAACTACGAGTTCCTCGGCATAAGGAATATACATTACATCGAGGTAATCTGCGAATTGCACGTGAGCACTTACATAAGCCAAAACAGCCAGAGCGATTCCTATAATCGCAGAGGTTCCTGTAGCTAAGCCATCGAGACCATCCGTCATATTCGCTCCATTGGAAACGGCGATGACAATAAAAATAACGATTGGAATAAAAATGAGCCACCCCCAAGTTTTGGCATTATCACCTAAGAACCAATTGTAATTGATTTCATTGTTTTTCACGAAAGGAATTGTTGTGGTCATATCGCGTGTCTCTATCCATTGAATATTTTCTTTTGGATTTTTCCTATGTGAATCCGTAACGAATTTTTCACCTTTCTTCAATTCGTAAGTTGCAGAAACCTCTTTGTGTACTTTCACATCAGGATGGAAATACAGCATTGCACCCACGATTATTCCTACACCTATTTGACCAACCACTTTAAAGCGACCTGCCAAACCGTCTTTATTTTTCTTAAGGACTTTAAGATAATCGTCAATAAACCCAATCGCACCTAACCAAACTGTTGCGATTATCATTGTAATGACATATACGTTGTGAAGTTTTGCGAAAAGCAAAGTAGGAATAAGAATTGCGCCAATAATAATCAACCCTCCCATGGTCGGGGTTCCTTCTTTTTCTTTTTGCCCTTCCAAGCCTAAATCTCTGACCTGTTCTCCCATTTGCATTTTACGTAATAAACCAATCAGTCGATTACCAAATAGCACAGAAATGATCAACGAAGTAATCAAAGCCATTCCCGATCTAAATGAAATATAGTGGAATACACCCGCGCCTGGGAAGTCAAATGTATCTAAGTAATTAAATAAATAGTACAACATTATTTCTCAAATTTGATTAGTAATTCTTTCAGTATTTCTAAATCATCGAAGTCGTGTTTTACTCCGTTAATTTCTTGATATGTCTCATGCCCTTTTCCAGCTATTAAAATAATATCGCCAGGTTCAGCCATGCTACACGCTGTCTTTATTGCTTCTTTCCTATTGGTAATACTGATTGTTTTCTTAAAATGTTCACCACCTACGCCAGTCATCATTTCTTCAATGATTTGTTCTGGATCTTCAGTTCGTGGATTATCAGAAGTTAAAATTAGTTTATCACTAAATTCGCAACCAATCGCAGCCATTGTTGGACGCTTCGTTCTATCACGATCACCACCACAACCGACAAGCGAAAAGACAGTTTCATTTCCAGTACGGATGTTTTTTATGGTCTTTAAAACATTTTCTAAAGCGTCTGGTGTATGTGCATAATCAACTATTCCAATTACACCAGTTTGACTTTTATAATATTCAAATCGCCCTTCTACTGATTTTAACTCAGAAATGACACGCATTACCTCCAAAGGATCGCCTATTAGTTTGTCAGCAATAGCATATACCAACAAAATATTATACGCATTAAAATCTCCAATTAGCTGCGTATACAATTCGGTTCCATTGATTGACAAGACCAATCCTGAAAAAGTATTTTCTAATACCTTTGCTTTATAATCAGCGACATTTTTCAAGCCATAAGATGATTTACTCGCTTTGGTATTTTGAAGCATCACTTCTCCATTTTTATCGTCTGCGTTTGTTATTGCAAAAGCTTCTGAAGGCAATCCATCAAAAAACCTTTTCTTAACATCAATGTATTCTTTAAATGTTTTATGGTAATCTAAATGTTCGTGTGTAATGTTTGTAAACGCCCCGCCAGCAAAGGAAAGGCTGCCTGTTCGATTTTGATGAATAGCATGTGAACTCACTTCCATAAAGCAATATTCACACCCTGCATCAACCATTTCTGAAAGTAGTTTATTTAAACTCACAGCATCCGGGGTAGTTCTTTCAGTAGGTATAGCGACTTCGTTAATTCGATTAACAACTGTTGAAATTAATCCAACAGGAATCCCCATTTTCATAAACAAGTTAAAAAGCAAAGTCGTTGTTGTCGTTTTACCATTCGTCCCTGTAATTCCAATTAACTTTAACTTCTTAGACGGTTGGTCATAAAAGTTATTCGCCAGCACAGAGAGTGTTTTGTGCGCATCAGCAACAATGATATAATTTACATCGGAATTCAATTCTTCAGGTTTAACCTCACAAACAATTACTGTTGCACCATTTGCAATTGCTTTATTGATAAAGTCATGTCCATCAACTGCAGCTCCTTTAATAGCAACAAACAAATCATTAGCCTTCACTGCTCTTGAATCAAAGACCAATTCATTGATATCAATCGCTGTTGTTCCAATCACCTCTTTAATTGAACTTCCGTATAATATGTCGCGTACGTTTTTCACTTCTTAATTCGGTTTTAATTTCAATTCAATAAGTCCACCCTGCACCGTTCGAGCACCCGCAGCAATAGATTGCCACACCACATTCCCGTAACCTTGCGAATGAACAATCATCCCTTGACTTTCCAATAAATACATAGCATCACTCAAGCCCATCCCCCTTACGTCAGGAACACGTTCTTTCTTAAGTTGATAATCAGTAAATGCAATCTTATCATTTCCTACAGTCGAGGTTTTCACCCAGCTTTGATTTCCTTTAAATTCTTTTTTAATTTCAAAATGATTCAAAACAGTATTGATGTCATAGCGACTACCATTCTGCACATAAGGCACTGAAGCAAATGAAGCTTTTTCGTTTACAGCTTTATGATAATTATAACTTGAAGCATATACTTTATTTGCAATTGCTGAAAACACAGTACCAGAAACTGAAGCTCCATAAATATCATCGGTTGGCGCTGCAATCACAACGATACAAGAATAAATCGGGTCATCTGCTGGGAAGTATCCTGCAAAAGAGGCAATGTATTTCTTCTCTCCTTCTGCTCCATACCCTTCATTTCTATTTGCTATTTGCGCAGTCCCTGTTTTCCCTGCAATCTTAAAGAAAGTTGACCTCAGGTTTCTTCCCGTACCATTTATCATCACTCCTTCAAGCGCTTCTTTCATCACATCAATTGTAGGCTGACTGGCGATTCTTTTGTACTTTACTTCAGGTTCAAACTCTTTTATAACTCTTCTATTATTAATCACCTTTGTCACAAATTGTGGTTTCATATACATTCCGTCATTTGCAACTGCGTTATAAAAAGCCAATAATTCAAGAGGTGTTAACTGAAACTCATACCCAATAGACATCCATGCCAATGAACCACCCCACCACTGCGAACTACCTGGAGCAGAATAAATCGGATCAACTTCTCCCTGAATATTAACTCCCGTTTTTTGGGTTAATCCAAACTGATTCATTCTATCAATATACCTTCCTGGTTCACTTCTGTAGCTATCAAAGATGACTTTAGAAATCACATTTGAAGAATACTCAAAAGCTTCTTTAATTGTCACCTTACCATACCCCCAAAGACGAGAATCCTTTAAGCTTCTATCGAAAAACACATAACGTCCGACAGCATTTACGGTATCTGTCATTTTGATTTTACCATCCTCAAGCGCTGCCATTAAAGAAGCCAGTTTCATGGTAGAACCAGGAACTTCTCTTGTACCTATCGCATGATTATAAATCTCACCATAACTCCCGTCGTTGGTTTTTTGCAGATTGACCATTGCCTTAACAAAACCGGTTTTCACATCCATCACTATAGCACAACCATAGCGACCCCCCTTGGCTTTTAACTGATTTTCAAGTTCTGTATGAGCAACCTCCTGAATGTCTTTATCTATAGAAGTCACGATATCATAACCATTGATTGCTTCACGCACAACAGTCCCAGTCGGCTTCCAGGAATGAGAAATTTTTTGCTCTACCACCACACCATTCTGCCCTGCTAAATAAGAGTTATATGTCCCTTCTAAACCAACATAAAGTGTGTCCTTTGCATTGAATTTCACATATCCTAAAGTTCGGGCCAATAAGTCATCATTAGGTCGCTTTCTGATTATCGTGGCTTTATTATCGATAATCCCTCCCTTAAATCTTCCTTTTTCAAAAATTGGCAATTCACGTAACTTCTTACGCATTTCATTGGTTACCTTTTTATGAATTAAAACATACCTTCTTTTTTCCGCTCGTGCTTCCCGCAAGTACACCTCATACTGTCTTGCTGTCTTCTCTGGAAATAATTTAGAGAGCCCTACCGACAATCCACCAATTCCTTTTCTCCACACCGACTCATCTACAGTTACAGGATCCATGTATATATCGTAAAAAGACACAGAAGTCACCAATGGATTAAAATGAACATCAAGAATTTCCCCTCGACGCGGCTCAACGTTTGCAGAACGTTGTTGTAATTTATCTGAAGTTGTTGTGAAAATATTATTTCGTCCATCTATGATAATGGTAAAGGTTTTCCCAATAACCACCAACATTGCAATGACTACTAAAAAGTAGATCAAATACGTACGTATTATGACTGCTTTGGGCATTTTCATTATTTCTTCTTCTCGTTTTTAATACGGATAACCTTTGTTGGATTAATTGTTTCTTTCAATCCTAAAGGTTTTAATTTTTCAATCATTTGAGTTCTTCTTGTCAACTCTTCCAACTTTGCTTTTGTCTCTACATAATCCGCTGTAACATCACCCACCTCCTTTTCTGATTTAGCTATATCATTGGCCAGTTGATGAACATAATACCCTTTCGAAACCATCAAAACCATCAAGAAAATCACAAAGAAAATGTAGTTGAGGTTATTCAATACAAACCCTTTCGTCAGAAAGTCTCCATTCATGATTTGCACCAATGACTGAGATTGTTTCTTACTTGCTTCTGCGATACGACTTTTTTTCTTCTTGGTCTTCGCTTGCTTTTGGTTATCCGATATGTAATTATTCCCCTTCATTTCGTTCTGCGACTCTCAATTTTGCACTTCTTGCCCTAGAGTTCTCCTCCAACTCTTCATCACTTGCAACTAAAGGCTTTCTCGTAATTCCAGTAAATGGCTTAAGTATATTACCAAAAAAGTCCTTCTCTACTTTTCCGTCAAAACTTCCACTTCTTATATAATTCTTAACCAGTCGATCTTCCAAAGAATGATAAGACATCACCACCAATCTTCCTCCTGGTTTTAAAACCTCTGCAGTTTGCTCAAGCATTCTTTCCAGAACATTCATCTCATCGTTTACTTCGATGCGAATAGCTTGAAAAACCTGAGCATAAAACTTATTTTCTTTGAATTTTGGCGCTATTGGCTCCAACACCTCAATCAACTGCCCCGTTGTTGCAATAGGAGCTGCCTGACGCTTCAAACATATCGCCTGAGCGATACGACGTGGAGATTTCACTTCTCCATACTTTCCAATCATTGTAACCAACTGCTCTTCATCATACCCATTCACAACCTCAAAGGCAGAATCGCCACTGCGCTGATTCATTCGCATATCCAACTTTTCATCAGAACGAATACTAAATCCCCTTTCAGGCTCATTGAATTGATGAGAAGAAACACCAAGGTCTGCAAGAATCCCATCTACTTTGGAAATCCCCAACATGCGCAGTTGATTTTTAAGGAAAGAAAAGTTTGATGCTATAAAATGAAAATTTGGTGCTGTCCACGCATTCTTTTTAGCATCAACATCTTGATCAAAAACAATAAGTTTTCCTTTGTCAGAAATTTTCTTAAAGATTTCGCGGGCATGACCACCTCCACCGAAGGTTAAGTCAATATAAATGCCATCTGGATTAATATCCAAACCATCAAGACATTCTTGAAGCATAACTGGAACGTGGTATTCGTATTGATCTTTATTCTCCGTCATTTCCTATATTACCCATTACCTCATCTGCTAAATCAGCAAAATCTGACATGCTCCCTCGATCATTTCGAAGTATTTAGATTTATCCCAAATTTCAATTCGGTCGTTGTAAGCAATTAACATCGCTTCTTTTTTCAGACCGACACGCTCCATGTGTGACGTTGGAATCAGAATCCGCCCTGTTTTATCAAGAGATACATCTTTTGCACCTTGATGAAACAAACGGTAAAACATTCGATTCTTCGGTTTAAACAAATTTATTTTACTCAGTGACTCACTTAACTTCTCCCATTCATTCATTGGGTAAAGCGACAAGCACTCTTCAAAACCTTTGTTTAACATAAATCTTTCTTGGGCAGCAGGAGAAAGTTGCCTTCTCAAATGAGATGGAAATAAGAAACGCCCTTTAGCGTCCAACTTCACTTCATATTCTCCTACTAATCCTGCCATGTACTATATAATGTGTAAAAATAGTGGAAATTCTACCACTTCTTACCACTTTAATGCAAGTGTTGAAAACTATTTACGTACAAGCTTAAAAAAAGTTACACAAATCGACTCCTAAATCTCACACCAACAACAAATATACGCATTTTTAACCAAGTGGTAAAATGTGGGAGAATATTTCGAATGTTGATAATTATTTAAAAGTTATGGTTTTATCAGGTTTTAAATAAAACCACCAAAAGCTTGCGGAAAAGTTGTTAAATCATGGAAATAATAAACAAAAAAAACCCATCAAAAAATGACAGGGTGCATTTACAACAAGCTGAATGTATGATTTATCTCAAAATGTTCTACATAAAAAGACAGGACAAGAAAAGTCCATAAAAAGAGTTTGTTTTAAACGAAAAAACATGCTAAGAAAAGAGAGGTGTGGTTTTCTAGATTTAGTCAATAAGCAGTTTTCTAACAACTCTTTGTAGACTATCTGTGAGGACTACTTCGATAAAATAAAGTCCTGATTTCGGATTCTCCAACTCAACCATAACACTGGATTGGTATTGGTTGTTTTCAGAGGCAACAACTCTTCCGAGCTGATCTAAGACGCGATAACTATATTTTTGTCCATTCAGTTGATCAAGAGCAATAGTAAAGCTTCCCTTTGTTGGATTCGGATAAATAGATAGCTCTATTTTGGTTATTTCCTGCTCATTTAGTAAACTTAAGAAAGTTGTATCTCCAGCACGATAGCTCCATAAACCACCTATTTCGGTACCTACAAAGAGATCAAAACTTTCATCATTGCGCAACTTCCCAATAGCAGGAGCAGACATTCCCCTGGTATCAATTTCAAGAAATTCAGAAGAAACAAGATTAAAAACATCTCCTGGGTTTAACTTATCATCGATTCCGTCATAATAAGAGATGGTTCCTGTTTTATTCCCTGCAAATAAATAAGTAGTATCATTATGTCTCGTAAAACGAGGAACACCAACGGATTGATTATAAATCGAAGATGTCAAATCTACCATTCCTAAATTTGAATTCATCAGTTCAAACGAGTAATTAGTTGCAGTACCAACATTTCTATAGTACAATAATGGCCCATTACTTTGACCAATGATTAAGTCTAACTTTCCATCATTATCTAAATCAAATAACTCTGGGGTGGCAAAATTGGACACAGAAATATTATCACCATTAATGTCTTTTAATAAACTATGGCTAAGATTAAAATTCATCTGTCCACTACCTCCAGCGTTTTCATAATAATAGAGTTTACCATTCAACAAGCCAACAATCATGTCCAGATCTCCATCCCCATCTAAATCTCCGAACGCAGGACTTACCCTTCCTGTATATCCACTATTCGCAAAGCTATTCCAATCCTCTGTAATCAATTCAAAAACCGGCTCACTTGCTGTTCCGACATTCTTATAGTAATTAATTCTTGAAGATTTTGGTAGAGCTGCCCTATAGTTAAATTGATTTGAAACCAATAAATCTGTCAGCCCATCATTATTAACATCAACCAGAATGGGTATCGCACCACTCCCGTTTTGAATCATATCTCCTTGTAAAAAATCTTCTTTTACAAATGTTAAATTAAGGGAGTCATTTTCACCATTGTTCTTATACAACCACACACCTTTCGTATTATCCGCAGTTCCTGTCACAGTTGTTGAAACAATGATGTCTTTCACTCCATCTAAATCAGCATCTTCATAATACGCCGTAAGAAAATTAGATAAATTCACAGGAACGTCATAGCTTGGAAAATCAGGATCATAACTTACCATATGTCCATTTTCATCTGGAGGATTGTCATTAATAAGGAGTGTTATATTATTGAAATCAACATCTCCAATAATTAAGTCCATGGACCCGGATTTATTTGCATCAAGCGCCAAAATTGAACCTCCTGCATGTCTTTGTGCGCCAGAAGACCTAATCAATGCAGTTCCACATGGGGCTGTTGTATTATTTAATTGTATAGTATTATCAAAAGGGCTTTCAATAAAGTCTCCCCAACATCCGTGTGCCAATTCAAAGATCAATGAATCAGCATGCCCATAAGTTTCCATTGACAAGTTCTTATGCCATTCAACCCTTGAGATAAGGGGATGAAAAGTTAAAACATCAAGATCTCCATCTCCGTCAACATCGACAAAAGCAGGAATATCATCTGAAGAAACATATAGATTATTGGTCGCACCATCAACGAAAGTTTTCAGAGGAGATACATATAACTTCCAATGTATTCCGTCAACAGGATTACTCACATTTTTGTAGACTTTTACTCCGCCTTGCGCATATGTAAATAGGTCTTTCATGCCATCGTCGTTAAAATCTACAAGCTTCATCCTGTACTTAACGTCTGTAGGGAAAAACTTATTCCCTCCATGCCAATAAGTATAAATTACATTTCCACCTTCTACTTTTCTTTTAAAGACGTTTATTGTTCCATTATCAGGCTCAAAAGCAATTAACTCCTCAATTCCATCAAAATCTAAGTCAATAGTAGAAAACTGTGGATGACTCATTCCACCTGCCCACGCTAAAGAAACAGTATCTGAATTTTTAATCACAACAATAGAGTCGTTATAAACCAAGTTGAATTGCGAAAAGACAGAAGTGTTTAAACTTATTGTGAAAAAGGCAAAAACCAGCATTATTAAGCGCAAGACATCCATTTTTCTTTTGTTTTTTATAAATATTATTCCATCTTATAGTTCAGAATCCAAACCTCTTGTTTGACTTCGTTTCTAAACTTCCTCAATGCATTATAAGCACTTTCTTTATCTTGAGTGTAGTGAATTACCAGGTAACCGAAATCATTCATTCTATTGATCACATGGTACGTATTTGGGAAAATTCTTTTCATTCGCCCAGTGTTTTTTTCAATGTTTTCACCTTCTGAATAAACTCCTACAATCACATAATAACCTGGAGGAGATTCCGAACCATCTACCTCTTCAAAATGATGGTTGGTAGCATCTCTAAATTCATTTCTTTCCACTGCATCACGGTGCATTTGTGCTTTAACGCTGTCAGAAATTGCCTTTTCTAATTGTTTATCCAAAGCTTCCTTCAAACGCCTTTCAAGCTCTTCTTCTTTCATCTGCAACCTGCGCCTCAACTCCTCATTCTCACGCTGTAATGCAGGATCAGGCACTTCGACACGGCGAATCACTTCCTCACCTTTTCCACCCTTAAATGTATAACCCAATAAGAATTCATGATTTACACCAGAGTAATAGTTTTTAAAGGAACCAACAACTACCTCATAGCTATATCCCACATGAAGGTTTTTCAAAATATGAAATCCTAAATTAAACTGTAAAGCATAATCTGATTTATATGTTGCCGAAAACCACCCCAGATCTTCGTAATCCAAATGAGCTGTAATGTCATATTGAACTGGAGCGCCTGCAACATACCTAACCAGTAAATGCGGCATTAATGTAATCTTAGGCACAGCATTAAAGTTCAGGTCATAAGAAGCTGTCGTCATTATATGTCGGGCTAAAGAGTAGTACCCCCTTGTATTTTCTTTTGAGAATTTTACTTTATTTCCTAAGAGTTGAGGAATGGACAAACCTACTTTTAAGTTATCCCATTCATATGCAACTCCAAAATTAAAGTCAAAAGTAGGTCTGTAATTTTTCATTCCAAAAAGAAAAGGATCTGCATCATGCATCACATTCACCTCTTCCATTCGAATGCGATTATCCAAATATCCACCGCTCAATCCTAAGCTTAATTTTTGATTTTCTTTTATTTTTAGCATATAAGAATAACTCAATTGAGCACTTAACTGAGATTGAATTCCCGCTGATTGTTGACCTACAAACAAACCAATTCCCGAGTTCGGAATAACGAATCCACTTTCCAAAGAAAGGGAATTATTAATTGCTCCAGAGCCATATCCCATATAGCGCTGACCTCTGGATACAAAAGCATTCATATCACCAGAAGCACCCGCGTAAGCTGGATTAAGAACCACTGGATTTATAATGTTATGATTATAAAAGGGTAGCTGTTGGGCATTGGCTAAAACAATAAAGAATAGGCCAACCAAAAGTGATATTAGCTTTTCTTTATTCATTCCTTAATATAGTTAAATCTCCTTTGAATATATCTTCTGATCCTTCTGGAGAAACAATATACAAATATGTTCCACTGGGTAAGTTCTTACCTTTATATTCACCACCCCAATCATTTTGATAATCATCATCTTCAAAAACGAGAGTTCCGTAAATGTTAAAAACTTTGACTGCTACATTAGAATAAGCTTCCATACCTACAATAAGCCAAGTATCATTAAACCCATCATTATTGGGAGTTAAAACGTTTTTAACGTCTATTGCAGGAATCGGAGACCCTACTTCTACAGTAACAAAATCTGAATCAAAACATCCATCAGCACAAATTACAGTTAAATAATAACTGGTAGTCACTAAAGGACTTGCAATGGGGTTGAAAATTGTAGTATCACTCAGTGTAGGGTCAGCAGACCATAGCCCCAATAATCCACCACTCCCACCTAACTCAACCGAATCTCCTTCTGGAATCATCACATCTGCACCGGCATCGGCTATAGGGTTTTGTAGAACATCAATAAACACTGTATTTGATCTGTCTTCATCACAAACTCCATTTTTCACATTTACCCTATAGTAATTTGATGTATCGACAGATGCAATTGTATAAGAAGAATCTACACCACCAATTACTGTCCATAAATTCCCATCAGAAGACATTTCCCAAGAAATTACTTCTCCAACATTTCCTGTTAAATCTAAAACATAAGAATCTCCTTCACAAATTGAAGTATCGGTTGCAAGAACTCCTCCATCGGTAGTAGCAGAAACAATTATAAACGCAGTGTCGCTATATTTATCAATACATGCACCACCATCAACCAGCGCACGATACCAAGTTGTTTCTGATAAACTCGAATAATTCTCTTGGGCCGTAGTATTTGTGATATCTATCCACCCTAACCCATCATCCATTGACTTCTCCCATTTCAAAACCCCCCTGGTATTTCCAGATAGTGTTAATGTTCCGCTTGCATTGGCTGCACAAATTGAAGTATCACCTGCAATAGTTCCAGGCAGAAAGTCCGATTGAATTTCAACAAAAACTTGATTTGATAAATCAGATGGGCATACGCCATTTACAACACTTGCTCGATAATAAGTTGATGCCGTAAGGTCACCTGTATAATAATTATTTACTGGATTAGAGATTGCAATAGGATTCCATATTACCCCATCAGTTGACTCTTCCCATCCAGTAGCAGTTCCTGTGGCGCCTACCAATACTAAATCTAGGGCTTCTTTAGTACACAAGAGCGTATCTGTTTGTAGTATTCCTGCATCAGACACATCATCTACGACAACTTCATAAGTGCTTGAATATATATCCTGACAAACACCACCGTCAATCAATGCTCTATATGATGTTGTTTCTGTAAGTCCAACAAAGTTTTCTGTATCAGTTGTATTTCCAATGGTAGTCCAATTGCCTCCATTATCTGTACTTGACTCCCAATTTAAAACTCCTGCTGAATTACCAGTTAAGGAGACTGCACCTGATGCATTCGAAGCACAAAGTGCACTTGGTCCATCTAAGACTCCGCCAACCGGTAAGGGTTGAATTGTAATTACTCCGGGTGCAGAAACATCATTTTGGCAATATCCACCATCAATCTCAACAGAAAACTGCGTTTCGGTTGTCAAATTATTAAAGGTATGGCTTGTTGATGTATTTGATATTGGCAGCCAAGTCGCTCCATTATCTTCGGAAAAGGTCCAATTTATAATTGTACCATATTGCCATCCATTTAAATTTAAAACTTGATTGTTGTCCCCATCACATACCAATTCGTCATTTTCAACTCTTCCAGGTATAATCGTACAATCATTTCTGATAGTCCATGCGAGCGTATCATTATTTGGGTTTATATCTGCTGCGTAGTCAATCCATGTGACAATATCAAAATCTGTTTCACACGCTGATAAATCAGCTGGAATATTAAAATTAAAACTCCATGTAGCCCCATTCACTAAAAATGTACCTAAGGTTTCAGCGATAGGCGCACTTCCATTGACAGTGTACTTCACCGTAATACTTCCTCCTGGAATTGCAATAACTCCACCAGAAACGTTTTGGATTACAACTCCAATGATTTCAGAGCTCGTCAAATCACATCCATTACTAGGCGTTATTACCGATGATATTATTGCATCTTGGGAATAAGCACTATTAACCAATAGTATTAAGAATAATATTTTTAAATAATATTTCCGCATATATTTACTTGTAACTATATCAACAAAGCACAGATGTATCCGTCCGTCATATTTAAAGAGTAAAGCTTTTTAGTTTCTAACAACAATGTTCTTGTACCCAAAGTTACCATTTCCATCTGTAAACTTCACAATATACATTCCTGTTTCAATTGAACTTCCTAAATTTACTACATTTTTACCTTTGAAATGTTCATCCTTATACACTAATTTACCAATTGAATTGATTATTTCGACTTTTACATCAAATTTTGTTTCAACCGTAAACTGTCCAGTATTTGGGTTAGGGTATACGTTTATGCTGTTCTCGTCCAAATAAGCTGTCAGATCAGCAAAATAAACAACCACACAATCAGAAGTATCTCTACACATTCCATCATAAACAACTACAGAATATGTTCCATTTTTGCCAACATGAGAAACTTGTTGGTTTTCACCAACTATCGGTGTTTGGTTATTACAGTTTATCCACTGGTAAGTAATGTTTCCTCCAACCACATCTGCTATTAGCGTTGTGTCTTCTACTGTAATGGTACTATGAGGAGCTGAAACGACCTCTAAAGTATCAGATGATGAATTAGAACATCCATTTCCGCTCGTTATAGAGTAAGTAACAATGTTGGTTCCAATTGTCGCAATTTGAGGGTAGAAAGTACTTGACGACAATCCTGAAGTTGCAGTAAGCACTCCTCCCGATTGATTGGGAACAATATTTATTGGAGCTTCATTGTTACAGTACACATTCTCTAATGCTGTAAAGTTCGCGTTTGGAGACAGCAATACATTCACAACCGAATTAAAACTATTTGCACAGTTTACGTTGGACACTTCATAAACAATTGTATTATTTCCAACATTAGCATCGTTTGGAGACCAACTATTTCCTGAAACTCCAGAACCCGTAAATGTTCCACCAGGAATGTTTGGTATTAACGCTATGGTTGATGTATCTGCAGAACAGTACGATCCATTTAGACCCGTAAAAGATGCATCTATATCATGATTAACTTGAATCATTTTTGAATATGAATTAGAACATCCGTTTCCATCCGCAGCTGTATATGTAATTGTATGTGTTCCAGCCCCTGCAATAGAAGGGTTAAAGATACTATCAACCATACCAGGTCCATTAAAAGTTCCACCATCTAAGTTAGCTGTCAATATTAACGCCGAAGCATTTTCACATACCACATTTGACAAGCCAGTGAAGTTTACGTTTGGAAGTGGATGAACCACTATGTTCTCACTTACAGTCACAGAACAGTTATTCCCATCTGTATACTCATAGTCAACGATATGCGTACCTTCACCTACAATAGCCGGATTAAATGTATTCGTTGTCATGCCTGATACTGTAAAATCTCCCCCAATTGGTAATCCTTCTAGCACAACACTATCCGCATCTATACAATAAGTTGGATCGAAACCACTTAAAGTTACATTTGGGAGTGCATTTACCACTATACTCTGAGATACATTTGCAGAGCAATTGTTTGCATCTGTAAATTCATATTCAATCGTATGAGTTCCTTCTCCTGCAACACTTGGATCAAACGTTGGACTTGCTGAAATACCAGGCCCAGAGAATGTTCCACCATTAG
>Ga0079223_10000018_pt1 | contig 46360 bp, 38 predicted proteins | sample Stecom2011_FD_75072 | JGI IMG/M metagenome (GOLD analysis project Ga0079223, IMG submission 75072) | Agricultural soil microbial communities from Utah to study Nitrogen management - Steer compost 2011 | ecosystem: Environmental > Terrestrial > Soil > Agricultural land | place: USA: Utah...
AATGCTTTATTAAAAGTATTTCCATAAAAACAAAATTCAAAACCTAAATTGATAGTTTCTGACCAATAATCATCAGATGATATATTTGTTGCTCCACTTCCAGAAGTAAATGGAAATGGAGGATTGTAGGAAATAGATTCTACTCTATAGCTTTCCGTACCCCCTGTCTTTAGGTAATCTACTGAAAGCACAGCTGTATTTTCACCACATGGAATGATAATATTATCTGCATTCACGGCAAGATCTCCAGGGTTAACACTTACATCAGGACAACCAGGTGAATTGGTTAATCCAGACACATTAAAAGTGTAATCTTCAAACTCTCCATTTGTAAAACCTGTTGCACAAGGATCAACATCTCCAGTTGGTGAAAAGTAGTGACCTGCAACTCTCATTCTTGTTGGGCCAGGTGCAGCGTTAGCAGGAACAGTAAAAGACCCAGTATGAGAACTACTATACCCAGTACTACTATAAACAATTTCACTAGTTTCAAAAACACCATTTTGATTCCAGTCAATCCAAATTCTAAAACCAAAAGTCCCACCTACTAAATTAACGCTAAAATTGACTGTACCGGAGGGGCTTTGTTCAGCTGTCATACCTGTGAACACACCGTGACCACCAGTCGAAAATCCCGTACTATTATTAGTGATATTTTGAATTCCACCTGTAGTAGAAAAGTTATTTATGTAATAACTGCTATTATTTGCATCTGGTTCACAGTAGGTTTGAGCCTGAATCAAAAAAGAATTTAAAAAGCTTAAAAGAAACACCGCTTTAAAGAAATATAAATAGACGTGTCTTTTTAAAGAATGAAAATTAGCTGAAATTAAAATAGTAGTTTTCATAAGCGTATTTTTTTAGTAGTACTTTACTAACGCTCATCAATTCAAGACGTTGCCTTGTTTTTTAGGATTATTTAACAAAATACCAAATACAGTCTAATTATATAAAAATATAAAGATGCAAATAAGTTAAAATCAACGCAATAGAGGCTGAGTTTTTTATTTTTACAGGCTAAAAAAACCTTTGACTCAACAGCCTACTGATCTGATGATCATCATGGAAAATAAAAAAACAAATTGATCCCTTGAGAAGCTTTAAGATCCATTTCGAAAGTCTTTTTCAAATCAATTCTTAATGTTAATTTTCAAATGACTGAGGAATATCTTCTTTGGTTAATACTAAAGACAGATGCGCTTACATCGATGTTTAATTAAGATGTTTTTTAATAAAAGTAACTGATATGATAATGGACAATCAATAAAATAAATTATCGATACAACGAAACAAACTCGAATGCTCCTCCATCAAATAGTCCTTTATCACTTAATTTCAACTGAGGAATAACCAATAAAGCACAAAATGACAATGTCATATATGGAGAAGTTAATTTGGCTCCTAAAGCTTTAGAACGCTTGTCTAAAAACTCATAGCGCGCAGCAACCTTTTCTCCATCTTCTGTCGTCATTATTCCAGCCACTGGTAAACCGAGAACCTCTTGCTCTGACCCATTTGCTAAAGAAACCCCTCCTTTTTCATGAATGATCAAATTAATGGCCTTTTGAATATCAACATCATTGGTTCCAACAGCAATAATATTATGACTATCGTGTGCAACACAAGATGCAATAGCTCCTTTTTTCAAGCCGAAGTTTTGAATAAATGCTACAGCAGGTTCAGCATCAAAATAACGATTTACGACAACTATTTTCAAGACATCATTTTCAACATCTGCCAATAACTCTCCGTTTTCAACTTTTAACAGATGCTCTGTTTCCTTGGTCACCAACTGTCCATCTTCAACTACGATTACGCGCACCTTATCACTTTTCGCAGGAGTTTTTAGTTGTGATAATTCAATGGGTTTACAATTAAAATTATTGGGCACCTCTGCTTCTACTCTTGGAAATAAAACTTCTCCATTACCAAAAACAGTGGCGCCATCGATCACCGTTTGTATTACTTTAAAATTATTTAAATCATTTACGATACAAAAATCGGCTTGATCGCCAACCCTAAGCTGACCAACATCCATATTATAGTGTTCAATAGGATTTAAACAAGCAGCCTGTAAAACGTTAAATAAATTACACCCTTTGGAAATCGCTCTCGCTACGAGTTGATTAATGTGTCCAACTACAAAATCGTTGGGATGTTTATCATCAGAACACAACATAATATCTTCCGGATATTCATCAATTAAAGTCCATAAAGCTTCGAAGTTTTTAGCCGCACTCCCTTCACGAATAAGTATTTTCATTCCGTACTTCAACTTATCTAACGCTTCTTCTTTTGTGAAACATTCATGATCTGTTTCAATTCCCGCTTCGATATACTTTTTAGCATCTTCTCCTCTTAAGCCAGGCGCGTGCCCATCAATTCTTTTATTCAAGCTTTTGGCCAATTCTATTTTTGCAATTACTGTTTTATCACGAAAAAGAACACCAGGATAATTCATCATTTCCGCCAAGTAATTTACACGTGGTAATTTGAATAATTCGCGAAGATCTTCTAAATCTATTTCAGCTCCAGCTGTTTCAAAAGTTGTTGCAGGAACGCATGATGGAGCCCCAAAGAAGAATTTAAATGGTGTTTTACTCCCATTATTGACCATATACTCTACTCCACTTCGGCCTAAAACATTTCCTATTTCATGTGGGTCAGAAATGGTCGCTACTGTACCATGTTTCACTGCTAACCTCGCAAACTCTGAAGGGATTAACATCGAGCTTTCAACATGAACATGTGCATCTATAAATCCAGGAACAATAAACTGATTGGGCACCTCATCACATTCAGAGATAGAGATAATCCTTCCATTTTCAACTTCGATTTTGCCTTTGAATATTTGTTTGCCTTTGATATCTACTATGTTCCCTTTAAACTCCTTCATGTTTCAATTATTTGTAGGTAAAAGTATAAATTCCATGTTATTATAACAACACAAGCTGTTAGCTATTGCATTTTTTGACATAAAAATCACTGGAGACTATTCTCTGGTTTATAAATAGAGAAACAAATGTGCTAAGAAGATCTAATACTTATTTAATTCTATTGAAGGTTTGATAAAAATAAGTACTCATCCTATTTATTATTTGCTTCTTCCTACGAACCCATCCATTGTTTTATATATTCCCATTACACTTCCTGCAAACCAATCAAACATTTTAATGGGCATAATGGCCTGACCTAATCGTGTAATACGATAAATCCAACCGGGTAAGGTGAGCATAGTCTTTCTCTTTTCTATTGCTTTAACAATTGACAAAGAAGCAGCTTCATCATTTAGAATCGGAATTTTAGATTTCACCCCATCAAACATTCCAGTATTTATATAATATGGCATTACGGTGGTAAAATGGATGTTTTTATTGAGTTGCTTCATCTCTAAACGCAGACTGTCTGACCAACCAATAAGTGACCATTTACTTGCTGCATAAACCGACATTTTTGGATTTGAAATGAGTCCACCCGAAGAAGCAATATTGCATACTGCACCTCCATTTTGATCCATCATTCCTTGAAGGAACTCATGTGTAATCAACATTGGTGCATTTGCATTTATAGCAGCTGTAGCTAAGATTTCCTTTGTTGAATGTTCATGAAAAAACTTCCCGACGATTATTCCAGCGTTATTGATCAATATATCAACTGTTCCTATCTCGATTTTAACTTTATTGGCGGTTTCTTTAATTTGTTCAGGCATAGAAACGTCTACAACATAACCAGAAACCTCTCCTAAAGATTGAAATTCATCAACAACTTGATTTATTCCCTCTGGATTAATATCCCAAATGATTACTTTCGCCCCCCTTTCCAAAAGAAGACGGGTCATAATTTTTCCAATCCCAGAGGCACCTCCAGTAATTAATGTGATTTTATTTTTAAAGTTTGTCATATTCTCAGTATCTATAATGTCCTGTGATTTCAAAACTAAACAAACAATCTTCAATCACCTGACCTTTCCCAATATTGTGAACAATAAGTGGTGTTTTCTCGTCGTTGGACTTCAAGTCTGTTACAATTCCAATGTGTTTCATTCCACCGCTTAAGTTCCAAGTTACAATATCTCCTGGTAAATAATCTTTGGGATCATTTGTAATTTGTAGCCCAGTTCCTTGTCTTTTAAAATAGGTTTTTAAATTAGGAACACGCCGGTGGTCAATATTTTTATCTGTTTTGGTTAATCCCCAATAATTCGGATACAAAGAAAAGTTAGAACGCATATCTTCATGGACTTCTTTTTGTAAATCAATTCCTATCCTTCTGTATGCGCGAATAATTACATCCGTACATACTCCTCTATCATTTGGTACATCACCATTCGGATAAGAAATCGAGAAATATGTAGGGTCATAAATGACATTTTGCTTTGTTAACTCAATTGCTGCATCTGAAAGCTTTAATCCCCTCTGACTCCAGCTAAAATTAAATACAAATAAACTAAAGAGAAGGATAAATCGGATTTTCATAATTTGATTATTTATTATTCACTCAACTTTCGCACTACAAAATCGAACATACTTTCTTCGTTTCGGGTATCTATTCCCATAGTTGGTAAGAAAACACGAGAGTTTACTCCCACAGAAGAAGCTTTTTCCATTAATACTTTAGAATGTAAAGGATGGTGTAAAAGAGAATTATTGTCTGAAGGATAAGTATACGCAACAAGAGAATTATCTAAATGAATTTCAGGATCATCAGAAGTGAATAAATTTAGATAGTCTAATTTTTGGCGATCAGCATAAATTGTAGGACTGTTGAGATCATTCATATTACTTACTCCATAAAAAAGTTTTAACGCTTGCTCTGTGGCTAAAGTTTTTACTGTTTCGAAATCAAATCCTTGAGGTTGATATTCATGAAAAACGGTATTGTGCCATTCAAGAATATCATAACTTGCTTGTGTTTCTGCTGCCACTACTCCTTTCACACGTGTAGATTCTCTTAGCACTTTATCCTCTGCATTAAGTTCCGACATGTCATCATTAAAGGCAATCCAAAGACTTGCTCCAGAACCTGCAGAGTTCCCCATCAATACGACATTTTCTTTTTCAATATTAAGTGTTTCAGAATGGTAACGTATAAACTGTAAAGCTCTTTTACAATCGTTTAATGATTTGAGAACCCCAACACTTTCATTCAATTCTAAAAACTGATAATTAATGGTTGCGAAAGCGTAATTATTCAACAACAATTGATTAATAAATAATTTTGCACCCGCGTTTGAATAAGCAATCGACTTATCTCCCCCCATAAATCCACCACCATGCATAAAGATCACCAGACCCGTTGGTGTTCCAGACGCTGGAAGGAAAATATCAAATTTATGTCGTGCATGATCACCGTAAGAGACATTACTATAAAATTTTGAATCGTTTGGGATTGCAGAAAATGGAGGAGCTGTAGCATTTAAAATAAGCTCTGTGTTTTCAGGGTCATTGGTATCATTTAATTTATCTTTCTTACATGAGAAAAGAGTACCTACAAGTAGAAAAAAGACAATATACTTCATGATTATTAAGAATTTTTCATACTAAATTAAGTAAAACAATGTATTAAACTTAAAAAAAATAGGCAATGAGTCGAAACTCAAAACCCACTTTTAAAAATAAACAATCATCAATAAGAGAAATAGTTTCTATTTATCAACCCTCAAAAACTTTCCTGCTAAATTAAATTCCAATTCGATACCATTATCTAACTTAACTTCCTGTTTTACACTTTTCAGTTCCCAATCTGTGATTGCATTATCTGGATAGTTAGTTTTTACATACTTAAGAATTGACTTTGGAATAACAGTCTCAGGTAATTTAGAGGTTCCATCAATCTCAACGATTTCATTTTTACCATTAAATTCTAACTCTACTCCTGAATCTAATTTCACTTCGTGTTTTATTCCATTCATAGCTTTCTCTCTCTCAGCTTTAATTATTTTCGAGTCAGAAAAATGTTTAGCTATATATGTTTTAATATCTACAGGCAAATCTGCTTCAGAAATAATTTCTTTCATATTCTTCTCCGTCGCATGAGCTGCATTAACATAACTCATGTCATCAAGAGACTCTTGGATAATGGTTTTTTCTTTTTCAGAAATTTGTGTTATTTGACCAATTGCAAAGCCGCCAATAACAAATGTTGCTATAAATGTTGCTATCAAAAAATTATTTAAATCCCTTCTCATGAGTTTTGTTTTAGAAATAAACATTGGTGTTTATAAAACAAAATTCAACCATCAACATTAATTACCAATAATATTAAGATTAATAAACGTTAAGAAAATCAGACATTAACATTTCTTAATAAAACGTAGATTTGGATTACTTGTAGATTAAATAGATTTTTCTCATTTCTTTAAAGTCTTCTAAATCACTCTTCCAAGAAGTCCTAATCTCCTCTTCAGTTTTACCCGCAATAATTTGCTTGCGCAGTTCATCGGTTCCTGCAAGAATATCAAACCAACGGTTCTTTGTAGTGAAAAAATCGGGTGATTGCATCGCTTTATAAGAAGCTAATAACCATTTAATTTCAAGCTGATTAATTCTGGTGGTATCAGCATAGGCAGTTAAATCCTGTCCATAACATAGCTTATCTTTAAGCACAGGATCTTTCGCTCCGTAGCTTGAAATTGGTGTAAAACTATACTCAAAACCGGGTTTTCCTTTTAAATCAGGATGTCCAAAAACTTCAAAAGGATGTTCAGTCCCACGGCCAACACTTAGACTTGTACCTTCAAATAAACATAAGCCAGGATACAATTGAATTGCAGCATCACTTCGAAGATTAGGCGAAGGAGATACAGGTAGAGAATACGGCATGTCTCTACTATAATTTAAACATGAAATCACTGTCAAATCACAATGAACTTCATTTTTCAACCATTTCTCTCCATTAATCATTTGAGCTATTTCTCCCACAGTCATACCATGAACAATTGGAATTGGGTGCATTCCGACAAAAGACTCATACCCTTTCTTACGAATAGGTCCATCTACATAATGACCGTTGGGATTCGGTCGATCGAGTACTACAACAGCAATTCCATTTTCTGCTGCTGCTTCCATAATATAATGCAAAGTAGAAATATAAGTGTAAAATCGGGCACCAACGTCTTGTAGGTCAAACAGCAATACATCGACTCCTTCTAATTGTGCATTACTTGGCTTTTTATTGCTGCCATAAATCGAAACAATTGGCAAGCCTGTTTTTGGATCTTTATCGGAAGAAACATGCTCACCGGCGTCTGCATCACCACGAAATCCGTGTTCTGGAGAGTACACTTTAACAAGTTCAATTCCTGATATAATTAGTGTATCTACTAAATGAACACCTCCTACTCTGCTTGTTTGATTTCCTACTAATCCAACTTTTTTATTTGCTAAAATTAATTCTAGAGATTCTAATTGCTCTGCACCCACTATGATGGCATTTTCTTTCGTATCTTCAAACATTTCTGAAGATTTTTCATTATTCAACTCTTGAGCTGGCAAATTACTTTGACACGAAGTGACGAAAAACACTAAAAAACTTTTCAAGAACAGACGCAATGAGTACATTAGCAAGCATTTTAAATATTGTGAATAAAATCTATTACATAGCAAAGAAAATCCATAAAGGGAAAGGCGAAGATAAAAAAGTTTCGCAACCCATCACGCGAATTGCTCGCTTGAGTATTATTTTGGCTATGGCAATAAACATCATCACATTAGCCGTTGTAACAGGATTTCAAAACAAAGTCAAAGATAAGGTAATTGGTTTTGGTTCTCATGCAACAATTGTTAAAGCAGGTGAAAATTCGACTTTTGAATCCGCCCCTATACTTTACAGTGATTCACTTCACAAAGCTGTAAAAGAATTAGAAGGAGTGAAAAATATTCAACCATTTGCATATAAACCTGCATTATTGCAATCAGATCCAGATACGAATCACTATCGGGTGAATGGAATCGATACTTTTCAAGTACAACAGGAAATCCATGGTATCGTAATGAAAGGTGTGGACGCTACTTATGACTGGACTTTCTTTGAGTCTCACATAATTGATGGAAAAGTACCGAATGTAAAAGACACCGTTGCGCATGATGAAGTAATTGTATCCTCACAAGTAGCCAAGAATTTGAGCATTAAAGTAGGAGAAGAAGTCAATGTGTTTTTTGTTAAAGCTACTCCCGTAAAATTGAAATATAAAGTCACCGGAATTTTCAAAACAGGACTTCAAGAGTTTGATGAACAAGTAGTAATTGGTGACATGCGAAATGTTCAAAGATTAAACGATTGGGGAATTCAAACTGCAATCCGTCTTGCAGATACCATTACCAGTGACGGACAATTTATTATTTATGCTGATGCACGTGGAGGAAATGGGAATTACCGTCATGATTGGGGCAGGGGTTTTGAAAACGCTCGTGGCTTTACTTATTGCGATGTAAAAGATACTGTTATTCGACTCATCACTTCAGATTATAATATGTTTTTAGATGGATTTGGCGAATTAAATTCAATTCCAGACACTGCTTATTTAAAAATTTCGGTTGAAGGAAACAAATACCTTCCATGCTTTCCTAAGAAGATGGAAATGGGCCAAATTCAAAAAGAATTCCTTAATGCTTCGGGAACACAATTCGCTGTTGAAGTAAAAGGAGGAAAACGTGTGCTATTCGAATATATAGATGGGAAAGGAAGTCATCAAAACTACATTGGTGGATATGAGGTTGAGGTAAATAATTTTAACAAACTTGAAGAAATAGCTTCGGATATAAAACGGGCAATTTACTTCCAAGATTCAGATGACCAAATCGAATATAGGGTAAGAACTATAGCTGAAGATCAACAAGAAATATTTTTATGGCTGGACTTCTTAAATCTAAATGTCATCATCATTTTGGTATTGATGTTACTTATCAGTACAATTAATATGGGTTCTGGCCTACTCGTTTTAATAATCACAAAAACACAATTGATTGGCTTGCTTAAAGCCATTGGAACCAACAACTGGGATATCCGTAAGCTTTTCTTATACCAAGCTGTATTTATTATTCTTCGGGGTGTAATTATTGGAAATATAATTGGAATTGGGCTGTGTTTATTGCAAAGTTACTTCACCATCATTCCATTAAATCCAGAGGTATATTACTTAGATGCCGTTCCAGTTGAACTCAATATCTGGCATATAGTCTTTTTGAATTTAGGGACCATCGTTTTATGTACAGCGGCATTAATTATTCCTTCTTACGTGGTGACAAAAATCTCACCGATTAAGGCACTGAAGTTTGATTAGAGATTTAGCTACAATTAAAATAACAATAAGCTCATTATAAGTAAAGAGAAACAATTAATAAATTTCTTTCTTTATTAATCGTAAATGTTAGATTTGAATAAAAATTAGAGATGAATGATTAAATTCTTTCTAAATAAATTAGCCTAAATTTCGTTTTACTATGGCCCAAGAAGAACTCGATATAAAATATATGCAACGTGCCCTTCAAATTGCACGACATGGAGGTGTAAAAGCTGCTCCCAATCCTATGGTTGGATCAGTTATCGTTTATAATGATAGAGTTATCGGAGAGGGCTTCCATCAGTCACATGGGTCAGCTCATGCAGAAGTGAACGCTGTAAATTCGGTAAAAGATAAATCTCTTCTTTCAGAAGCAACGATTTATGTAACCTTAGAACCTTGTTCTCATCATGGAAAAACTCCTCCTTGCGCTGATTTAATTGTAGAGCACCAATTTAAACGTGCAGTTATCGCTTGTCAAGACACTTTTTCTGAAGTTGCTGGAAAAGGCATTCAACGTTTGAAAGATGCTGGAATACTTGTAAAAACTGGAGTACTTGAGCAAGAAGCGCGTTGGCTGAATCGCAGATTTTTTACTTATCACGAACAAAAACGTCCGTATGTTATTTTGAAATGGGCAGAAACTCGTGATGGGTTCATGGATCGTTTACCAGAAGAAAGAGCAGAGGGAATCAACTGGATTACTCAGCCCAGAATGAAGTTATTCGTTCATCAATGGAGAAGTCAAGAACAAGCAATAATGGTGGGCTGGAAAACAATCAACAACGACAATCCACAACTTAATGTTCGTGAAATAGCTGGGGTTTCACCTCATCGTTTTATTATTGATCCAAATGGCAGTTCAGATCCTAAAGCAAAAGTTTTTCAAGATGGAGAACCAACAACTATTATTACCACAAAAACTTCAATTGAAAACTTACCTGCACATATTGAAATAGTGACACTCGAAAAAATCACTTCGTCAAATATATTGTCTGTGCTTTACAACAAAAGTATATTGTCCGTTTTTATTGAAGGAGGTGGATATACCCATGCCCAGTTTATCACTGATGGTTTATGGGACGAAGCCTACCAACTGATCGGAAGTTCTACATTTGAAAAGGGAATTAATGCTCCGCTACTTTCCAATAAAACATTAATTTCTCATGAAGTTTTTGGAAAAGACATTCTTCAACACTACCGAAAAAGATGATCTACTTACTCTTAAGTATTATCAGTTCAACGTTAATCCTCGTTATTTTCAGAATATTTGAACGTTATAAAATCAATGTATTTCAAGGAATCGTTTACAATTACATTACTGCATGTTTAGTAGGAATAGTGTTTTTTGGCAATGAATGGAAGTCAGAACACATTGCAGAAGGCACTTGGATTCCTTATGTATTTATTGTTGGTGCTTTGTTCATCAGTTTATTCTTAATGATGGGAATAAGTTCTCAAAAAAACGGAATAGGCATTACCTCAGTTACTGTTAAAATGAGTTTAGCTATTCCTGTAACAGCTGCCATAATACTTTATGACGAGTCAATTTATTTAACAAAAATAATCGGTGTTGTTGCGGCTTTGGTGGGTGTTTTCCTAATTACCTATCCAAAGAAAGAGGGACTTGAAAAATTAGATAAGAGTAGCATTTGGTTTTTGATCATTTTATTTGTCGGCAGTGGAATATTAGATACCGTTATTAATTATGTTGAGAAAGTTGCAGCAGGAGAACTATCCCTGGCTTTATTCTCTGCTTTTGGTTTTGGAATTGCAGCAACTTTTGGCTTAATCTTCATGGTCTACAGATCATTACGAAAGGAAATTAAATTACAAAAAAGAGCAGTATTAGGTGGAATAGCTTTAGGAATCCCTAACTTTTTTTCGATTTATTTTTTAATGATGGCCATTCGCTTTTCAGCACTTTCTGATTCTGTTACATATGCAGTCAATAATACCGGGGTTGTAATCGCCTCATTTATGGTGGGTATTTTTGTTTTTAAAGAATCCTCTACGCTTTTGAAAATTATTGGAGGAGTAATTTCTATTGCTGCTATTCTGCTTTTAACATTATAATAAGTAGAAACAGGACGAATATAGCAGCATATTTTCTATTGAAATTCAGCAAAACTAATTTTCAAATTGAAATTGGCGGTAAGGAAATAATAGCTTAACTTTGTAGGAAATAAACAATAGTAGAAGTTAAAATGAGTACAGAAACATTATATGAGGAGGAGGTTCTTGAGACACAAGTTGCAGAACATAATTTGATTGTTTTCAATGATGATGTAAACACTTTCGATCATGTTATCGAATCTTTAATTAAAGTGTGTAAGCACGATCCTATTCAAGCTGAACAATGCACAACATTGATTCACTACCGTGGAAAATGCGATGTGAAATCTGGAGAGTTCGAAAAACTTGCCAGTATGTGCACAGGTTTATTAGACAGAGGAATCTCTGCTGAAGTTCATTAATAAAATATTTACTTGCCTTACGCATTGATTTACAACAGCATTCTAAATAAACAAAAAATAAAAGTAAGTTATTTCTCTTTTTCGCTTGCTTTTGGCAAATAAACCATTATTTTTGCACCCGCTATAAACGTATAGCGAAAAGAATAGAAATATTTAAAATGGCTCCGTAGCTCAACTGGATAGAGTACCACACTACGAATGTGGCGGTTGCAGGTTCGACTCTTGCCGGGGTCACTAAGAATAAAAGCTTTCACATTTGTGGAGGCTTTTTTCATTTTAGGGATTGTCTGAGGGGATAAAAATGATTTTTGCTGGATGCTTTAGTTGCGGACGTTTTGAAAAACGTCCGTACCTGGCGCATTGCTTGTGCTATGGCACAAGAGGTGAAAAAAATCAACACCCCCAACACTACCACACTGATAATCAGTGATTAAAAACCGTGAATCACGCATTAATAATTCAAAACTCATCACTCATCATTAACCCCCAACCCTATCACGTTAACCCTTAAAAATCATATCTCATACTTCTTAATCTTCGCATACAAGGTACTTCTATCGATATTCAATAGATTTGCAGTTTGTGATTTATTGTACTTTGTTTTAGCGAGTGTTTCTATGATTAATTGTTTTTCTTGATTTTCCTGAAGCAACTTTAAATCTGTTTCATTGGGTTGTATCGTTCGAGATTTTTGAGCCTGTATTAGCTCAGCGGGCAGACATTCTAAACCAGGAACTTCAGATTTCGACAAAAGTACAATTCGCTTCACTACGTTTTTCAATTCACGGACATTCCCTGGCCAATCGTAGCCTTTAAATACTTCTAAAATTTCTTCCGAGAAACCTGAAACATTTTTATTGAGTTCAGCGTTTGACTTTTCAATGAAGTAATCTATAAACAACAGCAAATCCCCTCCTCTATTCCTAAGTGCTGGAACCTCAATCTTGAATTCATTTAAACGGAAATACAAATCCTCTCTAAACGTTCGGTTTTCTGCGTTTAATCTTAAGTTTTCATTGGTAGCGGCAATTATACGTACATCTATTTTAATTTCTTTATTGCTTCCTATCGGTTGAACAAGCCTCTCCTGTAGAACACGCAATAATTTAATCTGCACTTCATAGCTTAGGTTCCCGATTTCATCTAAGAATATGGTTCCTGTATGTGCAGCTTCGAATTTACCTTTCTTATCTTCTAATGCACCTGTAAACGATCCTTTCAAATGGCCAAACAATTCACTTCCTGCCAATTCTTTTGATAGCGTCCCACAATCAATTGCGACAAATGGTTTATTTTTCCTACTGCTCAAGTTGTGAATGCGGCGGGCTAAATGCTCTTTACCTGTTCCACTTTCTCCTTCAATGATTACCGACATCTCTGTTGGAGCAATTAATTCAATTTGCTCTGTTACATTTTTTGAAAGTTGGTTTTTTCCAATTAAGAAGTCTTGTTCTACTTCTGGGCATTGTTGACGTTTGGGCTGATCACTTTCACCATTTTTTAGGTGATTTCTTGACTTATTTACCACTGCAGTTTTGGCTTTGGTAAAAACGTGTTCAATTACCGCCAACAATTCTTCGTGATTGATTGGTTTAGTGATGTAATCGAAAGCACCATCTTTCATCGACTTAACTGCTAAACGTACATCATCAAAACGTGTCATGATGATAAAAGAAGACCTCAGGTCCATTTCCTTGGTTTTAGAAATTATATCTAATCCCGTTCCGTCGCTGAGTTTATAATCGAGAAGTAATAAACCATACTCTTTTTTCTCAATACTTTGAATCGCTTCAGCTACATTAGAATTACAATCTACTTTATATCCTTTTTTAGAAAGGTATTTTTCAAGTATTTTTAAAAAAGTAAGATCGTCATCAACGACTAAAATAGAGTTCATAGGTAATTCTTAATGAGTGGAACTACCAAATATAGAAAAGCCATCCTTACGGGGATGGCTTTTTAGAAAATTTGTGAATTGGAATTTTATCCTAAAGCAGCACCGTCTTCATCGAATAATAAAGTCGTAGATTCCTCTTCATTCACTACTTCGATTTGATAAATTACTTTGTCTTGCTTCTTGATCATCCAAGCTTTTGAAGGTTCCCATCCATCATAAGCTTCCGATTTCAAAGATTGTTTAATGGCTTGTGGCAATTCACTTACTTTAATTTCTTGCGGTGCATTTTCTTCATCAACTGATGCAAAAACAGTTGAGTCGTGTAATGTTGTATTTGCGAATGACATTCCGGTTAAAGTTACCGTTAATAGACCTGTAAGAATAATTTTACTTAATTTCATAATAGATTTTTTAATAATTGATTACGAATAAATAATCGAAATGCGTACCAAAAAAAGTAACTCACTGTATAGCTAATACTTATAAAAAAGAGATAATTTAAATTTGTAGGAAATACCTACATTTTGTAAATTGATGCTGCATTTTATTTCAACAATGAATAGCAGGAAGCTAAAGTCTCAAAAAGGATAAAAAAGAAAATTGCATAAAAAAAGTCAGAGTTCATACCCTGACTTTTGTGATATTAAAAAATGCATTACTACTTTTCAATCACATCTCCATTTTCTTGAAATAAATAAGTTGCATTTCCACTTCCTTTTTTTACTTCAACTTCATATATTTTTCGATCTGTAGACTCGTTCTTAACCAAATAAGCCCTTTGAACTTTACAATCAGAAAATCTTTCTTTTTTTAATGACTCCGTGATCGCTGGAGGTAGAAGAGTTAATTTCACTTCTTCTTTCTCGTGATTGTGCACAGCATGGTATTCACCATCTGCTGGATGCTCACTTGAAGCTGGATGTTCATCAGTTGATGGATGCTCATTTTCGATTGGGTACCCATCATTTACACCCATTGACCTGTTTTTCTTTACAATTTCTAATGAATCATTATAAGAAGAATTAGCATTCAAATCTTTATTGCTCTCTGAATTACATGAAGCAAATAACATTGCTGATGCCAATGCTCCAAGGAATATGTTTTTATTAATTTTCATGTCTTTAAGTTTTTAATGTTAATTGTTTAGTTGCATTTGGTTATTAGGTTTGAAAAAAAGCTGGAGTAAAACCCCAGCTAATTTTCAAACTATCAAAAAGTGCACTACTACTTTTTAACTTCTGTTCCCTGGTCATCAAAGTATAACGTTTCGTTTAACGCTCCTCTTTTTACATGGATTTCATATGTCTTTTCATTGTTCTCTTCAATTACATAAGCTTTTTTCACTTTACAGTCTAAATAAGGTTCACTGTTTAAAACTTCTGTAATTGCTGGTGGAAGTGCAGTCAATTTAATTTCTTTACGGCCTTCTGCTTCATCCCCTATTGCCTCTTTGTGTGCTTTAGAAATGTTAGCTTCTGCTAAAACTCCATCATCTTCTTTTACCTCAGATACTTTTGTCTCTTCTACTTCTTCTACCGCTTCTACCTCCTCAATTGTAACCACTTCAGGCACAGCTTTAACCTCGGAAGTGTCTTGAACAATTTCTAATCCTGCAAATGAAGAACTAATCATTGCTGTTGCAAAAACTCCTGTCAAAATAAATCTTGTAATTCTCATGTTATTGTTTTTAAATTAATTAATATTTGTGTGATAAGTAATAAGCTAAAGACAAGCCAAGAAGCCAAGATGGCTGATAATGAGAGATTTGTAGATTCGGGCTAGATTTGTATGTGTGGGGAAATCCAACATACCGATTGATAAGTCCTCATTTTCAACACCACACATCAGAAGAATCAGATTATTTTCATTTCAACCCTGTCAATATTTATTTACAGTATTCTAAAGAAAAGGGCTTTATAGGTCTTCTTTTAAGTTGAGAAGCTTATTTTGAATAATACTTTGTGAACGCATCCACTCTTCATATAGGGAAATGATTGGTTCTAATGAAACTTGATTGAATGGATCTCTTAAATCATTTTCAATTTTCTCTGTACCGATTGTCAATGATGCATCAACTTGTGAAAATCTAGAAGAAAGTTGATGAATAACAAACGCAATTCCTTCTTGATTCGAATTTTCTATGGCTTTTTTTAAATCCTTTAATGACTTATCATTCTCTTCTACAATAACTTCGAGAATTTCAATTAGGTCTTCTGTTTCATCACCCACATAATTTCGGAGGGCTTTTAAATCGAGTGTCTTGTTACTAACTACTTCGTGATCATTTTCTAAAGGCTGAATCACTTGAACCTCTAAAACTTCGGCAATTTGATTCAAAAAGAAATTTCTTTTAATGGGTTTAAAAACAACTTTATCAAAAGCATTTAACGCTGTTCTTGTTTCATCATCGAGCATTGCATTTGCAGTTGAAACAATTGTTTTGGGTAATATTTCTTTCTGAACTATTAGAGATTTTAAAAATTGATATCCTGACATTTCTGGCATTCTATAATCAATAATTAATAAATCGAAATCAATATCCAGTGCAAATTCAAAAGCTTTTTGTGGATTATTAAACACATATACTTCAGCATTTGTCGGTGCAAGCATTTTTTCATAGAGCGAAGTGATTAACACATCGTCATCCACAATTATAATTTTTTTGTTGTAAAAAACATTAAGGTATTCTTCTATAGAACTTTCGTTTTTTCCTAATTCATAAAGTTCATTTGAATTTGCTTTATCCAAGGTAAATGAAAGTACAAAGGTGGTCCCCTTTCCTGATTCACTGCTCAACTGTAAATCTCCGGACAATAATTCAACAAGCTTTTTAACAATTCCCAAGCCCAATCCAGTACCTTTCAATTTACTCTTATGGGTTCCTGCTTGATGAAAGTCTTCGAAAACTTGAACCTGTTCTCGTTTATTCATTCCTATTCCTGAATCGATGATTCGAAAAACAACTTGATAAGTACCTTCTAATTCTTGTACTTCGACTTTTAAGGTTACACTCCCCTCGTCAGTAAACTTAATTGCATTGTGAATGAGATTGTATAGGATTTGTTGAATTCTTTGGCCATCAGTGTAAACATATATCGGATAGTCTGGAATATCAAACATATATTCTAATCCTTTTCCTTCTATATGTGGTATAAAGTTATTTTTAATGTCGTTGAGCATCTTTGTCAAGTCAAGCACTTCCTTTTTGATCTCAATAACTCCGATATTAATTTTTGCAATATCCAATATCTCATTGGTCATTTGGTACAAATAATTAGCTGATGACTTAATGGCCCTAATGCTCTTGCTGTCTCCCTTTAATAAATCAACATAACCAATGATCGAGGTCAAAGGAGTTCTAATTTCATGACTCATGGTATTTAAAAACCTTTGCTTTTCTTCATTTTCTCTTTTGGCTTGAACTTCTTTTAACTTCAAGGTATTTTGATATTCCAAACTCCTATTGATGTCTTTAAAAAATCTAAAAATTAATACAATCGCAAACAAGGTAAAACCGAGTATCGTAACCAAAAGTATTGTTGCTTGGGTCCCGGTTTCAACTTTCAACTCGGCCAAATTATTCTCGTATGAAGCGTATTGCTGAAGAATAAAGTCATTAATAATTCCTTCTATATTTTTATTAATATTATAATTCAGTTCATAAATCTCTTTCTCGACTCCCTGTATGTTATTAATATATCGAATTCTTTTCCTTTGAATTTCATCAAACAACATCAGCAAGTCAATTCCTGAACCATCCACATTCAATTGATTTATTGTATCTGTTATTTGCTGAACAGTAGTATCAATTTCTATAACGGGAACACTTCTCGTTTCCTCTTCTTGGGGCAATTCATCTTGGGGCTTTTTATCCTTGGATTTAAACAAACGTTGAAAAAAACTTCGTTCGTCTTCGTCGTCATCCAATTCTGTTTTGGGTTGATCATTAAAAATCTTATTCTCTTTAATATAGGAGGTGATTTGATGAGTGACAATAATGGAATCTTTTTCTGACAATAACTTATTCTTAAACTCATCTTGAATCGCTTTTTCTAAAGAGAAAACAAAATCATTTTCACCTGACTTTCGAAGATCTTTCAGTTCAAAGTTCTTTTGTTTTAACTCATAGAGCATTTTAGGAATAGTATCCAAATTATCATTCTTGGAAAAGCGCAGTTTTTTACTTTCTAATTGAATTTTATTGATGCTTTCTTCCACACTTTCAATAATGGAATCAATATAGCTATCGGATAATTCTAAAGTATCATTAAGGTATTGGTTGTTAAGATTGTTGATGTCCAAGGTTAAGCTTTTCAATAAACTTGTTTGTTCTTTAGGTTCAAATCGGGACTCAACCTTTTTCTTTAGGGTATTTATACTCACAAAGAAATATACCCCAACACCAGCTAGTAGTAGAGTGGTAATTACGAAAAAAAGCAAGGTTTTCCCTTTTAATCCAAACATAGTTTACAATTTCTTCTTTAAAATGACATTCTGTTTTTAAGAAGTATAATATATTAACAATCGATCAAATGAATTGCTTTTACGATTATCAGCTTTAAAGATGATGTTTTATTTTATAAATCCATTATTACAAATGTGTTTTGACGTTTTTTAGCTTTTAAAAGGAAAAGAAACACCTTTTTACATTCAAAATATCTTCAATCATAAAGCAGCTTTAGAAACAAAAACTCAAATTAATTGTACTATTCAAATGAAATGCATTTGTTAGGACTATAAAAAGAGAATAACATACCGAAACACTACATTTGCAATCCGATTGAAAAAAATGAAAAAGAAATTAAAAAGAAAGTGGATATTATTTGCTTTGATGATGACTATGGTGCTTGCCGCTATGGACAATACCATTGTTGCAACTGCAATTCCTCAAATTGTTGGGGATTTGGGTGGCTTTTCATTATTCAGTTGGTTATTTACGATTTACCTTCTAATTCAAACCATTACTATCCCACTTTATGGAAAGCTGGCTGATTTATTTGGTAGAAAACCTGTTATCATTTTTGGAATTATTGTCTTTCTAATTGGATCGTCAGCTTGTGGATTCGCTTGGAACATGCCTTCTTTGATCGCTTTTAGAGGAATTCAAGCAATAGGAGCCGGAGCAATTATGGCGACTGTAAATACAATTGCAGGAGACATCTATACCATTGAAGAACGGGCTAAGATTCAAGGATGGCTATCCAGTGTTTGGGGGATTTCTGCTATTCTTGGTCCAGCATTGGGCGGTGCATTGGCAGATTACGCAACATGGCGATGGATTTTCTTCATCAATATTCCGTTTGGAATTTTATCCATCTATTTAATTGTAAAATTCTTACACGAAGGGAAGTCTTTAGCCCGGCCAAAAATTGATTGGGCAGGTGCCGTTTCAATGCTCATTACTGCAACAGTAATTATGTTCGCTTTATTGCAAAGTGGACAATCATGGCCATGGATATCTTATACTTCTTTGGCTTTTCTTACAGTAAGTATTCTTTTGGTTTACATCACCATGCGAATCGAACGTCGTGCAGAAGAACCAATTCTTCCAATTTGGGTTTGGAAAAAGCGCGAACTTATGGGTTCTAATTTAGCCACCATGGGAATGGGAGTTATTATGATTGGACCTGGAATGTATCTACCCGTGTTTGCACAATCAGTAACTGGAGTAAGTGCAATTGCAGCAGGTTTTATTTTGGCGAGTATGAGTATTACTTGGCCAGTTTCTTCGTCTTTGTCCGGTAAACTTTATTTACGCATCGGATTTAGAAATACAGCACTTTGTGGAATTCTTATCGTCGCTATTGGAACTTTTAGCTTTAATTTCATTCAATTTCCTGGTCCTGCCTGGACATTGGTTACGATTCAAATGTTGATGGGAGCTGGATTTGGTTTAATCTCCACTCCACTTCTTGTTGGAGTACAATCCACAGTTGATTACGGCCAACGTGGAGTAGTTACAGGCACAAACATCTTCTCACGCTATTTTGGTCAAAGTATAGGCGCTGCAATTTTCGCAGTTATATTCAACTATGGTATCAACACAAAAATGGAAGCAGCACCTGAAGCTTTACAATCAAACCTACCAAGTGTAAACAATATGGTCGATGTAATGCAATCCAATGAAACCAGCTCTGAATTAAAGCTCTTTCTTAGGGAAGCATTTTTTGAAGCAACACACTCAGTTTATGCTGGTTTAACAATCGTTGCATTTATTACTGTACTGATATTATTATGGACTCCAGCAAAGTTTCCAATTCTCAAAAAGTAATAAGGCTTTAGAAGACAATTGTTTACTCATCCAATATTTAAAAATCAATTATTGATTCTTTACAACATCCAAAACAAAGGTGCTTTTAATCTGATTCACATTATTCAAGGCTGCTAATTTGCCGGAAGAAAACTGATGATAATCTTCTAAGTTTTTCACCATTACTTTCAATAAAAAGTCATTTACCCCTCCCATTAAATAACATTCTAATACTTCGGGTAGTTTTCTAATTTCCTCTTTAAAAATTTCAATTTCCTTTAACTTTTGAACATCTAAGGAAACCGAACAAAAAACATACATTCCATTAATGAGCTTTCTCTCATCAATAACAGCAACATATTTCTCTATAATTCCTGAACGTTCTAACTTTTTTATTCGTTCATGAATTGGTGTTTTACTCATCCCTACCTTGTCTGCAACTTCTTTTATACTCATTTTCGCATTCTCTTTAAGAAGAGCAATAATCTTTTTATCAACGTCATCTATTTTATTCATGGGAATATTTTCTTTTTTAGATTAATCAAACCACCTTAACAGTATAAATATCCTAAAACAATTGACATAAAAGAATAATTTCCTTAATTATCTTTTCAGACAGTTTAAATGGAGTATATCCCTAACTTTGTAAGGAACAAAATAAAACACAGAATGAAAAAGAATTTTAAGCCGGAAAGTTTGATGATGACTCATGGATATAAGCCTGAGTTATCTGAAGGATCAATTAAATGTCCTGTTTTTCAAACCTCAACTTTTGTTTTTCAAACAGCAGAAGAAGGAAAGAAGTTTTTCGAGATAGCTTATGGTCTTCGTGAAAAAGAGCAAGGTGAAGAATTGGGCTTAATTTACAGTCGAATCAACAATCCAAATTTAGAGATTTTAGAAAATCGTTTAACATTATGGGATAAGGCTGATGACAGTGCTGTTTTCGAAAGTGGAATGTCCGCAATTAGCACAATTTTACTTGAGTTTTTAAAGCCAGGTGACTTGTTACTTTACAGTTCACCAACTTATGGAGGGACGGATCATTTCATCCATGACTTCTTACCAAAAATTGGAGTAGATGCTATAGCATTTCACCCTGAGAATACGCAAGAAGAAATTGAAGAAATCATTAAAAGCACTGGAAAAGCAGATCGTTTAGGGTTAATCTATATCGAAACCCCTGCCAATCCAACAAATGCAATTATTGACATTGAAATGTGTTGTAGAATTGCTGAGAAGCATAAAAACGGAGAGGGTAAAACTTATGTTTGTGTCGACAACACTTACATGGGACCGGTTTGGTCGAAGCCATTAGAAATGGGAGCAGATTTAGTAGTCTACTCCGCAACGAAATTCATAGGTGGACACAGTGATTTAATTGCAGGTGCAGTTTTAGCAAATGCAGAATTAATGGGTCGTGTAAAAACACTTAGAACTTTCCTTGGTAACATGGTGAGTCCTCACACTGCATGGCTAATGATGAGAAGTTTAGAGACGCTAAAAATCAGAATGGAAAGACAGGCGCTTAGTGCACAGAAGGTAGCTGACTTTTTAAACACCCATGATAAAGTTGAGAAAGTACATTATTTAGGATTGATCACTGAGAAATCTAAAGATTATGAACTCTACAAACGTCAATACAATTCTCCAGGAGCAATGATTTCTTTCAACATTAAAGGTGGAGAAAAAGAAGCGTTCCAATTCTTAAACCATTTGAAATTGATTCAATTGGCAGTTAGTTTGGGAAGTACAGAAAGCTTGGCGCAACATCCACAAACGATGACGCATTGTGGTATTGAACCAAAAGCACGTGAAAGAATGGGAGTTACTGCGAGTTTAGTACGTATCTCTATTGGTGTTGAAGATGCTGAAGATATTATTTGGGATGTTCAACAGGCATTAGAACAAGTAAAATAAATTTCAAATAGGAAATAAAAACCTATTAAAATAGCATTAAAACCGAGGACAATATTGTTCTCGGTTTTTTTATTACGCATGCTACCATCTTGAAAAAGTATAGGTGAAGCGAGAAACAAATTTTAAATAATTATTTTTTTTCTTAAATAGTTTTACTTAAGTTTATGAAACACTTAACGTTACATTCTATTTCAATTGAAGAAAAGTTCTATTTTCATATTACTTCTTGTATTCATGCTTGGTATTATTATCGCAAGTTATACCGAGATTCATTGGATTATTCTTTTTACTTTATGGATTACCCTCATTTTTTCTTTAAGCGTAACGCTTGCTTTTGGAGAACAGGTATTGATTTTTAGAAAATGGATATCTTGGAATATCATGTTTCTGTTTTTCATTTCTGGAATGTTAGGTTATACTTTCAAAGTAACCTCATCTTATGAAAATGAATTCTCTAAAGTGTATTTAAAAGATGATCATATTATAGGAGAAATAATTGAATTTCAAAAAGGAGACAATAAGTATGACAAGGCAATTGTTGAAATAAAGAAATTAGTTAAACCGTATAAAGAAATAAATGTCCAAGGTAAGATTCTTTGTTATATCCAAAGATATGAGAAGGTTTTAACAGAAGGAACAGTAATATCATTTCAACCCAATGTTCAAACAATTCAAAACAAAAACAATCCTGGAGAATTTAACGCTGAGCAATATTGGAAAATTAAAGGAATAGATAAAATCACATTTATTCCTGATGATAAAATTGAAATCCTTGGAGAGACTATTACTTTCTCAAGTATGTGGACAAAATCAAGAAATTACTTAAAGAAAGTCATCGAAACGCATATAAATGAAGAAAACCAAGGTTTAGTGATTGCTCTAAGTTTAGGCGACAAGTCAAGCTTGTCTATGGAGAAAAGAGACCATTTTGCGAATGCTGGAGCAATGCACGTTCTTGCAGTTTCAGGAATGCATGTAGGAATCCTTTTGGGATTTATCAGTTTCTTTTTTAAACGAATAAAATTCCTTCGCAAAAGAAATGCATACTTGTTTTGTGCATTAATATTACTTTGGTGCTTTGCTTTTATCACAGGAATGTCTGCTTCTGTGGTTAGGGCAGTTACGATGTTTACAATTTTAGGAATTGGTCAATTACTCGGCAAGAAGTTCTTTGGCTTGCAAGCCATCTTTGCATCTGCTCTGCTCTTATTGGTTTTCAATCCTCTTCTGCTCTTCGATATTGGATTCCAACTGTCTTATTTAGCAGTCATTGGGATATCGTTGTTTTATCAAAATATATTGAACTTATTTCACCCTACCAATATCGTTATAAAATGGTTATGGAAAGGAACCGCAATTGGTATTTCAGCACAAATTGGAACTGTACCATTGAGTTTATTCTATTTCAATCAGTTTCCTAATTATTTTTTTCTTACGAATATTGGCTTGTTAATTTTAGCTGGAGTAGCTCTTATTAGTGTTGTTCTTTTGTTTCTACTCCATGCAATTCCTGGAATTGTAGATGTTTTATCCTGGGCTGTCAACCTGATATTTGATGTTCTAAATAAGTTTATAGTTTGGATAAATACCTTACCCGCTGAAGTCAGTACAGGATTTACACCCAGTATTCTTCATACAGTATTGCTCTATTTTGGCATCATCCTTTCTCTTTTTTTATGGCAAAAGGGAAATTTAAGAGCTTTTAAAGTTGGATTGTCATTATTATTTATTTGTGCGCTTGGATTAGTCTTTAACAGAGAACACAATAAATTCAAGGAAGAGTTAATTGTTTTGAATCATTATGAGAAAATAATACTACTCAAGGACGATAACTTGCTCTATGTACTTTATGATGAGGAAAAACAACCTCCACTCTCTTCATTGGATTACCTGATCAATGGATATGAGAACGCTTCAGGAATCAAAGCTAAAAAGCTTCCAATACCGAGGGGAATGCATATGCGGTTTTCTAAAGACATCAAGTTTATAAACAGTGTAGAGGGAATTAAACTTGATTACTTTGACCAACAGTACATTCTTGCTCAAACAGTAAATAAACAGATAGTAGACTCTGATTATAAAATAGTGAAGGGCGATTGGAGTCCTTATATACCGGAAACCAATGTTGCAATTAATACAAAAGAGAAGGCTTTTATAATAAGCATTAACGATAAATAATTTCCGCGTTTCTATTTTCTCCTATTCTTCCTGAAATTTCATTTTTAACCATATTCAAATCATTGTCTAAATCAATATTGAATTTTATATAGTTATAAATACCTGAATCCATTTTTATATTGGCCCAAAAAGAAATTTGGAAGCTACTTACTTTTGGTTGAAAATCTACACTGTTTAATTCTGCTTCTTTTTTTCGAAGTTCTAAATCTTGCAGGGCATTTTCATACTCTTCATTGCTTCCTTTATAATTTTCGGAACTATAGCTTTTCTTCAGGTTTCGAATACTTCTTTCTAAACTTTTCGCCCGTAAAGTCGCAATTAAGTATTCATCTGTATAGTTTGCCCTAAAATGCTCGAAACGTGGCTCATTGTATTCATAAAAGGTTGAATCGGCCCAAGTAATTACAGCTTTCTTTACTTGAACCAAATCATTTTCTTCCTCTTGTGCTAGAAATCCAAATGAAATAAAGGCAAATCCAATTAATAGCAGTGCTTTCATTTTAATCAAACTCAGTTTTAACATCTAAAATTTCTAAATAGGGAGAGAAACTAAAGGTTGAAGTTTTATGTTGATCAAGTTTATCGGTCCATTCAATTTCCAATTCATAGGAATCTACAAATCCATCTGTTTCTATGGCATATAGAACTCCGAACTTCTCTATGACTACATCGCTATTGAGCTTTTTAAAGTCATCAAGTGCCAAACGTTTACTTACTTGTCGGTAATCGATGGTTTGCATTTTACGTGCAGCATCCATGACCTTCACTGTATGATTCATAAAAGCTTCCAATGCTTCTTCACCAATAAGTTGGACTTCACGTTGTTTAAAAAATTGTATAAAATCTAACTCTGCTCTGGAGGCATGAATATCTCTATCGGTTACAAAATGATAATCAAATTGGTATGCATAGTAAAGGGTTGCATATTCTTTAGCAATATTAAAATCATAGAAAGGAGTAGTAGAAATCAAGCTATCTTTATAATCAAAGAGGTAAAAGCTATGATAAACCTTTATTGAATCATCAGTAGAAGTTTGAAATAAATGTTCTATTTCGTATTGTACTTCATCTATCTTCTCTTGTGCAGCGACTCTATATCCAGGAATCAAATCTTCGATTCCTGATTTATTCAATCCCCTTAAATCATTGTTTTTTATATATTCGTTCTTGATGCGATAAACAGAATCCAATTGAACAAAAGCTTCTGGTTTATATACTTTTAAATCTCCAAATGATAGCGATTGATAGTTTTGACTCACAAATTCCTCTTGTGCTGACTTTTCTATTATTCCATGTAACTTTTCAGTTTGGTCTTTAAAAGTAACAATTGGGGAATGCTTTGCTACTTCACAACTTATGAAAGTTAAAATGACAAAACTTAATAACAAAATGTTACGAAGAGATCCTAATTTATTAATTATCATCATAAAAATTATAATTTTAAAGATAACAACTTTAAGAACAATTCAATAGCCGCCTTTGTTTATCACTAAAGCTTAATTATTCACCATTACTGGCATCACTAACATCAGGATGTCTTCATTCGCATTATCTTGGGTTGCAGGAACAATTAATCCAGCTCTATTGGGTTGACTCATCATCAACTTGATTTCATCAGAAGAAATATTGCTTAACATCTCGATAATAAAACGAGAGTTAAATCCAATCTCCATGTCTGTTCCGTCATAGCTACAAGTTAAACGTTCTTTCGCTTCATTAGAAAAATCAATATCTTCAGCTGAAATTGTTAATTCAGAACCTGTAATTTTCAATTGTACTTGATGCGTTGTTTTATTCGCGAAAATAGAAACACGTTTAATAGAGCGCAAGAATGCTTCTCTATCCACTGTAAGTACATTTGGATTCTCTTTTGGAATTACCGCTTCATAGTTTGGGTATTTTCCATCAATCAAACGACATGTTAATTCAATATCTTTAAAAGTGAACACAGCATTTGAATCGTTGTATTCAATTTTAACTTCCATTTCATCAGCAGAATTTAAATTGTTTTTCAACATATTTAACGCCTTTTTCGGAAGGATAAAAGAAGAGTTTCCAGAAGCTTTTGAATCGGTACGGCGGTAGCGTACTAACTTGTGTGCATCAGTAGCAACAAAAGTCATATCATCAGGTGTGAATTGACAAAACACACCACTCATCACAGGACGCAAATCATCTGTTCCTGTAGCGAAGATTGTTTTATTGATGGCATCTGCCAAAACCTCACCAGTAACTATTGTGTTTTCTGTGTTCTCGATCTCTTTTACTTTTGGAAAATCATCACCATTGTAACCTACCATTTTGGATTTACCATTGGTATATGTGATCTCAATTCCGTAACCTTCTTCATTAATTGTGAATGTTAAAGGTTGATCTGGTAGATTCTTAAGAACATCTAAAAGTAACTTTGCAGGAATACAAATCTTCCCAGACTCATTAGAATCAACTTCAAAAGTTGTTTTCATTGTCGTTTCTATATCTGAAGCAGATACACGCATTGTTTTGTCATTGATTTCAAATAAAAAGTTGTCTAAAATAGGCAAAGTATTATTTGTTGTCAACACACCACTGATTGTTTGCAGGTGTTTTAATAAGCTTGAGCTGGAAACTACAAAATTCATTTTATTGATCTTAAAATTTATATTAGCAAATATAGTTTTTTAGAGTTAATTAAGAACTCCTTATATACTTATTTTATATTTGTTTAGCTTACTGTCCTTTATTGAATATCTTCAAAAACAGTTTTCCCATTGATGAGCGGACCTACAGTATAATACTGCATTCTCACTAACTCTCCATCAGGTTTAACACCCCAAAGATAATTCATATCGTAAGCCAAAGTATCATTGGCATCATATTCAGCGTCTAATCGCCTATAAAGGTCCAATTCGTAACTGTCTTCCTTTGCTTTAACATTCAATTCATAGTCAGGAGCACTGGCCTTAATACTGTCAATTTGTTTCTCTGAAAGTGAATAGTTCGGTTGATTAAAGTGAAGTTTCTCAAAACTATTTAAGTAAAACAGCAAGTTGTCCTTATTGACATTGTTCATCACACTTCCATTTGAAGTAACATTATACTCATCTGGTCCAGCAATTTCAATTTTATAACTGTCTTCAGGCCTTACGCGGTTGATGAGCTCTACTTCTACTAACTCAGAACGAGGGTAAGAAAACAACTCGGTACATTCGTACTTGCGGTAATCTGCAAAGAAACGTGGTGAAAGAATACCATAAAACCCTTTCATTCCCATAATCACTGGATTATCACTTTTGATATCAGGAGTTTCTAACTGCATATGAGTTCCCATGTGATCCTGTGTAGAATGACCAACATACCATGTTTTTACCCATTTCCCATTTTGATATATTTTAACGCGCTTATGTTCTGCAAACATTAATTTCTTCATGTTTTTCATTGCTGAATTAGGCACATATCCTTTCAGCGTAACCTTATTAAAAGTTTCCAAAATCATAACAACAATTTGCTGCTGAACACACATTCCTTCTGGCCCCACCCAATTACCATCTTTAGTTCTTGTCAGGGTAAAGTAAGCGTCTTGAAAAGAATCATATATTTCAATTTTATCAACAGAAGCAGTATCTTCAATAGCAAAAGCAATCAAACTTGTGTCTGTAGCTTTTGAACCTGTTTTTAAGTTCATTGCCATTACGGCTAAACCAATAACCAAACCTAGTCCTAAAACTATAACAATGAGTTTTTTCATAATCTATCTCTTATTTTTTTACGTATTTATAACGGCGTACAACAAAAACAATTGTAGCCATCAATAATATAAACAGAACTGGGATTGCAATGTTTATAATTTTATAAAATGAGCTGTATTTTTCAATCTTTAACTTGTCTGTAGGATGCAGATCAATTGCTCTACTTCTTATCGAGAGCAAAGTACTTTCTCCTAACATATAATCAACACAATTTTCGAAAAACTCAAAGTTCCCCATTGGACTTCCAGCAAATAACTCGTCTATTTCTTTTCCACGGGGCAATCGAGGGATATATCTATAACGGTTTTCTTCTGGCACCGCAACAGAATCATAATATGTATTCTTAAAGAATGTTCCATTACCAACCACCATAACTTTTCCTGGTTTTTCAGACTTTTCGATAATAGCTGCATCTGGATTATCTGCATAAGCAGAAACAATTCTATTTTTAAATGCAGATTGGAAAGTACCTTCAACAATTCCACCTAACATCAAACGATTGGCTTCATTCTTAGGATTGTCTTGAAAAACAGGGTTCTCACCAAATTGTCTTTCCATCGCAATGGATAAAAGTGGAACACTCCCAAAAGATTTTGAATTAGAAGAACTTGTAAGAATTACCGAAGGAGTCGTTTCATTTTTCGTTTTCACAAATTGCAAACTTGAAACATAAGGTAGCTTTACAGGATTAACCATGCTGGAAATCGGATGCTCTGTACCAGCTGCACGCACATAGAAATACCAATTCACAAAACCTTTAGGTATACCAGGCATAGCAAAAGGGTCATAATTCGCGTCGATTACTAAGTCTTCGTTAATTTTGATTCCATAATCATACATGAGGTCGTTGATCCCTGTTCTTTTTCTTGAACTATGTGTTTTCCCTGTTCTTCGAATTGTATCGTTGTCAATACTCAATGGATTGTTAAAGACCATTATATTCCCACCTTGCATCAAGTATTGGTCAATAATGAATTTGTCTTTATCACTAAATTTCTTTGTTGGTTCTGCTATGATAATTCCATCATACTTATCTAAACCACCTAAAGCACCTTCAATTTTTACATCTTCGATAATATAGGCGTCTTCAATATTTCTTCGCGCCCCCTGAGTATAAGGAACACCAAGTTCACCATGTCCATGAACGAATGCCAGTTTCTTTTTGTCTCTTCGTGTTGCTTTGGCAAGTACACGCATAAATTTATACTCTAAATCGTTTGTCCCCCTTTGAACCATTTGTTCCAAACGTTCATCTAATCGGTATTGTCCTCCTTCCAAGAAACGAATGTAATCTATTGTATTTCCTTGGTATTCTACAACAGCACCTGGAAAAACCTCAATGATATTTGAAGCTCCTTGACTTCGATAAGTAATGTCCATCGGTCGAATCCCCTGTCCCTTATTGAACAATTGTTCTTTAAGTGCCTCTTGGTCTTCAAGCGAACCTTTATTGGGATTGATAAATTCATACTCTATTCTGTCTCCTGCATAATATTTGAACTCATCTAGCTTATCGCGCACTGCTTTTTGTAAACGTTTTACTTCGGCTGGAAACTCACCTTCCAAGTATATTTTAAACAGTATTTTATCGGATAGTAAAGAGTCACTCTTTAAAAAATTAATACTTGTATCAGTTAAAGAGTAACGTTGATCTCTCGTAAAATCAACACGGAAATCCAAGAATGAAACAATAACATTCACCAAAATAATTACCGCTAAAGCAATAGCAGTAACAATTCCATAATACGCTCTATTAGAAGCCTTTTTAAGTCTTTTTCTAGCCATGATTATTTACGAATTGCAGTTAAAACATTATGAGAAGCGAACAAAAAGAATACAATGACGCTCAGGAAGTAAACAAGATCACTTAATATCAATACACCTTTTTTAATCGATTCGTAATGATAGTCAATACTTGCGTAGCGAATAATACTGTCAAAACCAGCAAACGTAGCATAAGAACCCAATAAAGAAAGTCCACTAAACGCAAACCAGCAAAGGAACATTGCAATAATAAACGCAACAATTTGATTGCTTGTAACCGTACTTGCAAAAATTCCAATGGCCACAAAAGAAGCCCCCAGTAAAATCAATCCAAGAAAAGAAGTTATTGCTGCACCATCATCCATCACTCCTACTGGATCTCCCAAATAATGCATAGAAGCATAAAAAGTAAGGGTAGGGATTAATGCAATTACAACCAAGGTAACTCCAGCAAAGTATTTCGCTAACAAAATAGACAAATCTGTAATTGGCCGAGTATACAACAATTCGATTGTTCCTGTTTTCCTTTCATCTGCAAAAGAACGCATAGTAATTGCTGGAATAAGAATCAGCAAAATCAATGGAGCTAAGTTATAATATGGAAGAAGATCAGCAACACCACCGTTCAACAAGTTGTAATCATCGTTAATCACCCATAAAAACAACCAACAAGTAATAACAAAAATAAGCATAAAAACATAGCCTATGATTGAACTCAAAAAACTACGTATCTCCTTTAGATATAGTGCACCCATTTTATAAAATTTGTTTCAAAAATAACGCTTCTCTATTAGACTTCGGCGTAAACATGTTAAAGTTTATCAATACCTAACTGTTAATGCGATTCCTTTGATTGAAATGTGTCTTTACTTGAGTGAGAAGCCATCAAAATAAACATCTGTAGAAATCGCCTCAGCTTTTTGTTCAAACCATTGCTTTACAGTAGGCCATATTGAACCGAACAATTCTGATTTCCGATAATTTTCTAAATCACTATCATCATTCCACTCACTAAAGGTGAAAACGACTTGTGGATTATTTTTATCTCTAAGAAGCTTCATACCTAAACATCCTGGAAAAGCATTAATTTTTTCCTTTACGGTATCGAAATGTTCAATAAAATCATTTACATGTTCTTTTTTCAATGTCAATTTAACTAACCTTATCATGTTTATCAATTTAGAAAAGTGATTCAATCGTTGCTCTTGATCCCCGTGGTGTAAATTCTATTCTAATAATATCTCCAACCCTAAGTCCGAACAAAGTATTTGCTCCTCCTCCATTTTCTGGAGTTCCCTTATTAATTGCTATCTCTAAATATCCTCCATCATTAAAAATCGCGACTTTTTCTCCTGGAGGAACTTCATTGTATCCTAAAGAAATCATATCGATATAGTATTCTTTTTGACGGAAGTAAATCACAAAAGGAACATTTTTCCCTATGCGGTAAAAATCATCTTTCAGAATGTTTGTAATTATATTTCCGTAGTGATCAATATATGAAACAGCACCTTTTAGCGTATTCCCATCAATTACTGGGGAAAGTGGAATTACTTTACGGACAGCATCTACAGGACTACAAAAACTCTCCATCACCTCCCCGCTAACAATCTTACAAGCTGCAGGAATCAAAATGTTTTTTGTCGGGAAATTCATTAATTCAGGACGGGAAAGCACATCATCTAAACGCCAAATCCCCTCTGCTTTCTTCCCTCCTAACAACAAGCTAAAAACACCATTGTCTGCACCTACGAAATACTGCCCTCGAAACTTCATCACCGTTGGATAAATACTTTCTTCAGGTTGATTAAAATTAATTAGAGGCTCAGCATCAACACCAATGATATGGACCGTATTCTCAGGGAAGTCATTGATGCAATTCTTAAGTAAGTATGCAGCTTGAGAAATTTTAAATGGACTTACATTATGAGAAACATCAACGATCTGAACACCAGGAAGCGTCTTTAAAATTCTACCCTTTAAAGATGCGACATAATAGTCAATCAATCCCATGTCTGTTGTAAGCGTGATTATGCTCATTATTGTTTAGTCTACACTTGAGGTTTAAAATATTACTCAAAATTAGTTTTTATTTTTAGAATATTGAAGAGTTGAACTCCCTTTATTAAAATATCAAATAAGGTTTTTAAACAAGCACATGCTCATTGCCTTGGATTCACCAAAACCAACTAAGGGTTTACCCTAGTATTCAACACAAAACAATCTTAATTAATGAGAGAAGGTAGTGTTTATTGCATAATATTTATAATTTTGAGACTTAAAGAAAAACTAAAACTAATGAACACTTACCAAAAACTAACCCTACTGGGTGCTAGTCTACTACTGATTACAAGTTGCTCAAACAACGAAGAAAACGCTACAGATAAAAATCTAAAAAAGACTGCAATGATTGAAGTAGACACTACTGATGTCTACACTTCTAATGATTATGACTTTGTTTTACCCCGCCCATTTGCCTTAGTAACTTCTTTCGAAGAAGCAGGTATGGATTTCGTTGCTTCACGCATGAATGATCCTAAAAACATTGAAAAATACACAACTGATGGAAAGCAGCTCTTGAACTTCGGAGTATACAGTTCAGATTTGGTTTATTCAATCATCAACAATCAAGCACAATCTTCAATCACCAACTTCAATGCAATCAAAGGACTTGCAGACAAAATTGGAATGGGAAGTATTTTCAGCAAAGAAGAATTGGCTTTAGAAATAGAGAAAAACATTGCGAACAGAGATGAGATGGAAAGTCTACTTATCGATGTTTATGAAAGATCACAAGAATATTTAGAGAACAATGAAATGCGCGTACTTGCTGCAATTCAATTCTCTGGAGCTTGGTTTGAAGGAATGTACTTGGCTACTTTTGACTTAGACAAAAAAGAAAAGAAGAAATTAAGTCACACGGTTGTTGACCACATGAGTCTTCTAAAGCATGCAATCAAAGGATTGGAAGCATATACAGATCGTGGTGCGAACATTGATGAATTACTTACAGAAATGAAGTCACTTCAAAATACATACAATGAATTAAGATCAATTAAAGAGGCAAAAGGATTTCCTGAATTAACACTTGAAGAAATCAAAGTTGTTGCCACTAAAATTCATAAAATACGTTCATTAATTATATCATAACATTATGAAAAATATAATCACAGTATTGTTTTGCTTCTTTATTCTTGGCGCTTATGCACAAGATGAATTCATTAACAATGTAAAGCTATCAAGGGTTGAACTCAGAAAAGACATTATCGCAAAAGGATTAAAATATGATGGTACAAAAACAACATACTTTCAATACAGCGAAAAAGACCAACACAAGGCAATTGAAATTGCTGTTTTCTTGCGTGATAATTACCACTTCTTTTTTGATGGAACCTACGCGGAGAGTAAAGTTAGTGTAGAGGTTTATGATTTAACCCCTGAGAACCCAAACCGTTTACTCTTGTATGAAATTAAAAACATTTCAGGAAAAAAGGTAAATATTTCAATGGAGGAGATCATGAAAAGATACTTGTCATATGGCGGGGATCCCGAGACTTTAAACTCTTTACACATTAATTACATCATCAAGAGTGCGAAGCAAAATCGTGGTGCAGTCACTTTAAGTTTAGGTTTCTAATTAAACTCTCCTATTTTTTAACTATTGAGAAGACTTATTCAAATGATTCTCGTATTTTTGCACTTAAATAAGGTAGAGACAAACAATGAGTATTAAAGTTACACTTCCAGATGGATCTGTCAAAGAAGTTCAAAAAGGAACAACTTCTTTAGATATAGCTAAAGGTATTAGTGAAGGCTTAGCAAGAAATGTACTTGCAGCTGAAATCAACAATGAGGTAGTCGACGCAATGCGTCCGATTGAAACTGATAGTACCTTAAAGCTGCTGACCTGGAACGATAAAGATGGAAAATCCACAATGTGGCACTCTTCAGCTCACTTAATGGCTGAAGCTTTGGAAATTCTTTATCCTGGAGTTAAATTGGCAATAGGTCCAGCAATAAAAAGTGGATTTTATTACGACGTTGACTTTATGGACTATACTTTCGCTGAGAAAGATTTAGAGAAGGTTGAGCAAAAAATGAAGGAACTTGCTAAAAAGAAAAGCGAGTTTATTCGTAAGGAAATTTCTAAAGAAGATGCAATAGCTTATTTCAAAGAAAAGGAAGATCCGTATAAATTAGAATTGCTTGAAGGGCTAGAAGATGGTCAAATCACTTTCTATACACAAGGAGAATTTACTGATTTATGTAGAGGACCTCACGTTCCTCATACAGGGTTCATTAAGTCTATAAAATTAACTTCTATCGCTGGTGCTTATTGGCGAGGAGATGAAAAGAACAAACAATTAACGCGTATATATGGAATTACATTCCCTAAAAATGCGGAATTGAATGAATACCTGGAGAAACTTGAAATGGCCCGTCAACGTGACCATAGAAAGTTAGGGAAAGAGATGGAGTTGTTTACTTTCTCACAAACTGTAGGACAAGGTTTACCACTTTGGCTACCGAAAGGAGCTGAACTGCGTCAACGATTGGAAGACTTTTTAAAGAAAGTACAACAGAAAGCAGGATATCAGCAAGTGATTACGCCACACATTGGAAGTAAGAAACTGTATGAAACATCAGGCCATTATGCTAAATATGGTGCAGATTCATTCCAACCGATACATACTCCAGATGAGAATGAAGAGTTTTTATTGAAACCAATGAACTGTCCTCATCACTGTGAAATTTATAAAACCAAGCCTCACTCCTACCGTGAACTTCCAATTCGTTATGCTGAATTTGGAACAGTTTACCGTTACGAGCAGAGTGGAGAACTTCATGGATTAACAAGAGTTCGTGGTTTTACACAAGATGATGCACATATTTTCTGTACACCAGAACAAGTAAAAGAAGAGTTTCAAAATGTAATTGACATTGTACTTTATATTTTCAAAACGTTAGACTTCAAAAAATTCACAGCACAGATTTCTTTGCGTGATCCTAACGATAAGACAAAGTACATTGGAAGCGATGAGAATTGGGCAAAAGCAGAAGCTGCAATTCAAGAAGCTGTTGCAGAGAAAAACCTAAATACAGTTGTAGAATATGGTGAAGCTGCTTTCTATGGTCCAAAGCTTGACTTTATGGTTGAGGATGCATTAGGTAGAGAATGGCAGCTGGGTACAATTCAAGTAGATTACAATCTGCCTGAACGTTTTGAATTGGAGTACATAGGTGCAGACAATCAAAAGCACCGTCCTGTGATGATTCACCGAGCACCATTTGGATCTATGGAAAGATTCGTTGCTGTATTGTTAGAACATTGTGCTGGAGACTTCCCTTTATGGTTATCTTCAGAGCAATACGCTATTCTTCCAATTAGTGAGAATTTCAATGAATACGCTAAAAAAGTTTCTAATGTTTTAAATAATTCCGATATTCGCGGATTCATAGACGATAGGAACGAAAAGATAGGAAAGAAAATTCGTGAAGCAGAAATAGGAAAAACTCCTTTTATGCTAATCGTTGGTGAGAAAGAGATGGAAACAAACACAATTTCAGTTCGTCAGAGAGGCGAAGGAGATTTGGGTTCAATGGCCATTGAGGACTTCATCAAAATTATAAACAAGTTAGTTGAAGAAGAGTTAAGTCATAAAGATTAAAACGCTTAGCTTATAAAAAAAATAAATGAGAAAACCGAGAAGAACATTTAAACCAAGACAAGAAGAATTAAACCGGATTAATGACCGCATACGCGTGCCACAAATACGTTTAGTTATGGAGGGCCAAGAGCCACAAATCTTAGACACTAAAGACGCCATAAAAATGGCTGATGAACAAGATCTAGATTTAGTTGAAATATCTCCAAAAGCTAATCCACCGGTTTGTAAGATCATGGATTATAAGAAGTTCTTGTATAACCAAAAGAAGAAAGAAAAGGAACTTAAGGCAAAACAGTCTAAGGTTACAATTAAGGAGATTCGATTTGGTCCAAATACTGAAGAGCACGATTTTAATTTTAAATTAGATCACGCAAAGAAATTTTTACAAGAAGGAGCAAAAGTTAAAGCTTTTGTATTCTTTAGAGGTCGTACGATTGTATTTAAAGACCGTGGAGAAATTTTATTGTTGCGCTTTGCTCAAGAACTTTCAGAATATGGTACACTTGAATTGATGCCTAAACTAGAAGGTAAAAGAATGACAATTATGATTAACCCTAAGAAGGATTAATCTATACAATATTAGTGAGTAAACATAAATTGTGAGAACATGCCAAAAATGAAAACAAAATCCAGTGCAAAGAAGAGATTCCAAGTAACTGGTAGTGGGAAGATTAAAAGAAAGCACGCTTTCAAAAGTCACATCCTTACGAAGAAAACAAAAAAACAAAAGCGTAACTTAACAAAAACTGCATACGTTACTAAAGCGGATCAGCCGAATGTTAAGATCATGCTTTGCATGAAGTAAAATTAATCTGTCATGGTGACAGAGGTTAGTATTTAAACCCGATGACAAGTACCTAAGACTTCTGAAATATTGAAGCGCTTTCCATCAAAAAACAATAAAATATGCCAAGATCAGTAAATCACGTAGCGTCCAGAGCAAGAAGAAAGGATGTAATGAAACTTGCAAAAGGTTACTACGGTAGAAGAAAAAACGTTTGGACAGTAGCGAAAAACGCTGTTGAAAAAGGATTAGTTTACGCTTATAGAGATCGTAAACAAAAGAAAAGAAAATTCCGTTCACTTTGGATTATGCGTATTAACGCAGCAGCTAGACAACATGGAATGAGCTATTCTCAATTTATGGGACAATACAACAAGAGTGGATTAGAACTGAATAGAAAAGTTCTTGCCGACTTAGCAATGAATCATCCTGATGCATTCAAAGCAGTTGTAGAATCTGTGAAAAAATAAATTATTCATCACTCACTAATTTAAAAAGGAGGTTTCGAAAGAAACTTCCTTTTTTTATACCCTAATCTGTACAAGAATCAGAGGGAATTATAGAAAATAATTGTAAAAATAAATCCACTTCTACCACCATTAGTGATTCTATTTTCTATCTTTGCGTGCTCAGTATGCCCAGGTGCTGAAATTGGTAGACAGGCATGGTTGAGGGCCATGTGTCCTTATGGATGTGGGGGTTCGAGTCCCCCTCTGGGCACAAAATAAGAGTGAGAAAGTAAGCGCAAGCGGGATTCCCACTCTTATTTTACTTCATTCTTTTCACTCCTACTCATTCTTTATCAATAACAGTATACAATAAGAGTGAGAAAGAAAACGAGAATGTGGAAAAACACCTTCGATTCTAAAAACAATTATATTTAACAGTTTTTTAATTTAATTTCAGATTGAACTTTATTAAACTTAATTTACCTTTGCCGCTTAATTTTAGGTTTAACAAACAATATTAGACTCCCTGTGTTTATCAATTAATGCAATTTATTCCACAACAATATCATTCCCTTAACACAGGAATAACATAACCTTTTAAAGTTCATTTTCAATGAAAAGCATTTTAGGCAATCGTTGGTTTTTGCTCATCGTATTGGCATTAACATGGGGAAGTTCTTTTATAATGATCAAGAAATCATTACTTGAATTCTCACCATTCGAAATTGGATCTTTAAGGGTTCTCATTTCAGGCATCATCTTGTCATTTATTGGAATTCCTGTGATTCGAAAAATGAATAAGAAAACATTTTTTTACGTTGCTGTTGCTGGACTTTTCGGGAACTTCTTGCCCCTGTATTTATTTCCCATGGCACAAACGCACATCAGCAGCTCACTCGCTGGTGTTTTAGATTCCTTAGTGCCTATTTTTGTATTGGTAATCGGATTCCTATTCTATGGTGTGAAAACACAAATCTCTCAAGTGTTTGGAGCTATAATTGGTTTTTTCGGTGCTGCTACTTTAATGTTCTTCTCTGAATCGACCACTGAGGAAACCCAAGTAGGTTATGCTTTACTGATTGTTTTTGCAACGGTATGTTATGCGATCGCTGCATTGATTATTAAAGATAAACTCGGCCATTTAACTTCCATAGAATTAACTGCAAGTATGTTTTCTATGTGGGCAGTTCCAGCATTAATCATTTTAATATCTACTGGTTTCTTCGGTAATCATGAATCTACTCCAGAGGTTTGGACAGCATTCGGATTTGTAAGTATTCTTGCGGTTGTCGGAACAACAGTTGCTATCGTAATCTATTATAAACTTATTCAAGACACTACCCCTATTTTCGCCAGTAGTGTTTCTTATCTTCTCCCTATTTTAGCAATTATGTGGGGCCTATTGGATGGGGAAAAATTTAGTCCATGGTATATCTTTAGTGGGGCGTTAATTCTTATCGGTGTATATTTGATTAGAGAGAAAAAAGCTAAGCCAAGAATGGTTCCGAGATAGGTAAGACAGTATTCTTTTGAGGTGAAGCTTGTAGTGCTATTACCTCATCAGATACATTTTTCCCCAACTCTTTGTGAAGTGTTTGTCTGCCCCTGAAGAACGGTGTTTAATGTCCTCTCCATTAATTTTCGCCTTCACACGGTATAAATAAACACCATTTGCTAAAGGATCACCAAACTCATCACGGCCATCCCACGCGTACTCGGTAATATTCCTTCCTATACGTATGAACCCAAGTTCATCCTCTGTTATTTCACGCACTATACGCCCTGTAACGGTCATGATTTGAATGATCATCTCTTCTGGAACTTGAGTACCTGTTAAAGTGAAAACAAAACGGGTTTGAGTAGAGAAAGGATTCGGATAATTCATTAGATGAGTGATACTCGATTCTAAAACAACTTCAAACTTGATACGGTATTCAACTTTTCCAGAAAGGTTTCCTGACTTATCAGAACCTTGAACCATTAACTCATAAATTCCTCCTGTTTCGAACTGCGCATTATAAAGAATTTTAAACCTCAAGTTTGCGCCATCTGCAGGAATCCATTGCATAACTTGATTGCCACTACCATCAACAAAAGGCATTCTTTTTTGTTCTCCTGCGGGATTGGTTAGGAAAATCCCAAAATTAGTTGTGTCTGAATCTTCATCCATTATTAAAAACTGATTTTCATCTTTCAAACTGATCACTATTTCGGCAGCTGGACTCACAATATCACCATTTAAAATGTGGTCTCCATCAAATGTTACATCTAAGATAGGGTTGATATTGTCTTGATTCAAATAAAATGGAATTTGAAGTAAGTTATTAAAATGAGCAAGTTCTGGTTGATCTTTCAATTCGTTATTTATTCCTTTAACATAAGGATTGACCTCCATCCATAAAGTGTTTCCTCCAGCCAGACCAACAGTAGAGAAGCGAACAGTATCGCGCAATACCTCATTGGCAAGTAGCACGTTTTGACGTGGATAATTCACCGGAAATTTCACCTGATTTTTATCCGTAACCCAATAGTGAACAAGTAAAGAATCCATAGGAAGATCACTGATGTTTTTTATATCAATTGCGAAACTCACTTCAACCCCTTCTTGCAGAGAGTCCACAGAGTTTGGAGAAAATACATAACCATTTGTACCATCAATTGCAGCTTCTGGAACCCTATCGTACAAAACATGCCACCTGTCCACTTGAGCAGGAGTTAAATTTGTATTATCATAATACTTGGCTTGCAATTGAAGGTAAGGATATTGACTTGCATCTACCAAGTTATTCAAATTCAAAATAGAATCGTTTGCAGAAAAAACCGTATCAATTTCAAGAAGAACTTGCTGATTCGGATTCAATCCACGAATAACTAACCGAGTAGAATCAGTACTTGGAGATTCCATACTGCTTTGTTTCCAATATAATGTTTTCCAATTCAGTGCAGGACCAATAACAGTTGAAGTTTCAACTCCATTCCCTACTGAACCAGTAAAAATTGAGGACAGTGTAATATATTCACCTGGTGTTTGGGCGTGAATAATCCGTGCAGACGCTGGATTTCCTTTTTCAACTATTAAAATAAAGGCCCGCTCTGGTGAAGTTGGTGTTATTCCTGTAGCACCTAAACTTTGTAGTGTATTGAATAAATTGGGGTAAAGCGTTTGCCATTGGTTATACATAGCTCTTCCAGTTGAATAAATCACCATATAATGTCCATCGGGAACTTCGTTTTCCACCATATTTTCAAATGCCTGAAGTTGAGCAGCTGTATTCTGTCTAAAAATAAAGAAGTACTCAATTCTGTTTCTACAACCAGCGCCATTGTTTGCATTTCCAAATTGATGATCTGCATTTACTCCATTACTAAAAGTTCCCCAAGGTTCTATGCTTGATGGACTAACGACTCCAACATGTAAAGAAGGTGTGGTAGTACACATTCCATATTCAGCATTTTGTCCATTCAACTGCCAAAGGGTAGAATTGTACTTAAAAACTGAATTCGCATTATCATGAACTTGTGCCGAAAGCTCTAATTGCTGGCTCTCAAACTTTCTTTCCCGTTGTGGTCGGTCGTACGCAACACCATTAAACCCTCCGTTCTTAAATTGAAAGAAGTGATCTTGTCCCCATCCTGTTTTACCAGGAATATATTGGAAAGAATGTTCACTCCAATTCTGTACACTTGAATCTACAGAAACACGCCAAAAATAGACCATACTATCTTCTAACACCAAAGGAGAATTAGCATTATTTGCTACTTTCTTCCAATCTGCAGGGAATACTTCTTTCACCCCTCCCATTCCATTGATATTTGCATATTTCCGGAACGGACTGTTAAAAAGATCTGTAGTATCAATTTCGAAACGGTAGGTATTAAAAGCGGCGATGGGATTCACTGTAGAAGCTTTCAAGACTACTGAATCATTGGGTACAACTGCGTAATTGTGAGGTAAAACAGGGATAATCCCATCAATATCAATAAAGAAGTTTACCCTGGCTTCGTTATTATTGTACTCATCGTATTGCTCCGGAATAAAAGAAGGTAAATCAGCCTGAATAATGAATTGATTCATCCCTGAAGCAATAGAAGCTTGCAAAGGCATTTTGAAGTTTATCGTGTCTTTATAATCCAATCCAGCTATCGAAATCGTGTAAACAGAATCTGTACTGGTATTTGGAAAATTACGGGTTATTGTCAAAGCAAAAGTATCTTCAATGCTTTTACCTAGATTCGTAAGTACCACCCCCACAGAAATAGAGTCTGTTGTTAAATCAACAGTTGTAGGGGTAAAAAAGACATCCTGAATGGTTAAATCAATTTCTGGTTTAGTGTGCCAATTTAATCTTAGAGACGGATCTCCATGCAAAACCATTTGAATTGCAGTAACCTCTGTTAAGAAATTGGGATTTACAGATTCTAAATTACTAATGGTTTTCACCATTTGCTCTCCCATAGTTGCACCATAACTGTCAGGACTCATTTGCTTATAAAGTTCTTTAGAATAGGTGTTTAAATAAGAAGCGTACCCAAGTTTAGTGGAAGAAAGAAAACCTATTGCACCGAGGTCTTCAATCATGACAAAGTGCTCTGCTGTGGAATTATAGTTTGCTTTATAAATATCTCCAGTATAACAACCATTTCCAATTACCATAGGATATTTCCCAGCATTTCCCCAATTGCTCGGATCATCAATATTTTGGTCAAAACCATCTGCCGAAGCGTGTCCAAAAAAGGTCATCAAAGAAACTCCACTTTCCAAGAAATCATTTACTTCTGAGTTCTGAACAGGATTAAAAGGATTGGAAGTTTCCTTAAAATAAGAACTTACATTTCCACCATAGCTCGGACCCTCGATAAGTGTTTTCATTCCGTTTAAATAGCCTTGCAACAAATTCTGTTCAGCAGCTGTTAATCCTCCACCAAAATGTAAAATTTGCTTTTGCCAGTCTTTTGTTTCTTTGTTGTACACTGAATTTTGATTCTGAGCAGCTTCATAAATCCTTATTTTATTCAAATAAACATTCAATTCCGCATCGTTTTTAGCAGCTATTCTACCCGTTGGAATGGCGGGCACAAAACTTGAAGCACCGTTCCACTTAGCAGTTATACACAAATCACTTGATGGGTTACCATAGCTCGGCACTAGATTTAAAGCATTACTTGAGCTGTTTTTACGAGGAGCACCTCCTGAATTAGTATTGGGATCGCTTGCTTCAGAAACTCCTTTTCCAGCAATAAACAAAGCAACTGGTTTTAAAGTAGATAAGTTGTAAATATGATTAATTGCGCGTCTGCTGCCCAAGATATGCTTGGGTACTCCACCACCATATTGGAGCCATGCATCATTCACTTCACACAACACTACATTATGGCTTCCTCCATTAACTGATCGACGATATGTAGCATATTGCCCTGCGGAAGTAAGCATTGATTGATTGTATAAAATAATATAGGCTGCCTCAAGATTTAAAAGACTGTAATCGGTAAACTGTCCTGTTCCATTGACCGCTTTTAAGCTTGGTACAGACTTTATCTCAGATTGACTTGCAATAATCAGACGTTGATTTTTTCCATTTGTTGAATTTGGAATTAAGCCTTGCCACACGCCCCCATTCTCAACAAAAGGAATTTTTCGTGAAGTATTTCCTCCTGTAATATATGCACTTGGGTTCGAAAGGTTAGCACCATTGATATCAATTCTACTTTTGGCTTGATTTCCTGCATTTATAATTTCCCAATCAATAAAAGATGCGTTGGTACTGGTTGCACGTGGATACTTTATTGACAAATAACTTACCGATTGATAATCCGTTGCAGCTCCTTGGTCCCCTACAATCTTGAAAAATATATTTGAAGTTCCATTGGAAAGGTTTTGAACAGAAAAAGTCGTGTCTACAACAGTTTGTCGATAGCCCGTAAAAATCTCATTGTGGAGCAATAAATTACTTCCTCCAACTTCCCATCTCAAATGGTGATTCCCAGTTCCTGAAAAAGAGGCATTTGAATTTGCATTTGATTTCGCATGAAACTCCACTGCTGGAGCTCCAGCACCAGAATATACGTTTGGAGTAGCAACAGGGATTGTCAACGAATAATTAGACGCTCCGTTATAATTTGGCCCGCCCCAACCTTCTCCAGCAGAAAAGAAAGAACTATATGAAGAATAAGCTGAATATCCTCCATAATATTGTGTGTTAAAATTGACTTCACTTTTTGCTAAAACATAGGGAGAAGTTGAATAAATAGAAAAACTGACATCTGTTTCATTTAAGTATCTTTTGGTTAGCCCTGTGGTCCAGGTCAAAAAATAATATAATGTATCACTATATAAAGAATAGGCTGGATTTCCGATGTCTGTAGGTTGATCATACAATAGTGAGTCTAACCATCCATCATTTTTTTCAGCAAAGAATTCTATATAATCACCAGCATCAATACTGTTGTCACCATTGTCTTGTATATAGAGTGGAATTTCTTTCTGTTTTCCGAAAACTTGGATTTTATTTGCTGCTATTGAAGCAACAGGAATACCTGCATCTATAAGACTCTGATAGGAAATTCTATAAATGCCGTCTTCAACAACAGGAAACTGATAGTATTTTTGGTTGTAGTTGATCCATTCGTTTCCATAAGGTTGAGCTAAGGAAAAAAATGAAACATAAACAACTGATATAAATACAATAAAAAATCTCATACTTTAAGGTTAAAGCAATTCATTGAAGTCAACGACTATTTGAATCCAAACTTAAGGGAAATTACGTGAGAAAACAATGCTTCTGATTGATTACCAATGTTTGTAAAAGCATAATCCAATGTAATTCCTTTAATTGTAACCCCTAAACCAATATTCGGTTGAAAAACCATTGACTTACTGTCATCGAAATTTTTTACGTACTGAAAGTTATTGACTCCAGTTCTTACAGCAACAATATCTCTCCAGCCCACTTCCAATCCCATAACAGGATCGATACTCACTACCCCCGATTTAATTAAAGTATTTCTACGTCCATCAGTTGTAATTGCAGCATTAATTTCTGGAGAAATAGTCAGGTCTTGCCATCCAACATCAAACTTACGTTTGGCGGCCAAAATTAATCGAGGCATTGTTAATTCTAAACCATTTTCTGGAATTTCGTTTCCTGTTTCTAAAAAAACTTCTTGCATATCAGAGTCCAAATTGAATATCCATGCATTAAAAGTCGAAGTTATGTCTCTTGCCATAGCTCCAAAGTACCATTTATCATTCAAGAAGTATTGTAATCCAGCATCAAGACCAAACCCCCAGCTTCTTGCAAAATCTCCTGCACGGCGATGAATAATCTTTACAGTTCCTCCAACACTTAAGCCCTCTACTCCCAATTTCCTACCATAGGAGAATAAAAAACCATAATCAGCAGCTGTAAAAAGCGTAATTCGATCATAATCTATATTTCCTTCATTGTTGATTAATTGCGTAGTATTCGGAATATCATCCACCCCAAAACGGATGGCAGCAAAGCCAATAGAGCTTTTATCATCAATACTATGCGCAAGACCGATATAATCGTATTTAGCGATTCCTGCAAAATACTCTGAGTGCATTAAACTAACATCCAGTTTGTTCTCTACACCTGTCAATCCTGCTGGATTCCAATATACTGAAGTTACGTCATTTACCCCTGCGACCATAGCGTTACCCATTCCTAATGAACGCGCACCAACACCAATTTGCAAGAACTCATTGGAATACTTTGGAGCTATACTTCCATCTTGAGAGAAAAGCTGTCCATTCAATAGAATTAAAGCAAGGGAAAGGATCCAGAAGTGTTTTTTCATAATTATTACTAAAGCGTAAAAATGCACAAATTATTGTATAAAATTATAATTTTTATCAATACAAGAAAGTAAAGATACAATCTCTTAAGGAACCATCAATTTCAAAAAGCAAATATTCAATTAATTTTAGATGAATCATTCTAATTAAACAATCCACCAATCCAACATTATTCTGAAACGTTATACATTTATTGGAATGGCGATGAACTATCTTACAAACTATTGATTTGTAAACGTTAAAAAACAAAATCTATAAGTTAATGTTCTTTTTTTACATAATTTAGCGTTGAATAAAAATGATATTTATGAAATTAAAAACTACACTTCTTCTGCTCACATTGGGCTTTATTGTTCTCTCGGAAAACACCAGTATTGCGCAAGATTTTACTCCCAATACTTTAATAATCCAACCTTATGTTGGTGTTCCCAATATGAAAAGATGGATTTATGACACTGAATATACAGAAGGCAATAGTTCAAAAGGTTTTGGACATGTTGGCCTAACAGGTGAAGTGAGAATATCTAAAAGATTCGGTTTAGGTTTCGATGCAATTTACTCTCCATTTACAAGAACAGAGAATTATTCTTATTCCAAATACAATCAAGTAACCGATACATTTGATATAATCAGTGGCTCTCGTGTTTTTAAAGAAAATAAACTGCGTCTAATTGCAAAAGCATATATTCACTTTAATGTTAAAAACCCAATGTGGGACTTATACCTGTCAGGAGGTGTTGGAGCAAACATAGTATTTGCAAAGGCCTATAAAGATGGTCAACAGGTCAATTATCAAGAGAACTTCAACAGTAGCAACGAAGGGTTAATTCTGCGCAATCCCTTCCCTTTTTCAGGTAGAATATGTTTTGGTGCAAGGTATTTCTTCTCTGATTATATAGGAGTCAATTTTGAAACAGGCTTTGGTGGCCCACCATTCTCTTGTGGATTAAGCGTTCGACTTTAATTTCTTATGAACTTTAAAAACAGTTCTTCCCACTCCTTCAGTAGGTTAAGGAAGAAATAATTATTTTCCTTAAAGAAAAACATTCATTAGAACATTATTTGTTTCTTTGCATAGATGTTTACAATAGCAAATATATTAACTGGCTTCAATCTATTGTTTGGAGTTTCCAGTATCATTTTTACATTTTCCGGACGATTAGAATGGGCCGTACTCGCAATTATAGCTGGTGCTTTATGTGATTTCTTGGATGGCTTTGTTGCGCGTTTAATGAAACAGCAGAGTGAACTTGGAAAACAATTAGACTCTTTAGCAGACATGGTTACTTTTGGAGTAGCTCCAGGAATCATAGTGTTTGTATTACTTATTATATCTGGCGCTTGGGACATTATCGTTCTCAACGGAGGTGGATTAAACGAATTGTGGCTTGAAGGTACCATGGGCTTTAGTGTACAGTTATGGATATCGGTTTACCTCAATGATTTAGTTGGAAATGGATCCCCATTCTTACCCACTCATTTTTATGGTTGGTATAAAGTAATGCCTTTCTTTGCATTATTAATTCCTTTTCTAAGTCTTTTCAGATTGGCTAAATTCAATCTTGATGTACGTCAAGCAACTGGTTTCATAGGCTTACCTACTCCAGCAAACAGCTTGTTTTTCGCCTCTTTTGCGCTTTTATTGTGGGATGGATTCGGTCAGGAAAACTGGAAGACAGTAGTTTCTATGACCTTAATTAAAGATCAAGTTTTACTTACCTTTGTTGTCCTCTTTTCCATTCTTCTTATTGCTGAAATCCCATTGTTCGCTCTGAAATTCACTAATTTTAGTTGGAAAGAAAACCAAATTAGATACATCTTTCTATTCATGTCGTTGATCATTATTCTGATGTTATGGGCATGGGCTATTCCTATAATTGTTATGTTGTATTTATTGCTTTCTATAGTGAACAATAAACTCGTCAGTAAATAAAATAAAAGCTAAGACCTTTAAGTTTCGAATTAATGTAATGCCTAAAGATGATTTGTTAGATCCTCATGCCAAAGCTGTATCTCAAAGCATGAAATCAATTGATTCATCTGACATTACAGATGTACGCATTGGTAAACATATTCAACTTTTTGTTGATGCAGAAGATAAAACCACTGCAATTGCAAAAGTTGAAGAAGCATATAAAAAATCACTTG
>Ga0079223_10000019_pt1 | contig 46066 bp, 39 predicted proteins | sample Stecom2011_FD_75072 | JGI IMG/M metagenome (GOLD analysis project Ga0079223, IMG submission 75072) | Agricultural soil microbial communities from Utah to study Nitrogen management - Steer compost 2011 | ecosystem: Environmental > Terrestrial > Soil > Agricultural land | place: USA: Utah...
AGGCGGCGTCCAGCCAAACAAAGAAGCTGATCTATCCAGTCTGCGCTCCATCGGCTCTACCGGTTCTCCATTGGCACCGGATTGTTACGAATGGATACAGGAGCAACTTGGCAAGAACGTGTGGATCGCGCCGATGTCTGGTGGGACCGACCTTGCTGGTCCCTTTATCGGGGGCAATCCGACCTTACCTGTCTACAAGGGGGAGATGCAGTGTCGGGTACTGGGTGCCGCCGTTCATGCCTTTGATGATGCCGGGAAGCCGGTTATTGATGAGGTCGGGGAACTGGTCTGCACTGAGCCCATGCCCTGCATGCCATTGTACTTCTGGAATGACAAAGGCGACGAGCGTTATTACTCGAGTTACTTCGACACCTTTCCGGGAGTCTGGCGCCATGGTGACTGGATGAGCGTCACTCCTCGTGGCGGCGTTGTTATCTACGGTCGTTCCGATGCCACGATTAATCGCCATGGCATCAGGATGGGTACCAGTGAGCTTTATCAAGCGATCGAGGTGTTGCCTGAGGTGGTGGACAGCCTGGTGGTGGATTTAGAGTTTCTTGGAAAACAGTCCTATATGCCCCTTTTTATCGTGCTAAAAGAGGGAGCAGTGCTTGATCATGATCTCCGTGAGGACATTAAATCGCGTATCCGTAATGCGCTGACCGCAAGGCATGTCCCAAACGACATTTTCGCCGCACCAGCTGTACCCAGAACCCTTTCGGGCAAGAAGCTTGAAGTGCCGATAAAGAAAGTACTACTTGGTCAATCCCTGGAGACAGTGGTTAACCGGGATTCGGTAGCTAACCCGGAAAGTCTCGAATGGTACCGAAAATTTGCAGAGCGATTTCTGAGCAAGGCTCAAAGCCATAGTTGATTGGTTTGATTCTCAGAACGATTCCACAGAATTATCAAATTTAGAAAGGTTAAATAATTATGTCAGATAATAATATTCCAACGGTAAAGCTGCTAATCAATGGCGAGTTTATTGAGTCCCAAACCGATCAATGGCGCGATGTAGTCAATCCGGCTACCCAGAAAGTGCTGGCCCGGGTGCCATTTGCGACCAATGATGAAATTCAGCGTGCCGTAGAAAGTGCGAGCAAGGCATTTCAGAGCTGGAAACAGACGCCAATTGGTGTTCGTGCAAGAATTTTTTTGAAATACCAACAGCTTATTCGTGAAAATATGAAGGAGCTGGCTGCTCTTCTTACCGCCGAGCAGGGCAAGACTCTGGCTGATGCCGAAGGTGATGTCTTCCGGGGCCTGGAAGTAGTGGAGCACGCTTCCGCTGTCGGTAACCTGCAGCTGGGCGAGCACGCAAACAATGTTGCTGGCGGTGTGAACACCTATACATTGCTCAAGCCTATTGGTGTCTGCGCAGGTATTACACCATTCAACTTTCCGGCAATGATTCCCCTATGGATGTTCCCGATGGCCATTGCGACGGGTAATACGTTCGTTCTCAAGCCGTCTGAACAGGATCCCATGGTGACTATGCGCCTGGTTGAGTTGGCTCTGGAAGCTGGAATTCCGGCGGGCGTTCTGAATGTGATTCACGGCGGTGAAGACGCGGTTAACGGTATCTGTGATCACCCTGATATCAAAGCTGTTTCCTTTGTTGGCTCGACCCATGTAGGGACTCATGTCTACCACCGTGCTTCCCAGTCCGGTAAACGAGTGCAGTGCATGATGGGGGCCAAGAACCATGGTGTGGTTCTTCCAGACGCAAATAAAGAGCAAACCCTGAATAACATCGCAGGTGCGTCTTTTGGCGCTGCAGGACAGCGTTGTATGGCATTGCCGGTCATGGTTCTTGTCGGTGAGGCCCAGAATTGGCTGCCCGATCTGATTGAAAGAGCGAAGTCACTGAAGGTTGGTGCTGGCGTTGACGGTGGGACCGATGTTGGCCCTGTTATCTCAAAGTCCGCGCTGGATCGCATTCATAGCCTTATCCAAAAAGGAGTGGATGAGGGTGCTGAGCTGGTTCTCGACGGTCGTAATCCAGAAGTTGGAGGCTACGAAAACGGAAACTTTGTTGGCCCCACGATTTTTGCCAACGTGACGGCGGATATGACGGTCTATCAGCAGGAAATTTTCGGTCCGGTATTGTGCGTGGTTAATGTAGAAACCCTGGACGAAGCCATCGAGTTTGTTAATCGGAACCCGCACGGCAATGGCACAGCTATATTTACTCGTTCCGGTGGCGCAGCCCACCGTTTTGAGGAGCACATTGATGTTGGACAGGTGGGTATCAACGTACCGATTCCCGTGCCAGTTCCACTGTTCTCTTTCAGCGGCTCGCGGGGCTCAAAACTTGGTGATCTTGGTCCATACGGCAAGCAGGTTATCCAGTTCTATACCCAAGCCAAGACTGTTACCGCACGCTGGTTTGATGAAGATGATGTGGGTGCAGGAGTGAATACCACAATTACCCTGAAATAACGAATGGTATCCGTTTATGAAAGTGCTAGTCGTTGTTAAACGAGTGATTGATTACAACGTGAAGGCGCGAGTCCTGCCGGACAAGTCAGGCGTTGATCTGAGTGAGCATTCTCGTTATTGCGGAGCACAATAATGTCGAACTCAACGCGGCACCGAAACTTTATCTGGCCGTTGGGATTTCCGGTGCGATTCAGCAGGTTGCTGACATGTCCGACTCAAAGGTTATTGTAGCGATCAATAAGGATGAAGAAGCACCAGTTTTCCAGGTAGCGGATTAAGGCCTCGTGGCGGATCTTTCGAGGCTGTTCCTGAATTTGACAGTAAGCTCTGAGTACCTTGGCTCTCGATTCCGAGGATTATTCAGGCAAAGAGATAGGAACTGTTGTCATGCACCGGCTTAACCGGTTTCGTATCAGTTTTCGGATTCTGGTCTCAATTCTTTTTCCTGTCTAGCTCACTGCATGTTCCATTGCGTGGGTATCGATCGTTCAGATCAAGGCAAACGGTGAAGAGGAAATTGATAGGCTCGAAACAAACCTGCTGGAGAGCCGGCGAACAGGGTTGCGAGATACAGTGGATGTCGCTCACTCCATAGTTATGGAAATCAAGCAATCGCCAGGCCTTTCGGTCTCCGAGGCAAAACAACGCGCCCGCGCTGCATTAAGGTCGATATCATTTGGCAACGATAACTATGTTATCGCATTCGGTCCTGACCTTGAGAATCTGGCGTATCGGCCAGATCCTTCCATGGAAGGCCCCACTGAAGACTCGAAGCTCAGGAAGCTGCTCGCTACACTTGTCCAATCAACTAAAGGCGACGGGTTTCATACCTATACTTATGTGAACTCAGAGTATGGAGAAATCCAGCCAAAACTTTCATATCAACGAATGATCACCGATTGGGCGTGGCTTATTGGTGCAGGAGTCAATATTACTGATATATCGGCAGCAGTGGAGCAGGCGGAGCAGGACATCGCGACGAAAATTTCCGAAACATTGATGCTGATACTCTTGGTCAGTTTTGGAATCGTTGTGATCGCTGTGCTGATTGGGATGCTCGCCAGTCGTAGCGTAACCGCTCCCATTGCCAATATCAGAGTAATGATGCGAGAGATTGCCAGCGGAGAGGGGGATCTGAGACACAGGCTTCCAGATAATGGAAGTGATGAGTTGGCTGAGCTTGGTCGATGCTTCAACGAATTTGTTATGAAAATACAGCAAACGATCGGTCAAGTTGGGATGACAACCGACAAAGTAGCGGATTCAGCGAGTGAGCTGAGCCAGGTTGCAGATGAAACCAGTCGTTCCGTTCAAGAACAGGGTGTGGAGACGGACCAAATTGCGTCGGCTATCAATGAAATGGCTGCAACTATCCAGCAGGTCGCAGGCAACGCCAGCGGTGTAAAGACTGCAGCAGCAGGCGCCGACAATTTGGCGCGGGACGGCAGGCAAATTGTCGCCAAAGCACAAGAGGCAGTGAGGAAGCTTGCGTCAGAGATTCAGGAAAGCGCAACCAGAATTGAAGCGTTATCGGCAAAGACTGAGGACATTTCACAGATCCTTGATGTTATTCATGGCGTAACCGAACAGACAAATTTACTTGCCTTGAACGCAGCAATTGAAGCGGCCCGTGCGGGTGAGCATGGGCGAGGCTTTTCTGTGGTCGCGGATGAAGTACGTCAACTTGCACGCCGCAGTGCGGATTCCGCTGACCAGATCCGTGAGATGCTTAATGGCTTTGTCGCGGAGTCCAGCAATGCTGTTGAACGAATGAAGGCATCGAAGGAAAGTGCAGGTGAAACTGAAGAACGTATAAATGGTGCTGCTGGAACATTTGGCACAATTGAAAAGTCAGTCGGTGAGATTCACGAACAGGTTTCCCAGATTGCAATTGCGGCTGAGCAGCAGAGCCATGTTGCAGAGGAAATTAATCAGAATGTTGTACGGATTGTAGACGCGGCCCAACGCAGTGATTCGGGCGTCGGACGTACGAACGTAGCAAGTAGAGAGCTCGCTCAGCTGGGCGATAATCTACGTGGACTTGTTCGGCAGTTCAAAACCTGACTGCTGCAAGCCATGTTTAGGTCACTAGTAAAAACTGGATCGTAGCGGCGGCAATTGGCTGGTCAGGGGATCCCTGAAAAGCGATTACGCGAACATTGGCAAAACGCCGGCTAATTGAGGAAATCGAAGCACTTGCAAAGGTATTCCTGGTGAGAGGGGAGCCAAGGTACTCGAGATTACAGCTCAGCATTTTAGGGGGTATACTGGCAGCTGTCTCGCGCATAAGTACCAGTTTTGCAGTGGCGTGTAGGAGAGATGCAACAGCGCCGCCGTGAATGGCCGGAACATAGGGGTTACCTACTAGATGTTCGCGGAATATCATACAGCCGTCAGATCTTTCGCTATCGTCATCTGGCCGTATCCCCATCATTTGTTCGTAGGGATTTCCGCAAATCGAATCATCGATCCTTGAGGCTGATTTGGCGGCATTGGGAAAGCGGGTATCTCCTTCACCAGATTTGTGTGGCTCCGCCTTCCCATGAAATATGGCAAAGGTTCCAGTTGCAACTGCAATCGGGCTAACCTTATCGCTGTCGCAAACCTCAGCATAGGTGACGCCCACATTCCGGCTAATCTGCAGCGGCTTTGCCTTGCAGCTTACCCCTTCTCCCGGCCGACAGCGCCTCAGAAAATCGATTCGCAAGTCCAGCGTGGCGGTTCTTCGGAGTTCCGTTCGCTGTGTCAGTATTACAGAGCCGGCGACGGCGTCCATTAGTGAGATGATGCCGCCTTCGTGCAATGTCTCGGATGCCAACGAGTCCGTGAGGTAGTCTGCATACGGCATATCCACGGAAAGGTAGCCGTCGAGGCATTCAGTAACTTGGAACCCCAGCGCACTTTGGTGAGGGATGCAGTCGACAAAAAAATCCTGGAGATCCTGGAGAGGCCAACGCAGTAGTGGGCTCACAGGTAGTCCTCCAGCATTCCAATGATACTGATCGCTGCAATACTGTTATACGGAACGCCGCCAAGGTTGTGACTGAGTCCCATGCTCATGTTTTTGAGTTGTCGCTCCCCCGCACGCCCCTGTAGCTGGAGGTAGTTTTCGTATACCATTCTGAGGCCACTGGCACCCACGGGATGGCCGAAACATTTGAGGCCACCATCGACCTGGCAGGGCACCTCGCCGTCGACATCGAATTTCCCTTCCAGCACGTCACGCCAGGCCTGACCGTCTTCGGAAAGACCCAGATCCTCCATGGTGACCAGCTCTGTGATAGAGAAGCAGTCATGCACTTCCGTCATACTTAGCTGGGAAGAAGGATCAGTTATACCGGCCTCTTTATAGGCAGCCTTTGCTGCAAGCCGGGTGTTCTTTACGTAACTTCCATCCCAGCCACCGGTTGACGATTCCCAGCCGTTGCTGGCGGAAAGCTGCAGCGCCTTGATCGTCACCAGATCGTGTTTACCCAGGCTGCGGGCAATTTCGGGTGTAGTAATGATGGCGCAGGCCGCGCCGTCACTGACACCACAGCAGTCAAAGACTCCTAATGGGTCGGCAATGATCGGGGCGCCGACAATGGTTTCCAGATCAATGGCTTTTTGTAGGTGGGCCTTGGGGTTCCTGGCCCCGTTCTGGTGGCTTTTCCAGGAGACACGACCAATGGCCTGCTTCAGGTCTTCCTTGCTGACACCGTATTTCTTGCGATAGCCGGAGGCTAGCTGTGCAAAGCCGGCCGGAGCGGAAGAATATGGCATCCACAAATCATTGAGCGTGCCCTTGGTTGGTACTGGCAGTCCACCGAATCCCGTATCTTTGAGCTTTTCCACCCCGACGGCAATAGCGATATCTACAGCGCCTGACGCAACGGCATAAGCCGCACCCCTGAGGGCCTCGGTTCCGGTGGCACACATGTTTTCAACCCGCGTAACTGGGATGCCGGTAAAGCGCAGGGATGTGGCCAGGGGAATGGCGGAGTTTCCGATATTGACTTGATCCAGGGCTGAACCCAGCCACGCCGCACCAATTTGTGACCGTTCAATTCCTGCATCTTGTATTGCTTCACTGAAGGCTTCGTTAATGAGCCCATCAGTATCCGTATCCCAACGCTCACCGAATCGTGAACACCCCATTCCGATAATCGCAACTTTGTCTTTAATACCTGAAGCCATGTTTAAACCCTTACTGAATATTCTGTAGCTGTCATGCGTTAGGCTTTCGCGGGAGTCGCCTTCCAGAAATACCGGCGATAGTTTCGCAGGTTGTCGTTGGCTTTGATTCTGAACACCATTCGCAATGGCGTTCCCACGTCCAGCTCCTGTTCGCCAACGTCCACAATCTCCATCAGGACCCTTGCCCCGGCATTGAACTGTACAAGGCCCACGTAGAGGGGTGGCGCCGGGTAATACTGAAGCCAGTCAGCACTGTAGGTGGCGACTTTGGCGTTATCGTTAGCAAGCTGAAACGGTTTCTGGGTGTCTGGAGTGCCGCACTCTACACAGTTGGTTGTGCTTGGAAATTGCACTGCACTACAAGAGTCACACTTGCCGCCGGTAAAGCTGAGGATCTGGTCGGCGGCACGGTATTGCTGCGGAAATGAGGCTTTGGTATCCACTTCTGCCCTTGGCCCCCAATCGATGTTCAGCTCGCCGTCGAAGGAAAGCATTTTAAGGTAGGAGGTTTCTGGTATCCGGTCTTTGAGAGTGCCTGCTAGGCCCCTCTCGGGTTTCCGGTTGCTACTTTCCTTGCGGAAGACCGCCACGTCACAGCCTGAGCCAAAAGCAGCAACAACAATGATGTCTCCTGGGGTGGCTCTCTCAAAAGCTGCCGCGAGCTGTAATAAAGGATGCGCGGTTCCGGTATCTCCCACGTTTTCCTGAAAGTCCGGCAGGAGGTTGGCGAAGTCAATGCCAAGTTTTTTGGCAACGATTTTGTCGCTGCCTTTGGGGGCACCTGACAGTCCGAAATAGGCCACCGCTTCAGCCTCGATACCTGAACGTTCAAGCAGGGCTTTGATTGTGGCAGGTACCAGTTTGACAACCCCTTCATCACGTATCCAGCGCTCTTCACCGTAGTAATCGTAGGGTTGACCACTCATCCGATAATGATCCATAAACGGAATCGCCAGATGCTCTCCACCGAGAAAGGACGCAATCAGGTCGCCTTGCCCGACAAGCATGGCGGCAGCACCGGAGCCATAACGCATTTCAGCGGAGCTTGCCGGCTTTGCCCGGCGGCGGTCGCTGGCAATCACCAATTGATCTTGCTCTGATGCGTTTTCGAGATCATTTATGAGGCTGTTAAGGCCCGCGCGCGTCGAGCCCCCAGCATCCACGCAGCCAGTTCGTTGATCCAGATTCATTGCGGCTGCAATAATTCCGGAATTCTGAAAGTCGGCAAAAGGCGCGGTGGTAGAGGAAAAAGTGACCTTGCGGATTTGATCCTGGTGGTTGCCTAGACAATCACGTGCGGCTTCCACGCCCAGTGTGATGGCATCCTCGTCCCATGAGCAGATGGCTTTTTCTCCCTTTCCCCGCATGGACGGAAAAGCCCAGGAATGCGCTTTGGCAATTGCGGCGCGATCCAGCCTTAACCTGGGGATGAAGGCGCCAAAAGCCTTGATGCCAAATGTGCTGGTATTGCTCATATCAGGTCTCCGTTGTGTCCATCGCTGAGGGAAGGCCGCCTTGGCTCGCCCTTGGCATTAAAAGTAGTCTAGCATATCGTATTGCAGTATACTAAGGTGATTCGCTTTCATTGACAATTCAGAAGGGAGGTTTTTTATGGCTACCCCACAGACGGATTCACCGTGTATCAATGGCCGTATCATTCGGTCCATTCTATTTGTCCCTGCTGACAGCGACAGAAAACTGGTCAAATCCATTGATCTCGAGGCCGATGCAATCGCCTTTGATCTTGAGGATTCTGTCATGCCGGCAAACAAGCCCCTGGCCCGGAACAAGCTTGGCGAGTTCCTTAAGACTAACACCTGCAAGGCTGAGCACTGGGTGAGAGTAAATGATGTTCGTTCCGGTGAGCTGCTGAAGGATCTTGCGGCGGTTGTTCCGATGCAGCCGGTAGGCATTGTGCTGCCCAAGATATACGGGCCAGAGGACCTTGATCTAGTGAGTCACTGGCTGGAAATGGCGGAGGCCATGGCGGATGTAACCGTCGGCCAGACTAAAATCCTTGCGGTTGCCACGGAAACCCCGGAGGCCGTCTTACGTTTGTCAGAACTGGGGAACCGGCCCAGACCACGACTGGCAGGTCTGATCTGGGGCGCAGAGGACTTGAGCAGTGCAATTGGTGCAGGTAATCCGCGCAATGAGGATGGGTCATGGCGTTTTCTCTATCAGCAGGTACGTGGCCAGATGCTGTTGGCGGCCCATATGCTGGATGTTCAGGCAATCGACACGGTGTACGTGGACTTTAAAGATCCGGAAGGTTGCCTGGCCAATGCCAGAGAGGCCCGCCACGACGGGTTCACCGGAAAGGTAGCGATTCATCCCGGACAGGTCGAAACAATCAATACCGCGTTTATGCCATCCGAGGGCGAAATTGCGTTTGCCAACAGGGTTGTTGCGGCGTTTCAGGAAGGACAGGGGGCAGTGTCTCTGGACGGAAAAATGCTCGACATTCCGCACTTGAAAGCGGCTCAGCGATTACTGGCCAGTGTTGGACGAGGTTGAGCACTTGCAGATAACTTAAAGGAGCCCGGAGGCTCCATTAAGCAATAATGCTCTTCGCGTTACACCGGGTCCCAGGTAAAAACTTCACCCGAGCGATGCAGGGCATAGAAATCGCTCTCGAACATTGGGAAAACCCGCTCCAGTATGGTCTCCGGTGTCCAGCCATCTGAGGTATGAGCGGTCCGGACTGGTCGTGGCTGGGAGAAGAGATAAATCTCGTTATTCCTGACGCCGAAAATCTGGCCGGATACATGAGCGGCCTGGTCGCTTGCCAGCGCAGCCACGAAGGGGGCTATTTTTTCCGGGATCAGTTTTTTAAGCCCTTCCACACGCTTCTTCTGTTCCGGTGTTTCATCCGGAATGGAGCTGACCATGCGGGTCCAGGCAAAAGGCGCGATGGCATTGGAGCGCACACCAAACTTTTGCATATCCAAAGCTATTGCCTTGGACATTCCTACGATGCCCATTTTGGCAGCGCAGTAGTTGACTTGCCCGAAGTTACCGATAAGGCCGGATGTTGATGCCATGTGAATGAAGCAACCAGAAGCCTGGGCCTTGAAATGCGGCGCTGCGGCTCGGCTGACATTAAAGCTGCCCTTGAGGTGGACGGCAATAACCGCATCGAACTCCTCCTCCGACATTTTGTGGAAAATTACATCCTTCAGGTTGCCTGCGTTATTAACAACGATATCAATTTGGCCGAATTTATCGACAGCGGTTTGTACCATTTGCTGGGCCTGATTCCAGTCTGCGACGGAATTCTTGTCAGCAACAGCTTCACCACCGGCATTCCGGATTTCGGTAACCACGGCATCGGCAGGCGATTCGTTGGTGGGGTCGCCATCAAGGGCAACGCCGAGATCGTTTACAACCACCTTGGCTCCTGCGGCGGCAAGTTCCACGGCTATGCTACGGCCGATGCCGCGTCCGGCACCGGTGACTAGCGCTACTTTTCCAGCCAGTACACCTGCTGATTGGTTACTCATATACCCTCCTAACTTGGCTTGGGGATGATTCGCGGTAGATAGTCGGGGACGCTAAAGCCCCCTGATAATGGCCTGCCACTCCTCGAACAGTTCATCTCTTTTTGATGGAGCGGCAATGGAAATCAATGCTTCCGCGCGTTTATGTATAGATAGCCCGCTCAGGCTGGCGACCCCATATTCAGTAATAACGAAGTCGGCATCGTGTCTGGGCAGAGCCGTGCAGCATTTACTGGAGAGTGCAGGCACGATGCGGGTGTATTTCTGGTTGTCCGTCATTGAAGGCAGGACAATGATGGAGCGACCCCCTTCGGATAAACGGGCACCACCGACAAAACTGGGGAGGCCGCCCACACCCGCAAGTTGTCGACCCTTTACAGAGTCGGAATTCACCTGTCCGAAAAGATCGACTTCTACGGCGGAATTTATGGCGCAGAAGCCAGGGATTTCTCCAATCCTCTGGAGGTTATGGCTTTCGCTGACCGGCTGGAAATAGAAAGTGGGATCTTCTTCAAGTCGCTTGTAAAATTCGGAATCGCCCAGGGCAACACCGGCCCGTACAGCCCCCCAGCCTTTGATGCTGCCGCTATCGATCAGGTTGGTGACATTGGGCAAAACCATTCCCGAATAAACTTTCAGGTCGCGATGGGAGGTCAGGCCCTCCACAATGGCAGAGGGAAGCTTGCCTATTCCCAGTTCCAGTGTGTCGCCATCGTTGACCAGATTCACTACATGGCTGGCAATATCGTGCTGAAGCGATTCAGGAACTGCCTTGCTGTAGTGGACCAGGTCGGCGGTTTCCTCACAGCAGACATCCGCATCACGAAAACGGATACGGAATGAGCCTTGGGTTCGTGGCAAGGCCGGGTTGATGTGAAGCACCTTTATCTTAGCTTTGCCCCAGACGGCAGGTATGAAGTCCTGCGAGAGCCCGAGTGAGCAAAACCCCTGTGCATCCGGAGAGCTGACCTGGGCAATAGCAACATCAACCTCGACGTTTTGTTGGAGGTCACGAAAAATACCTGGATAGTCCAGAGGCAGAATTTCTGCACGACCATCCGCTAGTCCTTTACGAAGGCCGGGAAGCATAAAATAATTGCGCTGACGGGCCTCGGGGTGGAGGCCCAAGTAATCTGACTGGTTTATCCCCGGGAATAAGGCACCAACAAAGCGTACGCCCCGGCAAGCTTCCGGAGCCTCTTGCAGCGCTTTGTAGAAAGCGAGGCTCTCACCGGAAACGCCGGGTACGTAGACAGTCATACCCGGTCGCAGCCTTTGAACAACATTACTAAGGGTTTCTAGCATCGGCACAATGAAGTCCTTTTCAGTGAGCGACAGGGCGTGAGATGTCGGCAGAGCCGGTAATCACTGTTCTATCGGTGCCGTAAATACTGGCCTCAAGCTTGAGCCTGGCAGCAGTGGCACTTATTTCTACCAGTTCGGCCCGGCATTGAATCTTGCTAGCCACTGGCATTACGGATACAAAACGTGAGCTTAATCGGTTCAGGCTAGTCGTTGGAAACGCGTCGGTTAACAGATTGCCAAGCAATGCCATCCCCAGCATGCCGTGAACGATGACGTCGTCGAAGCCCGATTGACGAGCGATCTCACGATCCAGATGGAGCGGATTTTTGTCACCGGAAGCTTGAGCATACGCAATGAGCATTTCATGGGTAATCGGACCGAAGACATCCTCTGCAACCAGGTCTCCCGGTTTCATAGTTTCCAAATTAACAGTCATTCCCGGTCTCCGTATTTTTAGTGTTAGCGAAGAATAACGACCTGACGGGATCTGCCTACCAGATTCTGGGGCGTGAGGGCGTTGTGAATTTCAGACTCGATAACCAGAAACTCACGGGTACCATTCTTTTTGAAGTAGTGATCCGACACCTTTCGTGAAACCTTTAGCCGGTCACCGGCATTGATAGGCTTCAGATAGTCAAACTCTTGCTCTGCATGCAGCACCCGCTTAAGGTCAATGCCGAGATGTTCAAGAATCTTGCGGGAGCTATCCCCTTTGCCCTCAATAACCTTTTGATAAGTAGGGGGGGCTAACAGTGTCGTTGCTGACGAGGGTTGTCTCCCTATAGCAGCATTGAAGCGATTCAAGCTCTCTTCCGTGACGGTGAAGTCGTAGGTTGGGTATTCATAGCCAATATAATTATCTTCAGTCATGCACAGTCCTCCATGCTTAGCCTTTCTGTTCCCGATATTTGAACGGCCCACCACTCCACGCTGGAAACAGTCCGGCCAACACGCAGGCCACATCAACAAAGTCCGGATCGACCTTGCTGCTGGTTTCAACATAATCGGAGGCTATTTGTGCTGCTTTATCCAGAGGGTTATCTCCGGATGCAGCTAATTGGAAGGTTTCTGCAAGAATTGGCATCAATGCGTGGGAATGCTGTGTCAGTAGTGGAGCGGTGCCAAGCTTGCGAGTGACCATAAGGGCTGCATTCAACGCCCGGTCATCCTTGGGTTGGCCCTTGCAAAAAATTTCCGCGCTTTGTCCGTTAGTTGTTTTCGGGGAGAACCAGAGGCCAACCTCGCCGTCAGTTATCGGTGTTGAGCTTGCAGTGATTAGCCGAACCGGTATTCCTTTGTGAGCACTCTCGCCATGGGCAAGCAAAACCAGGTCGTCATCGGTAAGTTCTTCGACACTGATAATGTCGAATCGAGCTTTTTCGAGTTGACGAATTAACTTCGATGTATCTGACTGGCCAGGAATGGCAATCCGTTCTGCCGGGCTTTCAACGCCCGCAGTCTGCTTCTGTGCGCGCTGACGGTCGAGGAACAGCGTCCGAACCATGTTCGCGGCGACGCGATCCTTGATCAGCTTGACGAACACATCCATCTCCCACGATATTGCATTGTCCATGGGCATTTTCAGGCCCTTGGTGACACAATCCATGATGGCGTCGTAGGCGGGGTAATGTTTGTAAGTCTCAGGTTGAATATCAAGTTTTTCGTAAAAAGAGAGATAGGGACTTCCGGCGTTATTGCCTAGGCCTACGTCTTCAGCACGGAAATCGTCGTTGTACCAGTTTGCCTTCGTTCGCACCGGTGACAGTGCCAGTTTACGGGCTTCAGTGATCAACTGGTTCGCCTCAACAACAGTGTCCGCCAATCCGATTTCGAGTGCTTTCTTCGGGTTGACAGGCTCACCTGTCAGCAGCATATGGATGGCCGTATCATTACCAACAAGCCGTGGCAGCCGTTGTGTCCCTCCCGCACCGGGCAGCAGTCCTAGTTTGATTTCGGGCAATCCCAGCACAGCCCGATTGTCGTCTATAACTACGCGCTGGTGGCAGGCCAGAGCTAGCTCAAGGCCCCCTCCCAACGCCAGACCGTTAAGTGCGGCGACAGTGGGCTTTTCAATCTGTTCAAGCCTTAAAAACAGGCGGCCAAGCCGACCGCAGAGGTCGTGCAGCTGTTCGTCCGAGTCGCTTGCAGCTCTTTCCGTGAAAACCTTGATCATGCTCAGGTCAGCGCCCGCAAGGAAAGTGCTTTTGGCGGAAGTAATAACCAGGGCTCTGATTTCCGGATTCTGTTCAACCTCATTCATCAGGTTTTCCAGTGAATCCATCATATCGGAAGAAAACACATTCATGGAGCGGCCTGGCATGTCGATGGCGGCAACCATCACGCCGTCGGATTTCAGTTCTGCTTTGAAGTTCGGGTCGGTAAACATGGCTCAGCTTTTTTTAGGTTCCGTGGTAGGAAGGGCTGCACCGATCATAGTGTAGCCCTTAGCCCTGTTTTGAGAGTTACACGTACTTCTTGAAGTCCGGTTTGCGCTTTTCGTTGAATGCGCGAACGCCTTCCTTGGACTCCTCGCTCATGTAGTAGTGCTTGACCGATTGCACACCCATAAAGCTGATGCCGCGGATGTTTTCGCTGTCGGCGTTGAAGGAGCGTTTACATATCGAAATAGCTGAGGGACTCATCTGGTTAATGTCGGCGGCCCACTCCTCAACTTCCTCTGCAAGCTTGTCATGAGGGACAACCTTGTTCACCAGGCCCATATCGCAGGCTTCCTGCGCGCTGTATTTTTTGCAGCGGAACCAGATCTCGCGTGCCTTCTTTTCACCAACGTGGCGGGCAAGCAATGCGGTGCCCCAGCCGGGATCGGCCGAGCCTACTTTAGGGCCGACCTGGCCGAAAACCGCTTTTTCAGAGGCGATAGTCAGGTCGCAGAGAGTGGCGAATACGTTGCCGCCACCGATTGCGAACCCCTGAACCTGGGCAATCGATACCTTACGCAGATCGCGAATAGCGGTTTGAAGCTCCTCAATTGGCAGGCCTACGGTACCGCGAGGGCCGTAGAGACCATCTTCAGAGAGATGCGCTTTCTGGTCGCCGCCAGTACAGAATGCCTTGTCGCCAGCGCCCGCAAGCACAACGGTGTTGACCGACTTTTCCTCATTGGCGCGCTGGAATGCAACAATCAGCTCTTCCACGGTCTGCAGGCGAAAGGCATTAAACACTTCCGGACGGTTTATGGTAATACGAACAGCATTTTCGCCAAGTTCGTAAAGGATGTCTTTGAATTCGTCGCTCATGGTTATCTCCAATTAAAGAATAAGTGGGATGGCATTAGCCATGCATTGTCAGTCCGCCGGACACGCTGATGGTCTGGCCGGTCATGAAGGAAGCATCATCACTCGCGAAGAACGCCACAAGTCCTGGGTAATCTTCTGGCTCACCAATCCGGCCTAGGGGCACACCTCTCACCATCGCGTCGCGAATTTTCTGGCCTTCCTCGCCGGAGCCTACAAAGGCGTCCATGGCCGGCGTGTTGGTGGGGCCTGGGCACACGCAGTTCAGCAACACGTTCTTGCGGGAAACTTCGCGGGAAAGCGCTTTGGCGAACGCTATGGTTGCGCCTTTGCACCCGGAATAGACAACTTCACCAGATGAACCTACGCGGCCGGCGTCGGAAGCAATAAAGACTATGCGCCCCCCGTTGCGTTCAACCATGCCGGGCGCGACCGCACGGGTCATGTGAAGGGGACCGAGATAATTAATATCGACCACTTTGCGCCAGAAATCCGGTTCGGTTTTTAGGAATGGCATTGGGCGATCCCAGCCGGCATTGTTGACGAGTAACCAGGTGGGCCCGATACGCTCTTCAATAGCGGCAACTGCAGTAGTGACATTATCAAAATCGGTGATGTCACACTTCTGGTGGTCAGCAGAACCGCCGGCTTTTTTGATTTCAGAAACGACGGCCTCAGATGCCTTCTCATCAATGTCGAGAATACCGACGTGCATGCCTTCCTCGGCCAGGCGCAAGGCAATAGATTTCCCGATACCGCTGCCTGCTCCGGTTACCAGGGCTACTTTATCCTTCAATCCGCGCATGATGGTTCCTCTCTTTCTTTAGTGTGCCTATTTAGAAGGCTTCATTACCGTATGCATCCATACTACATTTTAGGTTGCTTGGATGCAAGATGAAAAATTTAAGTCGGAGAGCTTAGAAGCGCAATTGTCAAACGGCCAGTTCTAAAATATATCAATTTGATACAGCTGCTTAAGAGTGAAATTGCTAAATTGATAGTGCTGGCTCGGAAAGTTCTAAGCTCAGGTGTGATCGTTTACAGGCGGGACGCTAGGGTTAATAAAGTATAGAAAAATATCTTAATGCATCGTACGTATGTAATGAGAATGCCAAAAAGGAAAAAAGCCGGGGAGGGGCCTGCCAACGTACCGGTAATTGATTTCTATGAAACCTGACTCCCGTCGTTAACTCCCCGGCAAAAGGGGGGGCTTGCGCCCGACAACAACAATTGCAACGTGGGTCAAGGGGGTTGATTATTCCTTCTTTTTCTTTGCCTCTTTGATTACGTGTCTGCCAATAATGTGCTTCATAATTTCTATCGAACCGCCCGCAATCTTCACTATACGGGCGTCAGCAAATGCTCTCGAAATCGGGTATTCCCACATGTATCCCCATCCCCCAAACAGCTGGAGGCACTCATCGGCTACTCGGCAATGCAGGTTGGATAACCACATTTTCGCCATGGCGGCGTCGACTCGGTCCAGCTCGCCTTCCATAAATTTTTTGATGCACTCGTCTGTGAAGACGCGACCAATAACAGCATCCGTTTTGAGCTCGGCAATCTTAAACTGGGTGTTCTGGAAGTCAGCAATGGTCTTGCCGAACGCCGCGCGATCCGAAGTGTAATCCACGGTGATATCGATAAGGTGCTCAGCTACGGTCGCAGAACGGATGGCCTGTGCCAGTCGTTCCTGAGACAGCTTGGTCATCATGAGTTCGAAGCCCTTGCCCTCCTCGCCCAGCATACAGCTGGCAGGTACTCTCAGGTCTTCAAAAAACAACTCGGAAGTGTCCTGTGCTTTCATGCCCAGCTTGTCCAGGTTTTTGCCCCTGTGGAAACCGGGCAGGCTGGTGTCAACTAGAAATAGGGTAATGCCGTTATTGCGGTCATTTGCATCGGTTTTAGTTGCCAGTACCAACACGTCACAGAGTTGGCCATTGGAGATGAAGACCTTCTGGCCGTTTATGACATAATCATTGCCATCTCTAACCGCCTTGGTGCGAATATTCCGCAAGTCTGAACCTGCATGTGGCTCCGTCATGCCCAATGAACCAATCGCTTCTCCACTGACCATTTTCGGCAGCCATTGCTGTTTCTGCTCTTCAGTACCAAAGGACTTGATGTAGGTCGCCACCAAATCACAGTGTATGAGAAACCCTGGACCTGTGAAGCCACTGCGAGCCATCTCTTCGAAGACCACCACATCGAACAGGTAGTCCAGCTCCAAGCCGCCATATTGTTCGGGAATCGTACAGCAAAGCATGCCGGCTTCACCGGCTTTCAACCAAAGATCCCGAGGAACAACACCGTCAGACTCCCACTGGTAGTGATAGGGAGCTATTTCCTGGTCGATGAATTTTCGCACTGTGTCCCGGAACATTTCATGTTCCTGATTAAAAAGCGATCTCTTAAACATAGTGTCACCAAATATTCAGTTGATTTCAGTAAAGGCGCCATTCATGCATGATCTTCGATACAGATCATGAGTGCTTGCCGCATACATCGACAAACAACTTCGCCTTTTTGGTTAAACCCTTCGTGCATGAACGTAACAATGCCCGCGTTCTTTCTCGATTTGCTTTTTCGGGTTTCGACAACGGTTGTTACGGAATTGATCGTATCGCCGGTAAAAACTGGGTTTGGAAAAGTGATATCACTGAAACCGAGGTTCGCGATGGTTGTTCCAAGTGTTGTGTCCTGAACGCTGACACCAACAACAAGTCCGAGAGTAAAAATCGAGTTGACCAGAGGTCTTCCGAATTCAGTTTTCGTACAATAGTCAGCATCGATATGAATCTGGGCAGGGTTGTAGGTTGCCGCGCAGAACCAGCTGTTATCGGACTCGGTAACGGTTTTCCTCACCTCATGTTCAAAGACGTCATCGACGTTTAGTTGTTCAAAATATCGACCTGCCATCAGAAGTCTCCGGGAGTCATTGGATTAAAGAGATCTTGAAATCAGTTCTCGCATGATTTCGGACGTGCCACCATAAATGCGCTGTACTCGGGCATCGTTGAACAGGCGACTGATTTCATATTCCTTCATGAATCCATAGCCACCGAAAAATTGCAGGCACTGATCAACAAGCCGACCCTGCAGCTCACTGCACCAAAGTTTTGCAATTGAGGCATTCGCAGGGCTGAGTTCGCCAAGCTCATGTTGTTTGATGCACTGATCTACAAATGCCCATCCCACAGCGAGGTCTGCTTTCAGGTCAGCCATTTTGTGGCTGTTAGCCTGGAATTTCAGAATCGGTTTTCCAAACGCTGTGCGCTCTTCCATATAGTTGCGGGTGATATCAAATGCATGCTGGGCGGCGCCGATCGAGGCAACAGCTATGGTGAGCCGTTCTTGGGGGAGTTCTGACATCAAGGCGCCGAAACCGCTACCTTCAGAGCCAAGTAGATTAGACGCCGGAACCTCCAGATCAGAGAAAAATAGTTCGGATGTGTCGGCGGAATGGTGGCCGATCTTGTCAAGGTTTCGGCCTCGCTCGAAGCCACGCCTTGTACTCTCTACCAGTATTAGGCTAACTCCCGCAGCTCCGGCCTCTTCCCCGGTCCTAGCAACAACGATCACGAGATCCGCATGTTGGCCGTTGGAAATAAAGGTCTTTGAACCATTAATAATGTAGCTGTCTCCCTCGCGTCTGGCTCGGGTTTTTACAGCTTGCAGGTCACTACCAGTCCCGGGTTCTGTCATGGCGATAGCGCACACTGTCTCACCGGAGACCATTTTTGGAAGCCAGGTTCTTTTCTGCTCTTCGGATCCATAACTCAACAAATAGCCCGCGCATACATCACTGTGAACAGAAAAATTGTTCACTGGGCCGATGAAGCCCTCGCCGGTAAATTCTTCGATCACCATAGTGTTGTATTTAAAAGTACAGCCGGGACCACCGTACTCTTCCGGGACCTGTGGGCACAGCAAGCCAGCATCTCCGGCTTTTTCCCAAAGCTCACGGCTTACGAACCCTTGTTCTTCCCAGCCTTGGAAAAAAGGTCTGACTTCCTTTTGTATGAATCCTTGCACGCTGCTACGGAACATTGAGTGTTCACTGGTTTCTTCGGTAAATCTGCCCATGCTGCCCGCCTCTCGTAGATATCAGATGTAGAATCACCTGCAACAACCAATAAACCAATAGTAATATGCAGAGGTATTATATGCAACCATACTAGTGCTGTGTGAGGTCACCGGCTACGACTAAAGTGGTGATAGCCTCTTTAGCCTGCTGCTCTTCCAGGCATCCTGAGCGGTTATTAAGAGTTGGGAGATGGGCAGAGCAGGTTAGCTGTTGCAATTTCAGGGGGCATTTAATCAAAACTGACTCTGTTACAATAAGGTCGCTTTGGATACTATATTGAAACTTACCTTGATAAAGACGCTCGATTCGCTTGCGTTAACGCAGTCTTAAGGCGTGCAGGGAATGGGTATGCACGGAGAGTTACGTAAATGAATGAAATATCAGAAGTAAACTTGGAAATAACGGCAGAGAGTGCCAAGCCGGGCAAAAAAATTAGCCGGAGATCCAATGTGAAGGCCGATCGGAACTGGGAGTACCATCTGGGCTTTTTGATGCATGATGTCTCACGTTTGCGTCGAACGGTATTTGATAATTTCATGCGCCCACTTGGAGTCACGCGTTCCCAGTGGTGGGTGCTGGCTTATCTCTCTCGTCATGACGGTATGGTTCAGAGTGATTTGGCTAACATGCTGGAGTTGGGTAAAGCCGCCCTAGGTGGGCTTGTGGACAGGCTTGAGTCCTCGGAACTGATAGTCAGGCGTCCAGATAGTGAGGATCGCAGGGTTAAACGTGTGTTCCTAACCAGTAAAGGAAAACAGGTTATCAAAGAAATGGCTGCAATGAGCCATGATATGAGTGAGCGCATTCTTGAGGGGCTTGATCATGATCAAAGAATGCGGTTATGCCAGATGCTGGAGACGGTTAAAAGCAACCTGGTTTCTATTAAGTCTCAAGAAGAGGGATAGATATGATTTATGGGCCAGTCGGTCTCAGCGGAAACGGGCTACCGTCCGAGCAACATTGCCATCAGCAAGGTGGTTGTGATTGGTCTGCGGTCATTTAGGCTGCGCCCAACCGAACAAGCACTTGTCTAGGCCGCTGCGATCAGCATGGCACACTCCAACCTCAAGCGGAGGCCATTGAAACATTTCAAAGGCCTCGGGGTTGAGTATATTTTGTGAACAGGGTTCAAGAACTGCATTTCATGCAATCTGGCACGCTACGATTCTTCGGTTGAAACGCGGCTTCCACCTTCTTCTCCAGTGTTTCAATTCTTGCGGTGTCATACTCAGTGATCTGGCGACCGGTTGAAAGCTCCAGCGCTAATAGCGCAGCACCATAGGCACCCATTATTTGCGGGTCCGCGGGTACTTGAATTTTTTGCTTAAGTGCCTTCTCCAAAAAATGCACTGCCGCCGGGTTTTTCGCCACACCACCGGTCATGATAGTGGTGCTGCGCTTACCCACTTGGGCGACTAGACCTAGGGCTCTCTGGGCAATAGCGCTGTGCACTGAGGCTGCAACGTCGGCGGGATTTTCACCGCCTGCCAGCAGTGAAATTATCTCAGTCTCTGCAAAGGTCGCGCACATGCTGCTCACTTCCAAGTCTTTGCGCCCCTGCATTGCAAGCGCGCCCACATCGGCAATGTCGCACTCCAGTGCCCGAGCCAGAACTTCATAGAAACGACCGGTGCCGCTTGCGCAGCGGTCATTCATGGCAAAGTTATCCACGAGACCCTGTCGGTCTAGGGCTATGACCTTGCTGTCCTGGCCGCCGATATCTATTACTAGCTCTGCTTCGGGAAACATCGCCGCCACGCCTCTAGCGTGGCAGGTAATTTCGGTAAAGGTTCGCCCGACTCCTTGCACTAGTCGCCGACCATAACCTGTGCCAATGATATAGCTGAGGTCTTGGTTGCCGATGCCTGCGCTTTCAAGGGCAGTCTCCACCGCCTGTTCCATGCCTCGCTGGCTCACCGCTCCCATTTGTACAATGCTGGCGCTAAGCACCTTTGCATTATCATCCAGTATCACGGTCTTGGCGGTGGTGGAGCCCAGGTCGACCCCCATAAAATACGCGGTACTTGTGCTCATAATGGATTCCTTTTTTTTGCAGCGGATCTCACGAGGGCGCTTCAACGCTCAGTTCGAGGCGATAAAATTGCGAGACCGGCGCACATCAATGGCTTCTAGCATGGCCTCCAAGCGGCTTTCCAGCAGTTCGCCTTTGTAAAAAGATTCATCGGCAACATCACCTTCAAAGAAGATCGATGGTATGCCGATTTCCTCTTTCATAGCTCGAGCCAGCATTTGCTGAGGTCCAGTAAATGCGCGACAGGTGCGAGTAGAGTGAAAGACAATGCCGTCTATCCCGTAAAATTCGCAGTCATTTTTGGTGAAGTTTTTGATGGTCTGAAAGCCATGATTGGTGGGGCACAGCAAGTAGTGCTGAGCCATACCGCGTATTGGGTCATCAGTGTCGATTAATTGAGGCTCCTGCCAGAAGGGCTTGTGCGTGTAACGCCCGGCGACGACGGCCACTTTGCGTTCAGCAAAGAGTTTGGCAAGGGTGCCCAGTTTGTTCCAATTCATAATACCGTCAAAGTATAGTCGGTACTTCTCGTCTTTAATTGCGCTTTCACCATTGGCAATACGCTGAGCAACTTCTTCGCGGATCTTGCTGAAATATTCAACCAGCTCAGGCCCTGCCGGCAAAAAGTTGATGTGGGCAACACTGGCAATCCAGTCCCAGAACGTAGTGGGCGCGGGCATGTTGGCGCACATAGCCATGGCTTCCCGACGGATTTCCGCTGCTTGTTTAATGTAGGACATACCTTCACGCAGGGCTTCCCAGTCGAAGGGCCTGCCGGTTTGTTCTTCAATAAAATCGATAAGTTTGTAGAGCTGGTCGGCAACATAATCAGAAGCCTCCTCCCACTCCTGACCTTGCAGATAGCCGGCATCGGTCCTATTGCCCCATAAAAATGGCAGTGACACGTTAAAAATCGGTATGTCTTTACCCAGCAATCGGTGAGTGAAATCGTCCCATTGCTGGCCGGTGCTGCAGCCGGCGTAGCAGTTAACAATAAAGTTGGGCATGGGCAAACGGCTGGCCATGTCGTCCCGGTCAGCGTTATCAACAATGCCTTTGTCAAACTTCTCTCTCGCCTGCTTGGCCAATAACGCGGCACCTAAGTGTGTGCGAGCGTATGAACACAGCTCACCGACATAACCATATTCTTGGGCGGCCAGCTGGGCAGACTTCTCTAATTTTTGCGCAGAAAGGCGGGCAGAAAAGGCCTCGCCGTGCGCCCATTCAAGCCCTGCAGCCTGAAAAATGGGGTTTAATGCTGCGCCGTTATACCAGACCACCTGGGCATTACGCTCATTGGCGGTAAAGATACGGTCCCAGTAATCACTGATCATGTTCCGCCCGGCGTCGTTGCTTTTTAGGCGGTTTACGCTGCTTTGTGTCGCGCTGCTCATTATGCTGACTCCTGTGTAGTCTGGCGAGTGGGCGATTTGCGGCGAATCCGCTCGATCGTGGCCTCTACTCGCGTGCGCAAAGTTTCCACTGGTATACCTTCGTGTTCGGTTTCGATGAGTAGGTGAGGTATGTTTTGGGCTTCCAATGCTTTACGTAGCTCCGGGTAGTAAAACATATGGGCTTCGCAGAATTTGGCCATCATCACGATAACGCCTTCGGCTCCGCTCTTGTTCAGAGCGTTGATAAGGTATTCGTCCCAGTTCACCGTTTTTTGAACGCGAGTGGGACAGGGGATGTTTTCGTTTCGATCAAAGTACCAGTCCGCCAACGCGGCTCTAGGGGCCAGCGATTCTTTGACATCGGTAGATATATAACGGGAACCGGTATAAAGGTCGTCATCGACAATGACAGCACCGCATTCTTCCAGTAGATCAAATAGCTCTACTCTTGGTGCGTGACAGAAGTGGCCGGAGAGGTGCAGGCGTATGCGGTTGTCACGGGGCTTGCTGGCAGCTTCCGCCAGCACTGTCTCCAGCAAAGCAGTGTGTTCGTCTTTATCCATAATCATGCTGGATACAATCATCGTCTGCAGTTCTGCGGGGGAGAATTGGGCGTCGCCATTTCGGCGCGCCTCAAAAATCTGCCTCAGAAGTTGACGATTTCTGTTATTAGACTGGATGCAGCTTGTTAGGGCTTCGTCGCTGATACTTGTGCCGGTGATTCGTTCCGCTTCGGCGATAAAGGCATGGACTTTTTTCTGTACTTGCTCTTTGGTCCACGAGTCGTCCATTGCAGCAATCAGATGCTCAAAATACACCGGTTTGTCTGACAGCATCTCTCTAACTACATCCACGGCACCCAATAGCTGAATACAGTGATCGGCATTCATGAAGGCGTCAAAAACATCCAATTGACCCTTCATGGTTTGGTCAGCAATGCTGCGGGTATAGCCGCAGTAAAACTCTGCAAGAATCGTATTACCCTCAGAAATAGGCTCTCGACTGTCCTGAATGATGACCGGCAAAGCGCCGGTGGCGGCAATAATTTCCACCGGGAAATTCATGGGGAAGATGCCAATAACAGGCTGTTGGTGTCGCGCTTTCCATTTGGTCAGGTAGTCATCGGGGTTCTGCGCGACATTCCTCATCACCTGAAAGGCTTCTGCGCTGCTTCTAATCATGATTGCGGTGCCCTCTCTTTGCAAAACAGCTCAATGAGCTGGCGTAACGGAGCATTTGTGCTCGGAGCGCTGTTTTGTTGTTCATGTTTGAGATCAAGGTGCTTTTGAAATGGCAGCCTTATAGGCTTTTAATGCTAGATGAGTTCAACTCAATAAGTCAAGCTCACTTACGCCGGTAAAGGTTGCGAGGACGAGTTAGGGCTTGGTGGTTACCTAAATTTGGGGGGTTCAGGATGGTGCTTAACATCATAATATTCATCGGTTGAAGGTATACGGGAGCCAATCAATAGTCACTTTTTGGGTCATTTTTTATTGACTAAGTGAGTTCGGCTCACTAGTCTTGATTGATTATCGAGGGTTGGTAACTACTCAGGCCACTTGACTGCTGAGGAGTGGGTACTTTGAAGAGAAGGTCTAGTGGTTGTTGCAGGGCAGCGTTGCCCAGTTCGCTATGAGCGACAATTGCTCCGCCGGATGTGAGCTGCTGGAAGTGCTCTTGAGAGCTATCAATGTTGAGTTGTAGGCCGCTTCCGATTGCTATGGCCGTTTGGGTCCAAGGAGCGCGCAATCTGTTAATCAAAGTTGGAGCCGTTAACGTGGGCGTATTGACTGGAATTCGGGTGGTTGAAATGGCTGGGATCGGGCCAGGTCCCTTTTGTGGCATGTTGTTGGCCGATATGGGGGCTGACGTAATCCGAGTGGACCGGATTGATCAGATAGATCGTGGGATCAACTTCCCTTCAAAGTACGACTTACTTAATCGGAATAAGCGTTCTATTGCCATTGACCTTAAGTCGAGCCAGGGGCTGGAAGCCGTCAAAGAGCTAATAAAAAAATCAGACGTCCTTATCGAGGGGTTCCGTCCAGGTGCTATGGAAAAGCTGGGGCTGGGTCCAGACGTATGTCTTGGCCTGAATCCAAAGCTGGCATACGGTCGCATGACTGGTTGGGGGCAGGATGGTTCATTGAGTAGGGCTGCGGGACATGATCTCAACTTTATTGCTCTTACCGGTGTACTGGATTCCATCGGTAAACCCGGCGAACCTCCCACTATTCCGCTTAATCTTATAGGGGACTTTGGTGGAGGCGCTCTGTACCTTGCGATGGGGTTGCTGGCTGCGGTCATTGAAGCACAACGTTCCGGCGAGGGGCAGGTGGTAGATGCCGCGATCGTTGACGGAGTGTCCAGCCTGATGACCATGCAGTATTCGCTGAAGCAGATGGGACAATGGTCCGATAATCGTGGCACGAACCTGATCGACGGCGGTGCACCGTTTTACAACGTGTATGAGACCAGTGACGGCCTATACGTATCCATTGCTCCAGTCGAGGGGCGTTTCTATGGCGAAATGCTGAGTCGCATCGGGCTCGGGCATGAAGAGCTTCCAAGGCAGAACGATTCCAAAGGCTGGGCAAAACTGAATTCACGCTTTGCGGAAATTTTCAAATCACGCACTCGTGATGAGTGGTGCCAACTGCTTGAGGGTACAGATGCCTGCTTTGCGCCTGTGCTCACAACTGCCGAGTATGCTTCTCACCCGCACAGCATCGACCGTGAGGCCTTTGTTGAAATCGATGGTGTCACAAATCCTTCTCCAGCTCCCAGATTCAGCCGGACGCCTTCAAGGGTCACCCGCGTACCGCCAGAAATCGGCCAGGATACGGCCGAGGTATTAAAGGATTGGGGGATTGCGGATGAGCAGGTCGATGCACTCAGGGCCGCAAACGTAATCAATAACTGACTTTAATTCGAATACCACCATTTTGTGAGGTAGATACCATGTTTGAGATGACAGTCCACGATGAGCTCAGGAAGCAGGTCCGCCGTTTGGCCGAGTCTGAAATTCAACCTCATGCCGCAGTCGTAGATGAAGAAGGTCTGTTTCCTGACAAGTCAGTTACCGCCTTTAAAAACATGGAGCTTAATGGTTTGCCATTTCCGGAGAAATTTGGCGGCTCTGATGCAGATCTGATGTCGCAGATCATTGCCGTCGAGGAGATTGCACGAGTTTGTGGTTCATCTGCGTTGGTTTTGTTTATTCCCTGGGCGGCCATTACACCGCTGGCCTGGTTTGGTAGTGAAGAACTCAAGCAAAAGATTATCCCCGAAATAGTCAGTGGAAATAGCGGCGCGAGTTTTTGCTTGACTGAACCTGGTGGTGGGTCTGATTTGCCGGGTTTGAAAACCAATGCCAAGAAGGTAGATGGTGGATGGTTACTTAATGGCCAAAAGCGCTTTATCTCTAACGTAGGCTGGTCAAGCTGGTACGCTGTCTTGGCTCGCATATCTGACCGGGATTTTGGTGTGTTTATGGTGCACCGTGATGATCCGGGTTTCTCAATCGGAAAGCTAGAACGGAAAATGGGTATGCGTGGTAGCCCAACCGCCGACATCTTGCTTGATGATTGCCTGATTCCGGAATCCAGAGTAGTTGGTGATCCAGGGAAGGGGTATGAGTACATGATGCAGACCCTGACTTACACCCGCCCTTTGGTTTCAGCGCAGGCCCTAGGTCTCGCCCAAGGTGCTCTGGAAGAGGCAATCAGCTATACAACTGATCGAACACAGTTTGGTACACGGGTTTCCAGGTTTCAGATGATTAGGGGCATGGTTGCCGATATGACGATTGCCGTGGAATCATCACGATCGATGCTTTATCGGGCAGCAGGCGTAGCGGGGGATAATGATGATCGCGCTAGGGCGTTTGCTTCCATGGCCAAAACCTTATGTTCTGATACTGCGATGTCCGTTACAACCGATGCAGTGCAACTTCTCGGTGGTTATGGCTACATGAAAGACTATCCGGTCGAACGGATGATGCGGGATGCCAAGGTATCACAGATCTGGGAAGGCACGAATCAGATCCAGCGACTTCTGGTGGCAAAATATATGTATCAGGACTGAATTAGGGGAGTATGAAATGACTGGATTCTCAATGTCTGAGCAAAAGAAAGCTTTTCGAGGATACAGGGCAACTTACTTTAAATGGGACTGCTCCGAAGATGGCCGTATTGGGGTCATCACATTTAGTCGCCCGAAAAACAAGAATGCACTGAACATTCCTGTCATTACTGAGTTAACGCAGTTGTTTGACGAACTAAGTCAGGCAAATGATGTTCGGGCAGTTATCATTACGGGAGACAGCGGTGACTTTTGCTCCGGCGGTGATCTTTTTGAGGTTGTAGAACCACTAACTAAAATGGGGGCGGCGGAGTTGCTGGACTTTACCCGCATGATGGGAAAACTCGTCCGGGTGATGCGCCAGGCCCCACAAGTCATCATAGCCGCGATAGAGGGCGCTTGCGCTGGCGGTGGTGCTGCGATCGCATTAGCGGCGGATCTCAGAGTCGGGTCGCCGAATGCCAGAACGGCCTACTTGTTCAACCAGATTGGTTTGTCTGGTGCGGATATGGGAGCTTGTGGCTTGTTACCGAGAATCATCGGACAGGGTCGAGCGATGGAGTTGCTGATGACTGGTCGTGCGATGACGGCTGAGGAAGGGCTTGCGTGGGGTTTTTTTAATGCAGTGTATGAGGCTGAAGAGTTAGTTGAGCAGGCTCGAGTGTTGGCGCGAAGATTTGCAGACGGACCGTGGTTCGCACACACCATGACTAAGTCGTTGGTGAATCAGGAGTGGACAATGAGTCTGGAGGAGATTTTAGAGTCCGAGGCCAAATCGCAGGCCATTTGTTTGGCGACAGGCGACTTTCAGCGAGCGTTCACTGCATTTGCGAACAAGGAAAAGCCTGATTTCAAAGGTTGCTGATCGGATTCAATAGTCCACCGTTTCAGGCATTTTCATGCCTCGGAATATAACATTGGTGATGCCATCGGTGGTTTCGTCCACCGAGAAATCTCCTTCGTTTCTGAGATAAATCCAAGTCTGATGCTCGATACAGCCAAAGATCATATCCCGCAAAAGGCTGACAGACACATCGTCACGGAATACCCCTTTATCAATGGCCTCCTGAAGAACATCATTGATCTTGGACGTAAAGCGCTGGTTTAGTTTATAAATTTTCATCTCACGGTAGTTTGGAGCCGCTCTGAGCTCCATGAGAATAAAGCGCGTAAGCGAGGGTTCTTTTCGGACGATAGACAGGCTTTGCCAGATAAGCTGCCTCAAGCGATCGTAGATGTGATCGTCACTATCAATTGAAGAACTCACCATCCCAAGTATTTCCTCAAACCACTCTTCGGCGACTCTGATCAAGAGCTCCCTAATGCTGCCGAAATACTTAAAAATAGTGCCTTCAGAAACTCCACACCGATCTGCAACTTCGGACGTGATGACGCTCTGGTAGCCTTTCTCAGCCAAAAGAGAGCGTGTCACTGATATTATCTCGGCCATCCGTTGTTCAGGTGAGAGGCGCAATCGTGTTTTAGTCGGTGGAAGCTTGTGATTGGGCATTAGGATACCGGATTAACTTTGAACTTACAGTTGGAAATACTTAAGAGCGTAGTTAGGAACGATTCTATCATAAATACATATAATTGGTCTTCGGCTCGGAATGACAAAAAGTCGAGTGTCCATGCTGATGTCTCATTAGTGCCACGTAACTTCTGGATAGAGAAAATGTAACGGCAGCACACAACTGTGCCGCCGCAACTGTGAGCAATCCTGGGGTGGGGAAGATGATCCAGAGTGCTGCCAAGACTGCAACTACTGCAAGTACTGCGGTCAGAGCTACACCAACATTCACGATAACGCTAATCGAATTAAAGATCATTCCTCAGGTTTGCTCCCTCGGTATTGAGATATCAGGGTTATTGGTCCCCAAGCCTCAACGTACGGAATTAGGCGGCTGAAATACCTCCATTAATACTGATGGCTTGGCCGGTAATCTTTGCACCTTGCGGGCTAGCCAGAAACACAATCATGCCGGCCAGGTCCTGGGGTTGGGCGACGCCAAGATTTGCCATCGATGCGGCGCGTTCAAATATGCGCCAGCTGAATGGGTCATTTCGAATGCGGTCGTAAGTCATGGTGCCCTCAATGAGTGAAGGGGTAAGCGCATTGACTCTGATTCCATTTCTTTTCGCTTCAATTGCGAGCCCCCGTGAAAACATAATAATGCTAGCCATTGCCGCGCCAATAACAGATTCGCCGGGGGTGGCAACTTTACCTGCGTCTGAGGCAATATTCAGGATGACGCCGCCATTTCGAGCTCTCATTCCCGGCAAAACCGCATGGCTCATAACAATCGGGCCGAGGGCTTGCTGAGTTAGAATGGTGGCCAGTTCTTCCCGGGGTATATCGTGAAAAAGCTGTGGCCCAGCCGCCCCCACGGTAGAGTTTACTAAAATATCAACGCTACCCAAGTCGGAAATAGCCTTATTGACGGCTTCGTGAGCTTGCTCCGCATCATTAGCGTCAGCAGCAATGAACGAGGCGATGATATCGGGGTGTTCTTCAAGTAGCTTTTCCTTTGCTTTTTCGCCGCGTTCTTCGTTTCTTCCAATCAGTCCGATTCGCGTCACTCCAGCTGCTGCAAACTGCCGGGCTGTCTCGAAACCGACACCAGACGTACCGCCGGTGATCAGCACCGCAGCCTCGCTGAATTCTGGAACCCAAGTTGTATTCACGTTGCTCATATAAAATCCCGAATTTTCATGTTGGGGTGTTAGTGATAGGCCTCAAGTGGATGCGTCTAGTTCAGGCGTCAACTTCATTTGAAAACGATGTTGCGCCTGATAGGTAGCCTTTAGCCAGTAAACCTGGGGATACCTGCTTCCAAGTTGAAAGAATTTCTTCGAATGGTACGGCAGCATAAACACCGCGAGAATTCACATACTCCATGTGTCGACGGTTACCGGCGAATGGGTGGAATATTGAATCATTCCTTCCGTCAAATTCTAAAGGTGTCAATCCAGTGCGTTTACACAGATCACGATCGAATGCGGGCGTCGCTTTAACCCACTTGCCATCAAGATAGAACTCGCAGTAGGAATGCCAGTAAAACAAGTCGCCACCACACGCTTCGATCATCCTTTTAGACGCAAGATGATTCTTTACATCAGCGAAGCCTAAGCGCGCCGGAATATTTTCGGCTCGAGCGCAAGCTACCAAAAGTGCGGACTTCGGTATGCAGAAGCCTCGCTGCCTCTCCAATGCTACCTTTCCGGAAAAAACACTCTTGTCCCAAAAGTTCTGGTAAGGATCGTAGGCAATTAAATCCCGGACAGCGTTGTATAGTTTTACAGCCTTGTTAACAGGACTCTCTGAGCCTAACGTGATCTTTCGAGCAAAATCCCTAATTTCAGGAGAGTCGCTTTCGACCAAGTCCGCGGGCATGAGGTAAATATCCTTCAAAACGGGTGCTCCCTTGCGCCGATAAAAGGTTGGTGCCGAAGTAGGTAGTTAGGGTCCACCTTCGCTGCATAACTAATTTTGTTGAAAATATAGTACCATACGGTATGCTAGTCAAGAATATCGGTTGGGTTGCTTCTACGTTAGCGTAGTGTGGCTCTGGTTAATTGGTGTCGGAAAACAAGAAACAGAGGGTGAGACTATGAAAGATTCTCGTTTGAACCGCAGTAATGCCTTTGCGACGTCAGAGGGAAGCGTATGGCTGCCGGATGGCGCTCCTGAAGCGGGAAAGATTGCCAGGGCCAGGATGCAGACGGACGAGCATCGGCGTGCTATTGAAGCGTACCAGCCTGATGAGTTGCTGCCGGCAACCACAACCTATGAATGTATTCGCGTTGCTGCTTCTCTTGAACCAAAGAAAACTGCAATTTCCCAGCTCCTCTCGGCCGATCTAAGTCTTCCTCCGCGTGAGATAAGTTATGAGCGCTTGGTAGAACTTATTGAAAAGGCGGCAAATCTTTTTAGTGACTTGTCACAGGGTAAGCCTGTAGCCGTTGGCTTAATGTTACCGATGGTCCCTGAAGCCCTGATAGGGACATGGGCGGCACAGACGGCTGGTATCGCCTGTCCGATTAATCCATATCTTGAAGTTGACGTGGTGGTGGGGATTCTGCGTGCTGCAAATGCGACTGTGCTCGTTTCTGGTACGTCTGCCTTTGGGCCTGGGTGTTGGGACAAGCTTGATGAAATTCGTTGTCAGGTCCCTAGCTTGCAGGAAGTACTTTTGGTGGATTCAAATGATGACATCAATGATTTCATGGTGGCTGTGGAAGCATCTGTTGGAGGTCGACTCACATTTGAACCGACTGCTGATCCGAGGTCCGACATTATGTATTTGCCAACAGGTGGAACCACTGGTGCACCGAAGCTGGTGCGCATGAACCACACAGGCCAGTTGCTTAATGCTTGGAGTGTTGGTGCTGTTATGGGGTCGGAACAAGAGGGTGTTGTGGGGCACGCTATGCCGAACTTTCATGTCGGCGGGCTAGTTGTTGTAGCTTTGCGTGCAATTATCTTTGGTCAAACGTTGCTGACGCTTACAACTGAGGGATTTCGTAATCCGGGTGTGATTAAGCACTTTTGGGACATTGCAAAACAATACAAGATGACGTCAGTCCTGGCGACACCAACTACTGCATCGGCAATCCTTGCAGTTCCAGGTTCAAACTCAGAAGGCCACTCGATTCACACATTCAGCAGCGGTGCTAGTACAGTTCCCGTTGAATTAATGCGCTCCTTTCATCGCCGGTTTGGTGTTTGGATGCGCGAGGTGTGGGGGATGTCTGAGATACATGGTGTCGTAACAGCCAATCGACCAGACGGGGAAGAGCCTGAAGTGGGTTCGGTAGGCAAGTTTCTGCCTTACCATTCGGTAACAGCTATCGAGGTGGATGAAAAGAATAACTTTGTTCGGCAATGTTCCCCTGGTGAAAGGGGTGTGTTGGCGATTAATGGCCCTGGTATTACCCCAGGATATGTTGACCCCGCTCTCAATAAGGATTTTTTTGTAAGCGGCGTTCCCCATGGTGAGCGGCTGGCGAATACTGGTGATCTCGGAGCTGTGGATGAGAATGGTAGTGTGTGGATATTTGGTCGAGCGAAAGATGTGATTATTCGTGGAGGTCATAATATTGATCCCAAGCTCGTAGAAGAGGTGCTCGCCGGTCATCCTGACGTATTGAGCGTTGCGGCTATTGGTCGGCCTGACCCGGTCAAAGGTGAGATGCCGATTGCCTACGTTGAGTTGAAAGATGAAAGTGTCGCAACTAGTGATGAGTTAATGCAATTATGCCGGGAAAAGGTTCAGGAGCGCGCTGCAATACCGGTCGAGATAATTGTGTTGGATAAGTTGCCACTAACGGCAGTTGGCAAGATCAACAAACCGGTGCTTAGGAAAGATGCGATGTGTCGTGTCTCTGAAAGTGTTGCTATGAAGGTTGTTGGGGATGCGGGTCATGTCAATGTCACTCTGGAAGAGGACGGAAGGCGGCCAAAAGTTTGCGTGCATATTAACTTGACGGAGGGCGCCCCGTCCCAGTTTGAGGCTGCCCTCAAGTCAGAATTCATAGGTTTTGCCTACGATACTGTGATCAATATTCGTTGACAAGATTGTTCTGCGTTGTTGTTTTGGGAGCCTCTGGCTCCCTTTTTTGTGCGCCCGGCACGGGCGCACTCCTGGAGGTGCAAGTCCTCCCGTGAGCTGGCATCGTAGGGCGCAGGGCGAAGCCTGCTTGAGCGGGCTTTCGCACGAGAGAATATGCAACGGGCATGGAAGCGCGTGAAGGCCAACAAGGGAGTGGCGGGTGTCGATGGGTTGGACATTGCCCAGACCGCTGAAAACCGACGGTGGGCATGGCCGGAGCTTCGCCAGCGACTGCTGGGAGGCACCTATCGGCCACAGTCTGTCCGTCGAGTAGGCATCCCGAAACCAGACGGCAGTGAACGGGAACTGGGTATCCCCACCGTCACCGACCGTCTGATACAGCAAGCACTGCTGCAAGTGCTGTACCCTTTGGCCGACCCAACGTTTAGTGAATACAGCCACGACATCCTGGTCGACCGACTGAAGAAGCGCGTGAACGACGCCGGAGTGATTCGGCTGGTTCGGGCGTATCTGAATGCGGGCATAATGGACGGTGGTGTCGTCACCGACCGCCACCAGGGCACGCCGCATGGCGGACTGATGATCAGGCAGCCGACCCGACGCAATGGAGGTCGCCGTGTTGCACAGGTCGTGGAGCGGCTTCGCCACCGCCTGAGAGCTCTGCACCTTAAGCAGTGACGACTGGGCAAGACTATCCGCCGGGAGCTTTTGCGCCTTGGCGCGAGCCCCTGGGTGGCGGAATCGGTGGCTGTCCTGAGTCGTCGCTGGTGGCATAACGGCCGGTCTGCCATCCACAACATGCTGACGATTGCATACTTCAATCGGTTTGGAGTGCCACGTCTCTCATGATACCTCAACTTCTCGAACTGTCCGGTGCGGACCCGCTTGCCGGGTGGTGTGGGAGGGGCGAAGCCCTATCCCAATGTCCTGAAACATCGGCCTATGAACACTCTCTTGATTAGCTCAAAAAAATATGTCTCAATATGGAATGCCAGCATATGCTATGCTAGCATACCAAATAAGGAATGCATTTTTGTGTTCTTTGACTCAGCCTGATTGGACCGATACAGAAGCACGTTCGGCCGCCAGGTTTCAGGTACAAAAAACAATTGAAATACCGGAGGGTCGAAATGTTAACAACAAAAAGATCGGCAAGGCTTGATAGAGGGAAGATTCCAAGGAGGCCTGCGTTGAGGTGTTCCGCTTTGGCTTCAGGCGTGGCGCTTTCTTTGGGATTGGTTGCGTCCGCTAGTGCTTTCCAGGTCAATACAGGTAATCCCGATATCGATATCGCTTGGGATACTACGCTTCGTTACAACTTGGGTGTGCGAGCCGAGAGTATTGGGCAGGTGGGTAACAGTTCAACATCTGACGAGGGGGAATATTTCGCCGACAAAGGCGATATAGTTACCAATCGTCTTGATGTTCTCACCGAATTTGATTTTCTCTACCAGGGTGATTACGGGTTCCGAGTGAGCGCTGCTGGCTGGTACGACCATGCATACCGCGATGCTGAATCAACGAGAAACCCAGAACTCAGTGCGCCGGGTAGTTACGTGGATGACAAATATAGTAATTATACCAAGCGTTATTATAGGGGACCTTCTGGTGAAGTTTTGGATGCCTTCGTATTTGGACGATTTTACCTTGGGGATATGCCCTTAAGTGTCAGGCTTGGCCAGCACACAATTTATTGGGGTGAATCGCTCTCTCTGGGGGCGTCTCTGAATGGTATTGCTTACTCTCAGTCACCATTGGATCTTATAAAAGGATTTGCTAACCCCGGCACTGGTGCTAAAGAGCTCTTCCTGCCACTGAATCAAATATCCGCAGAGTTGATTGCAACAGACACTGTTTCCGTTGCAGCCAACTACTATTTTGACTGGGATCATACTCGCTTTCCTGAAGGGGGAACATATCTCGGTCCAGCTGACTTTATCGCCTTTGGCACAGACGGACTAATACCTGGTGTTGTAAATAATGAAGGTATCGTTAAGCCTGAGACTAGAGGTGACTGGGGTATCCAAACATTGTGGCGTCCTTATTGGCTTGACGGCACGCTAGGTTTCTACTACCGAAACTTCACAGATAAGATTCCTGCTTTTTACCTAAACGGGTCGGATTACCGAACTTACTTCGGCGAAGACATTGATCTGTTTGGGATCAGTCTCGGTAAGCAGGTTGGAAGCATGAGCCTGGGTGCTGAGGTCTCATATCGAAACAACATGCCTTTGGTGGCCAGAACACTTGGACAGGCCGCATATGACCCGGTCCTTCACCCTAATGGTCCGCCAGAACTAATCGACAACTCATTCCAGGCAAGAGGTAAAACACTTCACGGGTCCGCGAGTCTGCTCGGGATGTTACCTAAAAGCCCATTATGGGATACCGGCTCGTTTCGGGCTGAAGTTATCTATGCCAGATTACAGAGCGTCGATAAAAACGAGGATATGTACCACGGTGTAGGTTACGGGACCTGTGACGCTAGTCGCAGGGAGGAGCTTGGGGCTAACTTCCGAGATGAGGGGGATCAGTGTGCGACTGATGATATGTGGGGTATCTCCTTAACGGCAGCTCCAACGTGGCTTCAAGTGTTTCCTGGAGTGAACTTGTCTATGCCCTTGGCATACTCACACACCCTTAAAGGTAATGCGCCAACGCAGTTGGGGGGTAACGAAGGTAACGGGAACTACAGCATAGGTGTTAGTGCAGACCTTTATTCTCAGTATACCGTAGCTCTGAATTACATTGATTACTTTGGTGATGTGAAGCGAACTGAGAATGAGAATGGCGATACGGCGATCACTGGGGCAAATGGTCTAAGCACCTTATTGCGTGACCGTGGCTGGGTCAGCCTTATGGTTACTGCAACCTTCTGATTAGCTAGACTCAAGGAGATAACGACATGATGATCAAGAAGCTTTTAACAACTGCTATCACGTTAATGTACGCCGGATTCGCATTCTCCGCCGTATCGCCAGAAGAAGCTGCAAAGTTGGGTGTGGAGTTAACCGAAGTTGGTGCGATCAAGGCCGGTAACGAGGATGGAGCAATTCCTCCTTTTACCGGGGGGCTTAAGGAGCTGCCGGAAGGATTTCAAGAGGGTAATGGCATTCGGCCTAATCCTTTTAGTGACGAGCGCCCTTTGTTCTCAATTGATGCCAGTAATATGGCTGAGTACCAGGACAAACTGACGGAGGGAACTAAAGCTTTGATGAAAAAGTTTTCGGACTTCCGCATTGACGTATACCCGACGCATCGAACGTCTGCATTTCCACAATATATTCTGGATAATACAAAAGACTGTGCGGTAACTTCTGAAACTTATAACAACGGCCTCTCCATGAAAGGGTGTCATGCCGGAATTCCATTCCCTATCCCGAAAACGGGTTTTGAGGCAATGTGGAATCATTTAACTAGATTTCAGGGTCGTAGCGCCGTTTTGAATTTCGAAGCTTACTATGTAAACCCAAATGGTAGTCGTGTGCTCACTTCCGGAGGGACGTACTCTACAGACTTTCCCTACTATGATGAAAATCCACAATCCGATTTATTTTCTCGAGTAAAAAGTGAGTACAAAATGCCTCGTCGAAGGAATGGCGAGACCATTATGGTTCATGATGCGCTGAATCCCACGGAACAGGGGCGTCGCGCTTATATCTATTTGCCCGCACAAAGGCGTGTGAAATTGGCACCTTCTGTCAATTTTGACACCCCCAATCCTTCATTGGGGGGATATGCGACCTACGATGATACGTTCATCTTCTTTGGCTCTATGGAGAGGTTTGATTTTGAGCTTGTTGGTCGGAAAGAGATGTTTGTTCCATACAACACCTATGATGCTGCTTACCATGTAACTGCAGATGAGTTGCTTACAGCAAACCACTTGAACCCTGACCATGTCCGTTGGGAGCTTCATCGTGTTTGGGAAGTGGAAGCTACCCTACGTGATGATAGCCGTCATCTATATAGCAAAAGGACCTTCTACATTGATGAAGACTCCTGGGTTGCCGTTGCCTCCGATCAGTATGATCAGAATGGAGAGCTATACCGGCCCGCATTTGCTTTGATGACGCCAAGCTACGAGGTGCCAGCATCATTCTCCGATAACTACGTTATTTATGATCTTAATGCCGGGGTCTATGCGATCAACTTCTGGACGGCCACTCACGGTGGCGTTCGGTATGTTGATCCACAGGCGGAGCGCGCTTGGTCTCCTTCGGCTTTGTCCGGAAGCGGCTTAAGATAACGGCGAGGAGCGGGTGGGGTGACAGAGCCTCGCCCGCAGCCTTAGTATTTCTGAATTACTTGAGAATGAGTGATGAGAAGCTATTCGAGAGTTGCGTTAGTGGTGATTATGTTTCTGGTGTCTATAGGAGCCCAAACGTCTTATGGATTCAAAGATCCCCTTGATACAGACGCTGTATTAAGCCACCTGGCAGAAAAGAGCTTGTTGAATAGCGTTGTGTCGGCTGGTGACCGTTTGGTTGCTGTTGGCCAGAGAGGTCATATTCTCTATTCCGACAATGAAGGGCAGACCTGGCAGCAAGCATATGTTCCCGTTAGTTCCGATCTGACTGATGTCCACTTCCCAACGCCGAAGCATGGCTGGGCTGTTGGCCACGATAGTGTTGTTTTAAAGACGACTGATGGTGGGACTACTTGGGAAAAACAATTAGATGGCCGTCATTTTGATCAGCTTTTCGAAGGTTTCAGTATTCCTGAGGAAGTTATTGATTTTGAGTTTGAAATGCTGCAGATGGCTATAGACCGATTTCGCATGCAAGGTCCAGAGAATCCCTTTCTTTCGGTTTGGTTTGAGGATGAAAGTAATGGGTTCGTTTTTGGCGTTTTCAATTTGATATTGAGAACCACCGATGGCGGAAAATCATGGAGCCCGTGGATTGCGAAGACTGAAAACCCCGACGAGTTGCATTTCTATTCCGCACAACGTGTAGGTGAAGAGCTTTATGTCGTAGGGGAACGTGGGTTAGTTCTCAGGTTTGATCAAGGAGTAGGGCGCTTTCTGGATGTTTCGGCCCCATACCAGGGAACACTCTTTGGGTTGACTGGAAACAATGATGTACTGATAGTTTTCGGGCTCAGAGGGCATATATTCCGTAGCGAGAATAAGGGTGTTAGTTGGACTGAGGTTGAGTCAAATCTGAGTGTGTCTCTAACAGGAGCGGCCGTTATGCCTAACGGCAGTATTGTTTTGGTTGGACAAAACGGGAGCATGCTCCGTTCATTTGATAATGGCGCGACCTTTCTGGCAGTTCTGCCCGGAATGTCGATGCCAGCGACAGATATTATCGCGCTGACGGCCAATAAGGTTTTAGTTGCTGGGCCGAGAGGTTTGGTTATTCAGTCGTTGGATCCCCAAGCCATAACATATAACCATAAATAGAGTATTTGTGATGGCTGATTATAAGAGTAGTGGTGAGGTAGGCCCCATCATATCTAATATTGATAATTTTGATGTTGATTCAGGCAACATCTTAGAAAGGCTTGTATTCAATAATCGCATATTAGTTGCTCTTATATTTGTTCTTATAACAATAGTCCTTGGTTATTTTTCTGCCTCCAAATTGGAAATGAATGCTAGTTTTGAAAAGATGATTCCACAGAATCATCCTTACATTCAGAACTATCTAGAATACCGATCAGAGCTACCCGGCCTAGGAAATGCACTCCGGGTTGTAGTGGAAAGTAAGGAAGGTGACATTTTTACCGAAGATTACCTAGAGACACTTAGACTGATCACTCGGGACCTTTCACTTACCGATGGTGTTCATAGAATAGGAGTCCAGTCAATCTGGCAACCATCTGTCCGATGGGTTGAAGTGACCGAGGAGGGATTTCGCGGCGATGCAGTCATTGGGGACTATTACGATGGTTCTGAGGAAAGTATTGAGCAGCTCAGGGAGAATGTAGCTCGCTCCAGATTGGCCAGAGATCTGGTGGGAACCGATTCGAGATCCAGTATGATCTTTGTCCCGCTGATGGAACGTGACCCCAGAACTAATGAGCCCTTGGATTATAGGAAGTTCGCAACGGAACTTGAGGAGAAAATTAGGGCAAAGTACGAAAATGGGGAATCAGTAACCCAGGTTCGAGTAAGGATCATCGGCTTTGCTCAGCTTGTCGGTGATCTTATGGCCGGCCTCGCCAAAGTGGCAAGCTTTTTTGCCTTGGCAGTCCTTATCGCAATCGTGATTATCTATGCCTATTCTCGGTGCGCAAGAAGTACCATTGCTGTAATCGGAGTATCCTTGGCCGGCGTTCTCTGGCAGTTGGGGCTTGTGTCAGCGCTCGGTTTCGTTATTGACCCATATACCATTCTCGTTCCCTTCGTTGTTTTTGCTATTGGCGTATCTCACGGTGCGCAAATGATGAATGGGATACTGAAAGACGTTGGCCACGGAGCACATGCGTTTGTTGCTGCAAGGCACACCTTCAGGCGACTTTTCACTCCTGGCGTAACGGCCCTGATCTCGGATGCTGTTGGGTTTGCGGTGTTGATGGTTATCGACTTTCCAATCATCAAGGATTTGGCTATCACGGCAAGCATTGGGGTTGCCATTTTGATAGTCACGAATCTGATTGTATTACCCGTGTTCCTCTCGTTCACAGGAGTTAATAGAGCGGCTGTTAGGCGCGACCTGGAGCATTCAAGTGAGAAGGCATATGGCAAAGGAATCGGTCACGTATGGGTGTTTTTGGAAAAGCTGACTGAGCGAAAGTATGCGCTGCCAACGGTGGTCCTGGCCGGATTGGTGGCTGTTGGCGCATACATTGTTGGCCTGTCTCTTCAAGTGGGTGATCTCGAAAGTGGGGCTCCGGAGTTGCGTGCGGACTCGAGATACAACATAGATAACCGATATATAACCGAACACTATTCTATGTCGACAGATCAGTTTGCTGTCATTGTGACCACTGAGGATGGAGAGTGCTTGAGCTATGAGGCCTTGACGGAAGCTGATCGCCTAGCATGGAGGCTACAACACTTGCCTGGAGTCCAGTCCACAACGGCCTTGCCTGATTCTATTAGAGCAATCACCGCTGGTGCCTATGAGGGAAGCGCTAAATGGATGACCATCGCCCGTAGTCAGGGAATTCTTAATTTCGCGGGGAATCAGGTCCTCATACACAATCCGGAGTTGGCCAACACCAATTGCTCAGTGTTCCCTGTTATCGCGAACCTCTCGGATCACAAGGCTACGACTCTCGAGAGCGTTTCTGCGGTTGCATGGGAGTTTTCAGAACAGCATAACACCGATGATCGAAAATTTCTGTTAGCTGCTGGTAGCGCCGGTATCGAAGCCGCTACCAATATGACCGTTCAGGAAGCCAGTACGAAGATGAAGTTGTATGTCTATCTTGCTGTTATTCTGCTTTGTTTGATCGCGTTCCGAGATTGGCGAGCTGTCATCGTTGCTGTGGTGCCATTATTTATTACGACACTTTTGTCCGAAGCGCTAATGGTGATGCTGGGCCTCGGCATTAAGGTTGCAACGCTTCCGGTTATAGCTCTTGGGGTGGGGATTGGTGTTGATTATGCCCTTTATCTACTCTCGACACAGTTGGCGTTTCAGAGAAGGGGGTATACTCTCAGAGAGTCCTATCATAGAGCCTTGCAGTTTACCGGTCGGACCGTTGCGCTTGTAGGTGCGATGCTTGCGGTTGCAGTTGTAACCTGGGCTTGGTCGCCCATCAAATTCCAAGCGGATATGGGCGTCCTACTAACATTTATGTTCCTTGCGAACATGGTCGGTGCACTGGTTCTTATACCAGCGCTGTCGCACTTCTTGCTCAACCCCTCTCCGCTTTCGGTGGCTGAAGATTATGATCTCCAAACGGACATCGAACGAAATAGCAACGAAACCAATTCCAAACGACAGACGCTGTGCGAAGGTAGTTGACGTTTTATATGGCTGGCTACGATGTGGTCAGAAATTTCTGATGTCGGGGGCTGGTCCAAGTGTAAGCTGTAACACCCTGGAGAATGACATGGGATATCAATCTGTATTTCGGAACGGACTTTTTGTCGGACAAGTAGCAATCGTTACGGGCGGTGGAAGTGGCATTGGACGTTGCACCGCTCATGAGCTCGCATCATTGGGAGCAATAGTGGCTATTGTGGGGCGCGACCCTGACAAGCTTGAAACTGTAAAAGCTGAGATTGAAGATGAAGGCGGTGTGGTAAGCACTCATGTTTGTGACATTCGTGAAGAGGCCCAGGTGGTGGCGACTGTAGAAGCCGTCATTGCCCAACACGGAAGAATTGATGCGTTGATTAACAACGCTGGCGGCCAGTATCGACAGGCTCTGGAAGAGATAAGCACGAAAGGATTCGAGGCAGTGGTGCGGAACAACCTGACCGGTGGCTTCATTTTCATGCGAGAGGTTTATAATCGCTGGATGAAAGAGCATCGCGGCAGTATCGTGAACATCATTGCTGATATGTGGAATGGTTGGCCAGCTTATGCCCATTCAGGTGCTGCTCGTGCAGGGATGTGGAATCTTACGGAAAGCGCCGCTTCCGAGTGGGCGCCAGCCGGAGTTCGGATCAATGCTGTGGCAGTCGGTGGAGTTGCTAGTAGTGGTTTCGACACATATACTTCTGAGGCGCAAAAGGAAATTCTTAAGTTCCCAACGAAGATCCCGCTTCAACGCTACGGCACCGTCTCTGAAATCTCTGGTGCAATTGTTTATCTGCTCTCTCCGGTCGCAGCATATATAACTGGTACTTGCATTCGTGTAGATGGAGGTGGGCCCAATGCCCGCTTTTGTTACACGGATCTTACGTATCATCAGAATTCGGAACCCTTTAATGGCTTTCATCTTGATGAGCCCCCGAGATTGCTTACTGAGGGGCCCAAAAAGGATTGAGATCTTTCGTTTGGAGTTATTTACTATATTCAATGTCGGTGCTTTTTTGGTTGGCGGGGTTGCATGTCGAAATTTAAATCTGAAGTGAAGATGTTTTAAATTTAGGTTGGATGCTAAGATTGTTTAAATGAAGACACATATCGTGTGATTAATTAAAAAGTCATAGGTCTAACAAAAGTCAGGTTTAAAATGAGGTTTTTGAATGGTGACATTCGATTGACAATACTGGCCTTCTGATTCTCAATGCATCGGGTGAGGATACAAGATAAAACTTCGGAATTATTTTTGGTGAGTAAGCGTCGGACCATCACACCTTGTCAGGTATGACCGGTGTTCAGTTGTGGGGCAATGGCTCGGCGATGGCGTGGTTCTTCTGCGTCGGAAGCCGGCTCGGGCCATTCGACGGATAGGCGTAGAGATCATGCCCACTCAGCTTGGCGACCTGGATCAGTGCCATCGCCGCAGCCGCTCGTTGACCAACGCGCGGTGATCCCGAGAACAGCCACTTGGATTGGTCCAGAGACCAGGGCGGATCTAGTTCTCCACTCAGTTACTGTCGATGGGCACAGGCCAATCGTTCAGGTAGCGCGTGAGCACTTCGCACCGTTTGAGGCTGTAATCCAATGACTTGGCTGTGCCGGAACCATCCGGCACTTTCTAGCGATGCGCGAGCATCCGTTGATGCAAGGCATCGGCTAGCGGTTTAGCGGCGGCAACTACAGGAACAGACTCAGATCGCATCGGAGCTATATCTGGGAGGTGGTTGCAGGATGTTCAGATTCACAACCAGAACGTCGAACTGGTTACGAGTTCGTACATCCTGATAATGGCGGCCCATAAGCCCGATTAACACCGGGCCTTCCTGTTCTCTTGGTGTCTTGGGCGCTAGGAAGAAAGCGCTAGGTACTTAAAGGTCAACAATTATTCGATCAATTTAATTCAGTTGCCCTGACATGATAATGCAATTTCCCGTGGCCAATGAAGACGAGCTCTTGGGCAGTGTCATAGCGAGGTTCGTTCAACGGCAGGGCCTTCAAGATGACAAGGTCGCCTTGGCTCAGCTTTTCGGTTCTCGAAAAATCGTGCCGTCATCAGTGCTTCAGGGTCATACGAATCAGCTCCTCGCGAATGTTGGTCACCTCTGGGCTGTCTCTTCTCGGGAGCTGCTGGAACAACATACCCTGCTTCCTGTATTTCGGCCGTTCGTTGCCCCCAAAACCTACGAGCACTTTATTCGAGATCTATACGGTGAGAGCAAGAACCACAGCATGCTCAGAACAGGCCTGAATGCCTCGAGTATCGTATGGCCCTCGAACTTTCGTGTTTGCCCCCTATGCTGTCACGACCAATTCAGGATGCTTGGTTACCGGTATTGGCAGCGGCTATTTCAGTGCCCTGGTGTTGATGCATGTCCGGATCATCGTTGTTTTCTGATTGACACAGGAATTCCATTGCAGTCATCCAGGCGGCACCGATTTGTTGGCGCCGATTCAATCAGGCAGCCGATTCCAGCACTCTCGACGATGGAGATACAAGAAGTGTGTTGTTATCCTCTCTGGTAAGGGACTTACTTCGAGGCGAGACGTCTAAAACACCCAACAGCTATCAGTGGTCAAGGTTCTATCGATCTATGGCTGATCAGCAGGACCTTTGTAGGGGCAAAGGTGTGCTGCACAGGGAGATTGCCAGCCGTGTACGGACTTGCTGGGGGGGGGAGTGGCTTGAGAGACACGGTCTTTCCCTCGATTCCGAGGATAACTGGTTGGTTTCAATGTTCCGAAAACACCGCCGCCCCTTTTCTTATCTTCAACATTTCGCCTGCTGGTTTGCTTTGTATGAGGAGACGCCGGTATTGAGGAAGGTGTTGGCAGAGGCAGGCCAGTTTTCGGCAAAGCCCCCAAGGCAAGCGGTGTATTTCTCACCCTACGCTCACGAGGTTTGTCGCCAGTATCGGACTCGTTGGATCGAATTGTTGAACCGCTATGGCCCTCTGCGTGACGTGCGAAAAAACAGGGATGGTGCAAGAGTATATTCTTGGTTGTATCGCTTTGATTCGAGTTGGCTCGCGTCACACAAACCCACTAAGATCAACGTTAAAAGACAGCCGAAAGTCGATTGGACAAAACGGGACCGGTTGATTGTGCGGGAGCTTTTAATCATTGAGCGATCCGTCTGGCAAAATCTGGAAGGTCCAAGGCGGTCGAAAAGCTGGTACTGCAAACAAGTTATCAGTCGAAGAATTCTGGAGAAGAAGCTCAGTAAGCTGCCCTTATGCCAAGCATTCTTCATCCGCTATGAAGAATGGATTGATGAGTATCAGGCACGGAGGCTGGCGTGTATATTCTCTCGCTTGGTTCTGGAAAAAAAATGGCGCACACCCAACTATGAAATTGAACGAATTGCCGGGCTTGATAAGCGAAAGTGTCGGGAAGCTGGCCGAAAAATTCTTACCAAATCAATCCCAGCCTGGCGCATTTCTAAGGAGATTTCCCTCCGATAGTGTCCTCAAAAAGGTGGATGGAGTTCACCATCGCAAGTGGCTCTTCATGAAGGCGCGCCCCTTCATAAGGGTCTGGTTTGAAGGGAATGGACCGCGATCCGTCCCGGCAGAGCTGATCCCTATGCTGGCGGTTGGGAGCACTTACGAAAACAAGAAAAGGTTTCCACGCCCAAACGCCAAAAACGTGCGATTCAACGTAATCAGCGAACCGAAGTCGACAACGACTTCCTCGGGTGTGCATTGGCTTAGGTTTAGAACCAAGAAAGGGGATATCGTTCAGGTCCGGCAGTTGGAGTTGGCAAGGTGTTTGTTCCTTCAGAATCTTCATTTGGCGCGAACAGCGTTTCGGCACAATGGCCTTGCTGGCTTGGCACAGGTGTCTGAACCTAATGATGCCACCATCATTAAATTTCCTGCGATGGTGGACTACCCGCCCTCGAATCTGCGTACGCGCGCTGCCCTGACTCATCTGTCATGGTTGGTTCTGGATAAAGACGCCCGACAGAGTTTTGGATCAATCCTCAATTGTTGGATGAATTCTCGTAGCGATGCATGTAATTTCCGCTTCAACCCCCCTCGACTAACAGGTTGGCATATCGCAGGGTCTGGTTATTACGGGACAGGTGATTCCAGTAAAATATTTACCATCGACGAGATCACTCACTTCCGTAACCCTGTTTTTTATCACCCCAAACAGATCGTTTTTGATCATCCGAAACTCAACGAGCTTTTGGCCAAAGATCCGGCAAATGGAAAGAGGCCGACCGTTCCTCGTCGTGATGACGATGCCCAATTGGATCTGAGTGTTGAACCGTTGCTTGGCAAGCGGTTGGACCAAGTGTCGGAGTCAGGATTTTCCTGTTCGTTCAACGATAGTCTTAAGGTCGGCGTGAAGGTAAACGGGACTCGGTACTCGGTAAAACCCATAGTGGATCCGGAATCGACTCCTGCTACAGAAACCAGCAGTCCTGGGCATGCGACCGAACGAGGAAGTGGCCAAGAACTGGACTACGGGATTAACCGACCCGAAGAGAGAGAAGATCTTACGGTGGAGGAACTTGTTGAGGTTGAGCTGACTGAAAGGTTTTCGATTTTCGATGAGGTTGTTCATCGGTTAGGCGACTGCGAGAACTTCAGCTTCGAGAATATTTCAGCGATACGTTTGCCGTGGCCAAAGGGGGGCAATTTGACAGCTACCCGGACGGAAACGGGGAAGCCTATCCAGGCTTGTGTTGCGTTGGTTAGGTGCCAGTCTATACCCGTGATTATTATTGAGGTAGACACAGAAAGTATTCTGAAAGAGCACACGCTGAGCACTTTGGTTGTGATTTTCTCCAAAGATGCTGCTGACGGAGTCCATTCTTTACTTCGGCGTTGCTCGAACGATGGCGTGCACTGGGATTTTGAATACATCCGAAGTTTGAACGCTGCCGCGAAAAATAGCAGGCATCCTCATCGCCAAACGCGGAAAAACGGCAAGCATACGGTCGTGGGCCCTGAGGAATATCTGGAGAGATGGGTGAATATACTGGAGCGCAATATTAGGGCGCTGGTTAAAGAACGGGTGAGGAAAATCTCTTAAAATGTTCTGGTGATGGTGCCGTGTTCAAAGCCCAGTGTTTGTGTTCCAGTATTGTACAGCGCGCAGGCATTGCCGAATCCAACTTGTCTCGGCCCTTCGTACTGAGTGGCATTGTCTAGGAACACACCACTGACAAAAAAAGGTGCTAGGCTTTAGGCAATGATGGATCGGTTTTCCCGAGTTTGTGATGGTTAATGGCACCCCCGACGATACTAAAATTCGTAATGACGATGTGCAGCTAATGGTGCACTTGGGGGTGCCTGCTGCACTCATTCGAATACTGCTGAATGAAGCAGGCCTTGTGATTCCGAGAGATCTGATGCCGTCGGCTAAGCCGATATCTCAACCGCTATCACTGACTGAGAAGATAATTCTTCGTTCCGGAGGGGCCCGCGGATTGGGCGAAAATTCGGCTGCCACGAGGGCCAAGGTGAGCCGAATGGCGCGTGACCTGTTACATGAATGCCGAGCATTGGTACAGCAATCCTATGAGCTTGAGGTTGCGGCTGAACTTCTTCGGATTTCACCGGAAGCCACCAAAGCCTATGCAAGTGGTGAGGCTCGTGATCTGTATGCTTTCCAATTGACTGACAACGGCCCATGGTTATTTCCGCAATGGCAATTTTATGAATTAGGCTGCATTCCGAACCTGCCTAGTCTGCTGTCTGCAGTTGGAGAATCAGTCAATCCGTTCATTTTCTCACGGTTCATGCTGATGAGAAGCATCGATCTTGAAAATGACGAGGAGTGCTATTCTCCGAGGGAGTGGTTGATCAGAGGGTTTGAGCCGGGGCCCGTGCTTATGCTTGTCAGAGACCTCTGATATTGGACGCTTAACGACGATTTCGCGGACTAAAGCTTTTTAGGAGGCGTCTCGCATTCTGGCGTAGAGGAGCAAACGTCCGGTGAGAAATTTAGGAGCAGCTTATGAGCACGAAAGCATCGATTTCCGCGGGTGAGAAGCATCATTTGTATCACCAAGAGCTATTGAGCCAAGAACCCACATCCGTGTTTTTGGAGATTGATAGCCCTTCGGAATTCCGGGTAGAAAAAGAGACGTTCCAGGGCAAGATTATCGAAACGCTGACTGTAGAAATCCCCTCTGCGACAATGGATCAAATGGCCATTGTAGTGGTTCAATGATTCCGGACACCAACGTAGGTGGTAAGATCGCCACCATAAACGAGGTATCTGATGACCAGAAAGCGACGTTCTTTTTCTCCTGAGTTCAAACAGGAAGCAGCCA
>Ga0079223_10000020_pt1 | contig 45796 bp, 34 predicted proteins | sample Stecom2011_FD_75072 | JGI IMG/M metagenome (GOLD analysis project Ga0079223, IMG submission 75072) | Agricultural soil microbial communities from Utah to study Nitrogen management - Steer compost 2011 | ecosystem: Environmental > Terrestrial > Soil > Agricultural land | place: USA: Utah...
GCTCCTCAGTCATATTTATTAAATAAGGACTTTTCAAATTTCTCACAAGAAGAGCGTAAAGGTTCATCTGGTGACATGGGAAGCTCGATCATGATAGGAATTCAGTTCAGAGATAAAAACAATTCAACGTATAGAGCGAATCCATTTTTACGACTTGGATTTAATTATTCTGCTGGATCAACTATTGCAGGTTCTATGCGTAGCAGCAGTATTACACCTTATGACACGCTGACTTCCTCACAAACGGGTAATGCTATTTATGTTGATTCTACAGAATCAAATAGTTACGGCATGTTTTATTCCTCCGATCAACTTAGATTTGATGGTTCTTTGATTTTCAGAACTAACCCTGATGCTCGATGGTCTGTATACGCTGGTGTTGGAGTAACAGTAGGAATCTCTTTAAATGCGTCTGCCAGAATACATTACACCAAAAGAAGAGATGTGAATATGCATGGTTATGGGGCGGGTAATCCATCGGGATCTCATTATATTTCACCAACCGAATTTAAGTATGAGGAATTACGAAACAAAACGAACTTTAGCCTTTCAACTTACGTACCCTTAGGAATCGATTTTAGACTGAGTAATCGCAATAAGTTTTGGAGTCGTATACATTTGTTTTATGAAGTAAAACCTGCTGTAAATTTCGTTTCTATACCAGAATTGTACACTGTTACCAATACAAGTTTTCAACATGGCTTAGGAGTGAGAGTTTCTTGGAATTAACACTAAAGCGCTTCAAATTTAGAGGTGTTGAAGATGTTTTGGCAATCAAAAATAGCCCTCTATAATATTCACCCTATTTACTAAACAATATTAATGACTTACTTTAAAGTTGGTCATTAATATTGTTTAATTTCTTGAATTTAAATGTGAATAAGCACTTTATTTATTTGATGTGTGTATGCTATAAATTATTGAATGAGTTTTTACTTGCAATTTTTAACACATCATAACGATAGATCTATTGTAACGGTCAATTAGAAAGCTTAAATTTGAAGGATTAAATTTATGGAACTTGACAGAAGACCCCAACAAGAAGGATAAAAAAGAGAGTAAACAGAAGCTTCCCTGGTGGAAACGTATCTTTCGTATTTTTGGATGGATAATCTTCGTCTTGTTTGTGCTTTTCTTTTCATTGGTGTTTTTTATTCGCAGTCCTTGGGGACAAAATCTTATTGTTGATAAACTCACTGATTTTGTTTCAGAAAAAACTCAGACAAAAGTTGAAATAGATAAGCTTTTCATCACTTTTACAGGGAATGTTGACCTAAGAGGTTTGTATTTAGAAGATACACAAGGAGACACACTTATTTATTCTAAAAACTTACAAGTTGCTATTCCTTTTTGGCCAATTATTCGTGGTAATCCCATAGCTATTAATGGATTAAAATGGTCTGGATTACGAGCAAATGTTGTTCGAAAAGACTCCGTAGAGGGGTTTAATTTTCAGTTTCTTATCGATGCATTTGCATCTGACTCTCCCACTCCAGAAAAGGACACGAGTACCAGTAAACCACCAAAAATTTCTGTAGGTTCGATTGATTTCTCAGATTTCAAGTTGAATTTTGACGATGAAGTCACGGGAATGAAGGCAAATTTAGATTTAGGAAGACTTCATCTCCAAGGAAAGAACATCGATCTTGAAAATATGAAGTATCAAGTATCAGACTTGGTTTTAGAAAACACAAAAGTGACCTACATTCAATCTAAAAACACTCCATCTTCAGATACAACAGAATCTACACTCCCCTATTTAGGCCTTGACAATTTAAAACTTAAAAACGTTACAGCATACTATAAATCTGTTCCCGATAGTATGGAAGCAGATGCAAGAATTGTCGATTTACAGTTACAAGCTCCGAAAGTAGATTTAGCTAAGCAAGACATTGAGGTAGGACACATCATCTTGAATAATTCCAACATTCAATTTAAAATGAATGCACAAAACAAATCAACAACAGAAGAAACTCCTACTCCATCTGAAAACCCAGAACCTTTTAATTGGCCCGATTGGAATATCAAGGTCGAAAAAATCGCGTTTGAAAACAATCATTTACATTTTCAATTGGGAAAAAAGCCTAATGATTTAAAAACCTTTGATCCAAAATATATTGTTTTAAATAATTTCAACTTCAAAGCCAATGATATTTCACTTACAGATCAGGAGACTGCTAAGCTTCATCTTCAAGATTTGTCTTTTAATGAAGCCAGTGGAATTACTTTGAAACAATTGGCTTTTTCTGCAAACCTTACCCCTAAAGATTTCTCGCTTGATGATTTGAGATTGAAAAGTGGAAGCAGTTCTATTCATACAGATTTAAGCACTGAGTTCACTTCTCTTCAGCAACTTATTGATTATCCTGAGGAATCTCCTCTTGCTTTGAACTTAAAGCAATTTGTTGTAGACCTTAATGATGTATTTCTTTTTCAACCAGAACTCAAAGAAAATGAATATTTAGAAAAGTTATCTAAAAACAAATTCAACGGAGAAATCAAAGCGAATGGAAAACTATCTCAAATAGAACTATCTACTTTTATTGTTAACTGGGGAGAACATACCGAAATAAAAACACATGGAAACTTTAGCAACCTTGATGACTTCGACAAATTTGCTTTAGATATTGAGAATTTCACTTTTAATTCCACACGTTCAGATTTAACCAGTATTATTTCTGAGGAAGATTTAGGTATTTCAATTCCAAAAACAATAGCTATAGAAAGTCAGATTAATGGACGTCTTGATGATCTTCGTGCAAGTTTACAGCTCTCCATTCCAGAAGGGAAAGTAAATATTGATGGTGAATTTGTGAACAAAAACGAAATTGCTTTTTCTACCGATATAAACGTCATAGATCTTGACCTTGGGAAGATTCTAAAGAATTCAGAAATAGGAAAAATTGCGTTTGAAATGAAAGCAAATGGAAAAGGAAATACAATAAATGAATTGAATGCAAAATTAGTCTCTAACTTCTCAAAACTTGAGTTCAATGGGTATGATTTCTCTGCACTTGAATTGGATGGAAAGATAAATAATGGAGAAGGTGATGTAAATGTTTGTTACCGAGATCATAATTTAGATTTGAAAATAGATTCTGAAATTCAACTCGACTCCGTATCTCCACAAATTAAAGTAAACTTCGAATTAGAAGGTGCAGATTTACATGCATTAGGTTTTACCGATAAAGAAATCAAAACTAAATTGATGTTGAAAGCTAATTTCAAAGGCAATTCAAATCATTTCGAATTTGGTACAAACATTTCTGAAGGCGTTGTTGTACACGATGAAAACAATTATTACTTAGGACCTTTTGATGTGAGTGCTAAAGTTACAAACGATAGTACTTCAATGGATATTAAAAGTGAATTTCTTAACGGAAAACTAAGAGCTAACGCTGGAATTGATAGTATTTCAAATGCAATTCAGCACCATTTAGAAGGGTACTTTAAAGATTCTATTGCTCATACACATAATTTTGAGCAGCCTGTCAAACTTCAATTGAACATGAAGCTTTCAGACACTAAAATCTTGTCGAAATTTTTGGTTCCAGAGATTAAAAGTATGGATACACTTAATTTGAATATTGATTTTGACCAAGAAAAAGAGATACTTTCTGCGAATTTAAGTCTTCCCTATTTTGATTATGCTGATAAGACAATCGATAGCTTACAATTAAACATCAACTCAACAGAAAATGAAGCTATATTTAAGTTTGGTTTTAACGAACTTAATGCCGGACCTTTTGTAATGCACAAAACATTTATTAATGGAGACTTTAAAAATGAAATGCTGCGTTTAAACTTCAATGCTTTTGATGGTGAAAAGGAAACCTATATTGTAGGTGCTGAAATTTCAGGAAAAGCTTCGGATTTAAAGATTCACTTTGATTCTGAAAAACTAATGTTCCATGGAGAGAACTGGTCTGTTCCAAATGATAATTTAATTACTATAAAAGACAAAATTATTACTGCAGAGAATTTTATTTTAAGTCACAACAATCAAAGTCTTACAATCGCAAATGACTTATTAGAAAACACTTCAAACAACATTGGATTAGGATTTAAAAACTTTAAACTCTCGAATCTCTTAGCGTTATTTAATAAAGATGATTATTTAGCATCAGGGGAAATGCAAGGTAATATTGTGGCTATTGATCCACTTGAAAACTTCGGTTTGAATGCTGATTTTAGTATTACAAACTTAGAAGCTTTACAGGCACCACTAGGAAAGCTTACATTAAAAGCAAAGTCTGACAAGAACGACAACTACAATCTCGATTTAGCCATAAAAGGTGATGATATAGATATTGCTTTAAAAGGTGACTACGCTATGAAGAATGTTGGTTCTGAACTGGATTTCAAGTTGGACTTGAATAAAGTAGGAATGAAAACAATTGCCATAATATCAGACGATAATTTAAAAGATGCTTCTGGAAATATCTCTGGTGAATTGCTTGTGAATGGCAGCACAAGTTCCCCTGAATATAAAGGGCGTTTACAATTTAATAATGCAGCTTTTAATGTGAGCCAATTGAACGCTAAGTTTGATTTGTCTAATGATGAAATTTTAATTGACAATGAGAAAATTACTTTAAAACAATTCTCAATTGAAGATAGTCAAAAGAACAACTTCACATTAGATGGCTCTATTTTTACAGAAGATTTTTCTAACCCAGTTTTTGACCTGAATATAAATGCTGAAAACTTTCAAGCATTAAATTCCAAGAAAGAGGACAATGATGTGTTCTATGGAGATGTTAACTTTGATATGGAAGGTACAATAAAAGGTGATTTAAGTGCTCCAAAAGTGAATATGACCATTGGCATCAATGAAAAAACTGACTTCACATATGCAATCCAGAGTTCTCAAGCGAAAATAGAGAAGCGTGATGGAATTGTGGAGTTTGTAAATAAGGAAAACCCCGATGATATCTTAACAAGAACCTCCGACTCTTCAACTGTTTCTTTAATGTCAGGGATTGAATTAAATTTAAAGTTAAAGATTGATAAAGGTGCCAACTTCAATGTGATTGTTGATCCACAAACAGGGGATGATTTGAATATATCTGGAGTTGGAGCTTTAGATTTCAATATTTCTAAAACCGGACAAATGAGTTTGACTGGACGTTACGATATCAATGATGGCCATTATAACTTAAGTCTCTATAACTTGGTGAAACGTAAGTTTGAATTAGAACGTGGAAGCTCTGTCATATGGCGTGGCGGCGAACCCTTAGACGCTGAGCTGAATGTAACAGCTAAATATAAGGTAGAGGCATCAGCTTCTGGATTAATGGCAGCTCAAACGGCTGGTGCAAGTGAAGAAGTTCAAAATAGATACCGACAGAAGTTGCCTTTCTTGGTGTTTTTAAATGTAAAAGGTGAAATAGATCAACCAATATTGAATTTCAAATTAGACATGCCAGAAGATGCGCGAGGTGCCATAGATGGAACTGTATATGGGCGCATTAAACAAGTAAACAGTGAAGACGAAGAAGTGAACAAACAAGTATTCTCACTTTTGGTCTTGAAGAAATTTTATCCAAGTGCGGGGTCTGACGGTAGTGATGGAGGTGCTGAACAATTGGTTAGAAAAAAGGTGAACGAAGCACTTTCAGATCAACTTAATGCATTTTCAAGTAAGTTAATGGGAAATACAGGAGTAGAACTTGACTTCGGATTGAATAGCTACACCGATTATCAAGGAGAATCTGTGCAACAACGAACGGACTTGAATATAAGTGCACAGAAAAAATTACTGGATGACCGTTTAATTGTTCAAGTAGGAAGCAATGTAAATGTTGAAGGTGGAACCAATCCAGGAGAAGAGAATCCGATTGTTGGAAATGCAAGTATTCAATATTTATTAACAGAAGACGGAAGATGGAGATTGAAGGGATTTAGAAATAATGAATTTGAAAATGTGATTGATGGTCAAGTCTATGTTAATGGAATTTCAGTGATTTTCCAACGTCAATTCAATATGTGGAAAGAGTTATTTGTTGCACCTACAGAAGAAAAAGAAAAAACTGAAGGCAATGAAAGCGACAAAGAAAATGACAAAGAAAATGACAAAGAAAATAAGAATTCTAAAAAGGATAAAAAAGAGAAAGATTAATGCGCAACTATTTTCCTAAATATCGTATTTTAATTGGTGCATTGACTTTGATCATACTCAATGCATGTAGCATAAAAAAACACATTCCAGAGGATGATTACCTCTTCCGTGGTGGGAAAGTAAAGGTCCAAGACACTGTGAAAGTTGAGAATAGATCTGGTTTACAAAATGAGTTGAAAAGCCTACTCTACCCAGAACCCAATACCCGATTCTTAGGAATGTACCCTGGTTTATATTTCCATTTCAAAGCAAAAAAAGAAAAACCTAATTTTATTGTTCGTTTTTTGAATAAGAAAATTGGAGAAGAACCTGCTTATTTTTCTGATGTTAAAATTGAAGACACTGAAGACCTTATAGAAAACCGCTTGCAAAACAGTGGATTCTTCTACAGTAAAATCTCTTCAAATGTTGAAAAAGACAGCACTTCAAAAACTGTGAAAACAAATTATGAAGTTGTGATTGGAGAGGCTTATCATTTAAAGAATTATAGCCTTGAGATTGACTCATTAGATAAAACAATCTCCTTCCCTATTTATGAAGAAATTCAGAATTCTCTTGCTGAAACTGTTTTACATAAAGAATGCCGATACGATTTAAGCGCATTTAAAAATGAACGCAACAGAATTGATCAGTATTTAAAAGACAAAGGTTATTATAACTTCAATTCAAGTTTTATTGTTTTTCAAGCCGATACAAATTTGAATGACAATAAACATTACAACTTGTATCTTAAATTAAAGCCAGGTGTTCCTGATAAGTCAAAAGTTCCTTACCGTTTAAATAAAGTAGAGGTCTTTCCGAATGTTACTAAAGATACAACAGGAAATCAGCAGGACACAACAGTTATTAAAGAAGTTACCTTTATACAGAATGAATTGTTTTTTAAACCAAAACGTCTACGTCCTTATGTATTGTTAAAACCTGATGAACGTTACAATCCCCTAAAATCGAAATATACAAGCCAAAGGATCTCCTCCATTGGAACCTATAAGTTTGTGAACATCAAATATAAAGAAGTTGAACCAATCGGAATAGACAGCCTTTATTTACGTCACCTGAACGCTACGATTTGCTTATCTCCTATGACGAAAAGATCAGTTCGGGCGGAATTACAAGGAGTTACAAAGTCCAATAACTTTACAGGGCCTAATTTAGCTGTAACTTATCTTAACCGGAACATTTTTAAAGGAGGTGAGAACTTTTCTGCTACTGGAAATATTGGTTATGAAAAACAATTTGGTAAGAAAACCAGTAGATCCAGTAGCCTACAATTAGGTGTGAATCTTTCATTAACATTTCCTCGTTTGATTTTCCCTGGAAATTTAGATCCTTATTTTAGGTATTCCATTCCCAAAACCAGGATAAGTATTGGTGCTGATTATTACAGAAGAAGTAAGCTTTATTCTTTAAACTCTTATTCAGCTTCTTTCGGTTATATCTGGAATGCTAACGCATATGTAACCCATAAGTTGAATCCTATTAAAATAAATTATGTTCAACTCGGTAAAACTTTTCCAGTTTTTGATTCTATTTTAAGTGAAAACCCATTCTTAAAACGCAGTTTTGAACAGCAATTTATAGCAGGACTAACTTATTCGTTTCACTATAATGAATTGAGTAATAAACAGCAAAAAGGAAGGTTTGACATTAAACTTAATTTTGATATTGCTGGAAATACTGTTGGTTTATTTGGTAAAATGAGAGAATCTGATACAACCAAGACTGTACTTGGATTGGCTTATGCTCAATATGCAAAGGTCGATTTGGATTTAAGCTATCATTACGATATTAATTATTCAGAACATACCTTGGTTGGACGATTCTTTGGTGGAGTCGGACTTCCGTATGGAAACTCAAACACATTGCCCTATGTAAAACAATATTACTCTGGTGGTGCATATAGTGTCCGGGCTTTTCAAATTCGGGGAATTGGTCCTGGTGTTTACAATCCTACTGATGAAAGTAATCTGTATTTCGATCGATCTGGAGATATTCGTTTGGAAGCCAATTTAGAGTATCGTTTTCCTATATTTTCTGTTCTTAAAGGTGCTTTATTTGCCGATGCAGGGAACATTTGGAATTTTAGTGATAACGTAGCTGGTGGAAGATTTACTTCTGAATTTATTAATCAGATTGGTGTTGGAACTGGTTTTGGTTTACGTATCGATGTGCAAGGTTTTGTGATTCGATTTGATTTAGCAGCACCTTTGAAGTATCCGACTACAAAGTGGACGTTCGATTATGAAAACCCGGTATTCAATTTTGCAATAGGATATCCATTCTAAGAGATTTAAAAAATGTAAAACCCAGCTTCATTTTTCGATCCGCTGGGTTTCTTTTATCAAGGAAAAATTTTAAGCATTATTAAATCATATAACTATTCCTCAACTTCAATAAGCTCTACCCTATTTTTTTTGGATTTTTTGTTGAACAAATAGATCTTTATTTGTAATAAAATTAGCATCACAGTAAATGAGGTAACAGTGATTAGTGCTAACATTCCAATTTCTGTTCGAATAGAAGAAAGTCCGCCGCCATAAAATGCTATTTTACGGAATCCTTCTAAGAATTGGGTGAGTGGAATATATTGTGCAACGTTTGTAATTACTGCAGGGATAGCCATTGATGGCCAAGTAAATCCACTCAATATAAATGCCGGAGTAGAAATTACCATGAGTAATTCTGTTGCTTTTAATTGATTGGGAATTGCAATCGAAAAAAGCATTCCAATACTCATAGAAGCTAAAGTTAAAAGTGATGCTAAGATCAACATTGGTACATTAAAAAGATTTGCTTCAACGTTAAAGTAGGGCAAAAACAAACTTACGCCCAACCACATAACAGGAAGCATTAATAGGAATGGAGTCGCTTTAAGTAAAATGTGATACAATGAAGATTTACTGTGACCTACCAATGTTCCAAAATATCCATCTTCAAAATCCCTTGCGAAAACTAACGCCATCGCCAAGAAAATGACTTGTTGCATTATTCCTGCTAATAGTCCAGGTAGCATAAACGTCACGTAATTTCCTGTAGAGTTATAAAGTTTATTGAAATTTATTTTAAAGCTTTCATAAGAATCCATTGCTTGATTAAGGTGCATCCCTTGTTTCTGAAGTCCTTCTATTTCAATTCCTGCATTCAGGGTCATCAAAACTGATTGAATTTCTTTACTCGCAGTATTGGCATTTAGGATATTCGCCATATTTAAATCGACATGTACCTCTGGATACTTCTTTTGAAGCAATTGGGCTTCAAAATTGTTTGGTAAAGTAATAACAGCAACATATTGTTCTAAAGGCATTTCTGCAATGATATTTCCAGCTGTAGAACGTACATCTTTAACCAGTAAACCCTCGTTGTCTTGAAATGCATCAATGAATTTATCTGACATTGGAGATCTGTCCTGATCTACAACAACAATCGGCAAATCAACTACTTTGGCTTGTTGGTAAACATATCCAAAAAGAAGTCCGTAAAGAACAGGGGCACCAAAAAAAATCGCCATTAATACACCATTAGAAAAGATGCGTTTAAACTCGACGCGGAGCAATCTTATAAACTTTTTCATGATGGTTATTATTTAATTAATACTGTACTGTTTAAGTAAAATGAACGTCCTGACTGTTCATCAATGGGAATGACTTTTAATTCATATATGGCTTCATCTAACTCATATAAAGGCGATGTGCTGGTGATGTCTGCATAGTGTGCCAATTGTTTTATTGCAGTTATTTTTGCTGAATACTCTTCTTTTGTATAGGGATTCATCACAGTTAATTCTTGATTTACTTTAAAGTCATATACTTTGGATTCAGGAATGGTAAAACGGAAAAAGACACTGTTCATCTTATATCCGTTGAATAAAGAATAACCTGGAGATAATAATTCCCCTTCTTCTAAACTGATGGTTTCAATAGACATATTAGCAGGTGCGATTAGATACTTTTCATTTGACGCTACAAATACTTCTTCTTTTGCTCCTAAAGCTCTATCTAATTGCCCTTTGGCTTGATTTATTTGTTCTGATCGTGTTCCTTTAGTTACTTCCTGTTTTTTTGCTTTTATTGCATCAACTTGTGCTTGTGCCATTACTAACTTCATTTTTACTTCGTCAAATTGTTGCTGACTCACCAATGAATCTTGGTACATTCCTTCTAAACGGTTAAAAGATTCTTGCGCGAAGTTGAGTTGAGCTATTGCGGAATTTAACTTTTGATCAATTTGAATCAATTGTTCATTTGTTGCTCCGTTAAAAGCCATTTCGAGTTGACCTTGAGCCGACATTATAGCACCTTCGGCCTGCATCATTTTTGCGACAACTTCAGGGATATCAATGAATGCAAGGGTGTCACCTTTCTGTACCTGCTGACCTTCTTCAACATAAATTTTGGCTACCCTTCCACCCAACTTGCTACTGATGGATACCGTTTCAAATTTAACTTTCCCTCTATTCAATGTTATTTTTTCATTTTCTGTACATGAGCTTATGCTAAATAAAACAATGCTACTCATGATTAGTAATTTTATTGATTTCATATTTTCTCTCGTTTATAGTTTTTAATATTTTAACGTCCCGTTCGCGTGAAGTAGCTCTGTAATTGCTCTACGCTGATTAAATACAGCTTCTTGGTATTTAAAGTTTGCTTTTTCTAACTCCGTTAATGCATCCAATACATCATTCAGTGAGGTAATGTTGTTTTTATACTGCTGGTTCACCATTTCATAAGTTTCCTGAGCCAATTCAATCTCTTTTTCAACGATTTTTACAGTCTGTAGTTTTGATTCATAATTCATTTGTGAATTAATCAGACTTAACCCAATCATTTCTTCTGCTTCTTCAATTCGTTCACGAAACTTTAAGCTTTCCAGTTCTGTTTTCTTTGCTTTTAACCTGGATTGATTACCATCAAAGACATTCCACCTAACCCCTACTCCTACATACCATTTGGGATCTAAAAGAGATAAGTCATTTTCAAGAAATTCATAATGACCTTTTACAGCGACTTTTGGTATAAAATTACTTTTCTGCATTTTTGCTTTATATAAAGTAGCTTGTTCGGCCTCTTCCAATGCTTTAATTTCATTGCGCTTTTCCGTTTCATTCAAGACATCAAAACCTATGATTTGCAATTGAGGTACCATTGCTTTCAGTTGATTTTTATCTTCTCCAGTAAGTTGACTCAATTGTTCTATTAACAAGACCTTTTTATGTTGATAGTCAAGCTTTTTACCTTCAAGTTGCTGTTGCGCTAATTCAATTTTTTTACGTCCAATTGGTGTAGCTAACCCTCTTTCAATTGCTTTTCTAACAAACAATTCCTGTTCATTCAAATACTCTTCAGAACTTGTCAATACTTTTTCTGAAGCATATACCAATGCCAACTGATCGTATGCTGTAATGATTTTTAATGCAATTTTCTCTTTTTCAGCCATTCCTACGTAATTCAAAGAAGAGGCTTTATGTTTACTCGCTTTTACCGCATTTGTAGCTTCAAGTCCACTGAAAAGTATCCAATCAAAGTCAGCTGATGCTTTTAAAATGTTTTTATCCTGTAGGTTCGGAGCATCTCTTAAAGGTGTTCCGTCGGGCAAAGGAAAATTAAACGGAATCCCCACAGCTTCTTTGATGAGAAGTTTTTGAGTTGCTTGTAAAAGACTTTGAGTTTCATCATCAAATGTAAGGTCGTCATCCAAACGTGTAAAACTTCCGTTTAAAGTAACTTTAGGGATAAATGTTGATTTGGCGATACGTTGATCAAGTACAGCTTGTTCTTCTTCAATGCTGTTTATTCTTACTGTTTGACTTTTATTTATTCCTTTTGCAATCAATTCTTGAAGGTAAGGATCCAATTCCTGGGAAATTCCAGAAAATGAAATAAGTCCACAGAGTGGTAAAATCAGAAGATTATTAAGGACTTTATTTATTTTCATAATGTTGGGTTTTTAATGTTCTGAGACAAAGGTCAGGATTGAATAGGCCTATTCCTTTGACATAAATCAAAAACCAACTGTAAAAAGTATATTTAACAGATTTTGTAAGTAATGGGGAGCTTGAAAATAATTGAGGTATTAATCATGAGAAAACTTAACCAAATAGGTCAAAGCTATTTAGGGAAGTATAAGGTCCGTACTTCCTTTTATTAAAACCCTTCACTCAATACTGGATTTATTTTTTTCTTATGCGACTCAAAGTTTCTTGAGTCATTCCTAAATAAGAGGCAATATGACCTAAAGGCACACGATAAGAAATGTCGGGAAATTCTTCCAACATATATTCATAGCGCTCTTTTGCAGTTTGAAATTGAATTGCATTGAGCTTATTCACCACTTTTGTCAGCATTTCAATTGAAGCCAAGCGTCCTAATTGCTCCATCTTATGGTATTTAGCAAATAGTTCATCCATATCTGTCTTCGAAATTGAATAAACTATAGATTCCTCAAGGGTTTCTAAATAATATAAGCTAGGAGATTGTTGAAAAAAGCTATCCACACTGGACATAAACTTACCACTACCAAAAAACCATTGAGTAATTTCTTTACCATCACTTTTAAGGTAGTAACTCCTTCCCATTCCTTTTTCCATGAAGTAAAATTTCTTACTTATATCTCCTTCTACAATTAGTGTAGTATTTTTAGGAATATTTTCCTGATTAAAATAGGAGGTTATATCTTGAAGTTCTTCAGGTGTTAAAGGAACCAATGAAAGCAGAAAGTCAGATAAAGTCATGTGAGGTTAGAAAATAAGTTTAGAAAAAACGCAAGAATACAAATATAATAAAAGGCAGCAGAAATGTCCAATTACCTTAATTTAACTCTCTTTTAGATGGCGTAAATCATACTGAGGCTTTGCTCCTTCTATAGATGAGAAGAATGAGATGATTTTTTTGAAGTCATTTTCTTCACTTGCGCTTGGGTAGATTGTTTCACCTATGATAACTCGTTTGTTTTTATAATCAAAACCAATTAAAACAATTGGAACATTTGCATTTTTTGCCATATGATAGAATCCGGTTTTAAGCTTATCCACGCGTTTTCTTGTACCTTCAGGAGAAAGTCCAATGATAAATTTGTCATTTTTATTGAAATAATTCACAACTTGATCAACGAGCCCCAGTTTACCTGAGCGATCTACAGGAATTCCTCCTAATTTAATTAACCATTTGCCAAAGACTCCGTCGAATAATTCTTTTTTTGCTAAGAGTTTGGCGTGAGGTATTTTTAAATAATGACGAGCAGCAAACCCAATGAACAAATCAGTCCAATTGGTGTGGGGGGCTATAACTAGAATCATTTGTTGAAGTTCTTTTGGCAGTGTGCCTGTTATTTTCCAACCGAATAGCCTCCAATAAAACTTAGATAATAATGTAATCATGATATAAATTAAAATTTGTAATGTTTTAATACTATATCTCTCTTTTTAATGTCCGTTGGTAAATCTATCAATATAATTTAAGTAAGTTGATGAATATAAACTTTAAAGTTCATTGGATTGAATTTCATATCCTATAAGTAAAACTTATAGTTCACTTTCATAAATTAAATTCGCTGCTAAAATTAAATTCTATTAAAGCATCCCTAAACCACTGAATTCTATTAAATTTGGAAGGATGAATTTTGCGTATCCAAATATCCTCTATTTACTGTTGTTGCTAATCATTCCGATTATCATTCATCTCTTCAATTTCAGAAGGTATAAAAAACTGTATTTCTCAAGTTTACAATTCATTAAAAAGGTTGAGAAAGAAACCAATGCGACAAAAAATATAAGACATTATATCATCTTGGCTTGTCGTATGCTGGCATTTACCGCTTTAATTCTTGCTTTTGCTCAGCCCTATATTCCAACTTCAGAACAATCAAAATCACATGAAAGTCTTATTCCTATATATTTAGACAACTCCTTTTCCATGTCTGCTAAAGGAACGAATGGAGATTTATTGAATCAAGCCAAAACGACTGTACAGCAAATAATAGACGCCTATCCGAAAGGACAACGCTACCTATTACTTACAAATGCTATGGATGGTGCAGAACACCGTGTAATTACACGTTCAGAACTTGAAGATAAACTTGAGAGCGTTGCTCTTTCACCAATTTCACGGTCTGTAACTAATCCTTTAGAAAGTGTAAATGAATACCTTAACTCAATCGCATACGAAGGGAGTCTGCACTATTATGTTATATCTGATTTTCAAAAATGTAATTTAAATCAAACGAAAACTGCAGTAGACACAAGTGCGAATTACTCTTTCTTACAGTTATCGCCACAAATTAATCGCAACCTTTATATTGATTCCATATGGTTTGAACAACCTTTTCAACGTGTGAACAGTAACAATACATTAAATGTACGTGTACAAAATACCGGGAAAGAGAAATTGACTAATGTTGAATTAAACTTAAAAGTCGAAGGCAATAAACGCCAAACCTTAACTGATTTAGAAGCGAATAACAACACTGTTGTTTCAATGAATTATACGGATAAATCTACAGGCATTAAAGAAGGTGTTGTTGAAATTAGAGACGAGAATTTGTTTTTTGACAATCGATTTTATTTCACTTACAACGTTGAAGAATCAATCAATGTATTGGTAATTAACGATGAGAAAAGCACACCTTTTCCTGGATTAGTTTATGCAACGGATGATTTTTATAAGGTCAAAGAAATACCTGTTGGCCAATTGAAGAGCAATGCTTTAAATGAAGCAGATTTAATTGTATTAAATGGTTTAAATAGTATCAGTTCTGGAATTCAAACGCAATTGAATCAACTTGCAGTCAATGGGATTCATGTTTTAATTATTCCATCTGCAGAGTATGACAATATATCCTACAACAATTTATTAAGTTCGTTTCAACTTCCACTATATAGAGAGGTAGCAAATCAAGAAATTAGAATAGGTAAAATCTCATCTGATCGTGATTTCTTTATAGGAATGTTTGATGGAAGTGTTGATAAAATTAGAATGCCACCTTTAAACAAATACATTTCCTCTTCCACATATACGAATGCCAATTACAACTTGTTAATTCAATATGAAAATGGAATGCCATTGTTGGTTGAACAAGCAAAGAAAAGGAACGTTTATGCACTCTACTCCCCTATTGATCCAAATTTCAACAACTTCGGAAAGTCAGCATTGTTCTCTTCTTTGGTTTTGAGAATTGGTGAAAAAAGTCAAGGACAATTACCGCTATCACTTACCATTGGAACTTCTGATGAATACAGTATACAAATCTCAGGACAAAATGAAAGTGCTTTAATTTTAAGACAAAATGAGTATGAGTTTATTCCTGAAATGACTAAAAACTCTGGATTTACATCTGTATCTGTTAGAAACGCCAGTGACAATCAGTCTATTAATGATGGAATATACACAGTTCTTAGTGACGAAAAGGAATTAGGAAAGTTAGCGTTGAATTATAGTCGTAAGGAATCAGATATGAATTACGCCTCTGAAAATGAAATTACAAGTTATTTTAATTCATTAAACATTAAAAAGTTTAATACTGAGGAGATTTCAACGATTTCAGATATTCAACAATTAACACTGAAAAATCCAAACGAATTTTGGAGAATTCTCTTAATTTTAGCGTTGACATTTTTTCTTTTAGAAATGTTAATAATTATCTTTTGGAAAGTATAAAATGAAGGTATTACTTAAACAAGCAACTATATTAGACAGTTCTTCTGCACATTTCAATCAGCAGAAAGATATTTTAATTATTGATGGGAAAATCAAGAAGATAGCTGATAACATAATTGAAGAAGGTGCTCAAGAGATTACAAGTAAAGAACTATATGTATCTCAAAGCTGGGTAGATTTAAAAGCTGATTTCTGTGACCCTGGTCACGAATACAATGAAGATGTACAAACTGGACTCGCTGTAGCTGGAGATGGCGGTTTTGGACATGTGTTTGTTGTTCCGACGACTTCTCCAGTTGTTGATAGCAAAGGTCAAGTTAACTACCTAAAGGCCGAAAGTGCAAGTCACATTACAGACCTCTACCCTTTAGGAGCAATTACAAAGGGAGTTAAAGGAGAAAGCTTAGCTGAAATGTACGATATGTACAAAGTAGGGGTTCGATTATTTACAGACAACACGCATTTTATTTCTGCTGGTATTCTATTCCGTGCTTTATTGTACGTTAAAAATTTTGGTGGGAAAATAATTTCTTTTCCACAAAATGAATCCATTAGCGAAGGTGGTCAAGTAAATGAAGGAATAGCGTCTTTAAAAACTGGACTAAAAGCCATTCCAGCAATTGGAGAACAAATTCAAGTGCAACGGGATTTAAGTTTATTGGAGTATACAGATGGAGAATTACATTTTTCAGGAATATCTTCAGCAGCCTCTTTAAGCTTAATTCGTGAGGCTAAAGCAAAAGGTGCTAAAGTTACTTGTGATGTACATGTTCATCAACTATTGTTTAATGAACTAGATACTTTAAATTACGATACCAATCACAAAGTTTTTCCACCTTACAGAAGAGAAGAAGATAGATTGGCACTTTGGGATGGGATTAAGGATGGTACAATAGATTGTATTGTTTCAAATCATCAACCTAAAACAATAGAAGAGAAGGATATAGAGTTTGATAATGCTGAATTCGGCAGTTTAACTTTACAAAGTTTTTACGCTTCTTTGATGGACAAACACACAGTAGATCAAGCATTTATTGTAGATAAAATTAGTGTTCAACCTAGAAAAATTGCAGGAATGAGCATGAATTCTATAATCGAAGAAGGGAATACTGCAGATTTAACTATATTTGACCCTTCGATTGAATGGACTTTTGATGACACTACAAATTTATCTAAAAGTAAAAACTCTCCTTTTTATGGGAGGAAATTAAAAGGTAAAGCCATTGGAATCATTAAAAATAAAACAATTACTTTAAATACTTAATACGTTTGAGCAAGAAGAAGAGCAACTTTTTAAAAGAATTTTTTAAAGAACATAAAACCGTCGGTGCAATACGTCCAAGCTCAAAATCTTTGACTAAAAAGATGTTGAACAATGTTGACTTTGAAAGTTCAAATGTTATCGTAGAATATGGTCCTGGAACCGGGGTCTTTACACGCCGTATCATTGAAAAAATGAATCCAAATGCTAAACTTTATGTTTTTGAATTACACGAACCTTTTTATGTTAAACTTAAAAAGGAATTTGAAAACGATCAAAGGGTTCAAATCATAAATGATAGTGCTGTAGAAGTAAGAAAATATTTAGCCGCCGATAATCATGAATACTCTGATGTGATAATATCATCTTTACCACTCACAAATTTCGATCATAAATTAACAATGCGAATTCTAAAGTCCGCAGAAATTGCTTTAAAACCTGAAGGAAAATATATTCAATTTCAATACTCATTGAATGCCAAGAAGTTATTGAATAAAATATTTAATTCGATAAGTATTCAATTTACAGCAAATAACCTCCCTCCTGCTTTTGTATATACATGCAAAAAAAAATAAGCCCGATTGCTCAGGCTTATTTTTAGTTTTCATTAGTAGTAATGCAGTAATATGTGGTTATTAAACGTTTGTTCTTATTATAAGGTTGCTTTATTTTTTAGTTATTTATAACTTATTTTAACACTAAGTAGCTACACTACTGATTTATAATAACTTAAAAGGTTAAATATTTCTTAATTATTTTTCAAAAGCTAAAATTGATTAAGATTTAGATTGGAATTAACATCGAATAACAACTTTGGTCACAAATTAGACAACTTATCACCCACACCTACGTTATTCTAATGTTAGTAAACATTTTTATTTACTGCATAACCACGTCTTACATCATTTAGGTTTTACGGGTTTTATTTATATATTTGATTAACAATAACATTATTCTTATGAGTGCTAATTTATTCATTGTTCCGCATGACTTTACTAGTGTTGGAGATGCTGCCTTAAAATATGCTATGTTTTTAGCAAAACCTCGTAAAACAGCAATTATGTTACTTCATATTGTGAGTAACAAAACCAAAGCTAAACCAGCATTGGAAAAACTTGAACAAATCATAAGCAATTTAGATTTAAATGTAGGCGACGGTGCGGTAGAGGCAAAAGTTGTTGAAGGAAATATATTTGATGATATTTCCAAAATTGCAGAAGAAAGTGATGCTCGATTAATCATAATGGGAACCCACGGAGCCGTTGGAATGCAAAAACTCTTCGGATCTTATGCAATGAAGGTAGTTGTCAATTCAAGTGTACCTTTTTTAGTGGTTCAAGATGGCATTGATCAAAGTAAACTCAATAACATAATTGTCCCCATAACTACTTCCAAAGAAAGTTTACAAATTATACATATTGCAGGTGAAATCGCACTTACTTTTGATAGTAAAATATATGTAATTGCCGAGCATCAGTCTGACCAAAGGCTATCACAACAACTTAAGATTAGGATTTCTTTGGTTAAAAACCAATTTGAAGAGAAAGGAATTAATGCGGAAGTTGAAATCATTGAAAATAAGAAGTCATTCCAAAAAACCGTAATTGAATACGCAAAAGAAAAAAATTGTGATCTAATTGCCGTAGCGCATGATTCATCAGGGATTTTGTCGCAATTTGAGAAATACACGCAGGATTTAATTACCAATGATGAAAATTTACCTTGCTTGGTTGTAAACGCTAAATTACTCTCAAAACTCTATTTCTAAAAAAGTTCAATTAACTTTGCAACAGTAAAAATTGGATATGGTATATATAGGAGAATACGCAGAGTTAAGAATTGATCGTTTCACGAGTGTTGGAGCTTACTTGGAAGATGATGAGGGGTTTGAGGTTTTACTCCCTAATAAGTACCTTACAGATGATTTAGAAATAGATCAAACCATTAAGGTTTATATCTATAATGACTCAGAAGACCGTCCAGTAGCAACAACTGAAACTCCAAAAATAGAACTCAATGATTTTGCTTTCCTTCGTGTAAAGGCTGTTAGTAGCTTTGGAGCATTCCTTGATTGGGGATTAGAAAAAGATTTATTGGTTCCTTTTAAAGAACAAACAGCTAAAATGGTTGAAGAGGGAATCTACCTGGTTCGACTTTACCGCGATGACCAAACAAATCGTTTGGTAGGTTCTGCAAGAATAAACAGGTTCTTAGAGGATGAAGTGACTGACCTTGAACAAGGTGATGAAGTGGAGTTGTTTATTGCTGAAGTTACAGATCTAGGACGAAAAGTTATTGTGAATGACAAATACAGTGGTCTGATTTTTAAAGATCGATTGGTTCGTCCATTAAGGAATGGTGAAAAAACATCTGGATATGTTGAGTTTGTTCGTGAAGATGGTAAGCTTGATATTTCTTTAGTGCCTATTGGTTTAGAAAAATTCGATGAATTTTCAGAAACAGTATTGAGACATTTACAAGAAAATGGTGGTGTTAGTACGATTACCGACCAATCAAGTCCAGATTTAATACGTGCTGAACTGGGAATGAGTAAGAAGTCATTTAAAAAAGCAGTTGGAAACCTCTACAAAAACAAAAAGATTAAGCTTACAGATACAACAATAGAATTGTTGTAAATACAATCAAAAATGTAATTATAAGGGGACAACTAAAATTGTTCCCTTTTTTTATGATAAATAATCTCAATTGAAATGAGGAATCCAATCAATTCATCAACTTAAAAGGTTGATCAGATAATTTCCCATTTGAATAACAACTACATCTCGGTAATGAAGGAAGTGAATAAAACCATAATGCTTGTTTCAATTGGTAAGGAATCCTTTATCAATTAGCTTTGAGCCATTCCGATTATTACTTCCTAATCATCCACAAACAAAAAGAGGTTGTCACTTTCGCAACAACCTCTTTTCAATAATTATAAACTTATTAATTTCCTTCAGCAGCAGCTGCATCAGCACGCTTCTTATACTCTAATGCTTTCTCATTGTTACCAGCATTTCTGTATACTTGGAATAAAACATTAAGAACTCCAGAGTTTTTTGGGTCTTGCTCAATGTATATTTCTAAAGGCGGAATCGCTTTCTTATACATTTCAAGACTTCTTTGGTTCACTCTATCGTAATCTGGATTGTTAAAATCCATTTGTGCAGCAGTTGTTTTAAACTTTTCTCCTCTACCTAAATAAAGTACTCCAAGGTTATACGCTGCTTCAGCATACTTTGGATCTATTTTGATCGCACGTTCTAAGTTTTTCTCAGCTTTAGTATACAAATCCTCTACTTCTTCTGACTTCTCCTGATATCCTGGATCAGTAATTTCCATAAGGGCAAATTCATTGTATGCCTTATCTGCCGCTGTTAAGTAAATCGACCCCATATTTGAGAACAAAACTTTGTTTTCTGGAGATACAGCTGCAGCAGCATTGAAAAACTCTTCAGCTTTCTCTAAATCGTCATTTTCTAAAGCCAAATTAACTCCTGCAATTGCAAGCTCTTCGCTTTTAGGAAACATTTCCAAAGCTCCTGAAATAAATTCCATTGCTTTTTCTGATTCATTTGTTTTGATTAAAGTATCAATATAGTTTCGAGCAGAAATAATAGCATTAGTTCTCATTGCATCACGCTCTTCTTCAATGTCTGCAATTACTTTGATTTGATAAGCTCCCGCAAAACCTAGGTAAGCCATTTCAAAGTTCTTTTGCTTAAACATGATTTCTCCTATATTTACTGTCTGACCAACTTTTCGATTAAAAAAGTCTTCCATTTCACTTTTCCAACGTTTTTTAGCTGTAGTTTTCTTTACAGAACTTTCAATTACAGTTTGAATGGAATCATTTTGGTAGATTTCTAAATCCTTATACTCTGGATAATTAGACAACTCTAATAAGCTGTAATTAATCATTGCATTGTAATAGTTGGCTTTTGGATCATTAATGGTCGATTCATTTTTCATCGCTGGATCAATAAATGATTTAGCCTCCAATAAATGTTCCTTTGCTTTCTTAAAATCTTGCTGCACAAAGGCAGGTTCGTATTTATTGTATTCAATGGCAGCAGAAATCACATTACTACTTTGACCAAAACTTTGACTAACAATAAATAAAGTAGATGCTAGAACGCCTAATCTTACTTTTCTTAATTTCATTTTAATCTATTTTTGTTTTTATTCTTCTGTATCATCATTTTCTGTGCCAGTTTCCTCATCTCCACTGTCAGGTGCATCAGAATCAATATCACCGACGATTTCATCTGTGATTTCATCAGCATCAGTAATTTCTTCCTCATCTTCCTTAGGAACCTTCGCAACTGCTGCTATTTCTCCTCCTTTAGAAAGGTTAATTACTTTAACACCTTGAGCCGCACGTCCCATTACTCGGATTTGATCAATACGCGAACGAATGGTAATACCACGTTTAGTGATAATCATTAAATCATCGTCGTCTGTTACGTTCTTAATCGCGATTAAATCACCAGTTTTTTCAGTTACAGAAATTGTTTTAACCCCTTTACCACCACGATTTGTTACACGGTAGATTGGATCTCCTGTTTCTGGATCATTAAAGAATGAACGCTTACCATAACCGTTTTTAGAAACTACTAAGATACTGTTTTCACTATCTGGCTCTAAACAAATCATTCCGATTACTTCATCATCTGGTTTACTCATTGTTACACCTTTCACTCCAATTGAGTTTCTTCCAACTGTTCTAACAGTAGACTCATTGAAACGAATAGCATACCCTGATTTTTTAGCCAAGATTATTTCTTGCAATCCATTTGTCAATTTAGCTTCAAGTAACTCATCTCCTTCGTTAATATTAATAGCATTAATACCATTAGAACGAGGTCTAGAATACGCTTCTAATTTCGTTTTCTTGATGATCCCTTTCTTCGTACACATTATAATGAAGTTGTTATTCACATAATCTTCATCTGTAAGGTCTTCAACGTTTATGTATGCTTTAATCTTATCATCTTGCTCAATGTTGATCAAGTTTTGAATCGCTCTTCCTTTTGAAGTTTTACTTCCTTCAGGAATTTCAAACACACGCATCCAGAAACATTTTCCTTTCTCGGTGAATACCATCAAGTAATTGTGGTTCGTTGCAACGAAAATAGATTCTAAGAAATCTTTATCTCTTGTAGTTGATCCTTTAGAACCTGTACCTCCTCTATTTTGAACTTTATATTCTGAAAGACTCGTACGTTTAATATATCCAGCATGTGAAATAGTTACTACAACTTCATCATCTGGAATTAAATCTTCTATTCGCATCTCAGAAGCAGAATATTCAATCTCAGAACGGCGTTCATCACCGTACTTCTCTTTGATGTACTCTAATTCTTCCTTAATAATTGCCATTCTACGCGACTCATTTGCAAGAATATCTTTCAAGTCAGCAATTGTTAACATTAATTCAGCATATTCAGCCCTTAACTTATCTTGTTCAAGACCTGTTAACTGTCTCAATCGCATTTCAACAATAGCACGAGATTGTAAGTCCGAAAGCTCAAAACGCTTGATTAAACTTTCTCTTGCTTCATCTGGACTACTTGAAGCACGTATTATCTTAATTACTTCATCAATATTATCAGAAGCAATGATTAAACCTTCTAGTAAATGTGCGCGCTCTTCAGCTTTACGCAATTCAAACTTTGTTCTTCTAATCACCACTTCGTGACGGAAGGCAACAAACTTTTCAATCATTTGTTTTAAGTTCAACAGCTCTGGTCGGCCATCAACTAAACAAATGTTGTTTACTGAAAATGAAGTCTGTAGCGCTGTAAACTTAAATAATTTATTTAATACAACGTTAGGAATAGCATCACGCTTCAATTCATAAACAATACGCAGTCCGTTACGGTCAGATTCATCTCGAATATCAGTAATCCCTTCGATTCTTCCTTCGTTTACCATGTCTGCGGTACGCTTAATCATGTCCGCTTTATTCACTTGGTAAGGAACTTCGCTCACAATAATATGCTCACGACCTTGATCGTTCTCTTCTATAATTGCTTTTGCACGAATTACAATACGACCTTTTCCAGTTTCAAATGCAGATTTTACTCCATCATAACCATAAATGATTCCTCCAGTAGGGAAATCAGGTGCGGTTATGTATTTCATTAAACCTTCTATCTCTATTTCGTTGTCTTCAATATATGCATTGATACCATTAATAACTTCTGTTAAGTTATGTGGTGCCATATTCGTAGCCATTCCAACCGCAATACCACTCGCACCATTAATCAATAGATTAGGTACTTTCGTAGGCATTACTGTAGGTTCAGTTAAACTATCATCAAAGTTAGGAATGAAGTCAACAGTATCCTTGTCTAAATCGCTCAGCATTTCCTCAGAAATCTTTCTTAAACGCGCTTCAGTATAACGCATTGCTGCCGGACTATCACCGTCCATAGAACCAAAGTTACCTTGACCGTCAACTAAAGGATAACGCAAAGACCAGTATTGTGCCATACGCACCATAGTATCATATACAGAACTGTCACCATGTGGATGGTACTTACCTAGTACCTCCCCTACAATTCTTGCAGATTTTTTATGTGCTTTGTTTGAATAAACACCTAAATCTTGCATTCCATATAATACACGTCTATGTACTGGTTTAAATCCGTCACGTACATCTGGAAGAGCACGCGAAACAATAACTGACATCGAATAATCGATGTAAGCGGATTTCATTTCATCTTCGATATTAATCTTAATGATTCTTTCTCCTTCTGCCATCTTGTCATTTTAATTATTACTGCACGAATATTGCGTGCATTTAGAATGTCCGAAAATAAGGATTTAAATCAAGATAACAGTTAGTTCACTCTATATTTATAAACAAAAACCTGTGAATAATTGTGAACAACTTAAACTATTTTGATTATAAATCGTTTTATTTTTGAAAGTGTTAGTTTACTCTTGAAGTAAGCAACACAAAATTATGTATATTCGTAAACTATGGAAGCAAAATTTTCACCAAGAGTAAAAGATGTAATCAATTTTAGTCGCGAGGAGGCACTTCGTCTCGGAAACGACTACATAGGTGTTGAGCACCTACTCCTTGGCTTAATTCGTGAAGGAGAAGGTTTAGGCATTCGTGTATTAAAAGAGTTTAATCTTGATTTGGAACAAATACGTTATCAAATCGAATCTTATTTAAATAAATCAACCAATAGCTCTGCTAAAGACTTAACCAATATTCCTTTGGTTAAACAAGCAGAGAAAGTATTAAAAATTACTTACCTCGAAGCAAAACTTTTTAAAAGTACTGTGATTGGTACAGAACACTTATTGTTATCTATCCTTAAAGATGAAAACAATGTGGCGTGTCGTACTTTAAACAAATACGGGGTAATATATGACAATGTAAAAGATGAAATTGAAGCTATGTTAGAAGAAAACAACCCAAGATTTGAATTCCCCGGTTCTGATGAAGGCGGAGGAGATGCTGGTTATGCTGGTGGTTCTGGTTCTGCTGGAAGCACAAGAAAAGCTGGTGATACAAAATCAAAAACACCTGTACTTGACAATTTTGGTCGAGACTTAACCAAGTTGGCAGAAAATGATCAACTTGATCCTATTGTAGGTCGTGATAAAGAAATTGAAAGAGTAAGTCAAATTCTATCGCGTAGAAAGAAAAACAACCCTATCCTTATTGGAGAGCCAGGAGTTGGTAAAAGTGCAATCGCTGAAGGTTTAGCCCTTAGAATTGTTCAACGTAAAGTATCTCGTGTACTCTTCAATAAAAGAATTGTATCTCTGGATTTAGCTTCTCTTGTTGCTGGAACAAAATACCGTGGACAATTTGAGGAGAGAATGAAAGCTGTTATGGCCGAAATCGAAAAGAATAGAGATGTTATTCTGTTTATTGATGAGATCCATACCATTGTTGGTGCGGGTGGAGCAAGTGGTTCATTAGATGCTTCGAATATGTTTAAACCTGCTTTAGCGCGTGGTGAACTTCAAGCAATTGGTGCAACAACTTTAGATGAATACCGTCAGCACATTGAAAAGGATGGTGCTTTAGAGCGTCGTTTCCAAAAAGTATTGATCGAACCAACTACAATGGAAGAGACAGTACAGATTTTAGAAAACATCAAAAGCCGTTATGAAGATCACCACAGTGTTACCTATACACCTGAAGCGATAAAAGCGTGTGTGACTTTAACAGACCGTTATATTTCTGATCGTCATTTGCCAGATAAAGCGATTGATGCGTTGGATGAAGTAGGTTCACGTGTACACTTAACAAACATCAATGTTCCTCCTGTTATTATCGAAATCGAACAGAAAATCGAAGACATTAAGGACAAGAAAAATGATGTAATTAAGTCTCAACAGTATGAAAAAGCTGCTGAATTACGTGATACTGAGAAGAAGCTTCAAGATGAACTTGAAGAAGAGAATATGAAATGGGAAGAGGACACTAAGAATCATAAGATTGTTGTAACGGAAGAAAACGTTGCTGATGTTGTAGCCATGATGACTGGAGTCCCTGTTCAACGTATCGCTGAAAAAGAAAGCGGTAAGTTGGCGAAAATGGAAGGCGAAGTTAGGGGTAAAATAATTGGACAAGATGAAGCTGTTTCTAAAGTTGTGAAAGCAATTCAAAGAAATCGTGCAGGGTTGAAAGACCCAAACAAACCAATTGGATCTTTCTTCTTCTTAGGACCAACAGGTGTAGGTAAGACTTTACTGGCTAAAGTTTTGGCTAAACATATGTTTGATTCTGAAGAAGCGCTTATACGTGTGGATATGTCTGAATACATGGAGAAATTCTCAATCTCTAGATTGGTTGGAGCACCTCCGGGATATGTAGGTTATGAAGAAGGAGGACAGTTAACTGAAAAAGTCAGAAGGAAGCCCTACTCTATTATATTATTAGATGAGATTGAAAAAGCACATCCAGATGTATTTAATCTTTTGCTTCAAGCACTTGATGATGGACATATGACAGATGGTTTAGGCCGTAAGATTGATTTTAAAAATACAATCATCATTATGACATCAAACATTGGTGCACGTCAACTGCAAGATTTTGGTACTGGAGTTGGTTTTGGCACTGCAGCAAGAACAGCAGCTACAGATGAAGATCAAAAATCAGTGATTCAAAATGCATTGCGTAAAGCATTCTCTCCGGAATTCTTAAACCGTGTTGATGATATGATTTTATTCAAATCTTTGGAGCGTGATGATATTTATAAAATCATTGATCTTGAATTGGCAACTCTTTACAAAAGAATTAATGATTTAGGATATGAAATTGAATTACAAAAAGAAGCAAAAGACTTTATTGTAGATAAAGGATATGATTCTAAATTTGGTGCCCGTCCATTAAAGCGTGCAATTCAAAAATACATTGAAGATCCGTTAGCGGAACAAATCATTAATGCGAAAATCGAAGAAGGAGATAAAATTTCTCTTACGATGAATGAGGATAAGTCTGGTTTAACATCTACTGTTATAAAAGGTAAGAAAGCCAAAGACTTGAAAAAAGATGAAGAATAAATTCTGATATATTAAATAACAAAGGGAGTTAATTTAAGCTCCCTTTTTTAGTTTTAAGCATGACAAAGTACATTATATTAATCCTTTCCATTCTTTGTATTCAATCATCTATTGGTCAGGTTAATCCTACTTTAGTAGATATTCCACATGAAGTATTCGTAAACGGAGGAACCAATGATTTTCAGCAAGTTCTATTTAAAGATGAAACTATAGCTAAAAAAGTTAAAGTTCTGCATGCATATGATGAATTAGATCATGAATTCACTGTGCAAACCCATAGTTTTGAACAATATTGGTCACGTTTTGAAAAGCAATGGCACTATATTCAATTCAAAGAAAGTTCACAGCCTCTTCTTATTTTTACAGGATTAAAAATAAGTAATGATGAACGTGAGTTCGTTGAGATTTTTAATATGAAAAATGAACGAACACAACGCCAATTGTTTAGCGATGTAGGCAAATTATTGGCTTTTAAAAAACATCCTTTCACTGGAGAAACTATTCTTTTTGTACATAAGTATCCTTGCTGTCAGAGTGCAAGTCACAATATATATGCAATAAGACAAATCAACGACGAATTGCGATTTCCAGATCGTTTTTTTGTAGGAAGAGATATTGGTGATATGGTTGGACCATTTTTTCCTGAAAAAGTTAATCATGATGGAAAACATCATTTTTTAAATAAAAAAACGGAGTTACGTTGGTCACCAGCTATTGTAAATGAGAATGCTTTTGAAAATTGGACAGAATCTAATTTAATCATTCACTACAATGAAGGCGCAATGTATAAAATACTCCATGACCAAGATGAGTGGCAGTTTGTATTGTTTTTTAACGGAATCGCAGAAGAACAAAGCATGATGCTTAACTATACCAACTTTACTAATAAAGGGGTATATGGTTGGATTAAAAAATAACCTACCGAATTATTTTAACAAAAGCACTGTATATTTGCATCCGAAATGAAATTAAATTATAAAGAAAAATTAACACACCCAGTTTTTAAAGTCTCCCGTGATATTGTTACGGAAGAAGGTTTAGAATCGTATGTAATTGGTGGTTTTGTAAGAGATTTACTTTTAGATAAACCTTCTAAGGACATAGATATTGTTGTTGTTGGAAATGGCCTAGAACTTGCAGAAAAAGTAGCTAAAAAACTTTGGGTAAAAAAAGTTACACGTTTTAAATCATTTGGAACAGCGCATTTTAATTATAAAGACTTAGATGTTGAGTTTGTAGGTGCACGAAAAGAATCTTACCAAAGAGATTCTAGAAAACCGATTGTTGAAGACGGTTCGCTGGCAGATGATCAAAAAAGAAGAGATTTTACCATTAATGCGCTTGCTCTAAGTTTACATAAAGATAATTTCGGAGACTTAATTGATCCTTTCAATGGAATGGAGGATTTGGCAAAGGGTATTATTCGTACTCCCCTTGATCCGGAAACTACATATTCGGATGATCCTTTAAGAATGTTGCGTGCAATTCGATTTGCTACTCAATTGGATTTTAAGATAGAAATTGAAAGTTTAAATGCCATTAAAGAAAATGCAGAACGCTTATCTATTATCTCTGCTGAACGAATTGCTGATGAATTAAATAAAATTATTCTTAGTAAAACTCCTTCTCGGGGTTTTAAACTTTTGTACTCAACCCACCTACTCCATCAGTTTTTCCCTGAAATGGTAAACTTAGCAGGTGTTGAAACTATTAATAACCATTCACATAAAGATAACTTTTACCATACTTTAGAAGTGTTGGATAATATTTCAGAGCATACAGATGATTTGTGGTTAAGATGGGCTGCAATCATGCATGACATTGCTAAACCACCAACGAAAAGATATAACCCCAAAACCGGTTGGACTTTTCATGGACATGAAGATTTAGGTGCGAAAATGGTTCCTAAGATTTTTAGAAGAATGAAATTGCCTATGGATGCAAAAATGAAGTATGTACAGAAGTTAGTGCGCCTTCATTTACGTCCCATCGCATTGGTGAAAGGTGATGTTACAGATTCTGCTATTCGTAGATTATTAAATGAAGCAGGTGATGACATTGAGGATTTAATGTTGTTGTGTAATGCCGATATTACTTCTAAAAATGAATTTAAAGTTAAGAAATATCGAAATAACTTTCAAAGAGTTGAAGAAAAGCTTAAGTCAGTAGAAGAATTGGACAGTGTAAGAAATTTCCAACCTCCAATAGATGGTCAAATCATAATGGATACTTTTAAGATAAAACCATGCAGTGAGATTGGAACCATAAAAAACCGAATTAAGGAAGCAATTCTTGAAGGAGAAATTCAAAATGATTACCAAGAAGCATACGATATGATGCTTAATTTAGGAGAAGAATTAGGGTTGAGAAGATAGAAAACTATTACTTTAGTACTTTGTTGAATAGTAAATGTAAATATGGCAGGACTGAAATTTAGAATATTACTTGATAGTATAGAAAACACTGAAGTTTTTAGAGATATTATAATCAATGATGATTTTAATTTTGAACACTTTTATAATACTATTCTTGATGCTTTTGGTCTCTCAAATGATCAAATGGCTTCTTTCTTTGTAAGCGATGAAGATTGGAATAAAGGAGAAGAGATTTCACTTATGGACATGTCTTTTGGTGACTTAGATGATGAAGAATCGCCAATAGAAATGAATTCATTACTTTTAAAAGATAGAATTGACGATCCGAAACAGCGTTTTATTCTGGTGCATGACTTTTTATCTATGTGGATTTTCTTAATTGAACTGCATGAGATAACTGAAGACGAAGTAGAAAGCCCACAATTGGTACTAGAAGTTGGAGTAATACCTCCCGATTTAATTGAAAAAGGGCCTAAACCATTAGACGATATGCATTTTGAGACAGATCGAGATCCAAATAGTGAAGAATTTGATTTTGATGACTTAGACGATTTTGATGATGAGTTCGGAAACGGACAATTTGATAATATAGACGATTACGATATATAAAATAATATGAAAAAAAATGACCCTGTTGGGGCTGCTATTTGGGATTACCATAATCAGAATGAGCCTGGTGATATAGTTGTAGAATGCGATGTTTTAGACGATGATGTTCTGCCTATTGATCTTTTGTTTAGAACTTTTGATGAATTCCCTAAGTTGGAAGTTACTGCAATGAAACATTGCAAAGGAAAAATACTTGATGTTGGTCCAGCTGCTGGTCCACACGCAAAATACTTAGTAAAACAAGGATTCGATGTGACTACTGTAGAAATCAGTCCTGAATCCCATCGTTACTTGGAATTAGCTTTGCCGGAAGCTAAGCATTACCATACACATATTATGGATTTCAATACTGGTAAGTACGACACTATTCTACTATTAATGAATGGGATAGGTCTCGCAGGTACATATAAGAAGGTTACACCGTTTTTAAAACATCTTGCGACTTTATTAGAACCAGGTGGAACAATTATTGGTGACTCTTCTGATGTACAAAACGTATTTACAGATGATGAGGGTGGACTATGGGTAGATTTAAACGCTGAATATTATGGAGAGTTTGAGTTTAATATGCGATACAAAGACACAGAAAGTGGAATATTTAACTGGGTTTACATAGATTACAAAAACCTGGAAAAATCAGCAACAGAAGCTGGTTTTAAATTAACAATGCTAGATGATGATGAAAATTCATATTTAGTTCAATTTACAAAATTATAATGAAGAACTTAATCTTACTATTTACTGCAATAATTTTCGCTATTCCTTTTGGTATAGCTCAAGATACGCTAACAACTTCCTTATTATGGGAGATTAGTGGAAAGAAAGTAAAGTCACCAACCTACGTATTTGGAACAATGCATCTTATTCCTAATGATGATTTTCTATTTCCAGAAGAGCTTCAAGAGAAAGTTAAAGGAAGTGATATTTTAGTAATGGAAATTGGTGGACTTTCAGAACAAATGAAAGCAATGCAATTAATGATGCTTGACTCTGGAACAATGTTCGATTATTTTACTGAAGAACAGCTAGACTCTTTGTTTGATTACACAGAAGCTGAACTTGGATTTGACGAAGCCAAAATGCGCATGGCTTTTAGTAAAATGAAACCGTTTGTTTTATTACAACTGTTCACGAAAGATGCATTTGGTGAAAATCCTCAAAGTTATGAAATGTCCCTCGAAAAGATTGCTAAAGCTCAGGAAATAGAGGTTTTAGGACTTGAAACAATAGAAGAGCAAATGGGATTTATTGATGACTTAAGTTCAGAGGATCAAGTAAACATGATTATGGAAGCATTAAGATCAGATAAAGATGACAATAGTGAAACAAGAAAGCTTATTGACATGTATTTATCTCAAGATATTGATGCCATACATAATTTCACTGTGAGTTCAGGAATGAGTTCTCCAGAATTTGAAGAGAGTTTCTTAAACAAAAGAAATAAAGATTGGATTACTCCAATAAAGAAAATAATCAAGAAAAAGAAAGCTTTTATTGCAGTTGGAGCCGCTCATTTAGGAGGACCTCTAGGTGTGATTGAATTATTAAAAGCTGAAGGATACACTTTAACTCCAGTAAAACTATAGTACTATGAAATGGATTGGTTTTTTTCTACTAGTATTCTTTATAACAAGTTGCGGTACATATTCTGAAAAGGATTTAGCAAGTTTTGATCAAAAAATTCAAGCCTATTTAGATTCAATAGGAGTTGAGATGGAGAAAACTGAAGAAGGCCTCTACTACTCTATTATAGATGAAGGAAAGGGTGATGAAACAATCAGATACAATGATCAGATAGTTTTTGCTTACAAAGGTTCATTTCTTAGTGGAAATACATTTCAAGTGATTGGAAAAGAAGATCCATTAGAATTCAAAGTCAACCAATTAATTGTTGGATGGCAAGATGCTCTAATGATGCTAAAAGAAGGGGGTAAAATTAATATTATCATTCCGCCTCAATTGGGCTACGCTACTCAAAGTTCAGATGCCATTCCACCAAATACTATTTTGAAGTATGAACTGGAGGTCTTGGAGGTGAAGTAGGTTTAATGAATTGACTTTAAGTTGAGGACTATTGCTCAGCATAAGTCTATAAACTTACATGCCGAATTAGTTCACCTCAGCTCCTCTGGTTTTCAATTATCATTATAATATAAAGTATTTTAAATTATAGTGATGATCTAATAGCCTGCCGAAGCAATCTCATGGACTTTTAAACCAAAACTAATTTAAAAAACTTTAACTAAAAAGCCCAAACAGTAATGTTTGGGCTTTCATTTTATCTTAATTTATTCTTAATAATAAATCAACCTTCTTACTTTCGCTACATACTTAGCCAAACGAATTACTTGTTTAGTATAACCAAACTCGTTATCGTACCATGTATATAACACAACGTTTTTCTTGTCGTTAGAAACAATAGTTGCTGGTGAATCAAATACTGAACAACATGTATTTCCAATAATGTCATTTGAAACTAATTCCTCATCAATTGAGTAATGAATTTGATTAATCAAGTTACCATTCAAGGCAGCATATCTAATTTCGTTGTTCACATCTTCAAGAGAAACCTCTTTACCTAATTCTAAAGCAATAATTGCCAATGAACCGTTAGGTGTTGGAACACGAACCGCATTTGCAGTCAATTTGTTTTCTAAGTCTGGAATAACTTTCGTTACTGCTTTCCCTGCTCCTGTTGAAGTAATTACCATGTTGATTGCTGCAGAACGACCTCTTCTTGGCTTCTTGTGCATGTTATCCAACAAGTTTTGATCATTGGTATATGCATGTACAGTCTCAATGTGTCCTTTAACTACACCAAACTTATTGTTGATTACCTCTAAAATTGGCGCAATGGCATTTGTTGTACAAGAAGCTGCAGAGAAAATACGCTCTTCTTCAAGATTCAAGTTACCTTGATTAATTCCATATACAATATTTGGAATTCCCTTTCCTGGAGCTGTTAATATAACACGTGCTGCTCCTTTTGCTTGAAGGTGTCTTGACAAACTTTCTTTGTCTGTAAAAACTCCTGTATTATCAATTATTAATGCGTTGTTAATTCCGTATTTAGTATAATCAATGTCTTCAGGATTTTTCGCTTCAATCATTTGAATTTTCATCCCGTTAATGTTCAACACATTATTTTCTGTATCTACATCAACAATACCGTCAAAAGTTCCATGAACAGAATCATTGGTAAATAAAGCTGCACGTTTTTTAATGATTTCTGGTGAAACTTCCCTTGTCACGATTGCTCTTAAACGCAATTGTTGACCCTTTCCAGCTTGTTTAATTAACTCACGAGCTGCGAGCCTACCAATACGTCCGAATCCATAAAGTACCACGTCACGTGGCTCCATTGAAAATTTGTCTTTACCGATAAAATCCTTTAAAGTTTCCTTTAAAAAAGAAAGTGCGTCTGGGAACTTGTCTTTTGACTCAAGGTATTCATAAGCTAAACGACCAATATCTAACTTAGAAGGTGCAAGATCAATTGATAATAATGCCTCTGCTAAAGACGATGTTGTAGACACATCAATTGGCTTTTGAACTACTGTGCGTGAATACTCATGCAAGTTCATAATTTCAGAAACTGTTAAGCTTACAAGGTGGTTTCTAAATAATACTAACTCCACTCCTTGATCGTAAAGAAGTTGACCGGTTTTACTGGCTAATTTAACAGCTGCTCTTTCTCTTTTAACGTGAGCGTCTAACTGTTCCTCATACCCGTTTGAAGTACTCATATTTTTATGTTTATGTATTGATTGTTAATTCTTTGGTACAAAAAAGGGCTGCTAATAATAGCAGCCCCGAAATTTCTTATCCTAAATAAGCTTTTAAAAGTTTGTTTCGCGAAGTGTGTCGCAGTCGACGTATCGCTTTTTCTTTTATCTGTCGAACTCTTTCTCTTGTAAGATTGAATTTCGATCCAATTTCTTCTAATGTTAATCCATGGTTCATTCCAATTCCAAAGAACAAACGAATGATTTCACGTTCTTTGTCAGTTAATGTTGAAAGTGAACGTTCAATTTCACGTTGTAAAGATTCCGCCATTAATAAAGCATCAGCTTTAGGGGAGTCTCCATTCGCCATCACGTCCATTAATGTACCTCCATCTTCGTTTGCTGATAAAGGTGCATCCATAGAAACATGACGTCCTGAAACATTCATACTTTCTTTAATCTTATCTTCTGGAACTTCCAAAGCTTCTGCTAATTCTTCAGCAGATGGTGGACGCTCATATTCTTGCTCTAAACGAGAGAATGCCTTGTTGATCTTATTTAAAGAACCAACTTGGTTTAATGGTAAACGAACAATACGCGCTTGCTCAGCCAATGCAGACAAAATAGATTGACGAATCCACCATACAGCGTATGAAATGAATTTAAATCCACGTGTTTCATCAAACTTTTGTGCTGCTTTTATCAAACCTAAGTTACCTTCATTAATTAAATCTGGAAGCGTTAAGCCTTGGTTTTGATATTGTTTAGCTACGGAGACAACGAATCGTAGGTTTGCTCGGGTTAATTTTTCAAGGGCACGTTGGTCACCTTGTTTAATTTTCCTTGCTAATTCAACCTCTTCATCAGCGGTAATCAATTCCTCTTTCCCGATATCTTGAAGATATTTATCAAGGGATTGACTTTCACGGTTAGTGATTGACTTTGTAATCTTAAGTTGTCTCATGTTTTTTTTGTCCTTATTAAAATAATGTGAAATAAAGTGTGGCAAAATTACACCAATTAAACTATACTACAAAATATAAGCTCATGCAAATTTTTAAATCCACTTTTTATAAAAAAACGCTCTCAAGGATTTTTCTTGAGAGCGTTAATTATAACGGATCAAATTAGAAAAGGTTACAGTCCAAAACCAACATAATCTTTTTGGCCACTTTCGGACATTACTTCCAACAGAATACCTTTTTGATCTTTACGTTTTAGGTAATTCGTTAAGTGTTCTACACTCTTAACATCTTCATTATTTATCTTAGTAATAATGATTCCTTTTGTCAGCCCACTTGATCTTAATTTTCCGGTAGTTATTGAAGAAATCTTTACTCCATTATTAATGTTCAATTCCTTCTTCTCACTTTTCGTTAATTCAACAAATGTTGCTCCAAGAGCAGAATGTTTTTCTAATTCAGCTTTCGATGTCAAGTCAGTATTCCCTTCAATATTCTTTAACAAAACATCTTTTGTGATAATATTCCCATCTCTTCTTATTGTTAAAGGTACAATATCACCTGGTCTTCTTCTTCCAATTTCTTCTTGTAATTCAGCAATTGAATTGATGCTTTTAGCGCCTACTTTTAAAATAACATCACCTGCTTTAACTTTGGCTTTTTCAGCACCTGAGCTTTCATTTACTCCAGCTACATAAAGACCTTTTGAATCATCAAGCTTCTTCTCGTCGATTAATTCTTGAGTAATCTCTTGGATTTGAACACCTAAAAAACCTCGTTGAACCATTCCATAATCTATTAAATCGTTCATGATTTTAGCCACTAAGCGAGAAGGTACTGCAAAGGAGTATCCAGCATAGTTTCCAGTTTGAGATGCAATTGCAGTATTGATACCGATTAATTGACCCTGAGTGTTGATTAATGCACCTCCTGAGTTTCCGGGATTAACCGCAGCATCCGTCTGAATGAATGATTCAATTGGAATAATACTTTTGTCTTGATTTCCAATAATATTTATATTCCTTGCTTTTGCAGAAACAATTCCTGCAGTTACAGTTGAATTTAAGTTAAATGGATTTCCAACTGCAAGTACCCACTGCCCTACCTTAACATCATCACTGTTTGCAATTGGCATTGCACTCAAACCTGTTTTATCAATCTTCAATACGGCAATATCAGTCGATGGATCTGTTCCAACAACCACTGCATCAAAAGTCGTATTGTTATTTAATGTTACTTGAATTTCACTTGCATTTTGAATAACATGATTATTCGTAACGATATAACCGTCTTCAGTAACAATAACACCTGAACCTGAGCCACTTCCATATTGTTTTCGTTCTCGTCCAGCACCAGGACCATAAAAGAACTCAAGAAATGGATCTCTCTGAACATATGATTGTACTACTTTGGTTTTAACGTGAACTACCGAATGAACGCTTTCTTCACTCGCTTTTGTAAAGTCCAATTTACTGTCAATTTCAGAAGAAGCAAAACTCACCGTTGAAACAGGGGTTTCTGTATTTTCTATTAAATTAGTATGGTTTGAAGTATTAAGATCAAAATCTCCAAAATTGAACATGAAAAATACTCCTAAAGGCAATAGTCCACCGACGATTCCCAAGCCTATTGATTTCAAATTTTTCTTCATTTTTATATATTTTAAATTTTTCATTCTAGCAATAGCAATATTAACACCAAACTATTTGTTTTGTTAAGATCTAAGCGTTAAAAGTTGTTAAGCAATTATTCATTATTTTTATGTATTTTCGCATACTTTTGCGTATATAGTAATAAATGAGACAAGGAGTTATATATATATTAATATTGATTGGTGGAATCGGAATCGGCTTCCTGATTAATCAGTTTTTAGATACTCCACTAAAGATCCAAACGGAAATTGAAACTTTAGTAGTTGAGAAAATAAAAAAACAAATTGTTAGGGATACAGTTGAAATTGAGAAAATAATCTATTCTCCTGTAAATACTGACACTTTTGTATATGAAGTGGATGATTTTAGTGACAGTTTGACATTAGAAGAAGAGTATAATATCTACATTCCAGAAGTTAATGAAGAGGTGATCATTAAAGAAGAGCTGGTTTCCCAATTAAAAATCGCTTTAGATGCTCCTCCAATGGACTCTACGGATGTTTCAAATCTATTGGACCTAAAAAGCAATGCGTTTTCAAATGAAATTATAATTGAATTTTGGCAAAGTCCATTGAATATTACCGGGTATGAGTTATCGAGAAATAAACTAAAATTGTTTGGTTTTAATCCAAATGAAACTATTTCTTTGCAAATTGGAAATGAAGAAGACCAACTGTTTCTAAATACTGATTCGATGAGTTTTATTCTTCAGAAAACAAAACAGTTTAAAACCCTAAAGTTAAAATGACATTTTCTTTCACAAAATATCATGGTACAGGAAATGATTTCATAATGATAGACTGTACGAAGAACAAAGACTTTACACTGACTTCAGAACAAATAAGTGAGCTTTGCGATCGTCGATTTGGAATCGGTGCAGATGGAGTAATCTTAATTTCTTCACACCCTAACCTGAACTTTACAATGACCTATTTTAATTCTGATGGGTCTCAAAGCTTTTGTGGAAATGGAGCGCGCTGTGCAGTACATTTCTCAAGTTCATTAGGTCTAATTACTAATAAAGCGACTTTTGAAGCCATTGATGGTATTCATGAAGCGACTTTAAGTAATGGATTAATCTCTTTGAAAATGAATGATGTTCCGTCTTTCTCAAAAGATGAAACTGCGTTTATACTTGACACTGGAAGTCCACATTTTGTAAAGTTTGTAGCCGATGTAGATGATGTAGATATCGTTGCTTTTGGAAAGCAAATTCGTTACTCTTCAAAGTATAAAAAGGAAGGCATAAACGTGAATGTTGTCGAAGTATTAGAGGACAACCTTTTAGAGATGTTGACTTATGAACGAGGTGTTGAAGACGAAACTTATTCTTGTGGAACTGGTGCAACGGCTGTTGCTTTAGCTTTTGCACTTGTATTGGATTATGACGAGGTAGATGTAAAAATAATGGTTAAAGGTGGAGAGCTAGCCGTAAAAGCTGATCGCAATGAATCCTCTTTTGATTCTATTTACTTAATCGGTCCTGCAGAAAAGGTATTCGAAGGAGTGATCTCAATTTAAATAATATTCAGGAATCATTAATTTACCTTAGTACTTCATTTGATTTTTGTTTTAGGGCTCTCAAATGAAATTGAAAATCGTATCTTTGGACCACAATGCTTAAAGGAAAAAAAATATATCTGCGACAAATAGAGGAAAATGATGTCAACCTACTTTTATTGTGGGAAAATGACACTGAAAACTGGCGATACAGTGAATCTGAAGCCCCTTTCTCTCTTCATCAACTTCAACAATATGTAAAAAATGCGAGTCATGTTCGACAAAACGAACAATTGCGTTTTATCATTTGCTTACTTGAAGATGATACCGCAATTGGAACAATTGACTTGTTCACTATAGATTTTAAAAACCTCCGAGCAGGTGTTGGTGTTTTGATTGCCAATAAGGAAAATAGACAGAAAGGTTATGCGCAAGAAGCATTGTTTTTGTTAGAGCGTTTCGCATCAAAAAGTTTAGAATTAGAGCAATTGTTTTGTGAAATTCAAGCAGATAATGAAGGAAGTATCCAATTGTTTGAGAAGTCTGGATTTATCAAAACTGGAACTAAAAAGAGTTGGTATAAATTTAAAAATAAGACAATCGATGCTTATTTTTACCAAAAATTTATTTAATAATGAAGGGGTTAAAAATGAGTTGGAAGTTTTTTGGAGCAATAGCGTTTCTAATTATTCTAAACTCCTGTACGTCCATTAACGCCTACTTAGGTGGAAATAAAAAGACTTTAAATCAAGTTGCTACTGATTTCTATATTCCTACTTCGACTACAATTGAAGAATTGAAAGAACTTTTATTGGAGAATGAATTAATTGACGATGAAAAAGGGTTTCAAGCAGTACTCGATTATAAAGAGTTTAAAGATGGAATGGTTGGACCAGGAAAATACATTATAACTCCTAAGACAGACTATAAAACCTTAATCAATGGCTTTACATTGAACAGTATTGGAAATGGAAATAAAGAAGTAGAGGTTCAAGTAACATTTAATAACTGCAAAGACATCAGGCATATAGCAGGGAAAGTTGCAAGTCAAATAGAAATGGACAGTACAGCATTTATGAATTACATATTATCTGATTCTATCTTAAACAAATACGGATTCAATGAAGCGAAAATCGGAGCACTCTTTCTTCCAAATACTTATCGTTTCTATTGGGATACTGATCATATAGGGTTTGTAGAAAGAATGGCAAATGAGTTTAAAAAGTTCTGGACGCCTGAACGAATGGCTAAACTTCAACACGTAGGTTTAAAGAGTCAATCTGATGCTGTAACCCTTGCTTCTATTGTTTTCAAAGAACAAGATAAGTACCCTGAAGAATGGAAAACCATAGCTGGTTTGTATTTGAATAGGGTTAGAAAAGGTTGGAAGCTTCAATCTGATCCTACATTTAGATTTTGTTGGGGTGATGAATTAGATGGAGTTGAACGTTTGACATACCTCCACAGAGACAGAGACTGCCCTTACAATACTTACATTTATGCAGGACTCCCACCAGGGCCAATCTTTATTCCTCCAGCAGAAGTAGTTGATGCGGTTTTAAATGCTGAAAACAACGACTATATGTATATGTGTGCTAAACCGAAAGGTGATGGCTTACACAATTTTGCAAAATCACTGGCACAACACAATAGAAACGCTGCTGAATTTCAACAATGGATAAGAACACGGAAACTTTAAGACCATGAATACAATAGTACTCGACGAAAGACAAATCAATCAAAAGTTAGACAGAATAGCTTATGAAATAGTAGAGAATAACTTTGACGACAAAGAGCTATTTCTGGTTGGAATAATTGGAAATGGATATGAAATAGCAAAAGAGTTAGCAGAAAGATTAGAGAAGATTGGAGAACAAAAAATTACAATTGTAGAGCTGGTAATAGACAAAAAGAATCCATTAAAGCACGAAATTACAACCAGTGTTCCCTTGGAAGTTTTTGATAACAAAACAATTGTACTTATTGATGATGTTATCAATTCAGGCCATACAATGCAATATGCTTTGATTAAATTATTAGAGCGTCCAACTAAAAGGGTGAAAACCGTTGCTCTTGTCGACAGAAAACATAGAAGTTTTCCAATCCGATGTGATTATGTTGGATTAACCCTTTCCACGACTCTGAAAGATAGAATCGAAGTTGAGCTGGAAGGCGTTAAAAGAGCATATCTTGTTTAGTGATTATTTATCTTTAATAATCGTTTCTGCTTCTTGATTAAAGTACTCATCCAAGAATTCAAACAATGGTCTATTCTTAACTTTCAATAGACTGGGACATTCCTTATAGTATGTTGTAACAACAGCAAAGAACTCTGCTTCAGATGTTCCTCCGTATTCAGGAATCGTTGATTTACCTGCATGAATTTTATCCATGGCCTCTTTCATTAATTGAACCCATATCTTTTTATCTTCTTCTCCAAGATACTCTGGAATTCCATCCATTGCTCCATCTGCTTTATCAAGCAAATGGGAAAACTCATGAATTCCAACATTTTTCTTGTCATTGTCAATCTGAAAACCTTTTATTAATGCTGGTAAAGACAAAATAATTGTGTTGTTCATTAAACCACCATGGTGGACTTTCCCATTAACAACTCCATACTTGTTCAGAGAGTTATCCATGTTAAAATTGGAAGGGTAAACAAGCACTTCACGAAGATCACTATAATTGTAATAAGGCAACCCCCAATAGGCAATTACAGCACTTGCTGCAACATACAGCGCGGCCTCTTTACTGGGTTTCTCTTCTCCAACTTCAGTTATTTTCACTTCTGCTAAGAAAATTCCGACCCTATCTTCAAAAATAATTTTATCTGACTTTTTTAGTCGCTTGTAAAATGAAATGTATTCATTCATCCAGTACTTGTCATTCACAGAAAGTACAATTCTTTCTTTACGAGGAGATTTCTTTCGTGTATTCACACGCCAATACCAAAGTGCTGCAACAACTGACACAACAACCAATACACCTATAATTCTGGCACTGGTATATCCCTTATTATGTAGAATGATAGGAATGCTTCCTAACAAAGTAAAAAACAAGATAATCCACGGTAAAAACGGTTTATTTCTCATGTGTTAAAGATAACATTGAATTTACGTAAGACAAACAAATTATTTACATTAACTAACCTTCCTTCCCTCCCATTCTTAATTTTTCTCTAAAATCTGATCTCTTCAGTAAAATGATTCTGTATTTCATTCCATCATATAATAAATTGAAAATCAAAACTACTGCTCCAATTATTAAAGTATACATTTTAAAATCTAAAGTTGAGTAAACAAACCCACCAAATAGTCCACCTAAAAAGAAGAATGAAATAATATAAATTCTTAACCGTATTGAGTTTTTTATCTTCTTTCTCTTCGGATATCTCTTTTTGAAAAACAAATAAGACAATTCAATTCCTAAGTCTGTAAATAAACCCGTTAAATGTGTTGTTCTGACCACAGCATCAGAAACTTTGGTGACATAGGAGTTTTGAAGTCCCATTGAAAACAGAAGTAAACATGCAATAAGGTCTGGGTAATCGTAAATAACCAAACTGCCTAAAACTGCTGCAAACACAAGGATAAATGATTCAATAAGAACAGGAATTACGTATACATTTAATCGTTTGGTCTTTCTAAATGTTTCGATTAAGAAACTGGAGATAAAAGAGCCCAATAAGAAAGAGAATATATAGAGAAAGTAAACTGTACCTTTCCAAAACTCAAAGTTTGCTACCTCATTTATGAAAAGAGCAAAATGTCCAGTCACGTTTGTGGTTAACTGTTTTAAGAATAAAAACCCGGTGACGTTAACAATTCCAGCAACAAAAGACAGAACAATGGCAATTCTAAGATTATCCTTCATAGTTCTCGCCTTGCCTTGATGTCTATACATTTGTTTATTGTGTTTTAACGTTTTAAATCAAGACAAAATCCTCAGTTATTCCATTTCGATTCTTGTAGCCTGAATTTTACGCGTTAAGTTAGTAGAATATCTTAATTACTTTACCAACTTCTATTTTGTGCCAATTGTTACATACTTAAAAAAGTATTTTGCTGTCTTACATTTGTTACATAACATAAGTGTTTAAATAAATACCTTTGCATGAAAATTCACCCTAAATGCTGTAGGGTATTTTATCATAAAAACATACCGATTTTTTGTAAAGTTTCATGCCATGAAAGAACCAATTTTTAGTCCTAAATTTTTTACACTTTTAAAAAAGGGTATTTCTAAAAAACAAATATCAAAGGATATTTCCTCTGGGATAATAGTTGGAATTGTTGCTCTTCCCTTAGCGATTGCATTTGCGATTGCCTCAGGAGTATCTCCAGATAAAGGGTTGATTACTGCTATCATTGCAGGACTTATAATCTCTGTGCTTGGAGGGAGCCGGGTGCAAATTGGAGGACCTACAGGAGCTTTTATAGTTATTGTTTATGCTATTGTTCAAGAGCATGGCGTGGACGGTTTAATTATCGCCACTTTCATGGCCGGTTTTATCCTCATGCTAATGGGAATAGGCCGTATAGGTAATCTATTAAAATACATTCCTTATCCTTTGATCGTTGGATTTACCAGTGGAATTGCACTTATAATATTCTCTTCTCAAATAAAGGATTTCTTTGGCCTGCCCATCGATTCGGTTCCAGCTGACTTTATTAGCAAGTGGAGTCTGTATGCAAAATACTTGAGTGGTATCAATTGGGTAGCCGTAATTATTGCGGTTTCAACAATACTGATTAGTCTCAACTTTAGTCGCATCACTAAAAAAGTTCCAGGTTCTATTGTTGCAATTGTTTTGAGTACTGCTGCAGTATATTTCTTCAACCTTCCTGTAACTACTATTGAAAGCAGTTTTGGAGAAATTCCTAATCACATTTCGATGCCGAGCATTCCCAATATTGATTTAGCAACCATTCAAGCATTAATTCAACCGGCTTTAGCCATTGCTCTTTTAGGAGGTATTGAATCTTTATTATCTGCAGTTGTATCTGATGGGATGATTGGTGGTCGACATAGATCCAATACTGAACTTATTGCTCAAGGAACTGCAAATGTTTTTTCAGCAATGTTTGGTGGAATTCCAGCTACGGGTGTTATTGCAAGAACAGCAACCAATGTAAACAACGGTGGACGTACTCCGATAGCAGGGATTGTCCATGCAATAGTTCTTTTGCTGATCATGCTTTTATTCGCTCCTTTAGCCAAACTTATTCCTATGGCGAGTTTAGCTGGAATATTGATTGTTGTTTCTTATCACATGAGTGAATGGAGACAGTTTAAATCTTTGTTAAAAGGGAATAAATATGATATTCTAATTTTACTCGTTACTTTCTTTTTAACTGTAGTTTTTGATTTAATTCTTGCCATTCAAATTGGGATCGTTTTATCGAGTTTCATCCTTATGAAACGCATGAGTGAATCGCTTAGAATTAATAAAGAACTCGATTCATACACTCCTCGTTCTACTGGAAAATATAAATATGAGGAAGAACAAATTGAACTTCCCGATGGTGTTCTGAGCTACGAAATTAGTGGTGCTCTATTTTTTGGAGCTGCCCAGAAATTTCAAGATACCATAAGTCAAATTCATCAAAATCCAAAAGTTCTGATTTTACGAATAAGGTATGTGCCTTTTATCGATGCTACAGGTGTACATCGTTTAAAAGAGTTGATCAAGCATTTTAATGGTCAGAAAGTTCAGGTAATAATCTCTGGTGCGTCACCATCTGTAAAGAAGGATCTTGAAAAAGGGATGATTTACACAGTTCTACCTGCTGAAAATATGCGCAATAATATTGAAGAGTCAATTAAAAGAGCAAAAGAAATTTTAACTCCTTAAGACTTTCTTTAGTTGTAAAAAATAAATTGTTTTACGACATAGGATCTATTGTATACACCTCTAAACAATAAGATTTTGTAATCAAAATTATCTTGCTTGCAGACACTTTGAGGATCAAGACTAATTGTTGGGGATTAGGCATTCAAGTTACAATTCATAACATTTATAAGCATATAATTCCAGTGGGATGCCATATAATAGGGATGGACGTAAGTCCATCCGTTAAACGATTATAATATACACAATCTCAAAAATAGAATGCTTTTCACGCGCTGGGTTTACAACAAGAACTCAGTCCTTGGTTTTTACATGTCGCTCCTCTGGAGCTAGTAGAATAAATACACTTTTTCATACATTTGTTTATTAGATTCTAAAAAGAGATAAATATCTCGGCTAAACTCTTATAAAATCAATTGAGAAAGGAACCAATCCCTCCCCAACTTTTGAGACTGATCCAACTTTGAAGTCAATTGAAGAAAGTTTATTCCATAAAAAAAGCCTTCCATTATTGGAAAGCTTTTCAATTTCTTTATCGAATAAGAATTACTTTTTCTTTTTAGTATCTTTTTTATTGACCCATTTGTCATTTTTAAGTTCTCCTAAAACAGTAACATCTTTAATTCTATTGTAATCTTCAATAGCCATCAACATTTCTTCTTTTGTATCGCGTCTGATTTTGATTCCATTGGCTTTTGATCCCTCGTTTCTAACTTCTATATAAAAACCATCTTTGAGTTTTGCTGGTCTTGTTGGCGGTCTACCCATAATCTAAATTTATCTTAATTTATTAAACATAATTACTGAGTTTTCCTCAGTTTTTACTAAGATAGGGAATGAAAGATTAATAACCAAACTTTCTAACAGCAAAATGCAATAAAGTTGCAAATAGAAAGGATAGGAAATTACTTAAGCCTTTATCATTTCTAAAAAAAGCATTTAATTATTGAAGACTTCGTGTTTTGGTCTTTCAATTATTCAAGTTTAATTCCTCGCGTAAATGAATACTTCCTGCATTATTCAACTCCCAATATGGTAAGTATTTAACGGCCTTTAATTCATAAGTAGACGTTCGAACAACACCATCAAATACTGTTGGGTAGCTCTCCTCCCACTTGCTGATTCTGAATTGATTTTTAGAAGAGATATAAAACTTCACATTCCTTTTTAACTCAGGAATATCATAAGTATAAACATATCCGTCATCCGTTTCTTCAATCATTCCATTGGCGTAATAGTTTTTGATTTCCTTTTGAGATGTTCTTAAATAATGCATACTGGGTAAAATTGTAAAATCACCTAAGGGCAATAAGTCTGGAGACATGCGTGCTAAATTCATCATATTATCACCAGCGTAGGCATATTCCAATTGAAGTGATGTATCTCCTTCAGAAGAGAAATAAGACCTGTGTTCATAGCTAAATCCTGACTTATTATTAACTTGTGTAAAAGACTGACCACACCAATCTTGACTCCCCATTGTAATCTTTAATGGGTATTTTGCTTTTTCAATATCAACAGGTGTAAAAACAGAAGTGAACTGTGAATAATCATATATCCCTGTATTAAAACGATCTATTCTGTTTAATTTCAAAACGTTTACACTATTATCTGGTGTTGGATGATCTGCCTTAACTTGTCTTTTATTTAAAAATGGCTCTGTAACGAATATTAAAACAGACTCACCGGGATGATTCTCTTCATACCTTGCTTTGCTCAAAGTATAGGTTGCAATTTCAGCTTGACCAGAAAACAATGAAACGTTTCCTTCCTTAGAAACTAAATCTTTTTGCTTTTCTTCTTGTATTTCATTTGCTGTAACAGAATCTTGTTGCTCTTTTTCTGAGTTGGAAATGGCCTGCTCTGCACTCTCCTTGTTTTCCTCTTTTATGTTGGATTCATTACCACAGCTACTAAAGACAAGTAACAACATGGAAATAAAGTATATAACGATGTATTTCATATGAAGATTTTTAAATTATTTATTAGTAAATATTACATTAAGGCCTAAACAATCACGTAACAATCTACAATTTATGATTAAATTGAGGTTATACAATAGACAGAACCTTAAAATTTGTCTATTTTTGATAAAAATTGAATTATTGCAATTATGACCAGTTTTTATAAAGAATTCCCTACAACTACTGAAAAAGAGTGGCTTGAAAAGGTCCAGGTAGATTTAAAAGGTAAATCCATTGAAGAGGCTTTACATAAGTTTCACCCAATTGAGCAGGTAAACTATACTTCTTATGGCCTTTCAAGAGAAAACCAAAGCCATTCTATACCAGGACAAGAAGATTATTCAAGGGGTGGTAAAATCTCTAATAACGATTGGACCAATTGTGTACTTGTTCCATTAGATTCACCTAAGAAAATGAATGCTTTTGCATTAAAGCAGCTCATGAATGGTGCAACAGGATTAAAAATTGATTTGGCTAATTTCTCTACAGAAGATTGTAAAGTCATTTCCAAAGATATTGGTTTCGAGCATATAACTTCCTCGTTTTTTTATTCCACAAAAGCACAATTCGATTGGTTAAGTAC
>Ga0079223_10000022_pt1 | contig 44772 bp, 45 predicted proteins | sample Stecom2011_FD_75072 | JGI IMG/M metagenome (GOLD analysis project Ga0079223, IMG submission 75072) | Agricultural soil microbial communities from Utah to study Nitrogen management - Steer compost 2011 | ecosystem: Environmental > Terrestrial > Soil > Agricultural land | place: USA: Utah...
AAAAAAAACGACTTAATAAAATTAAGTCGTTTTTAATATAATTATAAAATCTGTTTAGAATTTCTTCACCCAATTAAACCTATCTACCATTCTACCATATTTAATGTCGTCTAATTCGCTCAACACTTTTTTAGAGAATGTACGTTTTTCTTCACCTGGTAGGAAATACTCTTTCCCTCTAAAACCAATCATTTTAATTGGCGCTATCGTTGCAGCTGTTCCTGCTCCGAATGCTTCTGTCATCGTCCCATCTTCTAAAGCTTGAATAACTTCTTTAACAGACACCTTTCTTTCTTCTACTGGCATTCCCCAATCTTGCGCTAACTCAATAACACTTCGTTTTGAAATACCTGCTAAAATAGTATCTGATTCAGCGGGTGTAATTAATTTGCCCTCAATTACAAACAAAACATTCATTGTTCCTGCTTCTTCAATATATTCATGTGTTTTAGCATCCGTCCAAATTAATTGATGGAATCCTCTGTCCTGCTCTATTTTTGCAGGATACAAAGATGCCGCATAGTTCCCTGCTGCTTTAGCCGCTCCTACTCCACCTTCTGCAGCACGTGAATACTTTTCTTCAATTTTCACATTAATGGCTTCTGTATAATAAGAACCTACGGGACAAGTAAAAATCATAAACCGGTAAGTTTCTGAAGGTTTAATTCCAGTATATCCATCTGTTGCAAACATAAAAGGACGGATATATAAAGAATTAGTTTGTTTCTTTGGAATCCATTCATCATCAAACTTCAACAATTCTTCTAAACAAAACATAAACAGTTCTTCAGAAATATCAGCCATACACATACGTTCTGCTGATTTTCTAAAACGTTGCGCATTCATCTCTGGTCGGAAAACAACTGGTTCTCCACTCACTGTTCTGTACCCTTTCATACCCTCGAAAACAGACTGTCCGTAATGGATAGCAGAAGTTGCAGGGTGAATAGCCATATCTCCAAATGGGATAATTTCAGGCTCTCCCCATTTCCCATCCTTATAATCCATCACCAACATGTGATCAGAAAAAACCCTTCCAAAAGGAATGTTATCCCAATCAACCTCGTTGATTTTACTTTCTTTAATTCGTTTAGTTTTAATCGTATATTTTGATGTTTCCATATTTTTTTTGATATTCTCCCAAATATACTGATTTTTCAACAGACTCATCAACCGTCTATCATATTTACTATATTTTTAACTACTTTTGTTGTTTAAACATATTCGCCATTGACAGCTGTTGAAATATTAAAAAAATATTGGGGATTTGATAGCTTTCGTAAGCAGCAAGAAGACATTGTTCAAAGTGCAATAAATGGACGCGACACATTTGCCTTATTGCCAACTGGAGGTGGAAAATCTATATGTTTTCAAGTTCCTGGAATAGCAAGAGAAGGTGTTTGTTTAGTGGTCTCTCCATTGATAGCTTTGATGCAGGATCAGGTTCAAAACCTCAAATCTAAAGGATTAAATGCAGCAGCAATTACTTCTGGAATGTCAAGAAGAGAAATCGATATTATCCTTGACAACGCTAAGTTTGGTGGATTAGACTTTCTTTATGTATCACCTGAACGCTTAAAAACGGACATATTCATATCTCGATTTAAGCAAATGCAAATATCACTAATTGCTATAGATGAAGCACATTGTATTTCTCAATGGGGCCATGATTTTCGTCCTCCCTATTTAGAAATTTACAAATTAAGAGAAATACATCCTGATGTTCCTATGATTGCCGTTACGGCTACAGCAACAAAGGATGTTCGAGAAGATATTATCGAGCAACTTCAAATGAAAAACACTAACTACTTTGAAAGTGATTTTGAAAGAGACAATATTTCATATGAAGTTTATGCTGTAGAAAACAAACGAAACGCAATACTAAAAGCATGTAAAAGATTCAGCGGTTCTACTGGAATAGTTTATTGTCAAACACGCCGAGAAACGAAGGAAATAACAAAACTATTAATTGCTCATAATCTTTCAGCTGGAGTATATCATGGAGGAATGCTCGGAGAAGAACGAGAAAAGAAATTAAAAGCTTGGCTCAACAATGAAATACGAATCGTTGTTGCTACTAACGCCTTTGGAATGGGAATAGACAAACCCGATGTTCGTTTTGTATTGCATTATGAAATCCCCAACAACTTAGAGGCTTACTTTCAAGAAGCAGGTCGTTCAGGTAGAGATGGTAAAGCATCGAGAAACATGGCATTTTATAGTCAAGTTGATTTAATTAAAATGCGACAACGCATAGAGCAACAGTTTCCTCCCATTGATTTTATCAAAACCATTTACCGTGCTTTATGTAATCATTTTAGCATCGCAATTGGATCAGGAGCAAATGAAAGTTATGGACTTGACATCAAAGAGTTGGTTAAAAAATATGATTTCGAGCCACTCCCAACTTACAATGCATTAAAGATATTAGAGCTTAATGGCTCCATCTCTTTTAATGAGGCCGTCTTTCATCCCACAAAAATAAAATTTATTGTAAGCAATAAAACACTCTATAATTTTCAATTGAAGAATGAGCAATATGATCCTTTGATTTCATTTTTGTCACGGAGTAACCCTGGTGTTTTCTCCAATTATTATGAAGTAAATGAAAACAGAATAGCCCAACAGTTAAAGAAGTCAAAAGCTCAAGTCCATAAAGAACTTAAATATATTGAGAAACAAGGTTTAGCAGATATATCTTGGCAATCAGAATTGCCTCAAGTAACCTTATTACATGAACGCTTACCTGATGAGTATATGCGAATTGATCAAAAGGTTTACAAAACAAGGAAGGAAGTTGCGTTTAAAAAATTAGAAAGCATGTTGGATTTTGTTCAACAACCAATTTGTCGCTCAATTTTACTTTTGAAATATTTTGGTCAAGAAGGTAAAGCTTGCGGTAAATGCGACGTTTGCTTAGCCGAAGATAAATCTAACTATAGTTCACAAGAACTTCAAAACATCATAGAAACTCTACTTCATCAAGAACCACAAAGCTTAGATCAATTTGTGAATGAAATAAAAGGGATACAACGACAACACCTAATTGGAATATTAAATTGGATGATGGATGTCAACCTAATAAGTTATAAAGATGGTGTTTTCTTTAAACCCAGTAAATAAGTTAAATATAAGGTGTTAATTACATTTATATTCTCACAACCTATTCAGAATTAGTATTTTTTATGATTTTCAACTATGAATAGCGTTAACATTCTACTACCTTTAGTATAAATCAATAAAAAACAAATATTATGGAAGACACAGGAAAAATAATCGTAGCTGCATTAGCAGGTGCAGTAGTTGGAGCAGGAGTAGCATTGTTATTAGCTCCACAAAGTGGTAAAGAAACTCGTGGAATGATTGCAGATAAATATGGAGATGCAAAAGACGCGACGAAAAACGCAATTGGAAATGCCAAAGATGCGATTGGAGACGCCAAAGATGCTATTATAGATAAAGGTGATGAACTTTTAAAGAAAGCACATTTAAAATCATAAAACTTTTATTCTATTTATAACTACGGAAAATTATGAAGGAAAATAACACAACTAAAGAAGGAATTGAAGAAGTTAAGAAATTAGCTAACTCATATTTTGAACTTGTTAAAATTCGTGGTGTAAAAAAAGCTGCAGAAGTTTCCACAAGAGCTACATACGGCCTACTTACACTGATTCTAATCAAAATGAGCCTTTCCTTCTTTGGTTTTGCTTTAGCAATCTACGTTGGAGAACTTTTGGAGTCTTATGCATTAGGGTTTCTTATTATTGGAGCAGTTCCACTGCTCGCAATCCTTGTAATGAGAATATTCAATAGGCCAACACTTCGTTTCTTTCTTAATTTTTTCACCCACATAATGACTAGAAAACAATGAATGACATCAACAACTATAAAGACCTGCTCTTAGAGGAAGATCGACTTATTAGAGAAATTGCTATTTCTAGAATAAATATTGAAGAGAATATAAAATCATATTTATCTCCCAAACATCTATTTAGTTTTTTTGAAGATAAACTTGAAGAAAAAATCAACCAGGATTTTTCTGGTGAATTTGAATTAAAAAAGTATTTGATCAGTCTTTCTTTAGATTTTTTATACGAAAAGATGACTGAAACTCTTCTCAAAAGCTCTGACGACAAAAACAATTCCATTGATTGGAAAATAGTTGCCAAGTCTATAGTGGATCGCTTTTATATAAACAACAAACCTTATGTTACAGATATCGTTTCTGTCTACGTAGATAAAGGAATAAAAAAATGGACTAACAGGTAGTCCATTTTTTTTATAACTATAAATTCTATAAAAAAACTATTCAGCTAATTTACCATACAAATCATAATGATCTGCAGATGTAATTAAAATTGGTGCAAAATCACCAATGCGCACGTAGTTATCGGCTGCTTTTATCAATACTTCGTTATCTACTTCTGGAGAGTCAAACTCTGTCCTACCAATAAAGTAATCCCCTTCTGCCCTATCAAACAATACTTTTCTTACTTGTCCAATATGACGTTGGTTCAAATCATAACTAATTCCTGATTGTAAATCCATTATTGCATCTGCACGTTCACGCTTTAAAGCTGCTGAAACATCATCCTCAAATTTATGAGCATGTGTGTTTTCCTCATGAGAATAAGTGAATATTCCCAAACGCTCAAACTTAGACTGTTCTACAAAATCGTACATTTCTTGAAAATCCTCTTCTGTTTCACCAGGATAACCAGCAATTAAAGTAGTTCTGATCGCTATTTCCGGAACTCTATCGCGGATATCAGCGATTAATTGTTCTGTTTTTTCACGAGTTGTTCCTCTTCTCATTGCTTTCAACATACGTGTTGAACCATGCTGCAATGGCATATCGAGGTAATTACAAACATTACTTCTATTTTTCATTACATCTAATACATCCATTGGGAAACCAGTAGGGAAAGCATAATGCAATCTTATCCATTCGATTCCTTCAACATCTGCTAAACGATCAATAAGCTCAGCTAATGCACGTTTTTTATATAAATCTAATCCGTAATATGTTAAGTCTTGTGCAATCAACATTAACTCTTTCACTCCTTTTGCAGCTAAACTTTGGGCTTGCTTCACCAAATCCTCAATTGGAGTGGAACGGTGAGCACCACGCATAATAGGAATAGCACAGAATGAACATGGTCGGTCACAACCTTCAGCAATTTTAAAATAAGCAAAGTGTGAAGGAGTCGTTAACAAGCGTTCTCCTACCAACTCATGCATATAATCTGCTTTTAATGTTTTCAGTAAACGTGGTAATTCACGTGTTCCGAAATAAGCATCTACTTCTGGAATCTCCTTTTCTAAATCATCTTTGTAACGCTGAGACAAACATCCAGTAACGTAAACTTTATCTACTTGACCATCTTTCTTTGCTTGTGCATAACGCAAAATTGTATCTATTGATTCTTGCTTTGCGTTATCAATAAACCCACATGTGTTAATTATCACAATCTCAGAATCGTCTTGCTTTGCTTCGTGTTCTACATCGAATTTATTTGCTTTCAATTGTGCCATAAGCACCTCTGAATCATAAATATTCTTTGAACACCCTAAAGTGACAACATTCACCTTGTTTTTCTTTAGCGTTTTTGTCTTCATGCTGCAAAGTTACAGCTTAAATAAGATTTTCAAGCAATCTGCATTAAAAAAGAATGCTTATACTTAGGTGGAACATAAGCAAACAGTTGAGTAAGCTGAATATTACGGCAACATTTCAAACAAATTTATATCTTTGCCTAAGCAGCTCACCTTGCTATACATGTAATGTGCAAAATATGACAAAAATTAAAGCTTTTAAAGCAATAAGACCAGTTCGAAGTAAAGCTCACTTGGTAGCTTCTCGTGCAGTGGCAACATATAAAGATTCTATTTTAGAAGCAAAATTGGCCTCTAATCCTTATTCATTCATTCATATCATTCATCCAGAATACTTTGAATGTGATGAGACACGTACAACACCAAATTCTGTTGAACGCTTTTTAAAGGTCAATGATAAATATGCAGAATTCTATGAACGTGGAATACTAAAACAAGATGATAAAGAGGCGCTGTATATCTACAGACAATCTACACCGAACCACTCTTATTTAGGAGTGATTGGTGGCGCGAACGTTCAAGAATACAAAGACAATAAGATCAAGAAGCATGAGGCTACTTTAGCTTCTCGTGAAGAAATGTTTACAAACTACCTTGACATTGTTGGTTATAACGCTGAGCCTGTGTTATTGAGTCACAAGAAAAGTGAAGCATTGGATGAAGTACTTTCAAAAATTGTAGCAAAAAGACCTGAATATGAATTCACCACTACGGATGAAACAACCCATGAATTGTGGATTGCTAATGAACAAGAAACATTAGAAATTCAACAAGCATACGAGAATATAGAAACTTGCTATATTGCTGACGGACATCACAGATCAGCATCTTCTGTTCGTTTACATGATAAAATTCAAGAGCGAGGAGAGTACGATTCAAACAAGAATTACAATTCGTTTTTAAGCTTTTTTATCGATGAAGAACGATTAAATATTATGCCGTTTAATCGTTTATGTAAATCGCTAAATGGAAACTCAATAGAAGAATTAATATCTAAAATCGGAAATCACTTTGAAGTAAAAGAGTTAGAAAAACCAATGCAACCTGAGCAATTGCATGACATTCATATGTATGTTAACGCAAGCTGGTACAGATTAAGACTTAAAGTAGAAAAGCACAGTAAACTGGATGCCGTAAGCAGTATAGATGCTGAGATATTGACCCGTTATATCCTATCTCCGGTTTTAGGAATTCATGATTTAACAACAGATGAGAATATTTCATTTCAAAGCGGTGAAGATGGAATCACGGCAATTGAACATTCAGTAAACAAAGGTGTTAATGAAGTAGGGTTTCTACTCTACCCAGTAACAATGGAGCAACTTAAAGCTGTTGCAGACGAAAATGCGATTATGCCACCAAAGTCGACATGGATAGAACCTAAAATGCGCAGTGGTTTAACAATTTATAAAATAGACGAATGATTTCAGAGAATTTATCAAAAGTAAAAGCTAATCTTCCTTCAGATGTTCAACTTGTGGCAGTTTCTAAAACGAAGCCTAACGAAGCAATTTTAGAGGCTTATGAAACAGGACATCGTGTATTTGGGGAGAATCGAGTGCAGGAACTCACTGATAAATACGAAGCTCTTCCTAAGGACATAGAATGGCACATGATTGGTAATTTACAAACCAATAAGGTGAAATACATTGCTCCTTTTGTAACTATGATTCATGGAGTAGATAGTTATAAACTTCTTCAAGAAATCAATAAAAGAGCAAAAAACACGAATCGTATTATTGATGTACTGATTCAATTTCATATTGCTCAAGAAGACAGTAAATCTGGGTTCAACTTCGATGAAGCAAAGGAAATGTTGGAAGACCAAGAGTTTGCTCTTTTAGAAAATATAAATGTTCGAGGAGTCATGGGAATGGCCACATTTACTGACAATAAAGAACAAATTCAAGACGAATTCCGAACACTTAACAATTACTTCCAAATTTTTAAAAGTCATTTTTTCAAATTCAATGACAGCTTTTCTGTGGTTTCCATGGGAATGAGTGGAGATTATGAGATTGCGATTGAAGAAGGAAGCAACATGGTAAGAATAGGAAGTACAATATTTGGAGGTAGAAATACTTAACATGCATTAGCGACTAAGTATCTAAAAACATAAAAACACTCACATATGAAAGCAATATTATTAGCTGCATTACTTTCCATCCCCTTATGTATTGTATTTTCTCAAAGCGATTACTCTGCATCTATTCAAAACGAAAGAGAAAGATTCGAAAACACACTATTGCATACGGATTCAATAATAAATTTAGAAGAACGAAAAGCGATAGAAGAACTCAATCATTTTCCAATAGATTCGAATTGGGTATTAACTGCTCAATTCAAAACAGATCAAGGGAAGTCTTTTAAAATGCCAACTACAACAAACAGAACTCCAAAATACCGCAGATTGGGTTACCTCCATTTTAATCACAATGGAGTTGAGTTTCAGTTGGCTGTTTATAAAAATATCGGTTTGAAAGGTTCGAAGTATAAAAACTATGTATTTGTTCCATTTAAGGATGCCAATGCACCTGAATTAACTTATGGTGGTGGTCGATATTTAGACATAGAAATGTCGGCAAAAGACAAGAATGTAATTGTTGACTTTAATAAAGCCTACAATCCTTACTGTGTTTATTCTTACCGTTATTCATGTCCGATCACTCCAGAAGAAAATCATATTGATGTGAAAGTGAATGCTGGTGTGAAGAACCCAAAAATGAAAAAGGAGTAGATAAAAAATCTATCCCTATTCACACTCTAGCTTATAATCCCAATTAAAATCTTTAAAGGTGAATCGGGATTCAAACCAAATTGTTTTTGCATCTACGAGCAGCGTATCATTTTGCATAAATTCAATTTGTTGAGTAGCTTTCATTAACATCAAATCACTTTTAGAGAAGTTAACCCTTCCAGTAGTCTTCATCGCGTTAATAATGTCTTGATTGTCTTTAGAAGCCAAGCCACGTGCTTTACATTGTGTGTAATTAGATTTATCAATAAACACCAAAGCTGAATCTTTAGGTAAACGTGCCATTTCACCATATCCTTCTAAATGATTATAGCGTTGAGGTGCTTCATCCTTATCTAACACATGTACAATTGAAATATAACTGTCTTCATATAGAGAGAATTGTAAGCGTCTATCAATAGAGTCATTCTCTTCAATTATGTAAACTTTCGGAAAGAAGTCTTGTTTCTTCAAACTGTTTGAAAAGTCAACCTTACCTTTAACCAGAAATTTATAGATATTGTCTTTATTTAAACCTATTGCATTTAAAGCATCAATTTGGTCTTCTGGAAAAACAATTATTTTATCCTGAATCGAGTTCTTCACTCTGTTTGTAGGTGTCCAAGAACATCCACGGTCTTTAAACAGTATACTGACAAAGATTGTCCCAATTAGAAAACCAATTAAATAGTATCTAAACCTTTTCCAAATTCCTTGCATAACTTTATATGTTTAAATGCAAAAATAGGAGGAAACTTACATTCCCATCAATAAAAGCTCTATTTCTTTATAATTCAAGTCGAATATCTTTCCTAAGACTTCACTTGTTAAGGTTCCTTTATACATATAGACTCCACTTCTAAAACCATGGTCTCTTTTAATCAATTCTTTATCCCCCCCTTTTTCACCCATTTTTATTAAAACAGGAGCGAAAATATTGGATATTGCAAAAGAAGCAGTTCTGGAAACACGCGAAGCTATGTTGGGCACGCAATAATGTGTAACGCCATACTTATCAAAAGTCGGAGATTCGTGATTGGTCAATTCTGAAGTTTCAAAGCAACCTCCTTGGTCAATACTTACATCAATAATGATTGCACCAGTTTTCATATTGCTCACCATTTCTTCCGAAACAATACACGGTGTTTTCCCAAAAGGAGAACGCACAGCGCCAATCACAACATCTGCTCTCATTAAAGCTTTACTCAATACCTTGGGTTGAATGATTGACGTATAAATTCGACTTCCTACAGCAGTCTGCAATCTCCTTAACTTACCTAAAGAATTATCAAACATTTTAACAGAACAACCTAACCCTAGTGCAGATCGTGTAGCGAACTCCCCTACTGTTCCTGCCCCTAAAATCACAACTTCAGTTGGTTGAACTCCCGCAATACCTCCGAGCATCACTCCTTTACCATTTTTAAAGGCGTTGAGTAACTCGGCTGCAATTAAGATGGAAGTGTTTCCGGCGATTTCTCCCATTGCCCTAACAACAGGAAAATGTCCTTCTTCGTCGCGCATGTAATCCCATGCTATAGCAGTGATTTTCTTTTGCATCATTTTCTGCAAAATCTGCTTAGGCTGCATACTTATTTGAAGAGCTGAAATCAATGTCAAGCCCATTCTCATCATTTCTACCTCTTCTTCAATTGGAGGAGAAACTTTGAATACAATATCGCATTGGAAAATTGCATTTCTATCATAAACGATTTCTGCACCAGCTTCAGAATAAGCACGGTCTGAAAAGTTTGCATTCTCTCCTGCTTTTGTTTCTATTTTAATTTCGTGACCATTTGCCACAAGTAGAGAAACTGCTTCAGGAACTAAAGCGACACGTCTTTCTTGAAAAGAATATTCTCGAGGGATCCCGATTTTCAAACTTCCTTTTTTACGTGCAATCTCCAACATTTCCTCTTGAGGAAGCAAACGTCCTTCCTTCATCAGGCTTTTTATAATCTCTGGATCTGTCTTCATATACTTACTTCAATCTCGCGACCATCTTGATCATCTTTTGTAATGTTAACCCATACGCAATCTTCGGGTAAAAGGTTCTCAATATTTTCTGCCCATTCTATAAATACGATATTATCACCATAAATATACTCTTCAATTCCTATATCGTAGGCCTCTTCTTCACTTTCAATTCTGTATAAATCGAAATGATAAACGGTTCCATAAAAGGAGCTTTCATATTCATTAACGTAACCATAGGTTGGTGAACTTACTGCATCAACAATCCCCATTGCTTTACCAAGATAAGAAATAAAAGTGGTTTTACCCGTACCCATTTCTCCTTTGAAAGCAAAAACTTGATGATCATCAAAATAATTAAGAAAATCCATACTAATCTTAATTAGATCCTCTTCGGTATGTGCATAAAATTTCATTCTATTGTCTACACTATTTTATAAGAGCTACGAATATACTCTTTTTTGAAACTCGGCTTTTGCCATTGGTCTTATTTTTTCCCTCTCATTTCAACATAAGGAATTAAAATCTCTTCTAATGAGATTCCTCCATGCTGAAAAGTATCAGTATAGTATTTAGCAAAATGATTGTAATTGTTAGGGTAAACAAAGAAATCGTTATTTCTACTAAAAACGTACACATCAGATATATTGTCCTTTGGTAAGTATGCCTCATCTGGATTCTTGACCTCAAAAACCTCTTTCTCTTTATAGCTCAGGTTTTTCCCAATTTTGTATCTCAAATTGGTATTGGTTTCTCTTGGTCCGACAACTTTAATCGGGTTATTTACTTTTACTGTTCCATGATCGGTCGTAAGAATCACTTTAGCTCCAGTTTTCGCCACTTCTTTCATAATATCCTGTAGCGGCGAATGTTCAAACCAACTTGCTGTAATTGAACGATAAGCAGCTTCATCATCTGCTAATTCTTTAATCACTTTCATATCAGTACGTGCATGAGAAAGCATATCTACGAAATTATAAACAATCACATTTAGGTCATTGTTTTTTAATTGATTAAAGTTCTCATATAATTTTTTACCCGCCTCAAGGTTTGTTATTTTTCGGTAGCCTAGCTTTACTTTTATCCCTAAGCGATCCAATTGTTTTTGCAATAGTTCTTCTTCGTGATTGTTCTTACTTCCCTCCTCATCTTCTCCTACCCAAAGCTTTGGATATTTCTTTTGAATTTCACTTGGCATTAATCCTGCAAAAAAAGCATTCCTTGCATATTGTGTAGCAGTTGGTAAAATTGAGAACACAACATCCTCCTGTTCGAAAGAGAAGTACTTACTCAATACAGGCCGAAGGACTTGATATTGATCGTATCGTAAATTATCAATTACAAATAAGTAAACGGGCTCTTTTAAATTTGGGGCAACACGTTCTTTAAAAAGAGTATGTAACATGTGAGGCGCTTCCTCCACGCCATTTATCCAATCCAGGTAATTTTCTTCAATAAATTTAGAAAACGATGAATTCGCCTCTTTCAACTGCATTTCAAAAATTTCTTGCATTCCTTGGTCCTCCATCTTTGAAAACTCAAGGTCCCAATTCACCAGTTTTTTATACATGCTTTTCCATTCTTCAGCAGATAACCGGTCGCCCAGATCCATACCGATTTGGCGGAATTCTCTTTGGTAATTAGTGTTCAGTTTATCAGAAACAAGTTTAGTTTGGTCAAGAATTTTCTTTAAGCTCAACAAAATTTGGTTGGGATTAACGGGCTTAATAAGATAATCAGCGATTTTACCACCAATCGCCTCTTCCATTATACTCTCTTCTTCACTTTTGGTAATCATTACAACAGGAACCATAGGCCGAAGCTCTTTGATTCTGGTTAATGCATCTAATCCTGAAATTCCAGGCATATTTTCATCTAAAAAGACAATATCATAAGCAGTAGCTTCACATTTTTCGATTGCTTCACCTCCACTATGAACGGCCTCTACCTCATAGCCTTTCTGGTTTAAGAATAAAATATGTGGCTTTAATAAGTCTATTTCGTCATCTGCCCAAAGAATTTTCACTTGCATTGTCTGAATATTTTTAAATTTACATGATATTATAAAAGTAAAGATTTGCGTCCAAACCTCAACATAAATAACAAGAAGAAAATTATTAACGACCCAGTGTACGGTTTTATTTCCCTACCAAAGGATATAATTTTCGATTTAATAGAACATCCTTTTTATCAACGATTAAGAAGGATTAAGCAATTAGGGATGTCCCACTTGGTTTATCCAGGGGCTCTGCACACCCGTTTTCATCATGCACTCGGTGCAACTCATCTTATGACAAAGGCTATTCATGCGTTGCGTTATAAAGGGGTAGAGATTACTGAAGAAGAGGAAACAGCTGTTTTAATTGCGATTCTACTCCATGATATCGGCCACGGTCCATTTAGCCATACATTGGAAAGAGATATCGTAAAAAGTGTAAGCCATGAAGAAATTTCTTGGCTATTTATGAAGCGCTTGTCTATAGAGTTTGAGGGGAAGTTAGATATGGCTATTTCCATTTTCGAAGACAACTATTCAAAACCCTTCTTACATCAACTTGTTTCAAGCCAATTGGACATGGACCGTATGGATTATCTCAATAGAGATAGTTTCTATACTGGTGTTTCTGAAGGTGTAATTGGAAGTGATCGTATAATTGCGATGCTCGATGTAGTTGATAACCATTTGGTCGTTGAACAAAAGGGTGTGTATTCAATAGAAAAATTCCTTGTCGCACGTCGCTTGATGTATTGGCAAGTCTATATGCACAAAACAGTAGTTTCTTCAGAAGTAATGCTAACGTATATACTTCGTCGTGCAAAAACACTTGTCCAATCTGGCAATGAGCTCTTTGCAAGTCCACCTTTTAAATTATTTTTAGAAAGAGACATAGAACTTTCTGATTTTGAAAAAGACGAAACATTATTGGATCAATTTGCACTATTAGATGATTTCGACATTATGGGCGCTGTTAAAGTCTGGCAGTTTAATGACGACAAAGTGCTTTCCTTACTTTCAAAACAATTAGTTAACAGAAAGTTATTTAAAATTGAAATTTCTACGGAACCTTTTTCAAAGAAGCGCATACAGTATGAATTGGATTTAGTTAAGTCTCATTTCGACATCAATCAAAATGAAGCAAATTATTTTGTTCATACAGCCAAACTCAGGAACAATGCTTACAATGAAGAAAAGGAAAATATAAACTTATTAATGAAAGACGGAAGTGTTAAGGATGTGAGTCAAGCAGCAGATAACTTGAATATCCATGCACTTTCAGAACCTGTAGAAAAATATTTTTTATGTTATCCTTCACACAACGTAAGTTAAATCATAAAACTTCAGGTCCGACCCATTTCCATACTTCTTTATTTCTAAGGGTAAACAAAACAGGAATTTAACTTTCAAACCTTTAGAACAGAGTTAATTCAGACTCCAAATACAACATTTGGATGTGATATTGATGTATTCTTTAATTATAAAGGTAGATTTGTGAATAAATAAAGCTAAACAAAGGGGTTTGAATAAACTCTTTTTATATTTTTGAAGAATGGAATTTTCAGCAGAACAAATTGCGGGTATCTTAGAAGGAGAGGTTCAAGGAAATGAACAAGTTAAGGTTTCGGGACTTTCTAAGATAGAAGAAGGGCAGCCCAACACCCTAACTTTTTTAGCAAATACAAAATATGAATCTCATATTTACAGTACAAATGCGTCAATCGCTATTGTAAGTAAAACTTTTGAACCTTCTAAACCACTGCCATCTACTTTGACATTGATAAAAGTAGAAGATCCTTACAGTTGTTTCGCGAAATTATTGGAGGTTTATGATCAAATGCATCAAAAGACACCAAAGATTGAGAAGAATGCATTTATTTCTGAATCAGCAACCGTTGGAGAAGAAGTTTATATAGGTGCCAATGCGTACATTGGTGAAAACGTTGTTATTGGTAAAAATGTAAAAATATATCCAAACACATATATTGGAGACAATGTTAGAGTTGGAGACGACACTACAATTCATCCCAATGTTTCTGTTTATCATGATTGTGTGATAGGTAAATCTTGTCTTATCCATGCCGGAGCAGTCATTGGATCAGACGGATTTGGATTTGCACCGAACGAAAAAGGAGAATTTCAGAAAGTTCCTCAAATAGGTAATGTAATCTTGGAAGACTTCGTTGATATTGGAGCAAACGCTACAATTGACAGGGCTACTTTAGGGTCTACAATATTACGACGTGGAGTAAAGATTGACAATTTAGTTCAAGTTGCACATAACGTAGAAATAGGTATTAATTCAGCAATGGCTGCACAAGCAGGAGTTGCTGGTTCAACAAAAATTGGTGAAAACGTACTGATTGGTGGACAAGTTGGAATAAGTGGTCACATTAAAATTGCCGACCGTACTCAAATCGTTGCACAATCAGGTATTCCAGGAAGTGTAAAAAGACCAGATACTATTTTGATGGGTTCTCCAGGAATTCCATTTGAAGATTTTAAGAAATCTCATGTAGGGTTCAGAAGATTACCACAAATATTGAAACGTTTACAAGAAATCGAAGAAAAACTTAAATAGGCTCACCGTAAATCGGTTTATTATTAAGCTATGATTGAATATAAAAGAACATTAAAGAGTGCTGTAAAGCTAATTGGTATTGGATTACATACCGGAGAAAAAGTCACTATAGAATTGTGCCCAGCACCAGAAAACCATGGATATAAATTCCAACGAGTAGATCTGGAAGGCGAACCAATTGTTGAAGCAGACGCTGATTTAGTTGTTTCTACAGAAAGAGGAACCACATTAGAAAAAAATGGAGTTCGTGTTTACACAACTGAACATGTATTGGCTGCACTTTACGGAATGCAAGTTGACAATGCACTGATCAAGATTTCAGGACCGGAAATCCCCATTATGGATGGAAGTGCGCGTCCGTTTGTTGATGCTATTGAATCTGTCGGTTATGAAGAACAAAAAGCAGTAAGAGAATATTTAGAATTGGATGAAGTTATTCCATGGGAAGATGTTGAAAAAGGGATTGAATTCTTAGCTGTTCCTGATAGCGTTTATAGACTTACGGTAATGGTTGATTACAACTCTCCAGTTTTAGGAACCCAACATGCCACTATTTATAAAATAGAAGAGTTTAAAGAACAAATCTCAACATGTAAGACTTTTGTATTCTTGCGTGAATTAGAGTATTTAGCTAAGAATGGGCTAATCAAAGGCGGTGACATTGACAATGCAATCATTTTAGTAGAACGCGATGATGTCTCTCAAGAAGAACTTGACCACTTAGCGAAAATTTTAGGTAAAGAAGCGTTACAAATAAAAGTTCAAGGAATTGGAACCTTGAATAATTATGAAATGAAATTTCAGAATGAGCCAGCACGTCACAAACTGTTAGACATCGTAGGTGACTTAGCTTTGGTTGGAATGCCCATTAAAGCACATATTTTAGCTGCTCGCCCAGGTCATTCTGGTAATACAAGATTTGCAAAAGTATTAAAAGAGCAAATTAAGAAACAAAAAAATGGACCTCGTAAGTTTGATTTAACGAAAGAACCACTTTATACTATTACCGACATCGAAAAGATGTTACCTCACCGTTACCCTTTTTTATTGGTTGATAAGGTAATGGAAATTACAGAAGACACGATTGTTGGTGTAAAAAACATCACCATGAATGAGCCGCAATTCACAGGTCACTTCCCAGGAAATCCGATTTTTCCAGGTGTACTACAAATCGAAGCAATGGCACAATGTGGTGGTATCTTTGCTTTAAGTAAAGTAGATGAACCTCACCTCTACTCTACCTATTTCATGAAGATTGACAATGTCAAATTTAAACAAAAGATAATACCTGGTGATACTGTTGTTTTCGAACTTAAATTGCTCTCACCTATTCGTAGAGGCTTGGTAAATATGGGTGGAAAAGGTTATATTAACGGAAAGTTAGTAGTTGAAGCTGAAATGCTTGCACAAGTAATTAAAGATAAAGTAGAAAATGATCAGTAATCTTGCTTCTATATCGTCTAAGGCAGAAATCGGTGACAATGTAACAGTTGAAGCTTTCACATCTATATATGAAGATGTTGTTATTGGAAACGGCTGCCATATTGGACCAAACGTAACAATTTATCCAGGAACGAGAATTGGTGAAAATTGCAAAATTTATCCAGGGGCTGTAATTGGAGCAGTTCCACAAGATTTAAAATTTGGGGGAGAATATACAACTGTTGAAATAGGTAACAATACAACCATTCGTGAATGTGTAACTATTCACCGTGGAACGACAGATAAAATGAAAACTGCAGTAGGTGATAACTGTTTACTTATGGGCTATGTGCATGTGGCTCATGACTGCATCTTAGGAAACAACGTTATTTTGGCTAATTACGTAGGATTATCTGGACACGTTACGATTGATGATTATGCAATTATAGAAGGAAAGGCAGCCGCTCAACAATTTGTGCACATTGGAGCACATTCTTTTATCGCCGGTGCGAGTTTAATAAGAAAAAATGTACCTCCTTTTGTTCGTGCTGCACGTGAGCCATTAAGTTATGCAGGTGTAAACTCTGTAGGAATGCGCAGAAGAGATTTTAATGATACTGAAGTTAAAACAATTGAGGATATCTACAGAATACTATTTGTTCAGAATAATAATATTTCAAACGGACTACAGGCTTTATCGGACGAATTACCTGATAGTGATCTAAAGAAAATGGTTGTAGATTTCGTCAAAGGAAGTGAAAAGGGAATTATCAGAGGATTAATGTAATCTGCATTTATCTCTTTTTAAATATTTATCATAAAATTTATTACCATTGATTAAACGTGGTCAAACAATAGAACTTGTCATCGAAGACATGGCTTTTGGAGGAAAAGGAATTGCACGTATTCACGATGACAATGGAGCATTTGTTCTTTTTGTTCAAAATGCATTTCCAGGTCAGAAAGTACTTGCTCGAATAGTTAAAAAGAGGAAAAGACATGCCGAATGTAGTCTACTAAAGGTACTTGAAAGATCTCCGCAAGAGGTAGAATCCCCATATCAAGAGATTAGTGGAGCGCCATACATCAATGTACCACCTAAACTTCAAGAAGAATTAAAGAAGGAGGTGACTTTAGAAGTATATCGACGTTTAGCAAACCTGAAAAATATAGATGAATTATTTGATGAGTTTATTCCTTCACCAGAGCATTTTCATTACCGCAACAAAATGGAGTACTCTTTTTCAAGTATTGAACACGATATTGAAACAGATGAGGAAATTGATGATGCCTTTGCGCTTGGTTTCAAACACAGAGGTACTTGGTGGAAAGTCGAAAGTTTGAATAAAGCTTCTGGCTTATTTGATGAAGAATGGGAAACTTTTCTTAAAGAGTTTAGAGATTTCTTATTTAAAACAGGTTTACCAGCTTGGCATCCACCGAGAAAAGATGGTTTTTTTAGACACATAGTTGTTCGAAAATCGTTTTATGAAGACAAGTTACTCATCAATATGGTTACCTCTTCTGAAGGAATAGAGAGTTTTAATCTTCAAGCGGTTGGTGATTTCTTACAAGAGAAAATGGGCAGCCGAATTGCTGGATTTCAACATACAATCAATGACAATGTAGCAGATAGAGCTAAAATTGAAAATGGAGATTGTACCCTCGTATTTGGGAAGGATCATGTAATTGAAGAGTTAAATGGGCTGCTTTTTGAAATTAGCATGGAGAGTTTTTTCCAAACAAATCCAAAAAGTGCTGAGCAGCTATACAACAAAGCCTTAGATTACGTTTTTGAAGGCAATCGTTCTTTAAACAATAAGGTTGTGATGGATTTGTTCTGTGGAACAGGTACAATCGGACAACTATTAACACAACGCACAGAGGAGACAAAAATCATAGGTGTTGATATCGTAGAAGAGGCGATTTCAGATGCTAAACGAAATGCAAAAAGAAATGAGATTGAAGGTATTGAGTTCTATGCTGCTGATGTGGGTAAATTTCTAAAAGCATATCCGGATTATGAAGGAAAGATAGACACGATTGTTCTTGACCCTCCTCGTGCTGGAATTGCTCCAAAAACCCTTCTTAAGGTTATTCAACTTGGTGCTGAAAGAATAGTTTACATTTCTTGTAATCCCTCAACACAAGCAAGAGATATTAAAACTTTGGAAGAATATGGGTACAAAACTAAAAAAGTAAGTTTGGTAGATCAGTTCCCACACACAAGTCACATTGAGGCAATTGCTCTTTTTGAAAAATAATTTAAATATACTGTAACTAATAAGGTTGATTACCGTAAACTAAAGCAACGGATCAAATATTAACTTCTACAGGTTAATGTAATTAAAGCCCTGACAGTTTTGTTAGGGCTTTTTTAATTGTATTTTTTCCAATCATTAATTAATTGATCGAATAGCTTTTCATTCTTTTGAATGTATGCTTTAGCGTCTCTAATTAATGCAGCAATATTTTCTTCTGTAGCGTTATCCATTTTTGGATCTGCCGTTTGAATCTCTGGTTGAAAACGATAATAAATTAAATGATTTGTCTCTTTTGATTTGTTTTTCAAGTAATCCTCTACATTACTGACTTCATTTTCAATGTCATCATACATTTCACCTTTCAATTGACCTGTACCAAAACTCAACAAGAAATAAGCATCATTCGGATAATAAGCTTTGATGTGTTCATAGGCAATTTTCGACGGGTTTTTCGCAGCCATTATACCATCCTCTAAATCAAATTCATTAAGTTTTACAGAAGGAAAGTAACCAGGTATTGCGCTACATGCTGCCAAAGCAGTACTTAACAAAGTATTTGCGTATTCAGTTCTATTGGGTCCAAATACAAAAGGCAACTTTGTTATTTTATCATAACTTACAAATGCGAATTTCACATCCAAATCAGACAAAAGAATATTTTTAAATTTTCTTTTCAATACCAATCGTAATCCTTCTGATTTGGCGGTACCTGGATTGGTTAAATTAAACAATTGTGGACCACGCAATTCGTATAATCCAAGCAACTCTTCTAATGAATAAATGTTTTTACCCTTATCATCTTTTACGATTAATCCTGCTGAAATAATCGAACCGGTTGAAGTTCCAGCAATCAAATCAACATTACTACTGATGTTTGTACTCAGTTTATGCTTTACCAATAAGGAATTGATATGATTGAGAATCAACAAAGGAAATATCCCTCTAATTCCACCCCCATCTATAGCAATAACAAGTTTCAGTTTTCTATCATTCATGTGATTAAGATAATCAAATGTTAATGAAAAACCTATGTAAAATTAGGAGAACATTAAATTATTATCTAACCCTTAAAGTCCTTCCAATCTTAAGTGTCGTAGTGGTTTTAATATTATTAAGTTTACACAATTGACTTACAGTAGTTCTGTTTTTTCTTGCAATATGACCAAGGGTGTCTCCACTTTGAACTCTATAGTAAGCCTCTGATACCATCCCTGCAGCAGATGCAGCATGAAGTGCATGACTTGGAGCAGCTCCAGGTCTAAACAAACCTTGATGTACGAATAAATTTTGATCTCTAATTTTCTTATTTTTAAAATCAATAATCTCTTCAGGATTCATTGGAGCATCATAAAAGCGTGTTTCGAAGTGAAGGTGTGCACCGTAAGAATTACCAGTATTTCCTCCTAAACCTATTGGATCTCCAGCCTTAACCCACTGATTTGGGACAACAATTAATTCAGACAAGTGTGCATAAAAGGTTTCCAATCCATTATAGTGACGAATGATCACAAGGTTACCAAAACCTGATTTATTGTATTTAGAATACCTCACTTTCCCATCAAATGCTGCAACCACAGTATCTCCGGTATTTAAGCTGATGTCGATTCCATTGTGGTATCTTCCACGTCGGTATCCATATCTGGAAGTTACTCTGCCATCAAAAGGCATAACAAAATTAGAATATGTAGAGTCAGTTACACAAAGCCAAAGGGTGTCTTTTAATAACGATAAATCATTCGATCTGTTGGATGAGTAACAGATTTCACTATTCCAAGGCCAGTGGTAATTAAGCAGGGTATCATTAGAAAAATAATCGTGTACTACTTCATTTAGAACACCATTAAAGTCAACATCTTCAAGATATTCCCATGTTCTATTTTCATAAATCAACATTCTTCCATTCGGAGTGTCAATTGTATCTTTTACTGACTGGGCAATTAAAGCATTTCCGATAATTACCAGAACGATTATTAAAAATATTCTTTTCATCAATGTACTATGCTAATCAATTCTAAAAATAGAAAATTGAAATTAATTGGGCTAAAATAGAGATTATAGTGAGCTAAAGTAGATATTAAAGTAAAAAGTTATAAACAGAAAGATTATAAGAACTGTTCAGCAAACTCTTGAATGGCATAATGCAGTTTCATTTGAGCACCCTCCTGAGAGCCAAAGAAAGAGTGTACGACTTCTCCTTTTCCATTAATTATTAACCAATGAGGCGTACCTTCACAACCGAAAAAGTCATAAAGTTCATGATTTTCTTCACGATAAATATTAAATGGACTTTGATTATCGGTAAAAACAGATAACACCTCATCGTTTGAAAAGGGAGTAGGTCTAAAGTTAGAATGGATGACCGTTAAAGCAATGAAGTTGTTTTCTTGAAGAAACTTGTATGCTAAGGGAATGGCTCTTCCGGTGCAACCTAAACAGTTCGTATTATAGAAAAGAATAAGGTTTAACTTATCTGATTCGATTAAAGAAGTAAATGTATGCTCTTCTTCTTTGAGGTCTGAAAGTACAACATCAGGAAATTTCATATTCTATTTTTTAATTATGTGCTACAAAGTTAAGCTACATTATCAAACTAAAATGTATGTTTTGTTACCTAAGTTTATTTTCAAAACCACAAATATAAGTTTTGAAACTTATTTGACCTGTACTGTAATTTTAGATGATGCAGCTGCAGATAAGTTTAAAGTCTTATCATTAAGAATAACCTCCGTTGAATGATCGAATTCAAACCTATCCTTTACCTCTATGGTCATCCCCAGTTGAATACCATGCTTGTCTAAGTATTTCAAGAAAGCTGCTGAACTGTCTGCAACTCCAATAACTGTAGCGGGTTGTCCAATCGTCAAATCAATTAACTTCACTGCCTCTTCTCTATGTTCGATCTCACCATCCTTATCTGGAATAGGGTCTCCATGTGGGTCAAACTTAGGAAAGTCTAAAAATGAATCTAAACGATCTGTTAATTTAATAGATTGTATATGCTCTAATTGTTCCGCAATTTCATGGACTTCTTCCCACCCAAAATTTAGTTTATCAACCAAAAATGTTTCCCAAAGTCTATGTTTACGTATTGTTTTCAAAGCTGCTTTCTTACCTTTAGGGGTAAGCTCACAACCTTTATATTTTTCATATTTGATGAGTGACTTTTCAGATAATCTCCTGACCATATCAGTAACAGAGCTGGCTTTAGTTGACATCTTATTTGCTAAATCATTTGTCCCAACCGGTTTATCGAGGGTCTTTTCAAGGTGATATATAGCTTTAATATAATTTTCTTCACTTTGTGTTAAATGATTCATAGCAACTTTAATTTATTTTCAAATATATCCAAAAATTTAGATATATCTAAATATAAAATACATGAAATAAAAAAAGGCTACAATCCAATGTAGCCTTTTCAAATCAATTATGTTATTCTTATTTAATGATGTTTACTGCTCCTTTAAATTCATACTTAGCATCAGTTTCATAATCTAAAGCTGATATTTTCCATATATATGAACCGTCTCGAATAACTTTATTACCGTAGGTACCGTCCCAGTATGCTTCAGGATCAAAAGATTCAAAAACTTTTTCTCCCCATCGGTTAAATACTTCAAGGTGGAAGTTGTAAAGATCTACTCCAGATACTTCTACCCTCCATTTATCATTAAATCCATTACCATCAGGTGTAAATGAGTTTGGAGCAAAAAGTAAAACTTCGTTTTCAATTCTCACTAACTTTTGAATTGAGTCAATACATCCAAAACTATTTTCAACTACTAACACTAAAGGATAGTTCATAATCTCAGAAGGGTATTTAAAAGTAGGGTCCTTCAATGTTGAATAATCAGGATCAGCTCCTACAGCGTACCACTCATGAGAAATGATATCAGTACTCGACTGGCTAAATACATTCACTGTAGGCTCGTACATTGAAGCTGGATTAGGACTAATATAGAAGTTTGGTTTTGGATACGCATACCCTTCAATTAACTTCGGATAGTTTTTAAAATACCTACATCCTCTGTCAGTTACTACTTCAATTCGTACATCAAAAATACCTTTACCAAATTCATGAACAGCAGCATCAAGTCCTGGGATAGTATCGGAGTCTCCATCATTATAATTCCAAACTGTATAATCTACTGTTTCAGTAGTGTTTGTAATGTTGTCAAAGTTGACTTCAATTGGGAAACACTCACCTGTTTTATCAGGAGTGAGCCCTGGCTCAACATCAGCAGGGTAATTCACCATCATACAAGCACTTGTTGAAGGAGAACCACACTCTTCTGTTATAGTTACACAATATTCTGTTGAAGCTGCTGTTGGTGTAACATGTATTACATTTTCGTTACCTACAACTTGTCCATTAGAAGTCCATTCGTAAATATAGTCACTACTTCCACCAGTTACATTTACGAAAAGTTCAACAGAATCTGCGATACATATAATTGTATCCTTTGAAATTGCATCTATCGATAATGGAGCAGGTTGACCTATATTGATATCTTCGGTTGCAACACATCCTTTACTATCCGTTATAGTTACAGTTGTTGTACCAAAGGCTAAATCGTCTGCAGTTTGTCCAACAGAATTAGACCCTGTCCATGTATATGAATAAGGTGCATTACCTTTTGTAACACTAATTGTAGCAATACCATCATCACCACTGTTACACGTCACATCTTCTTGATTTGTAACTTGTACTTCCATTGCTGGTACTTCTCCGATTGCCAATTGAACAGTGTTAGAACAACCAATATCTGAGGTTACAACACATTCATATATACCTTCGGACAGACCTGTAGCTGTGCTTGTTGTTTGTCCATCATTCCACAAATAAGTAACATTTCCTAACATAGGACTCATTTCAACAGTAGCTGTTCCATCGGATCCACCTGGACAAGAAACGGGAGTAAGACTTGCAGGATAAGTTGCAGGTGTATCACCTACCGTAACTGATGCAGTAGATTCACATCCATTAACATCACTCATTTTTACGGTATAAGTCCCTGCAAATACATTATTTACTGTTTTCGTTGTTGTTGCTCCTAAGCCTGGACCTGTCCATACATAAGTATATGGTGCAACACCACCTGTTGGAGTAGCGTTAACCTTTCCAATTCCTGCAGAACAAATATCTGCTTCAGAAGTTGCTGCTACGCTTGAGGTTAATCCAGTAATATAAGAAGTAGCAGACACAGCTCCAACTTGAGAGTTACAGTTGTTCGCCGATACCGTTAAAAAGTAACCTTTTGTACCTGCAGGAACATTATTCACATTTAAAACTCCATTATTATAAGGGTATGTTACTCCGTCTTCATCTTCCCACTCAAAGCTAGCATTTCCAGAAAGCATTAGCTTGTAAGGTATAGTAGAGTTAGTATATGCATTTGTATTTGTTGGAGATGTTGGCTTAAACAACTGTCCATCATTTGCAGCAGTCCATTGACTTACATTTCTACCAGGAGTTGTGGTTGCTACAGTTCCAGCTGCATTTTGAACACCTTGAATTGCTAAGCCTCCATTCCATGAAACATCCATTGTTTTACTCGATATATGATATTCAATATTATTACTTCCTTCAAAAAGAATAAGTGCTAAATAATTACAATCTGAAGCACCAAAAGTAGGTACATTAGAATAAACTACATAAAACTCTCTATTTGGTGCAGTCCCAATGGTTTTATAAAAAACTTCACCACCTGAATTGGGATTAATATCCGAATAACAAAGCATTGCTGCATTTCTTGCGTCTGCAAGATCATTATTATTAGGCATTGGACCAACACTTGTTAATGACCAGGTATGACTATTCCCAGCTTTAGAAGCATCAAAAGAAATAACGGCATTGGACCCTATAACACAATTACTATATGTTGTTCCGTAAAAACTAAAGTTAAAGCCAATAGGAATTAATCCCGACCATCTATCGTCTGACAAACTCACCGTAGTTGGGTTGTCTATTACAACCCCACCGCCTGGCAACTGTAAACCTCCACAGTTTTCAATTTGTACACTTTCGCCTTCACATACATCTGCATCGTCACCGAGACATACGTTTTGTTGTCCAAAACCATATAAGGCTGAAAGTAAGAATACGAGTAATAAGTTTAAATTTCGAGACATAATTTGTTGTTTTATTAACTTTAAAACGTTTTTGCGTTTGGTAAGGTTGTCTTTGAAAACAAAATAAATCATAAAATCTTAATCATTTAATATAAATGACAGTATTTCTGATTTATATTTTTCTAATCCCATAAACGTCGGAACGTTGTTATGACCAGCTCCTAAGACTTCGCTTTTTTTCTTCCAATTGGAAGAATGATTATCATAAACTAATTTACCATGCGTAGAAAAAGATAAAAAATCATCATCAATTCCATGCATCCAATACAAAGGAACGTCACATTTCTTTATTTGTTCTGCGTTACTAATTTTTGTACTCACAAAAAATGAAGCGGGCATATTTAATAAGGCAGCATCTTGTACCATTACTGAACTGCTTGCAAAAGGAGCTTCCAAAATAATTTTATTCGGTTGCAATACAAAAGGTTTGTCTCCAGCTGACATACATGTTGGAGCACTGCCTAAAGAATATCCATATGTAATTAAACGTTCATTCGTTAGGCCATTCTGCTTTAACCATTTCAACGCACCGCCTGTAGCAGCATACATATTGTTTTCTGTTGGTTTACCTTCTGACAATCCGTACCCTGGATAATCAAACATTAGAACGCCAAACCTTCCTTGTCCTCCAACATAACTTAATAACTTTTGTCTTGGCCAATAATGATCCATGTGGTCTTTGTTACCATGACAATAAAGAATAACGGTATCTGTACTCAAGGTCGCGATATCGCCTATATAGATTGCTGATACATCAAGCGTCTCTCCCTCATCATCGATCGTAAACTTAAATTGATGAATTTGGCTTTCAGGAATTCCGTAACCATTGGGTAGATCTAATGACAAGTCACCGTCAAAATCATCCAAATAATATTGGGTTATGGAATTGTCGTTATTAAATAGAAAACTATCTAACCTTTTTCTACAGCTTGTTGAAACAAATAGAATTCCTATCAAAATAATTATAACTCTACTTCCCATAACTTAAAACTTTCTGATTAATCCAAGATAAATTCCAGTAGCTCCTCTTTTTCCGGTAACACTAATGTAGTCTAAAACAATGTCTTCATTAGAAGAGAAAGGAGCAATTAACTTTATTTCAGTTTTCAGCGTCCATTTTTTCCAATTCAAGTCATGACCAATATTTAACATAGGGATTACAAAAGTCTCTTGCTTTACTTCATGCGCCTTAACAGAACCTAATTCATACCAAGTTCCAATACCTGCATACAACAAATTGGCTTTTGACTTCCCCCCACTGCTCATTAGATCATCTTGAGTTAAAGACTTGAAATTATATTTGAAATAATAATGTGCATCTAATTGCGGCCAAAACTTAAAGTTATTTTCATAAACATCCATTGCTGTATTAAAACCAAGCATTCCCGATGCTCCATGTTTTTGGTTTTTACTTTTCCATGCACCATATGTTGCTCCCGCTCCTACCTGCGCAACACCCAAAATTGCTGCAGTCGTGTACCAACTTCCGTGAAGTGTAAGTTTATTTGTAACACCACGGCCGTAAGTCAATGAGGAAAATGGCAAAGGCGCAGTGGCGACTCCAGGAATATTTACCATTGGCCCTCCTAAATCTACTCCTATTGCATTTTCATTTCTATCCAAAGGTTCTACAAATCTTGTAGGTCCACAAGAGCTGCATATAAAAATAAGAAGTAGTACTAAAATTAGATTAATATCTTTAAACATTCTTCAAATATAATATTATTATGATTATTCGACCATAATAAAGAAGAATTTCTCAAACTAAACAGACTATGAATCAATACTTAAGAAAATGAATACATGAACTATAATCCAAATCAATAGTTTTTTTGGTATTTTGTGGACTTATGATTTAAAATCTTTTTTATGTTGAAAATTGACATGCATACCCATATCATTCCTAAAACTCTACCCAATTGGACCAAGAAATTCGGATATGGTGATTTCATTTTCTTAGAGGAAAGAAATGATGGAGACGCCGACATGATTCAAGGTGGGAAGTATTTTAGAACCATAAAGGAAAACTGTTGGGAAGAGGATGTTAGAATTAAAGAATATAAAGATTTTAACACACAAGTACAGGTTGTTTGTACTATCCCAGTGATGTTCTCCTATTGGTCTAAACCAAAAGACGGCCTTGAAGTAAGTCAATTTTTAAACGACCATATTATTGACTTAGTTGATCGTTATCCGAAAAACTATATTGGCTTGGGAACAGTTCCAATGCAAGATACTGAAATGGCAATCTTAGAATTAGAGCGAATTCATAAATTAGGTATGAAAGGAATTCAAATTGGATCTAACATTAACGGACTTAATCTCAGTGAAGAGCGATTCTTTCCAATTTTTCAAGTATGCGAAAGGTTAGGTATCGCAATAATGATACATCCATGGGACATGATGGGTTTTGATGACATGCAAAAGTATTGGCTGCCTTGGTTGGTGGGAATGCCTGCAGAAACATCTCGTGCTGCTTGTTCATTAATATTTAGTGGTACATTAGAAAAGCTTCCCAACTTAAGGGTTTGTTTTTCTCACGCTGGCGGTTCTTTTATTCCTACAATTGGTAGAATAGAACATGGATTCAATTGTAGACCAGATTTAGTAGCAATTGATAACGATGTAAATCCGAGGACATACTTGGGTAAGTTTTGGATTGATTGTATTACACATGATATTGACATGTTGAAATACATGTTGGAAAAGCAAGGTAGTAAGAGGATCTGTTTGGGATCTGATTATCCTTTTCCTTTAGGTGATTTAGAAATAGGCAAGTTTATTGAGGATAGCGATCTTTCGCAACAAACTAAAGAAGATATTTTCTCAAATTCAACAATAGAATGGTTGAATTTAAATAAAAACGATTACCTTAATCGCTAGAAAAAAAGAAACATGAAATTTATTACATTATTTATTTTAACGAGTCTGCTCATTATATCTGCCGGCTGCAGTAATTCTAAGGAAGTAGAAACAAATAACGAAAAGAAAATGGAAAATCAAGCACAACCGAGTGAAGTAAAGCACCCTTCACCAGCTGCTGTAGATTTTTATGCAAATGCTGATGACAATTCTTGGAAACTATCTGTACGCTTTGGAGGTGAAATTGTTTTTACAGACACCAAAAATAACATTCAATTTTATTCAGATGTTAATGAGAAAACGGTTGCACAGGGAGCTAATGTTATTCAATTGAGCAGTATAAATGAAACCCAGGTAATTCATGTTAATATTGACATTGTTGATTGTATGAAGTCAGGTAAAAAAGTAGATATAATGATTAGGAATATTGGTGATCAAAAGAGTTTTGATTATTCTGGTTGTGGTTTCTATCGTGGCACTCCTCAATTACATGATATATGGGCTTTGCACAAACTGAATGGTAAGGAGCTTTCTGCTAAACAGTTTCCAAGGGAACTTCCTCATTTTGAGTTCGACCTTGTAACGCAACAAATGAGTGGCTTTGCTGGATGTAACCAAGTAAATGGAAATCTAAAGTTTGAATACAATAAAATGATTATTGACAACCTTGTATCAACAAGAATGTACTGTGGTGAAGCTTCGGATCTTGAGAATGAAATTCTCAAAATACTACGCAACGAACCTATTTATCACTTAAAAGATTTACATTTAACCCTTGAGACTCCAAATGGAAGTGTAATATTGAAAAAAGTAGACTAATGACAACATCAGATAACATGCCTGTAAAAACAGAAGAAAATACGAATTCTACTACTATTGACAAAAAGACAGTAGAGAAGAAAGCATTTTGGAAACGTCATTTCTTAACGTTATTTATTTTACTGTTACTTATAGTAAGCGTAGCTTGGGGTTACTTCGGAAATATGTCTACAGTTTCAAAATATGAAAAAGAGATTACATCATTAAATGAAGCGCACAAAGAGGAGTTGGAAAAACTTAAGGTTGAGCACATAAAACAATTAACCAAGACCCTTTCTTTAGCGGTGCGCAGCGAAATGATTGCAGAAAACATGAACCAAGTCAATCAATATTTTTTACAAACCCTAAAAACCTTTCAAGTAGAGAAGGTTCTGCTTGCTGACCAAAAGACAGGTAAGGTAATCTTAAGTACAAATAAAAAAGACGAGGATACTGTATTTGGAAATAAGTCTTTGGTAGAAGCCAAAGAAGCCATGACAAAAGTTTACAATAACAACACCTATGCTGCCACACCAATTATGGGTCTTAATGAGCAACTGGGAGTTCTTATAATTCAAGTAGATTAGAGCACTTTATATCAGTATAACTAAAAAGCATTCTCAAATTGAGAATGCTTTTTCTGTAATTTCTAAAAATTGGAACCATTATTGCTTTAATACTATCAAACAGAGAAATCATGATGTTAAGAGAGAGAAAAATACCCAAATGGAAAGAGAAAGAAGAAAGGTTTAAAAACCAATCATTTGATGATTCTTTAGAAAGGTTAGGAACCAATGGAGCTTTCATTAATGCTACACAAATTAGTGAGACATTGTTGTCTCCAACACAAATGTTAAAGAAAGAAGTTTGTGAAGATTAAAAAGTTCCCTTTTACTTTCCTTGCAGAGGTTCGTCTAATAAATAGTTGTCGATAAACTCACGAACACATCCTTTCCCACCCTTAGTCTGCAATACCAAATCAACTTGCTGCTTTACAACAGGAACAGCATCAGCAGGAGCTGCAGAAAAACCAACACTTTTCATTACCTGCATATCATTTATGTCATCACCAATGATTGCTACTTCAGACAATTCAATATTAAGTTTTTTACACCAAGCATTTAAAATATCAATTTTAGGATCTCTTCCTACATAAAGATGTTCTATCTTCAATAGCTCTGCCCTACTCTTTACCATTTCAAGTTTGAAACCTGAAGAAATGATCCCAACTTCAATTCCTAAATCTTTTAAAGCCATTATTGCCATACCATCCTTGGCATTGTATTTCTTTATTTGGTCTCCATTTTCAGTAAAAAACATTCCTGCATCGGTCATCACACCGTCTACATCAAGAATCAACAGTTTTAGCTTTTTTAGTCTTTTTTTATCTACTGTCAAGTTATAAGAAAGAAGATTTGTAAAACTCAATTCTTCTTTGTGACAAAAAAGTTCAAGGTCTCCTATTTTCAGATCAGAAACCTTTGTCACACTATTTTCAGTCAAGAACTGAGATAAACTGCTTCCCTTCTGATTTAAGACAGCTTCAAGATTTGTTGTCAGTAATTTCATTATACTATTTTATAACCTACACTTGCTGCAACTGGTTCAATTGCCGATTTCAGAGCAATAAATGCATCATGAGTCAACTGCTGTGCAGCATCAGATTTAGCTACAGCAGGATTTGGATGCGCCTCAATTAATAAACCATCAATTCCCATTGCAACACAAGCTTGTGCCAACTTTTCGATTCCATAACGGTATCCTAAAGCATGACTTGGATCTAATATAATTGGTAGATTGGTGTATTCTTGCAAATAAGCAACTCCACATAAATCAAGTGTAAATCTTGTATTCGTTTCAAATGTCCTAATTCCTCTCTCACACAAAATAACTTGATCATTTCCACCAGAAAGAATAAACTCTGCTGCTTGAACAAATTCTTGTAAAGTTGAACCAAAACCACGTTTTAATAAAACAGGTTTATTGATTTTTGCACAAGCACGCAATATCCCTTGGTCATACATTGCTTTTGCGCCTATTTGAATAATATCACTGTGTTCGATTACTTCGTGAACATGAGTAGCGTCTCTGACTTCAGTTATTACACTTAAACCATGCTCTTCACGCATTTGAGCAAGTAACTTCAGTCCTTCAAGACCTAAGCCTTGAAAACTATAAGGACTTGTTCTTGGCTTATAGCAACCGCCACGCAAAGTTGTTAATCCTAAAGACTTAATTAGTTTTGCGCTTTCTCTTATTTGATCTAATGATTCCACAGAACAAGGTCCACCAATAAGTATTGTATTTTTTGTATCTCCTCCTATTTTAAGGCCACCAATATATATTTCACGGGTTTTCTGTTGAAATTCTCTTGATGCCAATTGCATATCATTATCAAACACCCAGTTTTCATCTACTTTAGAAGAAATTTCACTGGGAACTTCCTTCATAGATGAAGAGGTAATCAAGTGTTGACTTCCATTATAATTAATGTGAAATGCTTTATATTTTTCTGCCAATTGAGCTGCTTCAGCTGAATCTACAGTTGTGTTGAGTTTTAAAATCATATTTCTCCTTTAATTAAGTTTACGAAGGTAACAATTCCTTCGGCTTTATTGTTTGAATTGATCACGGGCAAATACATCACAGGAAAGCTTTTCTTACGAACTAAATTAAGCATATCGTCGACATTTGCTTCCGCATCTATTGTGATTGGATTGTGGTTAATCATTTCTGTTACTTCTAATCCAGCAATGTCTTCAAAGTTTTTAATCATTGCTTTTCTTACATCAGCATTTGATATAATTCCATCAAACTTACCTTCTTTCTCGATTAAAGTAAATCCTTGTTTTCCGTTATCAATTGCTTCAAGTACTCTTTTAAATGTAATGGTCTCGTATTTTACAACAGGACATTCCTCCAGTGGAATCATAAAGTCCTTAATCTTAAACTGTGACTGAATTGCGCGTTTGGTTAAATCCATTAATGCATGACCAACGCTAGCTCCTTTAAATAAAAAACTTCCCGACACAGATGAGTGCACTCCCATATTTCTCAATATGAAGGATACTTCACCGTTCACTCCTCCGTCGACATGAACGTTTTTATTTGGATATTTCTTTTTAAACTCTCTAATTTTTCTAAAATTCTCCGGATCAAATACCCCTCCACTTTGCCCTGGAATAGTTGCCATAAATAGCACAAAGTCAAAATCACTATATTCATCAAATGCAGAAACTGGAGTTGGAGTAATTAATGCCAATCCTTTTTCTCCTTTAATATCTGCTGGTATCTCTAACTTCTTTGTTAGTTGTTCATATTGAAAAGTAACATACTCTACAGGATGCTTTCTCAATAAATCGAAGTACTTCTCTGGCTCTTCAGTGATTATATGCAAATCAATTGGCATATCGCACCAAGTTCTGATTTGTGCTATGTCATCAAAAACACTTAGGTCGTCATTACAATCTACATGTAATAGATCCACTTGATGTGCTTCTAAATCCAGAATAGTTTCTTTAAGGCTTCTGTTTTTATCTGAGTATATTGAACCTGAAATCTTCATATAATTATCTTTTTAATATTGGTCTAAATGTATTGTCTGTTATCAGGATTTCTGTATCAAGATCGAACACTTTCGTTTTTAAATCACGTTCTAATTGTTGAATTAATGCCTCTTCGGTAATGTTCAATAAATCTTCATGATACATTTCTCGTTCAATAATTTTCACAATTACAACGTCTTTATCGCTTTCCAATTGGATTATTTGCTTTCGTTCTCCAACAAAGCCATTGTTTCTCCAGTATCTTGCAAAGGAAATTGCTTTTTCTTTAGGTATTCCTTCAAGAAAATAAACACTTAAATTGCCATTGTCTATCCGATCGCCCATAGAAATTCCACAGCTCAGCAATAAAGTTGGCAACAAGATAATGACAAACCAATTCTTCATATGTTCAAAAATATAAAGATAATTCTAAAGCCTCACGTTTTATCAGAAAATAAGCTTTGTTAATTCACAAGTTTGTTGAAAATCAGAGGAAAATTGTATTAAAAAGAAAAATTGTGTCTTGTAAATTCCATTTCAAATTTTTTAAGTTCAGATTCTTCAATTTTGGTGGGGTAAGACATGACTAATAAATCTACTTTTGGTCCACCTTTCCGCAAAGACAATTGTTGATACTGATGGGTATTCAATTCGAAGCCTAAACGTTCATAAAATCCAATTCTGCGTTGATTAATACTTGTATTTGGAAACTCTACTTCTAATATGATTAAACCTTTAAACTGTTCTATAAATTCATTTAAGATTAATTTTCCATATCCTTTTCCCCTGTGCTGATCCAAGGTTGCGAAGTGTTCTATAAATATCAATTGATCAAGTTCCCACCAAGCTATAAATCCAATCAGTTGCTGATTTAATGTAATAACTTCAAAGTGATAATATTCACTTTTCATTATTTTATTTTGGGATTCTATTTCTCTCCTTTCATCAATATGGAAGGCTTTGATGTACAAATCCCAAGCTTCATTAAAATATTTATCACGAGTTGAATGGATGAGGGTTCGATTCATATTTCAATTTTAAGTATACTCATTGCTTCAATGAAAAAGTCCTTAACAAAAGTAAAGTTACTTTTATTAAGGACTTCAACTAACGATATTTTTTTAACTAATAACGTGCAGAATTCATTTTAACATCATCGATTTCTTCTTCTTCTGGTTCAAAAAGATAACGTTCTTTACTGTCATCCATTTCATCCATCCACTCCGTATGATGTTCGGCAGCCATAGTTCCAGTTACTACACTTTTGTATGTTTTATCTCTGTAAGTAAGGATGCATTCTTCTTTATCGTTCAACCATTCTTTAAACATGATTCCAACTTTATCTATGTTGAAATCTGGATAATCTGAAAGTTGAATAATATCTTTAATATAATCAGATTGGAAGTCTACATCGTCATATCCTGTTTTTAAGTTTTCGTTTCTTTCCAACCAATAATCAATGTCTTTTCTTCTTTCTTCTATAGAAGGTAATTTATACTTTCCTAACATATAGTCACGTGCTAACCATGCTTGCGTGTCGAACATATTAAAAGTATAATATTGATCTTGCATTCCCAAATAAATCAATTGAGGTATCTCGTTAAAGAAAATACCTTTGTATAAATTATCAGGATATAGGTTGTTTTTGGTTTTCAAACGCATTTCATCTGGCAAGAAAGGAAATTTATGTTGGTATCCTGTACACATGATTACAGCGTCATATCTTTCTGCTTCTCCATTTTTAAAATGAGCCACATCTTCTTCGAAATGAGTAACCAATGGCATTTCCTTAATTCCTTCAGGCCAATTTACTCCGATTGGATTGGTCCTGTAACTTATAGTTACAGATTTAGCTCCATGCTTATGACATTGTACTCCAATATCTTCTGCAGAATAACTACTTCCTATTAATAATAAATCCTGATCTTTATATTGGTCTGCTCCTCTAAAATCATGGGCGTGAATTGCGTTCCCAGGAAAGTTTTCAATTCCTTTAAAATACGGCATATTTGGAGTAGAGAAGTGTCCAGAAGCAACTACCAAATAATCGAACTCTTCTGAATATGTCTTATCATTTTTCAAATCATCCAATACCAAAGTAAACTTCTTTGTTGTTTCATCAAAGCTTACCCATCTTGCAGTAGTATCAAAACGAATATAATCTCTAACGTTGTCTTTTTTAATTCGACCTTGGATATAATCAAATAAAACAGGTCTTGGTGGATAGGATGATATTGGTTTTTTAAAGTGATCATCGAAAGAATAATCTGAAAATTCCAAACATTCTTTTGGACCGTTTGACCAAAGGTATTTATACATACTTCCGTGAATTGGTTCTCCATACTTTCCTACTCCAGTTCTCCAAGAATAGTTCCACATCCCTCCCCAGTTACTTTGCTTTTCAAAACACACAATTTCAGGAACTTCTTCTCCCTTTTTCTTTACTGCTTCAAATGCACGAAGCTGTGCCAACCCACTGGGTCCAGCACCGATAATACCTACACGTTTTTTGCTCATAATATGATATAGTTTTGACACTTGTTTCCCCATATTGCACATGGAAACAAGCTTAATTAATAATCTTTTTTTAATCAAAAAAAACTTTGCGAATTGCATAAGGAAAAAGTCTATTTAAAAAAGACTTTTATTTTAGAAAAGTACGGTGACCGATAAAGGTGACTTTTCAAGAATATGGTTTTAAACCTGTGCAAAGATAAGAAAATATTAGCATTTTTCCAAATAGGACTTTTCTGAAGCCATTAACGCACTGTACATAAGCTATTTGAGCAGGGTTGAAATTGAAGATAAAGCTCACCTACTTTGAAGTACAATAAATGGAAGAAATAGAGGTAAATGGAATAAAGATTCTTTGGGTAAACTTGGATTGATTTTAAATCGCTTATTCAATTTCAATTTTTTCACCAAGAAATTTAGGTCTTACTTTAAAAACAATATCTAAAATTGCTTTGCTTCTTGCAAAATACTCTCTCACTTTTGTTTTTAAACCATAATTCTTAGAGACATTCTTTGCATTATAACCAATAGCTTTAATTCCATGTTTCTCAGCAATATAAATAGCCCTTTCGTTGTGAAATTTCTGAGAGATAATGGTGATTTCACTTTGACCAAAAACTTTTTTTGCGCGCACCACAGAGTCTAAGGTTCTAAAGCCAGCATAATCGAGAAATATTTTTTCTTCTGGAATACCGTGTTTAATTAATTCTTTTTTGAATTCTTCGGGCTCATTGTAGTACTTTGAACTGTTGTCTCCACTCACCAACACATAAGTAATTTTTCCACTTTTATAAAGTCGAACAACAGCTTCGATGCGGTATTTAAAGTATAGATTAATCCCTCCTTTCGCTTGATACTTAGAAGTACCCAACACCATTCCAACTTTATTACTACTCAATTCATCAACTTTATAAAAAGTCTTGTTTTTTGCATTATTTTCAATAATGAAATTTGAAAGAGGTGCGAAAAGGATGGGCATCAAAAGCAAACTGACTAGAACTATCAGAAAAATTCTACGTTTAGTTTTTGGAGTGAAACGTGAAGTATCTTTCTGAATTCTCAATTTATAAGTTGATTTTTATCATTCAATTGAAGTCCCATTTTAACACTTAGACCGAGGTCTCTTTTGACTTTACTGAGTGTAGGCTTTAAAGTAATAAAATACATTACTAAAGTACCAGCAATCATTAGGTAAAAAATATTACTTGTCAATAAAACTGCAACAACAGCGATAAGAAAAGGAGCATTTGCTAAAGCGAACTTAGTAATTATTGCTACCCTATATCCTGTTAACTTATTTTTCAAACTCGGTTCATTGATTAGTGTATCTAACTTTTTCTTATAGAGAACTCTACCTAAAACCACGCCAATAAATGTAAGTAATGGAACAGCAATTAGAAAGGTGTCTTCGGTAGATGGCAAGTCAAAATTCCAGGAAATCGTAGTGAATAAGGCAATACTACCAAACAACATCATCTCCACAAGCATAATTAAATATATGCGATTGAGATCTCTCATAAATGAATTCGGTGTCATACCTTTTTCTGATTTTTCCATGATATTAAAATCTATTTATAGCGCTCTAATATAAAGATATAGATTGTTATATAACCGTATAATTGGAAAATTAAAGGAATACTTATGTCGTTATGGAATAACAAAACAATCAAATAAGGTCACCACACAGATATAAAACCTCATTCATAATCAGATTGAAGTGTCATTCTATGAAGAATAATCTAATATAGAAATCCGGAGTAAATTATATGACAGTTTTCTTAATTCCTTCAAGGATAAAGCACCATATATAACGCCACATCGAACGGGTTGGATCACGCTCAAAGTCTTCTATATCTACTTCTTTTTCTAAAGGTGGATTCAGTAATTTACTTGCAATAAAAGACACAACTTTCCGTTCCTCTCCTTTTTTATTGAAAACCTCTAATTTTATATCTTCAGAATGAATAACAAATGTACCATCTGCTGTTCCATGAGAAACCATGTGTGATTTTATTTCCTTAATTATACCGCTAAGCTCTGCATTTACAGCCGGACGAAGCATACTATTTACACTACTTGTTTCAATATTCTTTGCATGAACATCAAGTTGGAAAGTTTCGACTTTTGCAAATTGATTATAAGAAATATCCACCCCGACAATTGACCTAGGACTCAAAGCAAAAGTTCCTTTAAGAATAGCGTTTTGTTTTCTAGAGGCAATGTTATGAATATGAGTTAATCGAGCATTTACATCATTCAAATAGATTGTACTTACTTTTCTATCATCCCCCATCATTGAGTAACTTATCTTAGAGTTTTTTGTTTCCAAAGCTTTAGCATCAATTTCAAAATCTAACTTTTGAATCATCTGTCCATAAGTTAGCTTGTGCTTCGTGTATTCAGGAATAGTTTTATTTCTAAAGACATTCAAAGTGAAGGCTTCAATATTGATTTCATTTAATGTAATTTTCTTTAATTTATTGTTGCTTAAATCAAAATCTACGCTGTCTAAAACTAATCCATGCGCAATTAGCTCAACGTGATCTTTTTGTTCAGGTATATAATTAATGTAATCATTTTTGGAATAGCGTGTAATGACCTTAAATGTATCTAATGAAAAGGTGTGATTATCGTATATTAAATCTTCAACATAGATGTCATGGAGTTCTCCTGCATTTTGACGCAAAGATTGAAAGCTCAGTTTCTCCAACTGATTAAAATTAATATTATTTATATCCTTAAGTTTACCTTGTACATCAAGACCAATCACTTTTGTAAGGGTGTCATTTTCGGAAATAGAATAAAAATCTAATCCTGTAATTTTTATTTTTCTTAAAGCAAAAGGCTTACTGTCCTTTTGCTTTGACTTTGCATTTATAGTAGAATCCTTTTCTATGGAATAAGGGTGGATTTTGAAATGATTGATAAGAAGGTTATTCGCAGTTGTTTTTCTAATTAAAATAGTATCTGAAACGATAAGCTTCATTAGTCCAATTCTTAAGGCAACATCCTCTGCTTCTACCTCAATCATTTCATTTTTAAATTTGATGTCTTTAAAAACAAAATTTCCAGAAAAGCTCATTTTAAATTCTCTAAAAGACAATTGCTCTTTTTTTTTCAATTGCTTTTCTATATAGGATTCAAGGATAAAAATAGCTGCAACATAAAGAACTGCAAGTATTGATAAAGAAATGATAATCTTTTTTGGTGTTTTCATAAGATAGTTTGAATAAAGATAGAAGTTTTGAGAATAAGAAAGCTGAATAGTAAAGAGAAATAGTGTTAAATTTAAAAAATAAACTTTTATGACTCCCTCTAATTATTTGGTATTCATCGAAGAGAAGATGAAATCGAGCACCTTACCTCATTATATACTCAACAAAACAAGTGTATTTAGAATATGGTTTTTTCTTGTATAGCTTATTTATATTGATTTATTCTTCTATTACCAAAATCAGTCCCTTTTTCTCTGGATCAATCAATTCATAAACCAACTTCATGAATTCTTTGGTACCATATTTAGCAAGATACGGTATCATATTTTCATGTCTTTCTTGTAATCCATTACTTGGGAATAAACGATTGTAGATTGCATCAATTTGTTTTAATGCATCTTCATGTTTTTTCTTTTGGTGTCGAATTAGCTTTTGTTGAAGGCCATCTAATTGTTTATGTATTTTAGTGGATTCACTCTTGGCGTATCCCTCTAATCCCTTATCGACAATAGTTACAGTGTTTTCCAACTCTTGGATTAATGCTGTTGTTTTATTTTCTAATGTTGAAAAATCTAACTCAACCTCTGCATTATCAATTACAAACTGCTTTTTAACTTCGTGAATTGATTTAAAAACATCAGTATATTTTAGGTTCAGCTTATTGATTCTTTTGACAGTTGTATAATCAAACCATTGAAGGGAGTTCCTTACTTTCACTAAAGGGAAAGGAACCTCTGTTTGATCAAATACTCCTTTAAATTGAAGCCAATATGCCATTTCTCCTCCTCCGCCTAAGTAACATAGGTTTGGCAAAATAAATTCTTGGTAAAGGGGTCTTAAAATAACATTTGGAGAAAAACGCTCAGGATTAGATTCTAATTCAGTTAGCAAATCTTCCTTAGATATAACATGATCACCAATCTCAAATGAACCATTTTCTATAGGGATAATACGTTCACGGTATTGGTCTTTTATATAAAACAAATTAATTGGACGCGCCATTGCCTGTCCACTGTATCCGTCTTGTCCTAACTTTTCAGTAGTTTTATTTACTTCCTTTTCAGAGAACTGAGATTCGATCTCTCGTTTTAAAATCGGAATAAACGATGCTTTTAAAGCTGAATTATCAGAATCGAGTATGATTAAACCATAATCACCTAACAAGCTCATTAAAAATTCAGAATTGGATTCTGCAAGGTTGTCTTTTTTATAAAACTGATTTAGATATTCTGAAAAATCAGGATTATTTTCAAATTTACTTAGAACCTCTTGTTTAAAAGCATCAATTCCGTCCATAGAAAACCTTCCCACAGGACCTTCTTGCGCAGTACTCCATGAGATTGTATCGTTAAACAAGTGAAGGTGATTTATTTCTTCAAAATCATGATCCTCCGTCCCCATCCAAAAAACAGGAACAAAATTATTTTCAGGGTACTTAGCTTTCAACTTCTCTGCAAGACGAACAGCATCCATTATTTTATAAATAATATACAAAGGACCTCCAAACATATTTAACTGATGTCCGGCAGTGACAGTAAAAGTATTCTCTTCTTTAAGTAAACTTACATTGTGGTTCACTTTTTCATAATACAAATAAGGCGTCATCTGTTGCTTTATAATATCATATAACAAATCTCGTTGTGGCTTAGAGAAACTTTGCTTCTTTAATTCAATTTGATTTTTAAAACTTTCTAAACTATAAGGTGCTTGTATATATTTATGAAGTGATTCTTGATTGTCATTAATTTCATTGGCTAAGTCGCCAAAAAATGTTGTTTCTCTACGGTTAACTGTAATTGTTTTCATATATGAATTTGTCTCTTCTGGCTTTCTATAGTTACAAAGATAAAAGGATAATGTTTTAAAATAGGACAGATATCTTTAAGATGATAAATGTTATGTTGAACTTTTCATTTTTAAAATGAAAGAATGATCAGAGATTGCTTGACTTATGTTACCTAACACAAATAGAAAGTTATAATCAAGCCTACTAACATTTAGAAAATAGACCTTATTTATATATCTTTGCACAGAATTTATTTAGAATTAGAATTATGAAAGGTATTATAAAAACGAACAAGGGAGACATGCATGTTGATTTTTACGACACTGATGCTCCAAAAACGGTAGAGAACTTTGTAAAACTATCAAAGGATGGATATTACAATGGCTTAAAATGGCACCGTGTACTTCCGGACTTTGTAATTCAAGGAGGTTGTCCAAAAGGAACGGGAACAGGTGGACCAGGATATGCTATCGACTGTGAGTTAGATGGAGGGAATCAGTACCACGATAGAGGTGTTTTATCAATGGCACATGCTGGGAGAAATACTGGTGGATCACAATTTTTTGTTTGTCACAGTAGAAACAACACAGCTCATTTAGATGGAAATCATACTTGCTTCGGTAAGGTAACTGAGGGACTTGATGTAATTGATCAAATCAAAGAAGGTGACACAATTAACGAGATCGTTATCTTGGATTAATGAGTAGAAATATTTAATTATTTAAAAGGGGAAGCATTTTATGCTTCCCCTTTTTTGTTGAATTTAGTTTGCGTGTAGTTAAGTTATGGTTTACTGCAAATCAATTTAAAATTAAGCACTTAATCATTCTCAAAAATCTATAAATATGTAATTCCTTGCGTTTATAAGGTGAAAACTCAGGATTTTCTCTTTACCGATATTTAAGGTGACTCTAACGATTAAAAGTCAGTTTTCATAGAAAAACATATTCATTCGATAAATAGAACCAACCATTCGGAAAGTTAGAACGTCCTGTCGCTGGTTTGACCCATTTCAAGGAATTTAAAAACCCTATGTTTGAAATGAACAAAGAAATTAGATAAGTATTTAGTACAGATTTAACAACTGCATCAAGTATTTAAGAAGATATACCTTTCCTGAATCAATAGGTGTTTAAAACACAAGGGTTGTTTACCCCTTATCTGTTCACACAGAATAAAGTAAGCACGTTTTTGTAGTATAGTTTAGCGTAGAAAGGTTAACTCGAGGGTTAACCTTTCTTTTTTTAACACTCATTCAATACAAATATTTCAAACTATCCCTCCAAGAATTTGAACCTTGAAGTCCGCCGGTATGAATAAACAGAACTTTTTCATTCCTTTTAATTACTCCATTCTTATAATCCTCCATCATTTTGAAAAAAGCCTTACCTGTATATATTGGATCTAATTTTAATTGTGTCTTATCATAGACCTCATTGATGAATTCAATAAGTTCTGTTGGAACTTTAGCATAGCCACCAAAGTGACCGTTATTGATTACGTTTAGATGACATGCATATCCTTCAACAAGCTGATCATCATTCAATACCTGCTGAAGTAAATATGTAATGTCTTTTAATAGAAAGTCTCCCTTTAAAACTGAAATGACATGTACTTTTGTTTTCTCAGGAACACTGAGTAAAACTCCAGCAGCAGTAGTTCCAGTTCCCCCAGCCAAATAAACATGATCGTAATCATTTTCTGTTTCTGTTAGAATATGTTGACATCCAACAACGCCGTAATATCCCTTCCCTCCTTCAGAAACAATATAAAAGTCAGAATACTTGACGGCCAGTTCTTTGATAAAGTATGGATCGTCCTTTTTTCTGTATTCAGAGCGCGAAATAAAAATTAATTTCATACCATATTCAAAGCACTTCTGTAAGGTATCATTGCTCTGTTCATTCAGCTCTTCTCCTCGGACAATACCAATAGCTTCCATCCCCTTAACGGTTGCTGCTTTTGCTGTTGCAATTAAATGATTTGAGAAAGGTCCACCAAAGGTCAGAATACCTGTTTTCCCAAGCGCTTTAGCTTTAAGTAGATGGTATTTTAGTTTTCTCCATTTATTACCTGAAATAATTGGATCAATCAAATCATCTCTTTTAATATCAAAAGAAAAAGGTTCGTCCTCCCCAATGGAAAGACGAACCCTTTCTAAAACTGATTTTGAAGTGTTCAATTCCTCAAAAATATATTACATCCCTTGCTCAAGCTCTAATTGCTCTTGAAGTTGTCTCATTTGCTCTTCTGAAAACTGCTGTTGCTGTTGGCGTTGTTGAACCAATGTACCTGGCTCTCCAGATTTAATTACTTCAATTTCGAAAGTCAAAGTTTCGTAAGGTTGAATCCCTTGATTCCCTTGTTCACCGTAAGCTAAATCATAAGGCAATACCAACTTGTAACGTCCACCTTCTCTCATCTTAGGAATGGCCAATTTCCATCCTTCAACAACTCCGTTTAAAGAGAATGAAGGCGCTGGCTGATTATTTTGTGCTGATCCCATATAACTATTCTCCACAACTTCACCATTAGCATTCGTTAGAATGTAGTGCGCTTGTACATCAGCTCCTGGTTTAACAAAATTACCTTTTCCTTCTTCAAGAGTTGTCAATATGAATCCAGAAGGATCTACAACTGTATTTGGACGTTTCTTCGCTTCATCCATTACCTCTTTACCTTTCGCCTTAATTCCAGCATTACGCTCATTTTGACTCAATACTTTAGTATGAATTCCAATCGCAGAAAATGGTTGGATAACATAGTTTGGTGAACTTGGTGCTCTTAATCCTTCTTCACCAAAAGCCAATTCATAAGATGAGTAAATTGTATAATCTCCACCCACTTTCATGTGTTTAGATGCGATTTTCCATACTTCTGGAAAAACAATATCATCTGCATTTACAACTTGAGCATTTTGTGCTTCAGGAAGTGTAGGATTCTGAAAAGTTGATATAATTGTATCTCCTTTTATATTCGTTAATGTATAAAGAATATTGAATTCATTGTTCAAATCAATTGCTGCACCATCACCTGGTGTGTTTTCAATAAGGATATACTCTTCTTCCTCCTGAACACTATCAGGATGAGATTTAGCCTTTTTAATCATGAATTTTTCACCAGCGAACTTATTCAAGTCATTGTTGAAATTCATAATCATTTTTTGACGTTCATTGACTTCAATTAGCGTATCTGATCCAACCAATGAATTTGCAAATCCAATTCTTGCAATTTCAGGATTAACTTTATCTAAAGCATCTTTAGAAACTAAAGAATTTCTCATCATTTCTCCAAATATAGAACCATAGCAATGTGAAATCTCTTTCATATTGTATTGGGTAGTGTCTATACCTGCCTGATTTGAAAGTGCTGCTTCCAATATATCATTACACTCTGTTGTTTTAAGATCTTTATTGGTAAGTAGCTCATAAAAGCCCCTTTCCAACTCTTCTTTATTAAGCAAAGAGAAAATCTCATCTGGAACACCTTTAAAGTTAGTTCCCATATCAGCACCTAAAGCGTAGGAAATACGTTGTTCAAAATCATCTAAATTAATTTCTGAAGCATCTTTCGGTGATGAAGTACAAGCTGCAAAAATTGCTATTGCTGGGATTAAAAATATTTTTTTCATATAAAACTTATATCTATTTTTTTTATAATTATTTGCAAAGTAAAAAAGTATAATGGAAATAAAGCAAGAATAGTTGAACTATTCTCCAAATAATGAATCTACGAAAGCTTTTTTATTGAAAGGTTGTAAGTCTTTCATCTGCTCTCCTACTCCAATATATTTAACAGGAATCTTCATTTGATCTGATATTCCGATAACTACACCACCCTTTGCTGTTCCATCTAGTTTAGTAATGGCTAAAGCATTAATTTCAGTTGCTAATGAGAATTGCTTTGCTTGTTCGAATGCATTTTGACCAGTTGACCCATCCAATACCAATAAGATTTCATGTGGAGCACCAGGAACTACTTTTTCCATTACTCTTTTAATCTTGGTCAACTCGTTCATTAAGTTAACCTTATTATGCAATCTACCTGCAGTGTCAATAATGGCAACATCAGCACCTTGTGCTTTCGCAGCTTGTAAGGTATCAAAAGCAACGGATGCTGGATCTGCTTGCATTCCTTGTTCAACTATAGGAACTCCGACGCGTTCTGACCAAATAATTAATTGATCCACTGCAGCAGCACGGAAAGTATCAGCTGCACCCAAGATTACACTTTTCCCCATATCTTTAAACTGGTAAGCTAGTTTTCCAATGGTCGTAGTTTTCCCTACTCCATTGACTCCAACTACCATTATAACGTGAGGGTTATTGTCAGGATGTTTTGGGATATCGTAATCAATATCACTGGTATTATTTTCTTCTAATAATGCAGCTATTTCTTCACGTAGAATTCCTTGAAGCTCTGTAGTATTAACATATTTTTCTTTTGCTACGCGCTCTTCAATACGTTCGATTATTTTTATGGTTGTATTCACACCAACATCAGAAGTAATTAACACCTCTTCAAGTTCATCAAGAACGTCATCATCAACTTTAGATTTACCAACTACTGTTCGTGTCAGTTTGGATAAGAAACTTTCTTTAGTCTTTTCTAGACCTTCATCAAGTTTTTTCTTTTTATCCTTTGAAAACATTCCAAATAATGCCATAGTATTATAAAAAAGAAAAGCTTCCTACCAAAGGCAAGAAGCTAATTACAAATATTATTGATGTTTGTGAACGCTAATTATTTAGTCTTAGCGAACCAATCTTTAACTTCACCATGAAGAACCATTTCCTCTTGGAAAGCATAAGCTCCTTTTTCGTTTTTCACCATCTTTATAACTTTAGTGTGCGCTTTACCACCACCAGTCTGAATAGATGCTACTGATTTCTTTGCCATAACTTAACTATTTAATTTCTTTATGAATTGTCATTTTCTTAAGGATAGGGTTGAATTTCTTCAATTCTAAACGCTCAGGCGTATTTTTCCTATTCTTTGTACTGATATATCTTGAAGTACCAGGCTTCCCTGATTCTTTATGTTCAGTACACTCTAGTATAACTTGAACTCTGTTTCCTTTTTTTGCCATTTTCTTAATTTTTCGTAGTGAATAACGCTATTCGGTTATTGACTATTTTAAATATCCTTTCGCTCTTGCTTCTTTAATACATGCAGTGATTCCTTTCTTATTGATCGTACGCAATGCAGATGTTGAAACTCGAAGGGTTATAAACTCTTTCTCTTCTGGAAGAAAAAACTTCTTCTTTACTAAATTAGGGTAAAACTTACGTTTTGTTTTAATATTAGAGTGGGAAACATGATTTCCTACCATT
>Ga0079223_10000025_pt1 | contig 41796 bp, 37 predicted proteins | sample Stecom2011_FD_75072 | JGI IMG/M metagenome (GOLD analysis project Ga0079223, IMG submission 75072) | Agricultural soil microbial communities from Utah to study Nitrogen management - Steer compost 2011 | ecosystem: Environmental > Terrestrial > Soil > Agricultural land | place: USA: Utah...
CAGCGTTGCGGTACTCGCGTGATTGAAGCCGCTGATGCGGAACACCGCGACATTCTCTTCGATGTGGAGGTGAACCGTCTGGGGCACGATGTGCGCGCGCTTTACTTCAACAGCGACAGGCTCCGGCGCCTTTTCACGGCGCAGCAGAAGCGTGACGCGCGTGCCGATCGGCCCGCGCAGACGATGTACGACCTCCAGCTGATCGAGATTTCCGGCCGCCTCGCCGTCAATCTCGACAATGAGATCATGGCTTTCCAAACCGGCGGCTTCCGCCGGAGTCTCTTCCATCACAGAAAGGACGCGAACACCTTCTTCTTCTGGGCGGATGCGGACACCTATCCCACCAAAGCCGGTGCGGGTTGCCCGATTTTCCTTGGCGGTGTCGCGGCCAGAGTAGCGAGAGTAGCTGTCCAGCTCGCTCACAATGCCGCGAAAAACGGTCGAATAAAGGGTTTCGCTTTCAGCAGCGGATAGAGAGGAAGAGTGCGTCCGGGCGTCCTCGAGGACCATAGCCGTAAGACCACCCCAGGCAGAATAGTCGTCTTCGGCAGGCAAACGATAGGAGCGGGTCGGCTCTTCATCGACCACCAACTGCAAAGTGTGATCATCAGGCTGCCGCAGCTGCAGACGCTCATCCATCTCATGCAATTCGCTCAGCCCAGCCGCGGCGAGTTGCAGCGGCGGAACCTCGTTGATGTAAACGGCGGCGATGTCCTGATAGCCAGCTGTAAAGAGACGGGCTGCGAGGCGCCGATCATATTCAGCGTTGGAGTAGCCAGCGTTACCGGCGGTGCAGGCGACAAGAAACAGGAGCCCGATCAAAAGGCCAGCGGCCTTGGTCGGTCGGGCCATGGCTGTGTGCCGTTTCATATTGCAATAGATGTCCTACAGCTTCTACGGGCTCGCCCCATCTAAGCGTAAAGACTACTGCAGAGTCATCTGGAATCTATAGGTTGCGACGGCGCGTCGAGGATCTTTTGCCCCTGCCCCCATTCGGTTTCTTCTTTTTGCTGCCTTTAGTTGAGCGTCCTGAAGGGGTGTGTTCTTGCTCGTCTGTCTCGATCACGCCCAGCACGAGGCCGCCAGTCAGCGGCTGCGCTTCGATCAACTCGACGGCGAGCTTCTCGCCGAGGGTATAGACGCGCCCGTGGCGGCGGCCGATCAGGCTATGCTGCCGCTCGTCGTGGACATAGTAGTCGTTGGGAAGCGTGCTGATGGGCACAAGCCCGTCCGCGCCGCTTTCCTCCAGCGTGATAAAGAGGCCAAAGCGGGTCACCCCACTGACGCGGCCTGCAAAGACTTCGCCTATTCGATCCTGCAAGAAGGCAGCGGTCATGCGGTCTACGGCATCGCGCTCTGCGGCAGCAGCCCGGCGCTCCGTCATCGAAATGGCCTCGCCGATTTCGGCAAAGGTTTCCGCATCGGTTGGCGGCAGGCCATCGGAACCCAGCTTCAACCCGGTAATCAGGGCCCGGTGCACGAGAAGGTCTGCGTAGCGCCGGATGGGAGAGGTAAAGTGGGCGTAGCGGGCGAGCGCCAGGCCGAAGTGGCCGATATTTTCCGGGCTGTAGACTGCTTGCGCCTGGGCCCGCAGGATCAGCTCGCTGACGACGGGTGCGGCTTCGGTACCCTTCACTTTGTCCAGGATGCGGGTGAAGGTCTGTGGTTTCGGTACCTGACCTTTCGCGAGTTTCAGGCCAAGGCCTTCCAAAACCTCTCGCAGCGCGTCGACCCGCGCCTTATCGGGCTGATCATGGACCCGGTACATGCAGGGTTGCCGCCGTTTCTCCAGTTCCGTGGCCGCGGCCACATTGGCGAGGATCATGAACTCTTCGATCAGCCGATGACTGTCGAGACGGCGCCGAGGCTCGATGCCGATGACCTGACCTGCGTCGTTGAGCACGGGGCGCCGTTCCGGGATCTCCAGGTCAAGGGTTCCCCTTTTTTCTCGCGCTTTCACAAGGGCCGTAAAGGCGCCGTACAGGCGCTTGATCACCTGCTCGGCCAGAGGTTCGGTCAGATCGTCCGGATGGCCATCATGGGCCAACTGCACCTGCTCGTAGGTCAGCCGGGCAGCCGAGCGCATAATGCCGCGGACAAACTTCTGGCGCTTCAGACGCCCGTTCGCGTCGATCCAAAGATGGGCAGCCATGGTGGCGCGGTCTTCCTCGGGACGCAACGAACACCAGCCGTTGGAGAGCGCTTCCGGCAGCATCGGAACGACACGATCGGGGAAGTAGACGGAGTTTCCCCGTTCGCGCGCCTCGCGATCGAGCGCACTTTCCGGCCGCACGTAATGGGCGACGTCGGCGATCGCGACGACGATATGCCAGCCGCCGGGGTTCTTCGGATCCTCGTCGGGCTCGGCAGAGACAGCGTCGTCGAAATCCCGGGCATCCGCGCCATCGATCGTCACGAGCGGCAGGTCCCGCAGGTCGACCCGGCCGTTCGGTGAAGCCGGACCCGCCGCCGCTGCCTCGGCCAACGCAGCTTCAGAAAAGCGGGTGGGGATGCCGTGCTCGTGGATGGCGATGAGGCTCAGGGCGCGATGGTTTTCGAGGCTGCCGAGCCGCTCGATCACGACTGCCTGTCGATCGCCGGCACGCTTGTGATGGGGCCGGGTCTCGGCCAGCACCAGCTCCCCGGGCGTAGCGCCCTTGGAGTCGGCGGAGCTGATCCGGTAATCGTATTTCGCGCGCTTGTCCGTCGGCTTGAGGCGTCCGCCGCGGGGACCGGTCTCGTAGATGCCGAGGACTTCATGTTTGATCGCGGTGCCAACCCGCCGGATGACGGCGCCGCTGTAGGTGCCATCGTCCTGGCGCTCGAGCTTTGCCAGCACTCGCTCCCCCACCGCCAGGGCCGAGCGGCCGCGCTTTTCCGGCGCCATGTAGATCAAGGGCGTTTCACCCTCGGTTTCTCGCACCGGGCGTGCCAGGAGCTCTCCATCCTCATCGACGCCGGAGATTTCAAGGACGGCGACCGCCGGAAGCGCTCCCACCGGAGCAACCTTGCGTCGCTCTGGCTGCTCCAAAGCGCCCTCCGCCTCCAACTCCTTCACCATCTGGCGCAGCAATCGCCGGTCGGCGCCGCGCACGTCGAAATGCCGCGCGATGTCGCGCATGGCCAGAGGGCGCCCCGCGTTCTGGATGAAATCGAGGAGCGCCTCTTTATCAGGGAAGGGCGGCAGTTCAGCTTTGGGCAAGGCGAGTGTCGATGTGTGATGAGAGTCTTGAAAGAGAACGGAAGGACCAGCATGCAGTTCCGACCGGCGCTGGTCGAGAAGAGTTTGCCTTCAATAGCAAAGCCTGTCCCCCAACAACGGCAAAAGGGACTGCGTTGCATGATTCCATCGGATCGAGATCTGATCTATGCTGCCGCCCGCTTCATGTCTTACGGGGGAGGTAGAACCTAGAAATGCGTTGCCGCATCAAGTTCCTTGGCGCCTTGATCGCCGCCAGTTTGATCGGAGCCACGGCTCCCTCCCTCGCTCAGACGGAGCCAGAGGCTGCCGCCACAGGGCAAACGGTTGTCGTAGAGCTCAACAAGGTTGAGCAGCTCGACAATGCTTGCCGCGCGTATCTGCTTTTTGAGAACGGCCATAGCAGCCGCTTCGAGGAGTTTCGCCTGGACCTCGTGCTGTTCGACGGCGAAGGGGTCATCGCCCGGCGGATCGCCGTGGAGGCTGCCCCGCTTCGCGCGGATCGCTCGGTCGTAAAGCTCTTCGATCTCTCGGACCTGCAGTGCGAGAGCATCGACCGCGTGCTGTTGAACGATATTGGTCCCTGTGCGGATGAAGAAGGGGCGCGGCAGGACTGCGTCGATCTGGTCGAGCTGCGTTCGCGCACCAATATAGAATTCTTCCAGTAGCGGGCGCAGGCTCCGAGCGGGTACGGGCCGAGTGGCCCGTACTCCCCAAATCTCGTGGTTTGTTTGAAGTGTAGGCGAGCAGCTCGCTCTGCGGCGCTCAGCTAGAGAGCGAGTCCACCTGTCGGCCCTTGATCTGTTTCACGAACTCCGTGAAGCCGGCAAGAAAAGCCCTCAGTTGCCGATCCAGGGGTTCGCTCTTCAGGACGCCATCCTCATCGAAGGCATCGGGTGCACGCGCGACGTGCAGTCGGGCGCCAAACCAGGCTTCCACCCCGAGTTGGCGCAGCACCGGCAGCCAGGCTGCTTGTGCGAGGTTGGTCCCGAAGCCACCGGGCGTTGCGCCCATCAGGGCCGTCGGCTTGCCTCGGAAGACACGCGGCACGTCGCTGCTTGGCCGGGTAAGCCAATCGATCGCGTTCTTGAAAGGCCCGGGGATGGAATTGTTGTACTCCGGCGTGAAGAGCAGCAGGCCGTCTGCTACGGCAATGCGCTCCTTCAGGGCTGCGGCAGCGGCGGGAATGCCTTCCCGCTCCTCCACATCGCCGTCGTAGAGCGGAATGCCGTGGATGGTCGCGGTTTCCATTAGCGCGCCATCGGGCATTCGAGCCGCAGCCGCTAGCATTAATCGCGTGTTGAAGGAGCCCTGTCGGAGGCTGCCGGAGATGCCGATGATGCTTGTCATGATGGGCTTCCAGAAACAGACCGAGATAGGGTTCGCGTCACGAGGTTACCTGGCACTGGCGCGGTTGCGGATCGTCCGCCATCAGGTTCTCGAACTGGGCCTCTTCACCCTTCACCCACCAAATATACTGCTTTCCGGCATAGCGCGCCCCGGAGCCTGAAAGGACGTTCGAAGCGACGACAAATTCCTCGTCGAACTCCAGCACGGCCAGCGAACTGTCGCCGGCGTTGATGTATTCCACCCTTACCGACAATCCGTCACAGTCATAGCTTTTCTTTTCTGAGGCCACGCTTGCGACGCGGGGGACGCCGATGACGATGAAGGCTTCCTGCTCACCGGGCGGAGGGCGCTGGGGCGTGCTGCTACAGCCGGCGAGAAACGCCAGACTTCCGACAAAGAGCGCGGCCTGTCGCGCGCGAAGCACCGTCTTCATTGTCACCGCCGTTGAAATCATGTCGCACAATGATGATGCCGGTGAGCCTGGTGGCAGGCAAGAGCAGCCGCTTCTCAAACCGTAACGCAGGCTTCTCGGTGATGTCATCTTTCGGTGCTAGCGTCGTCTAGTCGCGCTACTTTTGTGTTACGGATTATTTATGGAGCCGCCGCCAATGGCGCGAAGGGTTGCGTTTGCATTAATTGCACTAACCGCGCCGATGATGCTGGTACTCGCGGGATTGGCGCTCGCGGGCTTGCTCGCGTGGATATGGGCAGTGGTTGCCGTCCTCGCGGTCCTGGCAATGCTCCTGCCAATGCTGATCAATCACTTTCAGCATCTGGACTGGATTCTGCTGTACCTCGGGAAGCTCCGGCGAGGCGGTCGCGCCTCGATCGGTATGGAGCAGCACTGGCAGGTTGGCTCACCTTTTCTAACGCCTCAGCTTGCTGAGGCGCTTCGAGAAACCGCCCGGCAGCAGGAGCAGCAGCAGCAACGTGTGGAAAGCGCGATGGCGGCAGGAAGCGTCATTTTATCGAACCTGCCGGACCCGCTGCTGGTCCTGGATAACACCGGACATGTCTTGCGAGCCAACGAAGCGGCGGAGGAGCTTCTTGGCGGCGACCTGGCGGGCCGCGAATTGGTCGAGATCATTCGCCATCCCGACCTCCTGACCGCCGTGGAAGCGGCATTTCGGGGTGAGAAGCCAGACGCGGTGGAGTTCGATTTGCCCGGCAACATAACCCGGCACCTGAGTGCGCACATCGTCGTCTTAACCATTCCAACGGTGGAGGGGAGTGACACTACTGCCGTTGTAGCGCTCCACGACCTGACGGCGATCCGCCGTACGGAAGAACTGCGGGCCGATTTCGTCGCGAATGCGAGCCACGAGCTGCGCACGCCCTTGTCGAGTTTGCTTGGATTCATCGAGACGCTGCAGGGACCCGCCAAGGAGGATCGGCAAGCTCTAGCAAGCTTTCTTCCCATCATGCATGACCAGGCGTGGCGCATGGCCCGTCTGGTGGAAGATCTGCTCAGCCTCTCGCGCATCGAGCTGCGCGAACACAGCCTGCCGGATGGACGGGTGGATGTGGCAGCCACGGTTCGAACCCTCGCCAAGGGCATGACGCTGCGAGCGCAGGAGCGGGAGATGGAGATCGAGGTAGATCTACCTTCTTCTACGCTCGTGGTGGGGGATCCGGACGAGCTCGCCCAGGTCTTTCAGAACCTCATGGATAATGCGCTCAAGTACGGCCGGGAGGGCACGGCCATCCGCATCGAGGGGCGGGTTGCCGAGCCGGCCGACGATCTGCGGGCCCGCCGCATAGGGACCACCTGCCTGGCGGTAAGCGTGGTCGATCAAGGCGAGGGGATCGAGCGTGAGCATCTGGTTCGGCTGACCGAGCGCTTTTACCAGGTCGATACAGCGCGTTCACGCCAACAAGGAGGAACCGGCCTGGGTCTTGCGATCGTAAAGCACATCGTCAATCGGCACCGCGGCCTGCTTCAGATCGATAGCACGCCAGGCGAAGGCTCATGCTTTTCCGTCTATCTGCCGCTGGCAGCGGAGGCCTTGGAAGCAAATCCCGCAGCGTTGCCAGGCACCAAGATGGCCACCGCCCGTTGAACGCGGTCATAAAAGCTTCATCTCCCTGTAATATTACCGCAGTCACAAAAGCGTAGCAGGTCGCGAGCGGCGGCGGGCGCACCTTGTGTAAGAAGGCGGCCCTACCAACTCGGTTGGACAGTGACGCTCCCGCCGATTGTTAAAGGTTGGCGCGCACCGCGAAACTCGATCCTAAGGGGCAGCAGCAATGGCGGGACAGTCCGAACATATCTTCAAGGCCTATTCCGAGGAGCTGCAGGCTCTGGACGGGCTGATCGCCCGCATGGGCGGCATGGCTGAGGCGCAGCTCGCCGCCGCCGTCAAGGCGTTGGCTACGGGCGACAGCGAGCTCGCTCAACAGACGATCCGGGGGGATGAACGCCTGGATGAACTGGAGCAGGAAGTAGACGAAGCCGTCGTGCGCATTCTCGCCTTGCGACAGCCGATGGCGAGTGATCTGCGCAGTGTCATCGCCGCCCTGAGAATTTCTGCGGATCTGGAACGCATTGGCGACTACGCCAAGAACATCGCCAAGCGATCCCTGCCACTTTGGCAGACCCGGCAAATCGAAACCTTCAATGCGCTTCCGCGCATGACACGCTTGGTTCAAGCGGGCATCAAGCAGGTGCTGGATGCCTACCTCAAACGCGACGCTGCGGCGGCAGTGGATGTCTGGGAACGGGATCAGGAGGTGGACGAAATGTACACCGGCCTGTTCCGGGCGACGCTGACCTACATGATGGAAGATCCACGCAACATCACCTCCGCCACCCACCTGTTGTTCATCGCCAGGAACATCGAGCGCATCGGCGACCATGCCACCAACATCGCGGAAGTGGTTCATTTCATGGTTACCGGCGAGCGGCTGGAAGGTGCGAGACCCAAGAGCGATGCGGCGAACTACGCCGTGGTCACGCCTGATGACGTGGAAGGTAGTCGAGGAGACGAGCAGGAATGAAACCCACCATCCTTCTGGTCGAGGATGAAGCGGCCTTGATCACCCTCTTGCGATACAACCTCGAGAAGGAGGGGTTTCGCCTCGTCGAGGCACATGATGGTGAAGAGGCGCTGGTAGTCGCCAAGGAAGAACAGCCGGATCTGATTCTGCTCGATTGGATGCTGCCGCTGTTGAGCGGCTTGCATGTCTGCAGGCAACTTCGGCGTGAACCGGCCACCCGCGAGACCCCGATTATCCTGCTCACGGCGCGCAGTGAAGAAACCGACAAGGTGCGCGGACTGGAAAGCGGGGCGGACGACTATATTACCAAGCCCTTTTCTCCGGCAGAATTGCTGGCGCGCGTGCGCGCCGTGCTGCGCCGGGCCGCCCCGATGGCGGCCGCGGACGAATTGTCCTTCGAGGATCTCACTATGGATCTGACGGCCCATCGCGTGCGCCGGGGCGAGCGCGACCTCCACTTGGGGCCGACTGAATTTCGGCTTCTGCGCCATTTTCTGCAGCAGCCGGGGCGCGTCTTTTCCCGGGAGCAGCTGCTGGATGCCGTGTGGGGCCGGGACGTCTATGTGGAGCAGCGCACGGTTGATGTTCATATTCGGCGACTGCGAAAGGCCCTCAATGATGGTGGCCTTCCCGATCTTATCCGCACGGTCCGCTCGGCAGGCTATGCCTTGGACCGCCCAGTGGCTTGAGCAGCACCCGCGGCTTGAGCAGCAAGAGAGCGTTTCGCGTCTCGACAGTCGAAGCGACAGTCATGGCTCCGTCACATAGCTGCAAGCTGCGTCGGATTATCGTGTTGGCTGTCATCTAAGGTTCATCAAACCTCAATATAACCGTTGCAGCCCGCCGCTAGGGTGCGCCGCGTAGTGGGATGGGGGCCGGCAATCGCCAGGCGCCATCAACGAACGTCGCTAAGACCTAAAAAGGATGCATATCATGAGAGTCGCACTTTTGGCCGGTGCTGCCACGGCCTTGCTCGCGGTTTCCCTGGGAGCCACCGGTGCCAGCGCCCAGTCGCGCGACACAATTCAGATTGCGGGCTCCTCGACCGTTCTTCCCTTCGCCTCCATCGTGGCGGAAGAATTCGGCGCGGCCTTCCCTGAGTTCAACACGCCCGTCGTAGGCTCCGGCGGTTCCGGTGGCGGTCTCCGCCAGTTCTGCGAAGGGGTGGGTGAGGGAACGATCGACATCGCCAACGCCTCGCGCCCCATCAAGCAGGGTGAGATTGAAGCCTGCAACGCGGCTGGCGTGAACGACATCCGCGAGGTGCAGTTCGGCTATGATGGCATCGTCTTCGCCGTGAACATCGACCAGGGTGATTTTGCGCTCGAGCCAGAGCATGTCTTCCGGGCCATCGCTGCTCAGGTGCCTGTCGATGGTGACCTGGTGGATAACCCCTACACCAGCTGGAACGAGATCGACGCTTCCCTTCCTGACCAGAAGATCGCTTTGGCGATCCCTGCGTCCAACCACGGTACGCGCGAGGTCTTTGAAGAGCGTGTCACCGGCCCCGGATGTGAGGCTCTTGCGGTCGCGGATGCACCGGAAGGCTATTGCAACAACTTTCGTCAGGACGTGGTGATCGAGATCGCCGGCGACTACACAGAGACGCTGGCGCGGCCCCAATCCGATCCTGCAACGCTGGGTGTCTTCGGCCTGTCCTTCTATGACCAGAACCGCGACACCTTGAAGGTGGCGACCATCTCCGGCGTTGAGCCGTCATTGGAGACGATCGCGTCCGGTGACTACCCCGTTTCGCGCCCGCTCTTCTTCTACGTAAAGGGCGAGCACATCGAGGTGGTCCCGGGCCTCGAGGAGTATGTGCAGTTCTTCCTGTCGGAGCAGATGGCGGGGGCCGGCGGCCTGCTTGAAGAGGCCGGTCTCATTCCTGCACCGGCTGAAGAAACGGATGCCGTGCTGGAGGCCTTCCTGGCCGGAGAAACCGTATCTGCGGAGTAATTGGCAGAAATGGTGAGTGACGGGCGGCCCGGCTGGACCGGGCCGTCTGCTTTGAATCACAAGACGGGCGACGGTAAGCCGTGGGTAATCTCGTAATAGCTGCAGCGCTCTTGTTACTGCTAGGCTTTGCCTATCAGCAGGGGTTTGCCCGCAGCCTTTCCCTCGCGGCCGAAGCCCGCAAAGAGGGAAGGCGACTGCACTCCCGCCCGCGGTACCACGGCACCCTGGTGGCAATCTGGGTTCTTTTGCCAACCCTCCTGGTGTTGGGGCTGTGGGCGCTTCTTGAGACCAGTGCGCTGCGCGCACTCATCGTCGGCATGTTGCCGCCGGAAGTAGCCGGGCTCGAAGGACGACAGCTCGATAGCGCCATCGCGCGGATCCGGGCGCTAGCCTCGGGCTATGGTGTCGCCGGGGAGGTGGCGGACTACGAGCAGGCGGCGGCGGAACACCTGAGCCTGATTCAGAACCTGGCCTTCCTCCTGGTTCTCGCGGCGGCGGCCGGGTTGGGCCTGCTTGCGCTTTTTGCGGCCAAGCGGCGGATTTCCCTGGCGCTGCGTGCGCGGGATCACGTCGAAAAAGCGGTTCGCATCCTGCTGATGCTCTGTTCCGCCGTGGCGATTCTGACCACTGCCGGCATCGTGCTTTCGCTGTTCAACGAGTCGATCCGCTTCTTCAGCTTCGTAAATCCAATCGACTTCTTCTTCGGCGAGATCTGGAATCCCGGCTTCGCGACAACCGGATCCGCCGCGATCGGGCGCTACGGGCTGCTGCCTTTGCTGTGGGGTACGGTCATGGTCGCCGTCATCGCCATGCTCGTGGCCCTGCCGGTCGGGCTAATGACTGCGATCTACCTGTCGCAGTATGCCCCCCACAAGGTGCGGACGGTGGTCAAGCCGGTGATCGAGATTCTCGCGGGCATTCCGACCATCGTCTACGGCTTCTTCGCCTTGGTGACCGTCGGACCTTTTCTTTCGGCTTTGGGCGCGGCCATCGGGGTCGATATCCGCTCCACCAGCGCCCTTACCGCCGGCATGGTAATGGGGATCATGCTGATCCCCTTTATCTCTTCCTTGTCGGACGACATCCTCCGGCAAGTGCCGCTGGCGCTGCGGGATGGGTCGCTCGGCCTGGGCGCGACCCAGTCCGAAACGATCCGGCGGGTGCTGTTGCCGGCTGCGCTTCCAGGAGTTGTCGGCGCCTTTCTGCTCGCGGTCAGTCGGGCCATCGGCGAGACCATGATCGTCGTTATGGCGGCCGGCAACAGCCCGGTCTTGCGGCTCAATCCCGCTGAACCCGTTTCGACCGTGACAGTGACCATCGTCAATCAGCTCACCGGCGACAGTGACTTCGCCGGGCCGCAATCCCTGGTCGGATTCGCTCTTGGGCTGACCCTCTTCGCCATAACGCTGCTGTTGAACATCCTGGCCTTGTTCATCGTTCGCCGCTTCCGGGAGCAGTACGACTGATGACTGATTCCTTTACCGTTTCCTCCTCGGGCGCGGAACGGCGGCGGGCGCGCATCCGCGCAGGTCTTGGCCGGCGGCATCTTTTTGAGCGGATCTTCCGCGGGCTCGGAGTGCTCGCGATCCTGATCGCCCTGGCATTGGTGGGGTCCCTCTTCTGGATGGTGATCTCGAAGGGCTATTCCGCCTTCACCCAGGCCAACCTTGAGACAGAGGTCTATTTCGATCCCGACATCATCAAGGTGGACCCGCCGCCGCAGCAGCAGCCAGGCCAGTCGGCGGCAGACTTCCGTGCCCAGCGCCTCGCCTGGCAGCGACAGGTTACCATGTCCAACTGGAACAGGGTCGTCGAGCAAGCGGTGCGCGCGGCAGTCCCTCCAGGACTGGAGATCACGGCGCGCGAAGCCACGGCGTTGGTCGATGCCGGCGAGCGTCATCGTCTTCGCGATATCTTTGTGGAGAACCCTGGCCTCCTGGGCGAACGGCTTCCTTTCACGATGCTGGCCTCTGCGGATGTGGACAACTGGCTCAAGGGAACCATCGACAGAGATCTGCCCGACGAGCGACAGCAGCTGTCCCCGGCGACGCGAGCGCTTGCCGACCAGTTGCTGGAAAGCGGCGCGATCCAGTTCAAGTTTGCCTGGCACATCTTCACCAACGTCGATTCGCGGTCGGCCCCTGCCTCGGCTGGACTGGCGGGCGGCCTCGTGGGGTCACTCTACATGATGCTGGTGGTCGTCCTGCTTGCCGTGCCCATTGGTGTCGCCAGCGCGATCTACCTCGAGGAGTTCGCGCCAAAGAACCGCCTGACCGACCTGATCGAGGTCAACATCAACAATCTGGCGGCCGTACCCTCGATCGTTTTCGGCCTCTTCGGCGCGGCTGTCTTCATCAAGTACATCGGCTTGCCGCTTTCCGCACCCATCGTGGGCGGCCTGGTGCTGACACTCATGACCCTGCCCACGATCATCATCGCAACGCGTTCATCACTGCGGGCCGTGCCGCCTTCCTTGCGGCAGGCGGCGCTGGGGCTCGGCGCCTCGCGAACCCAAATGGTCTTTCATCACGTGTTGCCGGTGACACTTCCGGGCATCCTCACGGCTACGATCATCGGTGTGGCTCAGGCACTGGGTGAAACCGCACCCCTGCTCCTTATCGGCATGAACGCCTTCGTGGCGGCGGTGCCGGGGACACCCTTCGATCAGTCCACCGCCCTGCCGGCCCAGATATATCTCTGGCAGGGAAATGAGAACCGCAATTTCTTCGAAGCGCGCACCTCGGCGGCGATCATGGTGCTGCTCACCCTGATGATCACCATGAACGCGATCGCCGTTCTGCTGCGCCAGCGATTGGAGCGCCTTAAATGACCAGTTTGTTCAGAAGCTCCCTGCAGGGTGTCGCAGCGCCGCCAACGGCTCTAGAGGCAGGTGACGGCTACCAGACCGTCAGAACGCCGGATCCCAAGGCGAAACCGACGCGACTGTCGGCGCATGATGTCTGCGTCTTCTATGGAGACAAGCAGGCGCTCGAGAACGTCTCCATTGACATTCCAGAGCGGTCGGTCAGCGCGCTGATCGGGCCGTCGGGCTGTGGCAAGTCGACCTTTCTGCGGTGCCTCAACCGCATGAACGACACCATCGAGGGGGCGCGGGTGACCGGCGAGATCACCCTGGACGGCGAGAACCTCTATAGCCCTCAGGTCGACGTGGTGGAGCTGCGCGCGCGCATCGGAATGGTTTTCCAGAAGCCCAATCCCTTTCCGAAGTCCATTTTCGAAAACGTTGCCTATGGACCCAAGATTCACGGGCTTGCCCGCAGCAAAAGCGAGCTCGAGGAAATCGTCGTGACGTCATTGAAGCGCGCTGGGCTGTTCGAGGAAGTCAAGGATCGGCTTCATGCGCCGGGCACCGGCCTCTCGGGCGGCCAGCAGCAGCGCCTCTGCATCGCCCGAGCGATTGCCGTCGGTCCCGAAGTCATCCTGATGGACGAGCCCTGCTCCGCCCTGGACCCCATCGCAACCTCGATCATCGAAGAGCTGATCGACGAGCTGCGCGAGAACTACACCATCATCATCGTGACCCACTCGATGCAGCAGGCGGCCCGCGTGTCACAGAAGACGGCGTTCTTCCACTTGGGCAAACTGATCGAAGAAGGCCCGACGGAGCGCATCTTCACCAACCCGCGCGACAAGAAGACCCAGGATTACATCACTGGCCGTATTGGCTGATCGGGCGCGTTCAGGCGGGCGCTACCTCGGCCACCTTCAAGGGCTTGTCGTGGGAAAGGGCCGGAACCATGCGACGAGCTTCGGTGACTCGGGCAGGATCGATGTGAGCGGTAATCACGCCCGGCTCTTCACCGGCATCTGCCAGAACCTCACCCCAGGGTGCAACCACCAGGGAATGGCCGTAGGTGCGCCTGTCGGCGACGTGCGTGCCGCATTGGGCCGGCGCGAAGACGAAGCAGCCGGTCTCGATCGCCCGCGCGCGAAGCAGTACATGCCAGTGGGCGCGTCCGGTAAACTCGGTAAAGGCAGCCGGCACCGCAAGGAAGCTGGCCCCGGCGTGGGCCAGGCTGCGGTAGAGGTAGGGGAAGCGCATGTCGTAGCAGATGCTGAGGCCGAGCTTGCCCCAAGGCAGGTCTGCGGTGACAGCCTCCTCACCCGGCCGGAAAGTGGCTGATTCCCGGTAGCTCTGGCCATCGGGAATCTCGACGTCGAACATGTGGATCTTGTCGTAGCGAGCCGCGATCCTGCCTTGAGGATCGAAGAGAAAGCTGCGGTTGGCGGCTTTCGTCGGCTCCAGCTTGATCGATAGAGAACCGATGAGCAGCCAGATCTTCAATTCTTCGGCCAGCGCGGCGAAGGCCGGTATCGCCGGATGGGCGTCTTCCGGAAGGGATGTGGCCAGCGTCGCCTCGCGCCCGCTTGTGATTGCGGTCGTGTTTTCGGGAGTCAGTATGAAATCCGCTCCCTGACCGGCAGCCTGCCTGATGAAACCCGAGGCGGCGGCAATATTGGCGCTTACGTCGTCACTGCTGTTGGTTTGGACGAGCCCGACAGTGAAGCCGCTGCTCATGCCGCTTCTCCCTGCAGGAGCTCATCCAATTCGCCCTTTGCTTCGAGAGCGAAAAGGTCGTCGCAACCGCCGATGTGGCGCTCACCAATGAAGATTTGCGGCACTGAGTTGCGGCCGGCGCGCTGGCGCATGGCCGTGCGAACCTGGGCGCTGCCGGCATCGATTTCTTCATACTCGACCCCCTTGTTGTCGAGCAGACGCTTTGCTCGGATGCAGAAGGGGCAAAAGAAGGTGGTGTAGATCTCGATTTTGGGCATTGGTCTCTCGGTCCGCGTGAACAGCTCCTGTGACCATATAGTACGGTCGCGTCTGCACGAAAGGTGTGCCTGCTCATTTGGGCGGCAGAGGGCGCAGGACGCGCGCCAATGTAAGGACATCCACGGCGCGGGCCCCTGCTCGGTACAGGGTCCTGCTGCAGGCGCCGAGGGTAGCACCGCTGGTCAGCACATCATCGACCAGCAGGACGCGTGCTTCCTGCAGCAGTGGTTTCCAGCGCGGCTGAACTTTGAAGGCTCCGGCAACATTGCGGCGGCGCTGCTGCGGCGAGAGGTGACCTTGGGAAGACGTGCGCTTGTAGCGCAAGAGAAGATCCGGAATGACCTGCTTGCGCCCTAGCTTGCCCAGGGCCTGTGCCAGCAGCGCAGCCTGGTTGTAGCGGCGATAGAACAGCCGCCAGCGGTGCAGGGGGACAGGCACGATCAGATCGGCCTCATGCAACAGCGAACCGGCAGCACGTTCCATCCAGAGCGCGAAGGTCGGTGCGGCCTGAGTGTAATCCGCATGCTTGAACCGCAGGATCATCCCCTTGCTGCCGTCGTCATAGGCGAGGGCTGCGCGTGCCCGCTGCCACGGCGGCGCTTCCCTCAGGCAAGCGCCGCAAAGGCTGCCGGGAGGCTGCTCATGTTCGAAAGGCAGACCGCAGCTTTCACATTGCGGGGGCGCCAGGAGGTGGAGCGCGCTTCAGCAGGGCAGGCAAAGCGTGCTGTCGAGCCGAACCAGGCAGCCGCAGGCAAGGCAGCGCGGCGGCAACAGCAAATCGAGAAACCGGCGCCCGCCGCGTAGCACAAGCGACGAGCCAGGACGAGCCTGATCAAAGGCTTCGGGCTTTTGTCCAGCCGCGCCTCGGTCCATATCTCCTACCATGAACGATTCCATGCAGGTCTTTGATCGACGCGCCGTGCGCCGGAACAGGGATCGCGCCGCCCCAGGGTGGCGCACCCATGATTTCCTTCACAAAGAGATGACAGAACGCTTGGTGGAGCGCCTCGCCGAGGTTCGCCGAGACTTTCCGCTGGTTCTCGATCTTGGCTGCTACGGCGGCACTTTGGCGCCGCGGTTGCTGGCGCATCGGGGTGTGGAGCGCGTCATCCAGGCGGATTTCTCGCCGAAGATGGCGCGCTGCGCGGCGGCCAACGGGCAAGCGGCGCTTGCGGCCGACGAGGAGGCGCTGCCCTTTGCGCCACAGAGTTTCGATCTTGTGGTCAGCTTGCTCGATCTGCAGTGGGTAAACGATCTGCCGGGGTCTTTGCTGCAGATCCGGCAGTGTCTGAAACCGGATGGCCTTTTCCTCGCTGCCCTCATCGGCGGAGACACGCTGCACGAACTGAGATCGTCCTTGATGTTGGCCGAGATCGAGATCTCTGGAGGGGCGGCGCCCCGAGTCTCGGCCTTTGCGCAACTTCGCGATGTGGCCGGCCTGCTGCAGCGGGCAGGCTTTGCCTTGCCGGTTGCCGACCGGGACGCCTTGACCGTCAGCTATGGGGATCCGCTCAAGCTTCTGGCGGAGCTGCGCGGTATGGGGGCGGCCAATGCCTTGGTGGAGCGTTCGCGGCGGGGACTGAGACGCGAGGTCTTGCTGCGGGCATTGGAGATCTATGGGGAGCGCTTTGCCCTCGCAGACGGACGATTGCCGGTCACCTTCGAGATTTTCTGGATGGCTGGGTGGGCACCAGATGCGGCGCAGCCCCAGCCTTTGCGCCCGGGTAGCGCCACCGCGCGGCTGGCTGATGCACTCGGCGTACCCGAGAAAGGCACCGGAGCCATGGCTGGTCGGACCCAACGGAAGGCTTCTGAAAGTTAGGGCAGACACGCTGGCTTTCCTGTCTCAGGCGCTCCCTTGGCTTGAGACTTCTCGACAAGGAGCGTTGCGTTTCGTTCGGTTATTGAAGCTGCTGGATGGCACTGCATGAAGGCTTCTAAGGTGGATTTTTTGGAAAGGACGTGGCGCAATGACGTGCGTGATAGCGGCGGCGCTTCCCCTTTTTGGGAACCTTAGAGGCCTGACACGTGCTGGCTTGGGTGGAACTGATCCAGGAGCCCCGAGCCAGTTTAGAAAGATTCTAAAAAGTGCTTGGTTCTGGCTCCGAAGAGCCCATATACAATTAGTAGAACATCACGCGGGGGCGGGCCGTTCTGCCCGCAAAAATCAAAAGGAGAAAGCCTATGGCTCTGAACACGGGAATTTCTGAAGAAGATCGCAAGGCTATCGCGGAAGGTCTCGGAAAGGTGCTGGCGGACACCTACACGCTCTACCTCAAGACCCACAACTTCCACTGGAACGTTACGGGGCCCCACTTCGCCTCGCTGCACAACCTTTTCGAGGAGCAGTACACCGAGTTGGCGGCAGCCGTGGATGAGGTCGCTGAGCGCATTCGCATGCTCGGGCAGCCGGCGCCAGGCACCTACAAGGCCTTTGCCGAGCGGACCAGCCTCACGGAAGAGGAGGGAGTGCCCTCTTGGGAGAAGATGATCGAGCAGCTGGTGGCGGATAACGAAGCTACTGCGCGGACGATCCGCTCGGTCTTCCCAACTGCTGAAGCTGGGAACGATGAAGCAACGCTGGATTTGCTGACTGAACGGCTTGCGGCCCACGAAAAGGCCGCCTGGATGCTCCGCTCCCACCTCAAGTAGGACGTTTGGCATCAGCAGATCGGCCCGACCCGCTTCGCCTTGAAGCGCGAGGCGGTCAGGAGCGCCGACGACCCGGTGCAGGTCTAGCCGGCTCCATTCAAGTGGGGCCGGCTTTTCTCTTCTATAGCAAAAGCTTTTCAGCAAAAGCTCGTCCAGCGGAATGTAAAAGATCCAGGCGCGGCAGGAATGCACCTCCCGATCCAGGCTGCCTTCTGCTATAATCTCTGCGCCTGGAACGGTCTTTTGGATGGGCCCTGAGGCCGTACCCTTACAGGGAGACCGGCCATGTTGATCAAGCGCCGCCGGACCTGGGAACTACCCGAGACAGCGACGACTCCGGAAGGGATATACCGGCAGCGCCGCCAGTTCATGCAGTACGCCGGGGCTGGATCCCTCCTGCTCTTTAGCGGAGGCGTGCTTGCGGGGTGTGGCGAGGCAGCCCCTCCTGCCGGAGCGGCTGCGGGCGAAAGCAGTTCCGCGATCAATGATCCCTCGGCCGGTCTTTATCCGGTGCCGCGTAACGAAGCCTTTCAGGTTGCCCGCGCTATTACGGACGAGAACCTGGCGACCACCTACAACAATTTCTACGAGTTCGGCTCTTCCAAGACCATCTGGTCCGCGGCATCGAAGCTGAAGCTGCGGCCCTGGACTGTTGCGATCGGCGGCGCAGTCGAGAAGCCTCAGGAAATCGCCATTGACGATCTTCTGGCTCGCGTTCCGTTGGAGGAGCGGGTTTATCGACTTCGCTGCGTTGAAGCCTGGTCGATGGTCGTGCCCTGGTCGGGCTTCCAGCTTTCACACCTGCTGAAGCTGGCCCAGCCATTGAGTAGTGCTCGCTATGTCCGCTTCACCACGGCGGAGCAACCTGATGTCATGCGGGGCTTGCGCGCAAGCTGGTATCCCTGGCCCTATCAGGAAGGGCTGACTATGGAGGAGGCTGGGCACGAACTGGCTTTCATGGCGACCGGCATCTATGGCAAGCCCCTGCCGCCTCAGAATGGCGCACCGCTTCGCCTGGTGGTGCCGTGGAAGTACGGCTTCAAGTCCATCAAGTCTGTGGTTGCCATCGACTTCGTGGAGCAGCGCCCGACGACCTTCTGGGAAGCCATCGCCGCGAACGAGTATGGCTTCTGGGCCAACGTCAATCCGGAGGTGCCGCATCCACGCTGGTCGCAGGCGTCGGAAAGGGTGCTGGGAACGAAGGAAGAGGTGCCCACACAGCTCTTCAATGGCTATGCCGAGGAGGTGGCGGGTCTTTATGCGGGCCTGGATGCGCAGTCGGAGAGGCTGTTCATGTAGGGCCTTGCATGATTAACTAGCAACATGGCTTCTTTTCTATCACGTCTTTTCGGCGGCGGTTCCGCGCCATCATCCGAACCCGCCACGCCACAGCGCGATGAGCCTGTGGAGTATCAGGGCTACCTCATCCACGCGGCTCCAGAACAGCAAAATGGCCAATGGCGGGTGGCTGGCGTGATCACCAAGGCAGAGGGCGGGGAGATGGAGCGCGTTTTCCAACGCGCCGACACCTTTGCTACTCGCGAGGACGCGGCAGCCTTCACGATCACCAAAGGCAAGCAGATCATCGATCAGCGCGGGCCCGATCTTTTCGCAGACGGTGCGCCAAGCGGCCGAGCCTGATGCCCCGCTTCATCGTGCCTGGTCATCCCGCAAAGTTTCACCCTGACCAGGCACCGCCTGCCGGCTAAAGGGCCTATCATGACGACCTTTACACTTCTTGAGTTGCGCAGGGGCAAGGTGCGTCCGCTCGGGCCAAAAGGCGTCTCGAGCGGCATTTTCAAGGAACGTGTCGAGGGCGCGCTGAAGGCTACGCCCGACGGCCTCGAGGGGGACGAACAGGGCGACCGCCGACATCACGGGGGCCCTGAAAAGGCGCTGCATGCCTACCCGGCTTGTCACTATGCCGCATGGGCCGGCGAATTGCCGGAACAGGCAGAGCTTTTTCGCCCTGGCGCCTTCGGCGAGAACCTGGTGGTGGGAGGCCTAAGCGAAGAGGACCTTTGCCTGGGTGACCGCTGGAGCTTGGGCGGCTGCCTTCTGGAAGTGAGTCAGGGCCGGCAGCCGTGCTGGAGGCTCAACCTGCGCTTCGGCCGCAGGGATATGGCACGCCTGGTGCAGCAAAGCGGCCGCAGCGGCTGGTATTTCAGAGTTCTTCGCGCAGGCGTGCTGCAAGCCGGCGACGTCGGGCATCTTGAAGCCCGCCCCAATCCGCGCTGGACCATCCAAAGGACCACCACGCTTCTGTATCGCGACTGCTTGAACCAGGCAGCACTGGCTGAGTTTGCTGCGCTGCCCGGTCTGCCGGAAAGCTGGCGACAGCTTGCAGAGAAGCGACTGTCGAGTGGTCAGACAGAAGACTGGTCCCGACGGATCGAGACGCCCGCATAACGCGCACTTGCTCAAATCCAAAACAGTAGAACGCATTGCATTCAGGCCGGCTACTCTACTATAAGAGGTGAGACAACTCGCGGCTCGCCTTAATCGAGGCTTGCTCCAAGGGGGAGGAGCATGGCGCGCTACCAGTACAAGCGATTGGGATATCTTGCGCCGCCGGAACTCTCTGGCGCGGGCCCAGGCCGCTATAGCGTGGCGATCGTTGGGGCTGGGCCGATCGGCCTGGCGCTTGCCATCGATCTGGCGTTGCAGGGCATTTCATCAGTTCTGCTCGATGACAACGACATGGTTTCGCGCGGATCCCGGGCCATCTGCTGGGCGAAACGCACGCTGGAAATCTTTGACAGGTTGGGCGTCGGCGATCGCATGCTGGCGAAGGGCGTTACCTGGAAGATCGGCCGTGTCTATCACCGCGACAGGGAGCTCTACTCCTTCGATCTGCAGCCGGAAGCAGCGCACAAGATGCCCGCTTTCATCAATTTGCAGCAGTATTACGTCGAGGAGTATCTAGTCGATCGAGTGCGGCAGTTTCCCGAGCTAATCCAACTGCGCTTTCTAAACAGGGTCACGGGGGTCGAGACCAAGCCGGATCACGTCCGTTTACATGTCGAGACACCGGATGGGCCGTATGATCTAGAGGCAGCCTATGTGGTGGCCTGCGATGGGGCCAGATCCACCCTTCGTGGCCTGCTTGATCTCGATCTGAAGGGGCGGCGTTTCGAGGAGCGCTTCCTGATCGCCGACATCGAGATGCAGGCCGATTTTCCAGCGGATCGCCGCTTCTGGTTCGAGCCCACATTTCACAGCGGACAATCGGCACTGCTGCACAAGCAACCCGACGACCTCTACCGCATCGATCTGCATTTGGGTCCTGGGGCGGATCCGCAGGAAGAAACCAGACACGAGAAGGTTGTGCCCCGGATCAAGGCGATCGTGGGCGAGCGTCCCTTCGAGATCGACACCGTTTCCGTCTACAGTTTCCAATGCAGTCGGCTGGACCGCTTCGTCCATGGAAGGGTGATCTTTGCGGGCGATAGCGCGCACGTGGTCTCCCCTTTCGGCGCTCGCGGCGGAAATGGGGGAATCCAGGATGTGGACGCACTGGGCTGGCGCCTGGCTGCCCTGATCAGGGGGGAGGCGCCGCAAAGCCTTCTCGAAGTCTACAACGACGAACGCCTGTACGGCGCTGACGAGAACATCCGTAACTCCCTGCGTACCACCTCCTTCATGACGCCTTCATCGGAAATGGAAGAGCTGCTGCGCCGCGCTGTTTTTGACCTTTCGACTGACATGCCTTTCGCGCGGCGCCTCATCAATTCCGGGCGTCTATCGCTTCCTTGTTCGCTCGAAGGTTTTTATGGGCCAGAGAGCCATGCCGAAGATGCGCCGCTGGCACCGGGCAGGGTGGCGCTCGATGCTCCGCTGGAACGAGGGGGACAGCCGACCTGGCTGCTGAACCATCTGGGAGGCGGCTTCACACTGGTGACCTTCGGTGATGAGGCAGTGCCTGCCATCCCCGGAATCAAGCAGTTGCAGGTTGGCACCAGAGGCCGCGGTCTCGTCGATCGTGAAGGCTATGCGCTGGCGCGCTATGGCCAGGGCCTTTCCTATCTCTTCCGACCAGATCAGCATGTTTGCGCCACTTTCCGGACGCCCGACCCTTCGCTTGTCCGAGCTGCGGTGGCAGCAGAACTTACAAGGGGGACGTGATGGAGGAGTGGTTTGCGGATCGCCTCGGACCTGGGGGCGATGACTTCTATGAGGCGCTTGTTCAGGCTCACCGTGGCCTGAGCCGGGAAGAAAGCGCGGCCCTAAATGCCAGGCTTGTTTTGATGCTGGCCAACTACGTGGGGGATGTCGGCGTGCTGACGACCTTCGTGGCGCGGGCTCGCTCTGCGCAACAGCTGCCACCTTCCGCAAGCGAGGATGCTACATTAGAGGTCAAGCCAAGCGTTTGTGCCTGACCAGATAGAAGAGGACTCCGTGGGTGCGCCAGCTACCAGCCTTGCTCCCTTGCGCCGCTTCGTCGTCGCCTTTACCCAGCTGATCGAGCGAAACCCGGAAGAGGCGCTAGTTCTGAAGGAGGGCAGGGCGATTCTGTCGCGCTTGCTAGAGGAGGACAGCTGGCTGCCGGACGACTATGCGCAGCCGCATCCGGACCACTATCAGCAGTATCTGCTCCATTGCGATCCCTTGGAACGCTTTTCAGTCGTTAGCTTCGTTTGGGGACCTGGCCAGAAGACCCCGGTTCATAATCATACGGTCTGGGGCCTGATCGGCGTCCTGCGCGGATCGGAAGCCAGCACCCGCTTCCAGCGCAGCGCCTCCGGAGCGCTGGAGCAGGTCGGTTCGCGCGAAGTGCTTCATCAGGGCGAGATCGATGCCGTTTCGCCATCCATCGGCGACATTCATGAGGTTTCGAACAACGAGGCCGGACGGACCTCAGTGAGCATTCATGTCTATGGCGCGAACATCGGAGGCGTCGCTCGAGCGGTTTTCGACCCTGCCACTGGTAGGGAAAAGCCCTTTGTATCAGGCTATTCCTCCTCGGCTGTCCCCAACCTCTGGGACCGTTCCGCGGAAAGGCGCGCTGCACTTACCGCAGCGTCTTTGGGGTGAGGCACGAAGTCTGAGTAGTGCGCGGCGCTTTGTGCCTACTCTGGCGCAATCCGCTCAAAGAGCCCTTGGTAGCGCGTAAGCAAGCCGCTCTCATCAATTTCCAGATCGGCCTCAAATCCCGCTGCCGCACCCAGATCGATGTAGCGCAGCAAAGTGAGTGTGAGCTGGACGTAGTGCTGTTTTGAGCGACTTACCGTCATCGAGGCCGCGTCCACGTAGCAGGTGTCGAGCGTCAAGGTCGAGAGGCGCTCTCGCATCAGCCGGCGGATCGGCAGGCTGTTGCAGAAGGGCGTGATAGAAAGGTCGGGCTCTTCCGCGGCATCGAGATCCGGGCGCGGATCGCCATTCACCTTCCACCCGGTGCCCCAGCGTTGCAGTAGAAGCCCGCTCCTGTCCTTGGGACCCTGTTTTTCCACCTCGAGCGACAGTGTTTGCCAAGCGGGGGTCAAGTGCCAGCGGTAGTCGATCTGTAAACCAGCGTCCTCAACGCAAATTACAGTGGAATTTGCCACGACGGCCTCTGCCGAAGCCTCCAGGACGAGGCGTTCCAACCCGATGACGTCGGTCCGACGCCAGTAGACCACGTCGATCCTGCTCGCTCCGCCCTGTCTGGCGCAGGCGAGGGGCTGTTCGCGGCGGCCGCCAGTCAAGTCAGTCTCACTCTAGTCGCGCCAGTAGTCGTTGGCGGCCGCTACGGTCCCAAAGTAAATCCCAACCACGCCGGAAACGTCGATCAGGCTTTGAGGATCGTGGGAGTAGTTGGGGCGCAGCGCATGCAGGATGGTTTTGTCGGTCTGGGTCGTGGTCACGGCCTTGCGCGCCATGGAGACCGCCAGGTCAAAGCCTTCGGCCGGTGTTTGCGTGATCAGGCTTGGCAACCAGTCGCTGCTATCCCCAGCCATATCATCCTGGGCCAGAGCGGGGGACGCGAAAAGCATAGCTGCGGCCAAGATCGGGACCGTTGCGCGCCTGAGCATGAGATGCCTCCTTGTTCAGGGGTGAAGGGGAACGGATTCACCAGAATGCCGGATCAGGATGCATAATCAGTATTTAAAATGCAACTTCTTCTACAGGAGCCCCGGTTTGGTCGGCGCTTGGCAAGGATTGACGTAGCTGAGAAGCGTCCGATAAGAAGGGCGCAATAGACTACCTAAGGGGGTGTTTGTGGGGGGGTACGTCTATCGCGCGAAGCGCGCGGCGTGTGGCGGAGCAAGACGCCATCAACTGCTGGCGTCGGCCGCAATGATCGTCGCAGCAGTAGCGGCAGTCGAAGTTGCTGCCGAGGAACAGGATGGGTGGCTGCTCTGGGATCTTGACATCCAGGCGGGCTCCGGGCCGATCCAGGAATCGACAAGGCCTAGCTGGGACGGCGAATACCTCACGATCATAAACGATGAGCTTGCTTCAGCGCCGGGCAGCGGCCTGGTGGGGCGAAGCAAAGCAGGACTGATCTCTTGGCGGGGCCAGTTCATCCGCCAGGCCAATAGTGAGAGAAATGACGCTGCTCAAGGTGTCATGGGTGGCGATTGGCAGCGTGCCGGCACCCTTACACTGCGCAACAACGGCCTGATTCTGACGGAGGCTGCCGGTATTGCCGGGAGCGGCAAGGCGCTCTCTCACACCTTCACACTTCAGGCGCTTGCTCAGGGGAACGCCGCCGTTCAGGGCAAAGACGGTGAAGAGGAAGCTTCCGACCAGGATCTGGTGATCGACCAGCAGAACAAGGCCACGCAGGAAATCTTGGGTGAGAAGTGGTCGCTAACCGGCTCCGTCGAAGTGGAGAACAATGGCAGCGTCGAAGCCGGGGCGAACGGCATTGCGGCCAAAGCCCAGTCTCTGCTCAAGACTCAGAGCTTTCAGCTTATGGCTCAGGGCAACGCTACAGAGCAACACGGCCCAGGCAGCGATGCATTACAAGACCAAGACACCGCTTCAGCCCAGAGATCCGCGCAGGCGCCCTCACAGACGAATGAGGCCACCCAGCTTGTGTGGTTCGAACCTAGGGAGGCCGTCGGCGCGTTGAAGGTCGACAATGTCGGGACCATTGGTGCCGCCAAGGATGGGGTAAACGGCAGAAGCACGGTTGTCCGTGTCGATCAAGTGCATCAGAGGCTTCGCCAAGGCAATGCCGCAGAACAGGATAGCACCGGCAGCGATTCCCCAGGGGAAGGCGAGCTTCGACAGAGCAACACCGCCAGCCAGTTCATTGTCAGCAACCCCGGACAAGACGCCGGGCGCATGGAGGTTGAGAACTCGGGAGAGATCGATGCCGGCAGAAACGGGGTCGATGCCAGGAGTCTGGCCGAGTACTCTGCTGACGGAACAAGCGACCTGGCACAGGGGAATGCCGCGCTGCAGTCAAGCGCCTCAGGCGAAGTCCCCAGTTCCGTCACGCTTCGGCAAGCGAACAAGGTCCATCATAACGGCATAAGCAGCGGCTGGGAGGGCGCCGGGCAAGTCGACGTCAGCAATAGGGGACGGATTCTTGCTGATGGCAGAGCGATAGTCGCAGTAAACGCGCTTTCGGTTGACAAGGCGATCAGGCAGACGGTGCGTCAAGGCAATGTCGCGCGGCAACAGCCCTGGAGAGACATGGAGATCGAGAGTATCGGCCTCATCCCACAGGACCTGACGCAGGATAATGACGTTCGGCAGTACTCCGATGGCATGGTCGGGCGTCCTTTCGGCAGTCTGGAGGTCGATAACGAGGGAGAGCTTCGTGCTGGCCTAGAGGGGGTCGAAGCCCGCAGCGATATCCACCTTGCCACGGGCTCGAATCAGGGTGCGAGGCAAGGAAACAGGGCTACGCAGGTGGCGCCCGCTTCGCCATCTGACCAGGATGCTGCCGAGGGGGGACAGCTTCTGCGGCAGTCCAATGGGATCCAACAGCGCTTTTATGGCAGCGACTGGAGCGGCGTCGGTCGCATCGAAATCGACAACAGTGGCTGGATCACGGCGGGTCGTTCGGGTGCTGTCGCGGAAAGTTTTTTCACTCTTATTGAAAAGACGGCGCAGACCGCCGATCAGCGCAACATTGCGCGGCAAAAGGGGCGGACGCTGGCTTTGGATCAGACGGCCGATGGCGACAGTCTCCTCCCGCAAAGGGCCGATCAGGAGAATGACGCGCGGCAGATTGCCGGAGGCAGCAGCGGCTTCAACCTGAGCGGACGGTTGATCGACAACAGCGGAGAGATCCGCGCAAAGGAATACGGAATTGGCGTAGACAACTACGTCAAGCTTTCCACCCATGTGGATCAACACCTCAAGCAGCGGAACAAGGCCCACCAGCCGGCACCCTTGGTAGAGGTTGCGCCGGTTCTTGCCGATGCTGGTGCTGAACGCGGACGGAGCCTGACACAGATCAACAAGGGTGATCAGCGCGCGCACGGCGGCGACTGGACAGGTGCGGGGCGGGTCGAGGTCAATACCAGCGGCCGCATCCGAGCCGGGGAAGATGGTGTATCCGTTGGCAACGTGGTGGAAACGCGGGATAGCGCACAGCAGCACCTGACTCAGCATAATCGCATTCACAGGCAAGTCGGGCAGGATGCCAGTTTGCGGGAGGGTAGTTGGCCGCCTGCAGCCCAAACGAACGAGGCGGAGCAGCTGGTCACCGGAAGCACGGCTCGCCATGCCGGTTCTATCATGGTCGAGAATAGTGGCGAGATCAGATCGGGCTGGGACGGGATTTACGGCTACAGCATCGTCGATCAGCTGGCTGATACCACCCAGATCTTGACGCAGCGCAACCGCGCCCCCGGTGATGCCCTGACGCACGTCAGTCAGACGAATCAGGCCAGCCAGAAACATCTTGAAGGGGATAATAGCTTCTTAGGCGCGATCGAAATCGCGAACCAAGGTGATATTCGTGCTGACTGGTTCGGTATTAGCGCTTGGAATTACCTCGATGGGGGGAGTTCCGTGCTGCAGGAATATGTCGCCGACTCCTCGGCCAGGGCGGTTATCGACCAGCAGGTAGAGGGCGCTGACTGGACCGGCACAGGCTCGGTGAGCATCCGCAATAGCGGGAGCATTCGAGCACAGGAGGTAGGAATAGATCCCGGCTCCTTGGTCATGGTCGGGATGAACATTCGGCAGTCCGTGGAATCGGCCGCTATCGCTTCGCAAACGGTAAAGCTGGCGGTAGGCGAGGCTGCGGCTGCGGTGGATGTTCACAATAGCGGAGATGTTGCCTCCGGCTGGGCAGGCATCCACGCCGGTTCAGCTCTTAGCGTTGACGTGGGCGTCGTTCAGTCGGTTGCGTCCACCGCTTCAGGCTCGCAGCTTGTGGATCTCTCTCTGGGTGCGAAGGCCGGGACGGTAGATATCGTGAATAGCGGTGAGGTGACAGCAGGAACCGACGGCCTTGTAGCCGACGCCAATGTGAGGGTCTTGCTCAACGCCGAACAGCTTGGGGAGGGCGTCGAGCGTGCTGCCCAGGTCGACATTGGCCCCGATGTCGCTGCAGTGCATATCTACAATAGTCATGATGGCCGCGTGTTTGCGGAAGAAGGCTGGGGCATCATCGCCCACTCAAACCTTTATCTTGATCTATCAGGGGCGGTCGAAGCTGAGACCGCTGCGGGCCCGCGGATCGATATTGTGAACGACGGGCTCATCTTCGCCCGCAGCGGCATCAGCGCTTCTTCTGTTTCCGGCGACTGGTGGGAGGACCTGGAAGCTCAGCCGGCTGGCGATATCGAGATTGAGATCGGCGAAAACGGCGTCGTTCTGGCCCTCGAAGGGCCGGCGGTGGAGTTCCTCGATGGCGAGGACAATAAGCTGCTCAACAAGGGGCTTTTGATCTCCCACGGCGACTTGACGGTCAGCGGCGGGGACCAGAACGAAAGGGTCGTCAATCACGGCATGCTGGTGGGCGGTTTGGACTTGGGTGGCGGCGAGAACGCAATCCTGAACGAGGCCAACGGCATCTTTGCGCCCGGCTCGCTGGTTCGTCTGGGGGAGGGGACAGTCCGTAACCGCGGTCTTCTCGCGCCCGGGTTTGAAGAGATCCAGCACACCACCATCGAGGGCGATCTGCATCTTGAAGACGGCAGCCTCTACCTTGTCGATATCAACTCGGCGGGTGAGTCCGATCACATCAGGGTCGAAGGCAAGGCTGTTGTGGAGCAAGAGGCGGTGCTCGCTGTCGAGCGTGCTCCCGACGACTATCCGCTGAACCAGCAGTATTCAATCTTCTCCTCGTCGGAGGAGATCGATGGCACTTTCGGCAGTGTCGACCTCGACCTTCCCTTCCTCGCCCTGCGGGTTACCCCCGAAGAGGATCGCAAGCAACTGACGTTGCATGTTGGCCGCAGCGACACCTCCTTCGATAAAGCCGCGCGTTCGCGAAACCAGCGTGCTGTGGCCAGGGCGCTTGAGTCTCTCGGGCCCGGACAGGAGGACTCGCTTTACAGGCAGCTTGTCTGGATGACGGAAGAGGAGGCCCGCGAAGCCTACGATACGCTTTCAGGTGAAGTTCATGCGACGGCAAACGCCATGCCGCTGGACATTGGCCGCCGTCTGCGGAGCCAGATCAGCAAGCGCATGTCCGGCTTCTCTGGCAGCAGCGGTGGCAGTGAGCTTCAGGCAAATAGCCTTGCGGCGCTGGCGGTCTCCGATGCCGATCCAGTAGCGGCTCCCACCGCGGCAGATGGTGGAAACGGTCCTGCGGCCTGGATCGAGCTATACGCCGGCACCGGCACCCTGGAGGGAGATGGCAATGCTGCGGACACCCGCACGGACAGCTGGGGCGGCCTGATCGGCGCGGAAATGCTCTTCTCCGAAACCTTCGGTATGGGCATGGCCCTGGGCTATCAAAGCGACAAGGCGAAGATCGACGACCGGGCGAGTCGGGTGGAGGCCGATACCTACTCCCTCTCCACCTATGGCCTGTGGCGCAGTGGCGGCTGGCGACTTCGCGGCGGCGCCAGCTTCGGCTGGCACGACCTCGAGAGTGAGCGCACGGTGCGGCTGCCTTCGGGGAACAGGCAAGCCACGGCTGACTACGACGGCTGGTCTGCTCAGGTTTTCGCTGAAGTGGGTCACCGTTTCCAACTGGAGAGCCTGGCGCTCGAACCTTTCGCCGGCATGAGCTTCCAGCACAGCCGGACCGAAAGTTATCGGGAGAGTGGGGCCGGTGATGCCAATCTTGAGGTCGCCAAGGATCGGAGCTCCACCGTGCACACGACTCTGGGCGTGCAAGTTAGCGAGACCTTCGAACTCGAGAGCGACCTTCGGCTGAAACCCTTCGCCACGCTGGGATGGGAGCATCGGGTGACTGGCTCCAGCAGCGATGCGGATCTTGCCTTTGCTGCGGGGGGCGAGCGCTTTACCGTCTCCGGTGCGAAGCGCAGCAAGGATGCGGCCCTTCTCGGAGTGGGGCTAGACATCGGGGTCGGCGGCGGCGTTGAAGCCTTCGGCGCTTATGATGCCTACATCTCCAACCGCCAGCACGATCACACAGCACGTGCCGGGTTGCGGATCAGGTTCTGAGGCCTGGAGGTTCAGGGAGCGGCGGCGTCGTTCTCCGCCTTCTCGCTCAGGAGACGGCGCAGCCCGAGGAAGGCTGCGTCCTGGCGGCGAAGTTGCCATAGAGGGATCCGCTCGAGGTAGTCGCGAAAGCGACCCTTGTCCTCCATGCGGGCGCGGAAGGCGTCAGGGTCAAAGAGACCTTCGAGGTGAGCGAGCACGCCACCCCCGAGGTAGATGCCCCCACGCGCGCCGATGATCAGCGCCATGTCGCCGGCAAAGTTTGCGAGGAAGCCCTGGAAAAGCGCAAGGGCCTCCCGGCAAGTGGCGTCGCCCTTTCGCGCTCCCGCGGCCACCTCCGCGGGCGTTCGATAGGAAAAAGGGGCACCTTCGATCTCTGCGATGGCGCGGGACAGCTCAAGAAGCCCGGGACCGCTCGCGACCCTTTCATAGGAGACGTGACGGTTTTCCCGACGAAGGTGCGCGAGAACAGCCGCTTCCCGGTCGCAGCGCGCGGCGGCGGTCGTGTGGCCGCCTTCGCCCGCGACCACTGCCCAACCGTGGTTTTCGTGTGGAAGTACTGCCGCCGCACCCAGGCCGGTTCCGGGTCCGATAACGACCATGGGCTGTCCCTTTTCGGCCGGCCGCTCGGGCCCCAGGGAGACCCGGTCATCCTTCTCGAGAAGTGGTAGGGCATGGGCGAGGGCCCCGAAGTCGTTGATCACTTCAAGGTGATTCAGCGCGAGATCCTGCCGCAGCTGCTGGATCGAGAAGCGCCAGTCTGCGTTGGTCAGCGACACCACGTCGCCGGTGACCGGTGCGGCGATTGCCAGCGCCGCGCGGCTGATAGGCTGTTCCTTCCAGTGGGCGTGCAGGAAGGTGCGCGTACACTCGGCGGGGCCGGGGTAGTCTGCCGTCTTCAGGCGTCCTGCCGCCAAAGGTACTGCGGCCGGCTGGCTGGTTGGATCATAGATGGCGAAGCGGGCGTTGGTGCCCCCGATATCGGCAACCAGCCAGGGCGCGTTCGTGTCACCAAGTCCCGCCGCCATGGTCTATCACGCCCTCCAGGCATCCTGCGCCAGAGCGCCCACGAAGCTGCGCCACCAGTGCGTGACATCCTGCGCTCGGATCACCTCCATCATCGACCGCCAGCGTTCGCGCCGCTCTTCCAGGCTCATGGAAAGGGCTTGATGCAGGGTCTCTCCGGTCGCTTCATAGTCCAGAGGGTTTACGATCAGCGCTGCTTCCAGCTCATGGGCAGCCCCGGCGAAGCGGGACAGCACCAGAACGCCGGGATCTTCCTCATCCTGGGCGGCCACATACTCCTTGGCCACCAGGTTCATGCCGTCGCGTAAGGGTGTGACGAGGGCGACGCTGGCGATGCGCAGCACGCCGGCCAGGGCGCTTCGCGAAAGGCCGCGGTTGACGTAGCGCAGCGGCACCCAATCCAATTCGGTAAAGCGCCCGTTGATGTGCCCGCTGAGCTCTTCGAGCCGGCGCCGGATCGCGATGTACTCCGGAACATCCGAGCGTGAATGGGGGGCGATCTGCAGCAGCGTTACGCGCCGGCGATATTCCGAATAGCAGTCGAGCAGGTGTTCGTAGGCCAGGAAGCGCTGCGGCAACCCCTTGCTGTAGTCCAGGCGATCGACGCCGAGCAGCAGGCGACGGCCGTCCAGGCTTGTCAGCAGGCGTCGGCGCGCTTCGTTGCGAACGGCTTCGGCCGCCTGTCCGAAACTGTCGGGATCGATTGAAATGGGAAAGCTGCCCGCCCTCAGGCGTCGACCAAAGGCCTCGATATGTTCGCCGTCGAGCACCCGACCGCGCGCCTCGAAGGCAACATAGTCCAAAAAGGCACGTAGGTCCGTCGGGGTCTGGAAGCCGACCAGATCACAGTGGCAAAGCCCGGCCATGAGCTCAGCATGGTTCGGCAGTGCCGTGAAGACCTCGGGCGGAGGCAGCGGGGTGTGGAGGAAGAAGCCGATCGGGTTGTTTACCCCCCGCTTGCGCAGCGCCGGTGCGGCCAGCATCAAGTGGTAGTCGTGTATCCAGATCACATCGTCGCTACGCACCTGGCTGACCAGATGGTCGGCGAAGAGCTCGTTGACGCGCCGGTAAGCCTCGAAGTGGCTGCTGTGATAATCCATCAGGTCTGGCCGATAGTGCAGCACTGGCCAGAGCACGCCATTCGAATAGCCGTTGTAGTAGGCCCGGTGTTCCTCCTCCGTCAGGTCGATGGTGCTGAGCTCGTAGTTTTCCTGCCGCTGCTGCTGCGGAACACGCTCGGACACCTCTTCCAGCACCTTGCCACTCCAACCGAACCAAACGCCCTGGCTTTCCGTTAGGGCATCATGGATGGCCACCGCCAGGCCGCCGGTGGCGCCGCGGTTCGCGCCGGTGGTCTGAATGGGGCTGACGCGGTTGGAGAGGAGGAGGAGCCGCCTCATCCCCAGGCCTCCCAGCTTTGGCTCAAGCGCATCGCCGAGTGGATGATGCCGACCAGAGAGTAGGTCTGAGGAAAGTTCCCCCACAGCTCACCCGTTCCGGGATGGAGATCTTCCGAGAGGAGGCCGACGTGATTGCGCCGAGCCAGCAGCTTCTCAAAAAGCTCCCGCGCTTCGTCATGTCGCCCTGTCGCTGTGAGCGCATCCACGTACCAGAAGGAACAGATGGTAAAGGCTACCTCGGGAACCCCAAAATCATCGGCCGCGTGATAACGCAACAGGTAGCCCTCCTTCAGCAGAAAGCGCTCGACAGCGGCTACTGTTCCAAGATAGCGCGGATCCATGGGATCGAGGAAGCCCAACTCCTGCATCAGCAGCAGGCTGGCATCCAGGTGTTCACCTTCAAAAGTGGCAACGAAGCTGTTCAGCCGCTCGTTCCAGGCGCGCTGGAGGATCACCTCCTTAATGCGATCCGCCTCCTCGCGCCAGTGGCTGGCCCGCTGCGCCTGGCCCAGGTGGCGCGCGATGCGCGACAGGCGGTCGCAGGCAGCCCAGCAGAGCAAGGTGGAGTAGGTATGCACCATCTGGCGGCTGCGATATTCCCATGGCCCGGCATCAGGACTATCGAAACGCTTCACCGCTTGCTCGCCGATCTCCTCCAATAGCTGGAAGAGCTGCAGCGAGCCGGGCGCCATCAGTCGCTGATCAAAGAATACGCGGGTCGCCGCCAGGATAATGCTGCCGTAGCCATCGTTCTGCACCTGGGTGTAGGCCTGGTTGCCCACACGGACAGGCCCCATGTTCCGGTAGCCCGGCAGTGCCGCTATTTCGCGCTCTTCGATCCGCTGCTCCAGATCCAGACCGAAGACGGGCTGCAGATATCCATCCGGCGCCGCAGAGGCGATGTTCATGATGTAGCGCAGGTATCCCTCCATCGTGCGGGTCGCACCCAGTTGATTGAGGGCATTGACGACAAAGTAGGAATCGCGCAGCCAGCAGTAGCGGTAGTCCCAATTCCGTTCCGATCCGGGCGCCTCGGGAATTGAGGTAGTGAGCGCGGCGACCAGCCCGCCGGTTTCCTCGTAGGTGCAGAGCTTGAGGGTGATAGCTGCGCGAATGACCTCCTCTTGCCATTCAAAGGGGATGGAAAGCGATCGGACCCAGTCACGCCAATAGGCGTCCGCTTCACTGATCAGGCGGCTGGCTGCCGCTTCTACCGGCTCGGTCAGGCTCTCGTCAGGCCCTAGAATCAGAAACTCATCGTCCTGGAGCAGGAACCATCGTTCCGCCAGAACGTAGGCCAGGGGTGCGGTGGAATAGAGCCGCAGCGTCATGTCGGTCCCGACATAGCGCGCGTGGTTGCTGCCGCGTGTGACCTGGGGTCGGTCCTTACCGTAGTTGTTGGTGGGACGCAGGATCACGCGGATCTGCGGCGTCCCGCTGATCGGGCGTATCCGCCGCACGATCATCGTGGGGCGGAAGGTCCGGCCGAAGAGCTTGCTGCGCGGAATGCAATCGGTGATCTCGATGGCGCTGCCATCTTCAGCGTAGAGCCGCGTCACAAGAACGGCCGAGTTCCGGCGGTACTCCTGCTCGGTCCGCTGAAGGCCCTTCAGTTCGATGCCGAAGTAGCCTTCTTCCGGGTGTTCCCCGCCCAGGAGAGCGCTGAACCAAGGGTCGCCGTCGAAAGCTGGAAGGCAGGCCCAGACGATGCGGCCACCCTGATCGACAAGAGCGCCGATCGAACAGTTGCCGATGACGGCAAGATCGAGGTTGGGACGAAATCCCGCAGGCAAGGCTTTCTCCTAAAACTACTGGACAGCTGTTGTGGATAACCAGTGGTGTACAGCGGCTACATCGGGCAGGGCCCAGCGCGCCTGGGTCGGTCGCCGTCCCACCAGGATGGAATGTCCCCCATAGCGGTTGACCGTCGCGAAGCCGTCCTCATCGGTCACATCATCGCCCAAGAAGACCGGAACGCGGCCTGCAAAGGGCGGTTCCTTCAGGAACTCCTCGATTGCCTTTCCCTTGTTGGAGCCGGGGGTGCGCAGCTCGATGACGGCCTTTCCCGGAACTGCCACGAGGGGAGGGGCGGTCCGTTCAGCCAGCGCCAGTGCGAGCCGTTGCGCCTCCTCACCACACTCGGGAGCGCCGCGGAAGTGCAAGGCCAGGCCACGAGACTTTCGTTCTAGCAAGGTGCCGGGATGACGCTCCGTGAAAAGAGCGAGCCGCGCTTCCACCTCTGTGAAATTGGCTGGCAGGCTGGCGAGAGGAAGCAGCCGGCCAGCCGCATCGCGTCGCTCGAGTCCATGTTGACCTGCCGCTGGCAGGTGGAGGGGCGCGAAGAGAGAATCCAGCTGGGCGATTGGACGTCCACTGACCAGTGCTACAGCGCCATTGAGGTGCTCGCGCAGCCGAGCGAGGGCGGGCACGAGTTCGGGGGCCACCACCACTTCGTCCGGCCGCTGGGCAATCTCAAGCAGACAGCCGTCGACGTCGAAGAAGACGGCCCAGTCGCTGCAGGGCGCCGGCGGTGGGGGCAGATGAAGAGGTGCTGAATTGGTTGACATGCTGCATCAAAAGAAAAGAACGAAGGAGGAGCTAAACCAAGTTAGCCCTTGAGCCAAGCGAGGTAATCGGTTGTCGCGCAATCGCCCAGAAGAGCTCTAAGGGTAAGTCGCGTGCCACCTACTTGGGGTGAGCGGAACCGAATGCAATTTCTAGCCGGCGAGCAGAAGCTCAGCCGTTGAACTCGTTCAGGAGCCGCTTGATTTCGTGGCTGTCGCTCTGGCTCAGGAGTTGGCTTACCAGCTCCTCGCAGGCAGCGGCTTCAAGGCGTCGAAGGCGCTGCTTGATGCGCGGCAACGCCGTAGGGCGCATTGAAAGTTCACGAATGCCAAGGCCCAGGAAGAAGGGCAGGTAACGCGCATCTCCTGCCATTTCTCCGCACACCGAAACGGGCTTGTCCTGGCGCCGAGCGGCGTCCACGGCGAAGTGAATGAGGCGCAGGACGGCCGGATGGAGGGGGTCGTAGAGGTAGGCTACCCGCTCATCGCTCCGATCGATGGCCAGCGTGTACATGATCAGGTCGTTGGTGCCGATGGCGAAGAAATCCGCCTCGCGCGCCAGCGCGTCTGCCGCCAGGGCAGCACCGGGAATTTCGATCATGACGCCGAGGGAAGGCAAGGTCTCCCCTGCGATCAGGCCTTGCGACGTCAATCGAAGGGTCACTTCCTCCATCTTTCGTCGTACGAGCCGGATCTCGTCGACATTGACGATCATCGGCAGGAGGATGCGCAGGCGATTCCCCTCGTTGGCCCGCAAGGCTGCGGAGAGCTGGCTCTCCAACAACTCGGGCACGCGTAGCGATAGGCGCACTGCGCGCAGGCCCAAGGCAGGATTGGCCGCTTCCGCCAGATGGTGACCCAGCGCGGAAGCAATCTTTTCTCCGCCGACATCCAAAGTTCTGACCGTCACCTGCCCATCCGCCACGCCATGCATGATGTGACGGATAGAGGCAATCTGCTCCTCCTCATCGGGGAGGTCGTGGCGGTTCATGAAGAGGTATTCGGTGCGAAGCAGCCCCACGCCCTCGGCCCCTGCGGCGACGCATTGTTCCACGTCGCTGGGGAGCTCGACGTTGGCCTGTAGGCTAACTCTGACCCCATCCTTGGTGACCGCAGGCAGGTCCCGCAGACGCTGCAGGGCGCGGTTGGCCCGCAGCTGCGATGCGCGGCGGCGCCGGTAGAGCTCCAGGGTCTCCTTGTAGGGATCGATGATCACCAGGCCTTCGTCGCCATCAATGATCATCATCGCGCCGCTTCGGCCGTGGCGAAGCAGCTCGGGGACCCCCAGTACCGCTGGCAGACCCAGGGAACGGGCCATCACCGCCGTGTGCCCCTCCGCTCCGCCGAGGACGCTTGCGAAACCGATAACCCGCTTGGGGTCCATAAGCGCGGTATCTGCGGGTGTCACCTCTTCGGCGATGACGAGGGAATTGCGCGACAGGCGATCGAAGCCCTGGTAGGCCCGATCGGTAAGATGGCGCAGGATGCGCTGGCCAACCTGGCGGACCTCATCTCCCCGCGAGCGCAGATAGGGGTCGTCAATGGCATCGAAGATGGTAAGGATCTGCTCGATCTCGGCGGCGAGGGCAGCTTCTGCATTCTGCCGCTCCTCTCGCACCCGGCGTTCCACCCCCTCGCGGAGCTGGCCGGAGCGCAGCATCTGGGAATGAGCCTCAAGAAGAAAGAAGAGCTCCTCTGCCGAAGCGCCATGAACGCTGGCCGCCTTTTCCCTCAGCTTGGCCAGTTGCTTTTCCGCTGCGCTGACCGCCGTGTCGAAGCGATTGATCTCGCGCGGGACCTGGGAAGCGGAGATCAGATACTCAGGAATCGGGACGGCGCTGGCGTCCCGCAGATGGATTGCACCTACAGCCACCCCTGGGGAAACGCCAAGACCGCGCAGCCGAATTTCCGTAGGCTGGCCGGCGTTCTCATTGGGATTTGCCTTAGTCTTCATCGAACTTGCGCTGCACGAGCTGGGCCAGGGCGTCCAGCGCAGCCTCAGCATCCGATCCCACAGCGCGCAACTCGATCTCGCAGCCCGGCCCGGCGGCGAGCATCATCAAGCCCATGATGGAGCCGCCAGGCACCTCCTGGTCACGACGCACCACCGTAATGTCGGCGGTGAATTCCCCGGCAAGCTTCACGAACTTGGCGGCCGCGCGCGCGTGCAGACCCTTGCGGTTGCATACTACGACGCGCCGAACAGCCGGGGGCCGGGCACCGCTTTCGCTTACGGTCGTAGTCATCACCGATTCACTTCATCCCTCAGGAGTTGCGACGCGACGCTGATATACTTGCGACCAGCTTCCTGCGCCTGCAACACCGCAGTTGCCAAGCGTTCCCGCTCCCTGACCTGAGCGAGCTTGATCAGCATTGGCAGGTTGATCCCGGCAATCACCTCCACCCGTCCCTGATCGAGCACCGAGATGGCGAGGTTGGACGGGGTGCCGCCGAACATGTCGGTCAGGATGACGACGCCAGCGCCGTTTTCCACTTCTTGTATGCCGTCAATGATCTCCTGTCGCCGCTGTTCCATATCGTCATCCGGACCAATGCAGACCGAGACCGTATTCGGCTGTGGGCCCACGACGTGTTCCATTGCGGCGACAAACTCTGTTGCCAGCTTGCCGTGGGTGACCAGAACGAGACCGATCATATGCCTATCCTTTTGGATCTAAGCCACCACTACTCGCGCGGGGAAGTTCGGGCCAGCGATCTTTGCTGCAGCTAGCCACCTGAGCCGGGAAGAGATGTGGCTCGATGGGCTGAGGAAGTGGCCGCCGTGCGCTCCAGCTCCCTGTGCGTTAGACCCGCTGGCCACCCCTGCTCCCGCAACCAAGCCGCCAAACGTTCCGCGGCCGCGACCGAGCGATGCTGGCCGCCTGTACAACCGATAGCAATGGTAAGATAGCTTTTCCCACCCGCCTGGTAACGTTCCAACAAGGGCGCAAGTAGACCGAAGAGTCCAGTCATGAAGGGTTCATAAGAGGGATCGGCGGCCAGATACTCCTGAACCGGTGCGTCACGGCCCGTGAGGCCGCGGAGTTCCTGTTCCCAATGCGGGTTGTCGAGAAAGCGCATGTCGAAGACGAGATCCGCCTCCCGCGGCAGCCCGAAGCGGTAGGAGAAGGAAAGCACGAACAGCTGCATGCCGGCCGATCGATCGATCGGCAGCTTCGCAGCCAGCAGGCGCCGCAGTTCGACCGGCGGCAGGTCGCTGGTGTCCAGCACGTGATCGGCGATCAAGCGCAGGGGTTCGAGCAGGGCGCGCTCGGCCGCGACACCGTCGGCCAGCGGCTTGTTGAGCGCCAGAGGATGGGGGCGGCGTGTGGCGGTATAGCGTTGCTGGAGCACCTGATCGTCACAATCCAGGAACAGCAGGTCGAACTGAATGCGGGGATCGGCGCGCAGTCGCTCCGCCTGGCGTTGGAACAGGAGAATCGAGAAGTCGAGGGTGCGCGTATCGATACCCACGGCCAGGGGCTGCCGCTGAGGGTTGGCGCCCAGCACCCCGTCGAGCAGGGTCAGCGGCAGGTTATCGATGGATTCCCAGCCCAGATCTTCCAGGCTCTTCAAGGCGGTGGAGCGGCCGGCGCCGGATAGCCCGGTCACGAGAAGCAGGGGAGAGGCCGCTTGCTGCTCGTCTTTTGGGGCGTCAGTGTCGGCCGCGGCCGTAGCAGGTGGCAAGGCTGCGGCCCGCGATCGAGCTGCGAGCCGCAAGGTTGCCGTCGTTGCGGCGGCATCAGGATCCAGTTGCAGGAGCGGTAGCTGCAGGTCCAGCACCTCCAGATGGCGTTCCTCCGGCAGGCGATCCACGGCGTCCCGGGAAAGGAGGTCCACGGCAAACCCAAGAGGGGCCTCAGGCAGGTGGGGAACCTCGACTAGGCCAAAGCCGCGAATTTCCATCACGCCGCTGAGGGTAGCGGGCGGGCGGGCCACCAGCCTTTCGCCTCGTCGCACGATCTCCACTTGATCGTCGGCTACCAGCCACCCCCCTTCATCGATGAGGCGAAGGGCGAGGCCAGACTTGCCCGTGCCAGAGGGGCCTCGAAGCAACAGCGCAAGCGGCCCTGACGGTGTGGGGAGAGCTACACAGGTGGCGTGCAGGCGTTCCATCATCTGCTCCTGGGACATCAAACGGCCGCGGGCAGCTTCACCGTGAAGCGGGCGCCGCCTTCCGGTCGATTGCTGGCGCTAATACTACCCTTGTGAGCCTCAACGATCTGCCTCGCGATGGAGAGGCCGAGGCCAGAGTGGATCCCGAACTTCTCGCCCGCCGGACGTTCGCTATAGAAGCGGTTGAAAATGTCTTCCTCCTTGCCGGCCGGTATGCCTGGTCCACGATCATCGACCGTGACGAAGATCCAAGCGCCTTCACGCCGAACTGCAAGATGAATCTCCTCGTCCACAGGGCTGAAGGAGATTGCATTGGCGATGAGGTTGCCAAAGACCTGGCCAAGGCGTCCCTCCTTGCCGAGCACCATGACCCGCCCGCGCGGCGGCAAGGTAAGCCGCAAATGTGGGGCGAGGGAGTCGACGCGGTCGCGATGAACCTCAACGAGGGTCTCCAGCAGGGCTGCGAGGTCGACTTTTTCACTCTCTGCCCGCGCCAATTCCGCGTCGAGGCGAGAGGCATCGGAAATGTCGCTGATCAGGCGATCGAGGCGCGACACGTCATCGATGATGATGCTGATCAGGCGTTCCCGCTGCTCAGGATTGTCGACCCGGGTTACCGTCTCCACCGCGCTGCGCAGGGAGGTCAGGGGGTTCTTGATCTCGTGGGCCACGTCGGCCGCAAAGTTCTCGATCGCCTCCAGCCGGTTGTGCAGCGCTTGCGTCATCTCGATCAAGGCGGCGGAGAGGTCGCCGATCTCATCTCGGCGGCTGGTGAGGTCGGGAATGGCATCCACACGCCCGGAGGATCCGCGGACCTGATCCGCAGCTTCCGCCAGCCAGCGGATCGGCTGGCCGATCGTGCGTGCCAGGTAGAAGGACAGCATTACCGTCACGGCCAGCGCCACAGCGAAGATGATCAGAATGTCGCTGCGGCGGTCACGGACGGCCTGGTCGATCGCGCTGCCATCCTTGCTGATCATCAGGCCGCCGACGACCTGGCGGTAGCGCTGCACCGGCACGGTGACAGAAAGCACGAGCCTGCGGCCCGCATCGCGCCGCACCGCGGCGCTCGACTCGCCGCGCAGTGCCTGCTCCACCTCCCCATAGTCGGCGGCGGATTGAGGAAGTGATTCTTGATAGAGCGGCAGGGCTTCAGGGTGCAGAAGCCGCCGCATGGTGAGCTCGTAGAAGTCTTCCAGTTGACGAAAGATCTCCGGGCTGTCCTGGGGTGGCGGAAGCTCTTCCACCCGCACCGTGGCGTCAGGCCCGCCCAGAAGGGAAGAGTCGGCCACCAGATCGCCGCTATGGCTGTACAGCCGGGCGCGCAGGGAAGCATCGGAAGTGACGTTGCCCAAGAGCACGCGGATGAGCTGGCGCGCGGTTTCGTGCATCAGCTGCTGGTCGCCATCAAGCCCGTCTTGAACCGCCGCCGAACCAAGCGCGAGCGCGACCGTCGTCGCCTGGGTCCGCATGGCCTCGATCTCGGAATCGATCAGGCTCTGGCGATACTGCTCCAGGTGCAGCAAGCCCAGAACCGGGATAAGCAGCACCAACATGTTTACCAGCAAGATCCGGCGAGTGAGGGGCGAGCGCCAGGCGGAGCGGCGCAGCCGTCTACGCCGCGCTCTTCTTGAGGAGATTACTTCCTTGCCGGCATGGGCCTCTTTACCTCTGCGAAGCCTCCAGCCGGACCAGATGCGCCTGAGCTTTGTAGTGTCGCCTTCAAGGGCGGGCGCGATCATGGCTCTAGAAATGCTCTTGCTCCAGCAGGTCAGCCGTCGCGATAGCGGTAGCCGACACCATACAGGGTCTCTATCTGCGCGAAGCCGTCATCGATCAACTTGAACTTCTTGCGTAGACGTTTGATATGGCTGTCGATCGTGCGGTCATCCACGTAGATGTGCTCGCCATAGGCAGCGTCCATGAGCTGGTCGCGATTCTTCACGTGGCCGGGCCGCTGTGCCAGTGCGCGCAGGATGAGGAACTCCGTCACCGTCAAGTTGACGGCTTCGCCCTTCCAGGTGCAGAGATGGCGCGCCGGGTCCAGCACCAGGTCCCCCCGGCGGATGGGGGTGTCGCTGCCGGGGTCCAGGTCCTCCTTGGCGACCCGATCCCGCCGCAGCAGCGCGCGAATGCGTTCGATCAGCAGGCGTTGGGAAAAGGGCTTGGTGATGTAGTCGTCGGCGCCCATGCGCAGGCCGAGGACTTCATCCACCTCCTCGTCCTTCGAGGTCAGGAAGATGACGGGGACGTTGGAGGTTGCGCGTAGCCGCTGCAGCAGTTCCATGCCGTCCATGCGCGGCATCTTGATGTCGAGCACCACCACGTCGGCAGGTTGGCCGGTCAAGCCGCGCAAGGCCTCTGCGCCGTCCGTATAGCAGCGCACCCGGAATCCTTCGGCTTCCAGTGCCATCGAGACAGATGTCAGGATGTTCCGGTCGTCATCAACCAGCGCGATGGATAGGCGCGCCGGTTCCAGATCTTCATGGCGCGCAACCGCGTCGCCCGGATCGCTAGCAGATCGCATTGAGTACTCTCTTCCCGCTACTTCGCGGCACCATCTATCGTGGTGCTATGGCTAAAGTTGGGCGTTCCGACACGGCGGCTCAAGTTGCCTCTTCGTACCGGAATTCCTGTGCTTCTGGGCCAACCAGGATCGAGGAGGGCCTGGCACCTGGAATGACTTGACCCGCCTTCAGCGATCACTCGCGCCAAATCTTGCCATTTGTATAAAGGGCCGGTAAGCCATTTCCTATAACAAGTCCAATGAACTGGAGGAAAAGTCGTGGGAAATTGGGGTCCGGTGGTCAGTAGCCAGGGTCTCGAAGCTGTAGGGCTTCGCAATTACGCGAAAGCACACTGGAACCTGAACGCGCCGCTACTTTATGAAGCTGCGCTGCGGCGGAATGAAGGACTGGTCGCTGCGGGCGGCGCTTTCGTCGCCTATACCGGCCAGCACACCGGCCGCTCTCCAAACGACAAGTTCGTGGTGAAGGAGCCCTCCTCCGAGGAGTCAATCTGGTGGGGGGACGTGAACCGCCCGATCTCTCGCGAGCAGTTCAGCGGTCTGCTGGGCAAAGCCCGGGCCTACGTCCAGAACCGAAAAATTTTCGTGCAGGACCTTTGGGCAGGGGCAGATCCTGACTATCGCCTGAATGTGCGGATCATCACCGAGAACGCCTGGCATAACCTCTTTGCCCGCAACATGTTCATCCGACCGCCGGCGGATGCCCTGGCAAATTTCCAGCCCGAGTTCACCGTCCTCCAGTTGCCCGGGCTCCAGGCGGATCCCGCGGTCGACGGCACCAACAGCGAGTGCTTCATCCTCGTCAACTTCGAAGAGCGCCTGGTGCTGATCGGCGGGACCTGGTACGCGGGCGAGATCAAGAAGTCCATTTTCTCGATCATGAACTACCTGCTGCCGGAGCAGGGGGTTCTGCCCATGCACTGCTCTGCCAATATCGGCCCAAAGGGCGATGCGGCCATATTCTTCGGCCTCTCCGGCACGGGAAAGACAACCCTCTCCGCCGATGCCTCTCGCAGCCTTATCGGCGATGACGAGCACGGCTGGTCGGACAAGGGCGTCTTCAACTTCGAAGGCGGCTGCTATGCCAAGGTCATCCGGCTCTCTCCCGAGGCGGAGCCGGAGATCTGGGCGACTACCCGGCGGTTCGGCACGATCCTCGAGAACGTGGTGGTCGAGGAGATGACGCGCGAGATGGATCTCGATGACGCGCGCTTCACCGAAAATACCCGAGCTTCCTATCCCCTCGACTTCATTCCCAATATCGTTCCCGAAGGCATGGGGGGGCAGCCGAAGAACATCGTTATGCTCACGGCCGATGCCTTCGGGGTGCTGCCGCCGATCAGCGAATTGACGCCCGAACAGGCCATGTACCACTTCCTGTCAGGCTACACCGCACGGGTTGCGGGGACGGAAAAGGGCCTGGGTAACGAACCAAAGGCCACCTTTTCCACCTGCTTCGGCGCGCCCTTCATGCCGCGCCATCCCAGCGTCTACGCCCGCATGCTCGGGGAGAAGATGGCAAAAACCGGAGCGCGCTGCTGGCTGGTCAATACCGGCTGGACCGGGGGGCAGTACGGCGTCGGCGAACGTATGTCCATTCGCCACACGCGCGCCATGCTGCGCGCCGCGCTGGAGGGAGACCTGGCCGGGGTGGAAAACGTTGTTCACCCCGAGTTCGGCCTGCG